>Ga0315280_10001553_pt1 | contig 39185 bp, 36 predicted proteins | sample YL17G06_40_MG_FD_203697 | JGI IMG/M metagenome (GOLD analysis project Ga0315280, IMG submission 203697) | Sediment microbial communities from Yellowstone Lake, YNP, Wyoming, USA - YL17G06_40 | ecosystem: Environmental > Aquatic > Freshwater > Lake > Sediment | place: USA: Wyoming | collected... | reverse complement strand
ATTGGTCGAGATGAAAGCGGTCATGGAAATCTTCATTGTAAACACCAGAATAAGAGAGATCGTTCACACAGCATAAATGCTTCTTCAGGTTCATTTCCTTTTAAAATTTATTAGTAGATTTTGACATATGTTATTGATAATTTTGATTTTTATCAAGATTTAAATGTATTTTTAGCTCGTTTGTCTGTCGAGAGTTCTTATCTTTATTCTAATAAGATATATTGTCATTATCACAAACATCAAAGCGACAAATAGACCAGTTGTTAAACCTATCATATCAAAAGATACAAGGAAATTGTAGAGTCCATGAACCAAAATCGCTAGAATAAAAAATGGAAGAATACACAAAAATGAGGTTTTCTTCATGATTGACTTTCCATATCCATATCCTGTTAGTGAAGTTGCAGATGCATGCAAAAGGCATCCGCCAACACTTCGTATAACCATTAGAACGAAGAACATCATTAGACTCCTAGATATGAAACTATAACCGTACAGAAGATTTTCTGTGGCTGAAAAACCTAATCCTGCAACGGCACCGTATATCAGACCATCTTCAAGCTCATCCAGTCCTCTCTTCACCGTTTTAAGTCTTAGTACAAGGGGCTTTGTAAATTCCTCAACAAAAGGAGCGACGATTATTACTGCTACAAGACTAAGTATATTTTTATCATCAATAGAAATGGTGAGAGAAATATCTAAAATCACTTCCAAAATTAGTGAGGCTGCAATAGCGATTGTTGCTCCCCAAAGAAAACATAGAACTATCGGTTTCCATTTCTCCCGTTCATATCTTTCTGTGTTTCTGATCCAAATGGCATATATTATTGGCGGTAGGAACGCCAAGGTAAACAATAAAGCCAGTTCTATCAAATCCATAAAACAATGAAACGGAAGGTGTTTTATTTAGTTTTTACTCGCATATGAATGAAATCTAAGCTTAGAACAACATGGCCTGATAAAAATTAGACTATTTTGACAATAGAAGAAAATAATATTTGTCCAATAACGATTGTAATCGTGAGAACTATGACGGCTGTTGGTACCACCCTACCCAAAGAGTACATAAACGCTGCTTTATCATCACCCTCATCGATACCATTCGTAAATCTTGTTAAAAGAAAAACAAGTTCAACGATGTATATACCTATCACTAAAACAAAATATTCTGGACGGACATTTTCTAACGAAAATGATTCTGTGATACCTGTAAAGACAGTTGAGGAACCTCCCACAAAATTTTCGGTGGGGATTTTACCAGACATGGAATGAATAATATTTGATATCAGTTTAGTGATCGCAAGTGTTACGCCGGCTATCAGTGGCGCGAAAACAGCAGCAGTAGACCGTAGTGTAGAGGTAAGGGAATACAAAGTGTCTTTTATTTTGTTTTCAACCTGTTGCAATTCTTTAAGATGATCGGCAATTCGAATAATAGAAATACTAACAGCCTTCTGGCTCTTCTGTATGCCCTCTACAAAAAGACGCATAATGGCCTTGATGCGATCTGAGTGAACATGTTTCAGGGATCCATATTCTGAACTAAATAATGCATCTCTGATGTTGGTATGCATCGCCATGAGATTATAACCTGTTTGACTGAAAACCTCTGCTATTTTTGCACCCTCCATGGTATTCGCTGTATACGCAAAGCTTTCCTCAGGTGATTTCTCCTCACCTATTCTTTTACCTAGAATGTATAGTGCATCGCTGAATTCTTTCTCCACTTGCTTAATATCATCTCTTACTTTTTTGTAGGGGCGATATACACTGATACTATACAGAGTAACTGTTGCAGCGACCCCCCATATGATAAACAAGGTAACTGGAAGATAGGAATTTAATCCATTGGAATCAATTACAAAGTTTAGTAATACATTTGACGATGTCACAGGTAAAAACGTTTGCATTACCATAAAAAAAATTCCGGGCAAGGCCACAAGTGTACCGATAATCAATGCTATAATCAATCTTCTGCGTTTGTTTATGTTTACTAAATCAGGATGATCGCTAGGTATAATGGGCGGATTGAAAGTTGCAGGCCGTGAAAGGAGAATTTTACGCATATAAAGAAAGACGATTAGTGGAAGGATCACATCATACAAAATGAAAACTTGGAAGATTGTGATTTTCATTCCTACCAAACCTGCAGTAGGAAGCATGGCAATTATGGCAAGAGGTATCATAATTCCAATGGAGTAGATGATCATTGTAGGCTGATGGAGTTTGGCAGCGAATTGATTCATCATTTCTCTTGTTCCATCTAGTCCCACATCAAGAGCACGATTCAATGTGATAACTCGCTGTGCCTCTTCGGGCTCTTGTATCGAGCTTCTTATAAGATGCAGTGCTCTTTTAAAATGATCACTCCATTTACCCCAGTAGTTTGCAAAATTTGTCAACGCATCGTTAATGCCTTGATAGACCCTTATCTCCATGTCCCAAAGCATTTTACGCAGATCCTTTGCAAGAGATGTCGATGATTCGGAGGCTGCGAATTTAACACTATTTTCAAGATTAGGTACTAATTTAAGGTACATAACAAGATAGCTAAGTACCTCAGGTATATCGCCAAGAGAATGAATCTTCACATATCTGGCGTAGGTTTTAGGATAATTGGCAACTAAATTCATTACAATAAGTGGTAGAAGAATCGAAACAGTTATCATTAATAACACTGTAAAAACATCGATTTCTCCAATATTGGACGCATAAGAGACTATAACAATCAAATCCATCATAAAAACAGCAATAAACATCATGAAAGCAGCAGCATAGGCAAAAACCAGTATGTCAAATGGTTCAATGTCGAGTCCTGCAAAATTAAGATTATCCATGTATTCTGCCGAGAAATATTTCCTAATCTTATTTTGTGTTTTTTTGTTATTCCTAACCAACCATGAAAAATATTTTTTAGAGAATTTTGTTCCTCTTTCAAACCAATGCTCTTCTTTGTTCATGCTGTTTTTCTTCCGACATAGGTGTTAAACCATTTCTTCCATTTTTTTCCTATTTCTTGATAATCTACTTCTTTGTGTCGTATTTTACTTTCTTCGATTAACATCCAAAATGCATTATTGGCATCCCTTGTTGCAGGCGCTTCTAGTAATTCCTTGTTTTCATTACTATAATCTACTATTGTCTGTTTGATCTCTGTTCTCAACTTTATATTCTGAAGCGCTTTCTCGACCGTTATACCCCATTTTTTAGCAATGCTTCTTATTACCTGTGATTGACCCATATCAAGTAGATCTGTCGATGTTAGTTCGTCTTTTGCTGTGTTGTATAGCATTACATCTTGAAATATGTCATCAGGATCAGGATTAGTTGTCCATCCTGTTTTTGTGATTTCTGATATCTGTGTGACCCTACGTTTACGTTCTATTCCACCCTCCGCTCGTATAGGTGCCGCTATTACAATCGCGTCCACCGCTTTGAATGATGTTGCCGGTACTCCAATATCATAAACTACTCGCTCATACACGTCTCTAGTGGTCGATCCATGTATAGTGCCCATAATCAGGTTACCTGCTGCTCCCACCCTCATGGCTTCAAATAGAACCTTTGCCTCAACGCCTCGAACTTCACCCAAGATCAAAACCGATTCACCCAGGCGAAGGGCTGTTCTGAGTGCACTGGTTGGATCTACTTCAGTAGATCCAGATCCAGATGACATAGACTTAGTTATAAGCGATTGTATTTTATAGCCTATTTTTTGCAGATGAGCTGATGGTATTTCAGCTGTATCTTCGATAGTAAGAATCCTAAAACGCTGCGGTATTTCTAGCATCAAAGCACTAAGCAGTGAAGTCTTTCCTGACCCGCGGCTGCCAGCAATAAGTAATGATGCTTGACCATCTATCAAGAAGCTGAGAAAACCTGCTGCCAGAGGAGACATCATTTTATTGTCGATGAAATGCGTCAATGTCCATGGTTTTTGACGATGTTTTCTTAGTGCAAAAGCAATACCATGAGGAGTAAGAGGATTAGAAATAGCAGCAACACGGGTATGATAACTTTCGAGATCCATATCCAATACCGGCGAGGCTTCTGAAAATGCTCTACCACTCAGAGTTCTAAAACGAGATGCAAGAGCATCGATATCACCAACAGATAGATAGACGTTGGATGTGTATTCCTCGCCTTCAAGTACAAGATGCAACGGGTTATTGGTCACTGGAGCATTCACATAAATGTCCTGTATTCTAGAATCCAAGAGAATATCTTCAAGAATGCCAAAGCCCGCCGTATAACGTGCAAAGATATCAGCAAGATAATCAATTCTATCTGCGTTAACATCAAGGTGATATTCCTTAACAAACTTAGCTAGAACTTGTTTACCCAAACGCTGGAAATACTCACGGGCAGTCTCTGCATCCATAAAAGAAGCATCCTTTGGCCTATGGCGTGAGAGAGACAATCTGACTTTTTCCAGAAGATATAATTCTGTACGAGGTAAATCATACTCTGGAGGGACGACAAAATAGAGTTTCTCGGGTCGAGTTCCAAGAAGATACATCGATATATTTACAGGACGTCCTCCTTTGCGTTGCACTTCATATGATTCTAAAAAAATGGCATCGGGGGGTGGCTCAAGCTGTATATAAGAGTCTATGAATCCTGGTCTGACATAGGGTCGTATGTAGTTGGTGTAGAAGAAATCACTGTCAAATTTTTTTTCGGTGATACGCTTTTTAAACTCCGCCTTTGAAACCATTTCAGATATAATGTCTTGATATTTTTCATCACATTCTTTACATTTTTTATCGGACAATCCTGTTTTTTTGAGTATCTCTTCAAGCCTTATGAAAGCAAGAACAGGATCGCCATGAGATATATCGATTATTGATTGTATTTCTTTTTGTCTATTCAAGACGCATGCCTTGCATTTTTCAAAATCTTTACTGGGGAGTTTTATATCGCTGTATACCTCTATGTTATCAACGAAACGAATTAACTCTTTGAGAGTTTCCAATCCCTCTCCAAGAAAAACTTTAACGAAAACATGATTCAGTATAACTCTATCTGCACCGTGTTCTGTTTGAAGTATTTTAAAAATGTTTGATCTACATGTTTCATCAAATATCGTCGAGTTCCCTATGCTGCAGTTTCTGCAGTTTATAATAACAGTTTTAAGATCTGTTTTTCTTATGGCATTATAAGGACAGAGTTTTTCCCCCATAACAAATCTCCTCAAGTCCTCGAGATAACAAAATATATATAAATCGATAATATATAATTTTCTGAATAATGGGGGCAAAAGGACTGGAAGGAAATATTATTGGATATGAAAGCAGGATTACAGAGAAACTACATGTGCTAGGACGTAAAGGGCGAGAAACAGAAGGTCTACTGAACATAGGCAGATATTATGCTTTAGATTCATCCCTTGGAGCGGATGTTTATGTCGATGTTTTGCATCCTCACATTATTCTTATCTGCGGTAAACGTGGCTATGGAAAATCCTACACGATGGGTGTTTTCATAGAAGAAATTGCTAAACTTGAAAAAGAAATCAGAGACAATCTCGGCGTTGTGATTATGGATACTCTTGGCATCTTTTGGACAACGCGGTTTTCAAATAAAGAGGCTGTTGAGGAGCTTAGTAGATGGAATCGTAAAATTGAAGGGATCAACATAACTCTCCTTGTACCCAAGAAATTTACTCACGAATATAGGAGTAAAGGTATCGATGCAAATAGTTTCTCTATCAGAGTCTCAGAACTATCTCCTCATCATTGGTGTCAACTTTTCAATGTTAAATCTGTTGATCCCTTTGGGATTGTTTTGACACGGGCAGTTCTTAAAATGCAGTTGTCATCTAATCGGTTTTCTATTGCTGATTTATTAGAATGCATCAAAAATGATGAGAGATGTGATGATAACGTTAAGAGTGCTGCTGAGAATTTTTTGATCACGGCAGAATCCTGGGGAGTTTTTGATAAGAATGGCATTTCGATTACTAATCTTGTCGGCCGAGGAAGTATAACTATTCTTGATGTAAGTCATTTACCCGATCCCAATCTAAAGATTATTGTAGCATCTCTTATTGGCGAAAAAATCTTCGAAGAACGAATAAGAGAACGTAAGATTCACGAACAGAAAAAAATGGGTTTAGACGTCGAAGAGAAAGGCATTCCTATGGTATGGTTAGCTGTCGATGAAGCACAGTTATTTTTACCAAATAACAAGGATACTATTAGCAAAGATGTTTTTATAAATGAATGGATGCGACAGGGCAGGCAACCCGGCCTTTCTTTAATCATGGCTACCCAGCGCCCTAGTGCATTGGAACCAGAGGTTCTATCCCATAGTGATATAATCATCTGCCACAGACTCACTGCTCAGGAGGATATCGATGCACTCAGCAGGATCCGCCCTACATATATGCACGGTGATATCAAGGATTCAATCAAGAAGATAGGAGATGAAAAGGGTGTTGCACTTATCATTGATGATAATTCGGAGTCAACGCATATAATCAAAATACGTCCTCGTCTTAGTTGGCACGGTGGTGCTGAGTCGCTTGTTATAGAACCACGACAGAAATAATTGATATCGTTATTTGGTTGAAATTGCATGAGAAAATCAGATAATATTGCATCTGAAATGATTCCCATCCGACTTATAATCAGCATAACTGTGATAGCAGCTATAGCTATAATAATAGCAATTGCATACAACAACCTTAGTATAACTCTTGCTGAAAATCAGATAGAAAATGACTGTAGAACTCTAGAATCAAAACTTTACACAATGATGAGTAGTGGCATAGCAAGAGATGTGGATGAAGTCAACGCAGGCGAAGGAACAAAGAGGATACATAATTTCGATCTTCCCGGCAATTTGATCTACCTTGCTTTTGGTGTAGATCCCGATCCCAATAACTGCGGAACCTTGAAGACAGGTTTAACCGAAGCTGGCTCAGCAATATTCTATAAAGTGGGAAGTGGTAGCAAACATGCAATATGGCTTCCCGAGGGGTTCAGATTTCGGGAAGGAAATTACACTAGCAACAAATGGATTATAAACGGAAATGGGCAAGGTTTCATAATCACCAGCGGAGGAAAAACAACCTTGGTTTTCGAGCTTGTACAAAAAAACGATGAGAGATACATACTTATTCACAGCAATGATAAAATCGATTCATAAAAACAATAAAAAGTTATTTCATTAGATTAAAAAAAGAAAAAGGGAGAGGTTCTACTTTTTCTCTCCCACCCCGCCCCATTTTGAAATATATATAATTCCGAGCACAGATACGACAGTTACAACTGCTGCCACGACTATTGCAACACCTGCACCGAGCCATGTTGTTGGTCCACTCGCAAGCCAAAGCCCTGAGAGTGTCATTATACCAACTATGATATCTTTCCAAATTAAGGCTATGATAAAACCAAATGCTGCGGCTATTGCTACTGCTATTGTACTCTTTATTTCTTTTATAGTTACCATTTTCCTTTTTCACCTCCCTCAAACTTTGCTTTGACAGAAATATTTAAAAGATTATTTAATAGTTTCCTAGTTTAGCATCTTTAAGAGATAACGTTGCTATAAAATTAATTTTAATGTATTAATTGATTCAATAGAAGCTATGTGGTAAAACACAATTACATACAGGAGATGGATTTTATACAATAACAAACCTATAAATCTCAGTTAATGTTTGGTGTTTTATCAATGCTGGAAAAAATTGCAACAAAAGTAGTAGCAAAATACATTAGAAAGGGCAACATGAGCAGATGCCTGCGAGATATACTTCCGGCAACTGATCTCACAAAAGAACAACGAGAAGTTGTAGCAGATATAGTGCACGATGTAGTGCGGTGGAAGAAACTATATGATATGCTTTTAGATGAAAGCAGCATAGAGAAGCTCCCAGAAAGCTATGTACAATTGGCACTTGAAGGTGCCCACAACAATGCACATTCGAATTCATTTGAATATCAATATTCCTGCTCAGATTATGTAGCAAACATACTGAAGGATAAATTAGAATGGACAAAATATCTTAATGAAAAACCACCTACGACACTTTGCGTGAATCTAAACAAGAGCAGCAAAGCAGAAGTTATAGAGACCCTAAAAAAAGAAAAGATGCCTGTGGGACTTTCAAAACTTGAAACAGCAGTACTTACCACTTCGATAGGAAAATATTCGTCTGTAATAAAGAATAGGTATGCACATGTTCAAGACGAAAGTAGCCAACTTATCTCATACATCACAGTAAATCTGGGAGGCAAAATTTTAGATTTCTGTGCGGGAAGCGGTGGAAAATCTCTCTCGATGGCATCTATAACCAAGAATGAAAAAACCCTACATGCATATGAAATAAATGCCAAGAAAAGGATGACACTTGAACAGAGATGCAGAGATTACGATGCAAAGGTTTCAGTTGAAGAAGACGTACCTGACAAAATGTTTGATGTAGTACTTGTTGATGCTCCTTGCACTGGCATCGGTGCTGCGAGAAGAAACCCTGAGGCAAAATATGTTGATGGACCAGGTGATTTTCCAGAGATTCAGCTAAAAATATTGATGGATGCGGCACAAAAAGTGGTTGATGGAGGTTCTTTGATATATTCACTGTGTACCTTTACGCCAGAAGAAACTGAAGGTGTAATAAAACAATTTTTAAAAACAAGTGGGTTTAAAGTTTCTAAAGCATACGATTTTACATATTCAAATCTTCTTCTAAAAAACAGGTATGGAGCGTTCATCGATGTACCGAATGGTGACATATTCTTTGTATCCATATTGAAAAAAGAGAAATGATTGAAATTTAGAGAATAAGTTGCTGGGTGTAGGCCATAAGCCTCCTTATATCTGTAGAAATGCTCAAAATGAAGACTTTTGCGGACATAAGAAATTGGATTGCCAAGAATTAACTAATCTGGGGATATCCCCCAATCTTTATTTTTATTTTAGTAAATGTTGAAATGAAATTAGTGTAAAACCTCCAAAAATGGTTAATTCTTCAATAGGAATATATTTATACAAGGATTACCACGTATTATATGGGGAGTGAAAAAATTGATAACTATAAACCACTGTAAAAAATGTGATAATGATTTTATGATTCCAGAAGAATATTTCGATGGATTAGATACTACAATGTTTGTTTGTCCAGAATGCCATAGCCACAATTGGAAAAAATTATCTGATATGTCAATAATGAAAAAGTAATCATCCGATTTTTTATTTTGCAGATTAATATCCATTATCTATCTAATCAAAAATGTTTTTCATACTAACTACCGCATAAAAGACCAAAACTTTATACATAAAAAATATATTATGATATCATAAAGATATAGCTTGATCCATATGCGGAGAGATGGGATATAAAATATGGACTATCTAGAAAGAGAGTTATTTATACCGGCAAAAAGCAATTCTCATAAGATAGCTGTTAACAAAGAATTGATGCCGGTTATGAAATTAGAAAGGTGAAGAAAAATGAAAACGATATTGGTTGTAGACGATGAGTCTGACGTGCGAGATACTGTAAAAATGATACTTGAAAAAAGAGGTTATAAGGTCATCACAGCAGTTGATGGAGATGACTGTCTAAATAGATTACACGAAGCAAATCCAGATCTAATATTACTTGATATTATGATGCCTGGTATGCCAGTTAAAAATGTTGTCGAACAAATAAAAAATAGCAAAATCGCTTTTATGAGTGTAGTAAGGACCTCTGAAGCAGAAAAATGTGACCTTCTCAAACAAAAAAATATTGTTGATTTTATTCAGAAACCTTTTGATGTAGATGAATTGATTAGAAGGATAAGAGTGATTTTAAATGAGTAAATTAGAAATCAAAAAAGAACTAGATACTAACCAAGCTGCAATATTGCTTGTTCCTAACATAGAATACGATGATGTGATAGTAGACATGGCTAGACAGCTCTCTGGAAAAAAAATTTGTTATGTTACTCTCAATAAAACATATAGTGCACTAAAAGAGCTTTTAAAAATTAATAATGTCGATATGAACAATATTATCTTTATAGATGGTATAACGAGAAATGTAAAAAATCCTGCAGATATAGATGATTGTCGTTTTATGGATTCACAGATTACGGTGACGGAACTTTCAAAAAATCTGGCAGCATTGTTGAGACAAGATTTCGACTATCTTGTTTTTGATTCAATTACTGATCTTTTCACGTACCAGAGAAAAAGTTCCGTCGAATATTTTATTCAAACGCTTGTCAATATATTGGAAGAGAGAAACTGCAGAGGGATCTTTTTTGCTTTGAAAGGATTTAAATCCAGCAACTATGAACAATTTTTAGAAATTAATCAATCGGCTACTCTGCAACAAAAAGAAAATCTGCCGTTTGGGGGATCAGACTTATTTAGTAGTAGGATGGCTGAAGGAATAGCCATAATTGATTTGGCAGATGATGAACCAAAATAGAGGTGTATAAAATAGTTGGACGACAAAGAAGGTAACATCAAAAAATCCTTGTTTTCGAGAATAGATAGAAAACTTATATTTCTATTTGTTATAGTTGCAATAGTGTCTCCAGCACTTGGAATATATTATTTTTATATAATTGCGACTTCAGCCATACCAGAATCTCTTTTTGTTGAACAAATTGATTTAATGAAAACTGCTGCGGTTTTCATAATATGTATTATTGCTATCGACGCAGGGATAATCGGGTTTATTGTTTCGCGATCAATTTCAAAGCCAATTAAAGAATTATATAAGGCTACTAAAGAAGTTGAAATGGGAAATTTTAACGTAAGAACAGATATAAAGACAAACGATGAGATCGAAGAGTTAAGTCACGCTTTTAACAATACAACAGCTGCATTGAGCAAGATGGATGAAGAAAGAAAGCAGATAGACAGCGCAAAAACAGAGTTTTTAAGCATAACTTCTCATGAGTTGAGAAGCCCGATGACACCGATGAAGGCACAAATGCAGATGTTAGAAAATGAGTATTTTGGAAAATTAACAAAGGAACAAAAAGAGAGCCTAGCAATAATCATTAGAAATGCAGATAGACTCGACAAGATAATAGCTGATTTTTTAGAAATTTCAAGAATAGAAACTGCCAGATTAAGATTCGTTTTCAGACAGACCGATTTAAAAGAAACTGTGCGAGAAACGGTTGAATTCATGAAGGGTTTTGCTAACGAAAAAAACATAGAACTAGTTGCAAATATTGAGGAAATACCAATAATAGAAGTAGACCCAGATCGAACAAGTCAGGTACTAAGAAATTTAATACACAACGCCATAAAATTCTCTGATGAAAATAGTAAAGTCGAAGTAAATGCTTTAGCAAGAAAAGATCACATATTGTTTAGTGTTAAAGATTACGGGTGTGGGCTGACACCAGAAAATCAGAAAAGAGTTTTTGAACCGTTTTATCAAGTTGAGAAAACATCCTGTAGACAATATGGGGGAACTGGATTGGGTTTAACTATTTGCAGAGGCATTATAGAATCTCAGAAGGGAAAGATATGGGTTGAAAGTAAACCGGGCAAAGGCTGTACCTTTTATTTTACTGTTCCTCTTAAACCCGTTAAAGAAACGGAACCAATAAAAGTTTTATTCTCCTCAAAAGAAACTATCGAAAAAAAGATTAAAAAAGAATTTGAAACTATGCTTGGTCCGTTAGGATTAGAAGAATTTGACGAATTAAAGAATAAAAATGCACTGTGGAAAGATGACATTTTTGAATACATTGATTCACTTACTGGCCAACACATACTCACCAAAGAACAAGGAGAAGATTTTAAAAATAAAATAATTTACATCTTTAGATGGGAAAAAGACGTTATATACAAAGAAAAAGATACACCCTGTGAAAGTCTTGAAGGAGAGTTGATAAAACGAGATTAAGGGCGCTGCTAATAATAGTGTGTCTAGCTGTTTCCATGATTCCCATTAGTATTATTGGTGGCATTCAAGGTTTTCAGTCTAAATCTATAATGCTCATAGGTCTCATTGCCGTTGTTACATTTGTTACCTCAAGTATAGTATCGTATCTCATATCACGATCTATCGAGAATCTGACGAAAAATATCGATGAAATATCTAGAGGCAAACTTGATGTGGAACTTGAAAAGAGTGAAATTTATGAAATAAATAAATTAACGGATTCATTAAATAGAGTTATGGCTAGTTTGAAACTGGCAATACATAAAGTTGGTGTTAAAAAAGGAGAAATATTTGAAAGATCAGCTGAGTCCGCCAAAGAGAAGTATAACGACCTGTTAAACAGCATAACTGGCTGGGCATGGGAAACTGATAGGAAAGGCGTTTATACCTTCTGCTCTAAGAATGTTGCAGATACGTTAGGATATCAACCTGAAGACGTAATAGGCAAGAGCATCTTTGATTTCATGTCATCTGAAGAGGTTAAAAATACCAAACAAATTTTTGACGAATCAATCAAAAACGAATTGCCCATCAAAAACCTTGAAAAATGGCATATTAGTAAAAATGGTAAAAAAATCTACATAGTTACAAATGGTGTTCCGTTTTTTGATGAAACAGGAAATCTGTGTGGCTATAGAGGAATTGACATAGATATTACGGCAAATAAAGATGTAGAAGAAAAAATAAAGACATCAAATGCAGAATTGACTGAGGGGAAACTAGAAGACAAATGGTCAGAGCACGAGTTTGACTCAGTTTTTTTATTTGATGAAAACGCCAATATCTTGGACTGCAACGAAAATGTGCATAAAAAACTAGGATACACTAAAAGTGAAATGCTTTCATTAAATATGGCAGATTTCGATGCTCTTGAATCAAAGGAAGACATTATTAATAAGATAAATGACGCAAAAAAAACAGGCAGTATAACCTTTAAAACGATACACAAGAGAAAAGATGGATCCGCTATTCTAGTTCATGAAAACGTGCAATATATCAAGGATAAAAACGTGTTTAAATGCATTGTAAGAGAGGATTATCCTCTAAAATAATGTATTTTAATACCATCAACTATTTATTCTGATTTTATATGACGGTCTCTTGATAATTATGATAAAAGCATCTAAGCGTTCCCAGGGTGTTTCCTATGCAATACGAGATGTCATTTTACCGGCAAAGGAATTGGAGAAAAAAGGTATTGAGGTTTTGAAACTTAATATTGGTGATCCGAATGCCTATGATTTTGACACACCACAGCATATCAAGGATGCGCTCTATAAAGCGGCAAACGATGGATATAATGGATATGCTCCTTCTGAAGGATATCCTGAATTACGACAGGCCATCATCCAGCGCGAAAAAAGGCGAAATAATGTAAATTATGATCCTGAAGATGTATGTATAACTACAGGAGTTACAGAAGCACTTCAAATTCTTCTGAATGCTTCTCTTGATCCAAATGATGAAATGCTTATTCCCGGTCCTACCTATCCCCAGTATACACTCATTACAAGGGTAAATGATGCTTTACCTATTCCTTATAGGTGTATAGAAGAAGAGGCATGGCAACCAGACGTTGATCAAATCAGGAAAAAAATTTCCAATCGAACAAAAGGAATTGTTGTCATTAATCCAAATAATCCGACTGGTGCACTCTACCCAAAACAAGTAATAAAAGAAATACTTGACATTGCCGGGGAATATCAGGTTCCAGTTATTTCTGATGAAATCTATGATGATTTAACATTTGATGGCAAACAATATGCAACCGCAACACTTTCCAAAGATGTCCCCGTCATAACCTTCAATGGATTTTCCAAAGTTTACTTGATGCCGGGTTGGCGTGTAGGCTATGTCTTGTTCCATCATTCAGGCGAGCTTAATGAAATTCAAGATGCTTTCATGCGCATTGCACGTTCAAGGCTCTGCGCAAGTTCCGTTTGCCAACGTGCATGTATCCAAGCGCTAAACGGCCCGCAGGATCATATCGAAGAGACAAACAAAAAATTAAGAGAGAGACGTGATTTTTCATATAAACGATTAAATGAAATCGAAGGCATATCAACAGCAAAACCAGATGGTGCTTTCTACATATTTCCAAAGATTGAGGCGATGAAAAAAGGATTGTGGGCGGACGATAAAGCGTTTGTTCTGGATCTCTTACATGAAGCACATGTTTTGACTGTCCATGGATCTGGTTTTTGTACTACCTTTGGAAAGGGGCACTTCAGAGCAGTGATACTACCACCGCTAGAAACTCTCGAGAAAGCGTTTGACAAATTAGAAGCTTTTATGAAAAAGCGACTCAAATAATTTCATACTACAAGGAGTACATCTTTTTCATTATTATTAGTGTTAGACAACATCCTACACCAAATGCATTTGCTGCCATTATGGCAATAGCATTGGAAAATACGCCATAGATAAACCACAGAGTCATACCAACTGCCAATATGGTAGGCATATAGTATGATACATCGTCAAGTTTCTTTGTTTTGTAACCTCTAGCTATTTGTGGTATAAAACCAATTGAGGTTACTGTCCCTGCGACCAATCCAAAGATATCCAATAGAATGGAATCCATAACTATTCTCCATCTAGCAAAACATATTAAATCTTTCCAAAATACAAGAATAAGTTTTTGTATGAAAACATTTATGCATGTCTGCTTTGGGCCTGTGGGGTAGCTTGGCCATCCTTCCAGCTTGGGGTGCTGGGAACCTGAGTTCAAATCTCAGCGGGCCCATTCACATTTCTTGAAGGACTTCCATTTGAAACAGAGGTTTTTGACCAAAGTTTTGATTTTACTATTTTATCGACGCTTTAGAATGAATCGAAACCAGTCGTATGGTGCAATTTGTAGGTATTGTTTTGCGTCGCGGACATAGGTCATCGTAGTCTGTATCTCCTCATGCCCAAGCCAATCCTTTACGTCGTAAATATCGAAGTTCTTTGTCTCAAGTTTTGTTTTTATTAGTCTTCCAATAGCACACCAATGTCTTGAAACATAGGGTTGATATTCAGGAAAAACTGTTCGAACATGTCTGGTGATGAACATTCGGTATTGACTAATTTCTATAGGACGTCCGTCTGGTCGTAGATACAATGCGTTTCCACTGTGTTGATTTGCAACTCTCGGTCTCCATTTCTCGATCCAGTTCTTGAAGCTCTTGCGAGTCTTTCCTAACATTACTGGTTTTTCTGGCATTATTACTCGTGATGATCCGCTTTTCTTTGGTTCAGTAATAACAAGAATTCCTTCATCGAGTTTAACATCGTCTACGGTCATTACGCATGTTTCTGAAGGGTTCCTCCATCCTATCATAAAAGTGTGCATTAATGTGTATTGGATTAGAGCATTTTCGTATTCATCTTTACAATATTTATGATGTACCATTTTGTGTACGATATTTGGGTTTGGAATGATTCGAGCCTTTGCATGGGGGCATGGTGGTGGTTTGTAACTCCAATCTGTTAGTGGTATTCCATATGCTTTGAGGAACATCTTCATCGTTTTCCATTCGTGAGAAAGAGCTGATTGTCCAACATGTTCAATTTGTTCTCTATAATCCATGTGGCGAATGAAATTTACGTGACTAGGGTTTCTAAAATCTACGGGGACTTGATGATTTTCCATGAATCGTGCGTATCGCAGTCTTTTTTCAACGGTGCTTTTTGTAAGTCGCTGTCGTAAGATTGCATGTATAGCAACGTCATCAAACGAAGCTACTTGTGGGTTTAATGTAATAGGACAATCTAGTCTATTATACCCTAATAAATCATCTAAATTAACCAAATTTAATCTCCCTTTCTTTGTAATTTTTTGTCTTACAATGTAAGGTAATGTAATGCAAGTATTTATATTTTATTGTCATATTATGTCTTACGATGTAATTATGTCCAAAAGAGAGACCATTTCTATAACAATTCGACTTCCGAGAGATCTTGTTGACTGGATAGATACACGTGTTGATGGAGTAAATTACAGAAATAGAACACATATTATAGAAAAAGCATTAATTGAATTTAAGAAAAAATAAGATATTTTTATGAAAAAAATTAAGGACTATTTTAGTCCCATTAACTCCCGTAATATTGGAAAAGCATGAGGAAATCTTTCTAAAAATTTTAGGAATGGGAAATCGAATGAACGTGATCTTGGCATCGTTACACTAAAACTTGCCTCCGGACTTGTAAGACCAGCATTGTCCATTGCATAGACGATGATGGTGTGATCTGTCCAAGAACCAAATTCCCATGAATGTTGAAAAACAGCAGGTTTCCCAGAAGCATATGGACCAATTTTATATTCATAAACTAATCCATCTTCCATAGTCGTAACATCATACCAAATTGGATCTCCATCCGGATCAACACTTGATATTGTATAATTGTATAGAACTCCAGGCTTTCCACGGGTCGGACCAGAAATAGTTGGCTTGCCTGGAGGTAAACCTATTCGAGCTATTGCTTTATCAGTATCAGTATTACCTTGAGAATCAATTACAGTTATATTAACAAGATATGCTCCAGTGTGAGAATATTCGTACTCTGGATTTGAACTTGTTGATGTACTACCATCACCAAATTCCCAATACCAAGAAAGAGTATCTGGATCCTTATTTGTTTGTGGTTCAAAAATTATATTTTGATTTCTTTCCGCATAATAAGTTAGATTTATTCCAACAACAACGGAATCTTGCCAAGGCATAGTTGAAGGTGTCATGTCATATTCATCAATAAGCCCAGTAATTACATAATAATTAGGGTACCCTGGATTTTCTTTCCAGTCATCCCAATAATTTCCTCCCGTTTCGTTATACCAGGTACTATGATACCTATTTCCATCAACATGTGCATTTCTTGTGTTGAAGAAAAAATCATTATGGTTGAAATTACTGTATCCTCCCCACTTGAAGATTCCATCTCCATTATCTGCAATGACATTCCAAGTCGCAGTAGTTCCTCCATACTCTAAAATCTCACAAATGCCCGATTCATAGTTATGAACAATAAAATTATTAGTGACAAAATTAGGTCCATCTAAGTGAATTCCTTGTCTATCTCTTCTAATTATATTTTCTTTTATAAGATTTGAATATCCGCTCAACAGTATACCGAGATGATACTTAAAAAAACAAGTATTATCTTGGATTATATTACCAACTATTTGATTATTATTAGAACGAATATCAATTCCCAAATAACCATGCTGAATTGTAAAACCTTGAATAGTTACATTGTCTGCTGTTATTTCAATTACGGGGGCATTCTTATTGATTCCATCAATAACCGTTGTTTCTTTATTTTCACCAATTAATGAGATTGTTTTACTAATAATTAGACTTTCATAATAAGGTGACGAATCATCATAAACATATACAGTATCATTTTCATTAGCCGCGTCTATCGCATATTGGATTTTAGTAAAATTCCCAGGTCCGCTCCCACCTACATATAATGTAATGCTTTCATTCATTGATTTTTCATTTTGAATATCGGTAGTATAAGCAGATACGACACTGGATATCAACAAAATAACTATTCCAAAAACAAATCCTTTCTGCAACATTTTCTCCCTCTTAAATGGAAATGTAATAGATAGTAGAGATATAAATATTTATAGATACTTGTAAATCTTGATTTAAAACTGCTTTAAAACCAATTTATTTCAACTGGAACTTCTCCTGTTGGATTGTTTGCTCCTCAGCGGGCCCATTAAAAATTTTTACAAAAAAATCTTAATATCTAAAAAATAATAACATAAAAAGCATGAACGCTGAAAAATCGCAAAAGTCTTGGTCAAATTATTTCGTTGAAAAACCTAAAAATTTTTGGATTTTTTACATAATAATTTTGACAATATTGATTGCAATGATAATATGGTTTGGATGGAAGGGCAACAATAGATTTTATTTACGTAGTCAGGATTGGATACTTGTTTACCTCCTAATCCTACACGCAATATTTTCACCTCTAATTTTTTACTTTAGAAAAAAAGAACAAAAGAAATGAGAATCGTTCATAATCAAGATGTTTTGAAAAATTCTTGGCAAGCTATATTCTATCACATCGAAAAGCATATAATCTCAATTTGTTATATGGCATTTTGGTGATGTGGATGCAGAAGACATTGTTTGATTTTATCGAAAATGATGACGATTCCAATGAGATTCAAAAGAGTTGGAGTTAATAAAAAATTAATATCTACTTATTCTAATTGGTATTGAAAGATTATTAGATTTTTTGTGTTTTGTTTTCCCATATTCTCCAAAGAGATACGCCTAAAACTATTGCGAAAACAACGAAACAGGCAATGGCAATGTAAAGCAACGTTGGGTCTTGGTAAATTGCTTGACTGATTCCTTCAGATTTATCGGCCAATACATGCGTGCTCTTCGGCAAGGTATCTGTGCCTTCGTTTGATATTTTGGCCAATGAAAAATTATAAGCTAAAGATTTCTTCTTCATTAAAATACTTAACAAATCTGGGGTACCTGACGACAAATGTCCGTTTTTTATAAAATAGGTTGCATCAAAATTTTCTGCACTTCTGCCCAACAAAGCATCATTTCCTGTTATTAAAATATTGGTTCCCATGGTAGTAAAAGTTCCTTTCACATACTGCATAAGCTGAACGATTCCTATCCATAGTGCAATAAAGGTGGTAGTAAATAAAACAACAATTCTGGTGTTCTCTGGATGCAGTAAACATTCGCCTTTCCATGTAAGTTTGTAGTATACCCATTTGTGGCCTTCTCGTTCGTTTTTCTTTATCAATCCCGCTTCGTTAAGTTTAACCAAATGCTCATGAAGAGTTGCTTTATTGAGATTTGTTGAAGTACAGATATCCTTTAAACTCATGTTTTTGCCATCTAGAGACCGCAGGATATCTAATCTTGTATCAGAAGCAAGTGCTTTGAACGTCTCTCTATCTAGTGTAACTTTTGTCATATCTATATAGTAATTAATGTTATGTTATTTAAAAACTGTTTGTTTTCGTTCGGAAATTTCCGAACGTTTTCTGACTCTTTATATACTTTTTAGGATAATAGTTTACTTGGTGATAAAAATGGAAAGCAGAAAGATGACAATCGGATTTATTATCAGCGTGTTGTTTATAATATCAATTATGCCTGTTCAGAGCGCCCCGGCCCAATATCTTTTTATTATAAATGACGAACTAAACTTAGGTGCAAAATTTTGGCCAGGAGATGAATTCCATCAATATTCCCTCCCAAATGGTTGGCATGTATATGAGAATGGCAAATTTGTTAATGATTATGAAAATTTGGAGTCATTATGCAAGTCTATAGGATATACATATATCGGTGCGATTAACGAAGATTGGACACCAGATGATTCTAAGTTTGAAGTGTCGGGATTACAAATAAATTATTATTTGATTGCCTTAATTGCATTAGTTGCAATTTCCATATGTACAATAGTATTGATACTACTCCATAAAAGAAAAATATTTTGAATAAAACTCGTACATTCATTAATATGTAGGAGTTTTAAGCAAATATGTGCACTATATGCTTGAAAGTTCTTTCTTTTTAACGTAAAATTATAAATCATAACTTACTATTACATTTGAATTGTATGAACAAAAAAGGACTTATAAGTTTGCTTAAAGAATGCGAAGCTATCAAGTTCGGACGATTTGTGCTGACATCAGGTGCGATAAGCGATTACTATATCGATATTAAAAGAGCAAGTACTAGCCCAAAAATACTCAAAAAAATTGCTGAAGCAATGGCAGAATATGCAGATAAGTACGATCTTCTAGCAGGTATGGAACTTGGTGCAGTACCCCTGGTAGTTGCCGTTTCCTTAGAAACCAATATTCCCTATGTCATTATAAGAAAAGAAAAAAGAGAGCACGGGACGGGCAAACAAATCGAAGGGGGAGACGTTAAAGGCAAAAAAGTTCTCGTTATAGAAGATGTTGCTACCAGTGGAGGATCAATATTAAAAACTATAGAAATTCTACGTGAAAGTCAGGCAGAAGTTGACAAGGTTTTGGTTGTGGTTGACAGAGAAAGTGGAGCTAAAGAGAAAGTACAAAATCTTGATGTTGCTTTCGTTCCATTGATATCCGTTAGTGAAATTTTAAAAAAATAGACTAGAATTAAATATTTGAATCACATTCAAAAAATTCGGGAGGCAGATTACTTTGAACATATTGGTAGTTGGCGGTGGCGCTAGAGAGCATGCCATCTGTGATGCTGTTTGTCGTTCTGAAAAGGTAGATCTCTATTCTGTTATACATAATTTGAACCCAGGTATAGAACATTTGTCGAAAGGCTATCTACTTGAGAAAGAGACCAACATTAAACAGGTTGTTGAATTTGCAAAGAAGAAGAAAATTGATTTGGTAATTGTTGGACCAGAAGCACCACTGGAAGCTGGACTTGTAAACGAGTTAGAAAAAAATGACATTATTGCATGTTCTCCCAATAAGGAGGCGGCAAGGATTGAAACCGATAAAGAATGGATGCGAAATCTGCTAAAAAAACACAAAATACGTGGTCAACTCAAGTACGAAAGTTTCACGGATGCAAAAAAGGCAAAAAGATTTATCGAGGATTTAAACGGCGAGGTTGCCATCAAACCCATTGGATTAACAGGTGGTAAAGGAGTCAGGGTATCTGGCGACCATTTCCATGGGATAAAAGAAGCAGCTTTGTACACGGAAGAGGTAATCAAGAATAAAATCGGTGGAAGTGCCAAGGTTTTGATAGAGGAAAAAGCTGTGGGAGAAGAATTTACTTTACAGGCTTTTTCTGATGGAAACAGCATATTGCCGCTTCCTGCAGTTCAGGACCATAAACGATTGCTTCCAGATGATAAAGGTCCAAACACAGGAGGCATGGGGTCATACTCTTGCGCTAATGGCTTGTTACCGTTCTTGTCAAAAAGTGAGTATGAAGAGGGTACTACCATTCTGCAGAAAATAATTGAGGCGCTAAACGGGGAAAACTGCAGATACGTTGGTCCAGTTTATGGACAATTTATGATAACCGCTGATGGTCCAAAGATAATAGAGATTAATGCACGGTTCGGCGATCCCGAGGCCATGAATGTATTACCACTTTTAGAGACAGATTTCATTGATTTATGCAAGGCCATGGTAAATGGTGATTTAAGTAGCAAAAAAATAAAATTGAAAAAGAAATTCACCGTGTGTAAATATGTAGTACCTGAGGGATATGGCGTAAAGAGCATGGTTGGGGAGAAAGTTATCGTTGATGAAAGGGCCTTAGAAAAAACTGGATCAAAATTATTTTACGCATCTGTTAATAAAAAGAATAATTATATCTATACTATGAGTTCGCGCTCTCTAGCTGTTGTTGGTCTAGCAGATACCTTATCGGACGCAGAGAAAATCTGTGAAAAAGCATTAACCTATGTAAAAGGAGAACACATCTTTATCAGGCATGACATCGGTACGCCAGCGCTCATTGAAAAACGTGTACGGCATATGAAAGAATTACGTGGAATATAAAATGAAAGAAGAAATTTTTGTATATTTTATTGGTACTGCAGGCTCAGGGAAATCTACATTAACGCACAATTTTCAAAAATGGATGGAAATGAGAAGTTTAGATGCCATTACGGTTAATCTTGACCCTGGTGCTGAGAACCTACCATATGAGCCAGATGTGGATATACGTGACTGGATATCCCTCAAAGAAGTGATGGAGACCTATAAGCTAGGACCAAATGGCGCACAAATAGCATGCGCGGATATGCTAGCGCTAAATACGTCTGATGTTAAAGAAAGTATAGAATCATTCAAAACCAACTACGTCCTGTTAGACACACCAGGACAACTAGAACTATTTGTTTTTAGGGAAGCGGGCAAATACATAGTCAAGTTTTTGAAGCCACAGAGATCCGTTATTGCCTATCTTCTTGATCATGCTCTGGCCAAAACTGCATCAGGATTCGTCTCGCAACTTCTATTATCCTTTAGTGCTAACTTTAGACTTAACCAGCCACAGATTAATATCCTAAGCAAAGCAGATATGTTAACAGAAAAGGAGTCTGAACTCGTAGAACTGTGGTCTAAGGATATGGACGCGTTGCAGGATGCAATTCTAAATGAAGAATCATCACTGCATAGAGAAATGAGTCAGGGACTGCTACAGGTAATTCAAGGATTTGAAAATCAAACAAAATTCATCCCCACCAGCAAAGATGATTTCCTTGGCATAGAAGATCTGTATACTGCCATACAATTTCAATTCGAAGGTGGAGACGACCTAATGAAAGACTAAAAACTATTTGACAAGTCTATTTTTTATCTAATCCTGTTTAACAATTTTTGTAATTTTTTGGTCCCTAGCTAATAGAATGGCCATGGAGTCGGATCTTTCCATAGCCAATTTGTATCCCAAACGGCCAGCGAGTTTAATTCCAAAATCACGCACGTTATTGTGATAAGGCATATTGGAGCGGTTCATTCTTTTTCTTGAATAACCTACGAACACGTAACCTTTAGGTTCGATAAATAATGGAGACGCTATCTTGTCCAACTTAGTGTACTCCTCAATATGTCGCTCGTTCATATTCCAACCTTCGACCAAGGTATGACGAATAACAGTTCTAGTATTGAGAGAGGGCAATAACTCTAAAGTTTCAATCAATTTTTCCCAACCATTAGAGACCAATGGAGAGCATAATTTTTTATATACCTCTTTATTTGGAGCGACAACAGAAACATACAACTGTTTTGGCAAGGGATCTAGATTTTCCAATGCCTTTGGATTTGTGCCATTAGTAACAAGAAATGTTATCATACCCTTTTTGTGGCATTCTGCAAAAAATTCACCTAGTTTTGGATATAAAGTCGGCTCACCAGATAGAGAACAGGCAACCATATTTGGATTGTTGGCCTCTTTCCATTTTCTTTGGTCGCATCTCTCATCACCCTTAAAACCAGTAATAAGTTTATGCTGAGCCTCGATGGATTTATCTAAAATATCCTTTGGATCGTCTATCTCTTTGAGTTCTTTTTCTACAAAACCTTGGTGCCTCCAACAAAAAAGACACATTTGAGTACATTGATTTATAGCAGGAGTCATCTGCAAACAACGATGGGATTCGATTCCATAAAACGTTTGTTTATAGCATTCTCTGCCGAAGAGGAGACTTTGTTTCATCCAATGACACAGTTTAACAGCAGAATGCTGACCTACAATGGCATAATGTTGTTTTTTTAGGATTTTTTGCAATTCTGTATTCATGTTTTTCAATTAAATAATAAACTATACTTTATATTAACTATATGCCTTTTAAAAAATAAAATAAGACTGATTTCCCCATAGTAAAATTTTATGTGGTCAGTCTATTTCGAAATCTTTCATACTTATTGTTCCGTAATATGTCCCTGCTTTGTAAATGTTTGAAGATTTGTTTTCTTTTTTCATACCATTTTGCTCCCTTATGTGCTATAATGTAGCACGATAACACGATTCATATATATAGCCACTCTTTATAAACCTTTTCTTTTTGAAGTAAAAAATCTCAAAATATAAGAAGAGAAAATAATTTAAAAACAAAAGCTTTATGTTTTTGGATGAATGACAAAAAAATGTATAATCCAAAACAAGTAGTTTGGGAGATTACATTAAATTGTAATTTAAAATGTTCACATTGTGGTTCTTCGGCAGGCAAGACGAGACCCAATGAATTATCCACTGAAGAAGCTCTACATCTTTGCAACGATTTAGCAGAAATAGGTTTTAGGGGAATAGGGCTAATGGGTGGAGAGCTTTTCCTCAGAAAGGATTGGGAGACGATATCTAAAAGAATTAAAGATTTAGGGATTGCATTGTCTATTATTTCTAATGGGTTTTTTAATGCGGAAAATATAATACCGAAATTAACGAAATTAGAAGTTGACTGTTTTATGATTGGACTTGATGGTGCAACAGCAAAGACGCACGATGCAATAAGAGGTGTTTCAGGATCCTTTGATAAAGCCATGCAAAATCTTCGTGCTGCTAAAAAATCTGGTTTAGTTACTGGAGCAATAACTACGATCCATAAAATTAATTACAACGAATTACCAAAGATTAGAGAGTTTATAGTTGATGAGAAAATTGATTGGCAGATCCAAAAGGCAACACCGATTGGTAGATTCAAGAAAAAATTATCCTTATCAGAAGAGGAATACTATGCCTTAGGATTATTTATTTTACAAACCCAGCAAAAGTATAAATCCAACGATTTTACTATTGTTGGATCCCATAATCTTGGTTATTATTCAGCCCATATTCCTAATTTAAGTCTTTATTCTGAGTGGAATGGTTGTGTTGCTGGAAAAGAGGTTTTAGGCATTCAAAGCGATGGTTGGGTTAAAGGATGTCTTGCATTATCTGACGATTTCATTGAAGATAACATTAGAGATAGAAGTATAAAAGATATTTGGAATGATCCAAACTCATTTGCATATGCCAGAAGATTTGAAAAAGAAAATTTAGGTGAAAATTGTAAGAATTGTGCGCATGGTGAAACTTGCAAAGGCGGTTGTACAACACGTTCCTGTACAATGACTGGTAAACTTCACAATGATCCTTATTGTTTTTATCGAATCGAACAAAAATTATCAAAGTAACAAAAGATATTTATATTATTTTAAAATATGTCATCTGTATGAAAGAGAAAGATAACATATACAAACTTGGTAAAATTCTTGGATTGGACAAGAAAGACATCGACAATGTATTATCAGCAAAACTAAGAATATCAACAGAAGGAATAAATACCCCAGCTGTAGATGTTTATAAAGCGGGGACGCGCTACGGTACATTGAGTTCAAAGGAGCTTTATAAGGCAGGTAGTCGGTATGGTACTTTGAGCCCAAAGGAACTCTACAAAGCTGGAACACACTACGGTGCAGTAAGTCCAAGAGAACTCTATAAAGATGGTACGTACTATGGTACCATAAGCCCAAAGGATTTTCTATAAATCAAATATATCTTGCAAATTCATTTTATCTTCAATAGTAAGTAAAAAGCTGTGGACATTATTGAACGTAAAGATGATAATAAATTTTTGTATTATTTTTTTGCTGTGTCTTATCCCGAAATTACTTCCTCCTAGAAAAAAACAAAGATGATTCAGCACCTATGAGGAAGCTGAATCAAAAGAAAATACGATGGATCATCAAAGAAATAGACAAAGAGGAACTATCCACCTATAGAATAGCAAAAACCCAGAACATCACACCACGGTGGGCCCGAGAACTCCACAGCCAATTCCACACCCTCTACCAATATCCCTACCCAAAGAAACCAGGGAGAAAACCCAAACCAGTCACAAACACCGAAAAGCAGATCGTACTAGAGATACGCAAATATCATCCTCTCGCAGCAGTTACACTAGAGAAAATACTGGATGAGCAAGGAATTCATATCGGCCATAACAGGATCCATAAAATCCTCAAGGACGAAGGATTAGCAAAAGATGAACCGCATAAACAGAGACGAAGAACCTGGGTTCGCTACGAACGCAGGTACACCAACAGCCTCTGGCATGCAGACTGGTTCGAAGAACCACATGAACAAATCATCCTCTTCGAAGATGATGCTTCACGATTCATCACGGGATATGGTGTGTTTACCAATGCCAATATGGAGAACTCAAACCAAGTTCTCAACCAAGCCATAACCAGCTATGGAATCCCTAAACAAATGATGACCGATCATGGAACACAATTCACATCACTCTCCAGAGAGAGCTGCCCAAATCCACAACAAAATGAGTTCCAACAATTGCTGAAACAACTAGGGATCATTCATATCAAAGCAAGGGTGAAACATCCACAATCCAATGGAAAAGTGGAACGAGCAGGACAAACCATCGAACAACTGAAGAAACACTTCTCCAGTTGGGAAGTCACAGTGAATTATTACAACTTTAGACGGCCTCATAGCAGCCTTGAAAATGGACACCTGAGAACGCCCTATCGGGCGTTCCAGGACAAGATGAGAGAAAAGAAGAAAAGCGGGTGTTGAGATGACGTTATTAAAAAATCAGAAGGAAGTTAATTCAGGATACCACAATTATTTTTTTGCTGTCAAAGTCAAAAACTCGATTTTTTCACGAACAAAATCCTCGGGCAAATTATCAAATTTATTTAATGTTTATTTTGATTTTAACCTGCATAAAATAAGGGTTATAATTAAATAATCTGCAAAAATGGCATTAAACAAAAGTTAAATACTTAAAAAGAAATCTTATCATCTACTTATGAAATACGACCTGGAAAGCGCTTCTTGGGAAATCACTCTGAAATGTAATTTAAAATGTTTCCATTGCGAGTTTTCTGCTGGTAAAGCATCGCCTGATGAGTTATCCACAGAAGAAGCAATTAAGCTATGCGAAGACCTTGCACAAACCCGATGCAAAAGAATTATTTTAATGGGCGGGGAGCCATTTTTACGGAAGGATTGGTTTACAATTGCCAAAAGAATTAAAGCATTAGGCATGGAGCTTGCTTTTATAACAAATGGATATGCAACTAGTCAGAAGGTTTTTTCGAAACTTCGAGATCTTTCTCCAACATTTATTGGCGTCAGCATAGATGGTGGCACAGCACAGACACATGATAAAATTCGCGGAGTGGAAGGATCTTTTGTTAGAGCGTTGGAGTTCGCTGATACGTGTATAAAATTAAAGTTACCTACCATTGTTATCACCTCAATACATAAGCTCAATATCAGCGAATTGCCAATTCTTAGAGACTTACTGTTTGATAGAACCATTTTGTGGGAAATTCAGATGACAGACATAGCCGGTCGTTTTCCTAAAAAATATTTGTTAGATGAAAAAGAGTTTTATTATGCAGCAAGTTTTATTGCTGACACGCAAAAAATGCATCCTTCTGGCAAAAAATTTATCAATGGTGCGCACGACATGGGCTACAATTCAGATTTCTTACCAAATTTAACTGGTTTGCCTAAATGGGAAGGATGCCAAGCAGGAATATCGCTTATTGGTATAGAGAGTAACGGCGGAATAAAAGGGTGTTCTGCTTTAACTACTGAATTTGTAGAAAATAACGTCCGAAAAAGAAATATTGTAGATATTTGGAATGACCCGAATTCTTTTATTTATAATCGCAAGTTCAGACTAAGTGATTTAAAAGGATATTGCAAAGAATGCGAATATGCAAAGAGTTGCAAGGGTGGGTGTATGGAAACATCTTATATGACAACTAGAAAAATACACTGTGATCCCTATTGTTTTCATAGAATTGAAAAATTAAATTTAAAATAGCCGAAAATTGAAGATTTCGAAAAAAAGTAACAAAAATCGACAATTTGTTATATAAATAGCGTAAAATATTTATATAAGCTACATGAATAATATTTGAATATGACTGAAAAAAATAAAATATACAAGCTTGGTAAAACTCTTGGATTGGACAAGAAAGACATCGACAGTGTATTGTCGGCAAAAACAAAAAACACATATGCGACAACTAACACGCCAGCTGCAGATATGTATAAGGCAGGTAATCTATATGGCACTTTGAGCTCAAAGGAACTCTATAAAGCCGGAAATCTTTACGGCACCTTAAGCCCAAATGATCTTCTGTAAATAAAATAGACAAGAGTTTTAAACGATAAAAAGAAAGACTGACGAATCGCCAATAGCTGCAAATTTAGAAAAAATTTTTGCTTTAATAAATACAGTTTAAATACCATCAGGACGTTTATATATTATGACCGCGAAACCTGTAAAAACCTATTTTAACTCACCTGGATGCGCTGTTTGGGAGTTAACGTTAGGTTGTAATTTGAATTGTTTGCATTGTGGCTCTTCAGCAGGTAAAGTGCGACCTAATGAATTGACTACTAAAGAATCATTAAAACTATGCAAAGATCTAGCAGAACTCGGTACAAGTGAAGTATGTTTAATGGGAGGTGAACCATTAATTAGAAAGGATTGGCACATTATTGGTAAAGAAATTAGAGACTTAGGAATGAAACTTTCTATCATATCAAATGGGATTCTTGTAAATGAACAAGTTATTTCGCAACTGGTCAAATTAGAACCGCATGCGGTTGCAACAAGTTTAGATGGGGGAACTGCAAAAACCCATGACGCCATAAGAGGTGTTTCTGGATCTTTTGATAAAGTAATGAACTATATTTCATTATCAAAAAAAGCAGACTTACCAACATCAGTGATAACAACAGTTAACAAGTTGAACTACAAAGAACTGCCGCTAATTAGAGATTTACTCTTAAATCGATTTATTGCATGGCAGATTCAAACAGCCTCACCCATAGGACGGCTTTCAAAAAAATATGTTTTATCTGATAAAGATTTCTATTCCGTAGGTTTATTCATCGCTCATCTAAAACAAAAATATTCTGCAAGAGAGCTGCCAGTTATTGGTGCTCATTGTTTTGGCTATAATTCTGAACTTATACCAAGCCTAGGTATTTTTTCCGACTGGATAGGATGTCAGGCGGGCATATCAGTTGTTAGCATACAAAGCGATGGGGGAATAAAGGGGTGTCTTTCAACCCCTGATAAGTATATCGAAGGGAATATTAGAAAAAGAAGTGTAATAGATATTTGGAATGATCCTAATGCTTTTTCGTATAACCGAAAATTCAAAAAAGAAAATCTTGGAAAACTCTGTAAAGATTGTAAGCATGGTGAAACCTGTAAGGGAGGTTGCATGAGCATGTCCGCGGCATGCACCGGCGAACCTCACAACGATCCATATTGTTTTTATCGAATCGAGGAGAAATATTTGATTAACAAATAATTATAATTTTTTATAGCTTTTTTTCACTAATATTAAATAGACAGAAAATAGTAAAAATAACAAAGGATATCAGCAACTATAAAGAAATTTTAATGGATACAGATCTAAATGCAAATTGATAATGATCCTTTAGCCCAATCTTTTATGATAAATAATATTAAAATTAAAAATCGCATAGTAAAATCTGCAACGCAAGAAAACATGGCAGATAATAAAGGCATTATCAAACAAAGTTATTATGATTTTTATGAAAAGCTTAGCGCGGGCGGCGTTGGTTTAATAATAACTGGCCATATGTACATAAACCAAAATAGTCGGATCTTTGGTATGGCAGGTGCCAATTCAGATGAACAAATTCCTCATTTACGTAGAGTTACAAATGCGGCACACAAAAATGATTCCGTGATATTTGCACAGCTAAATTATGCTCGACCAAATGTTTTTCTCAGCAAGAAATCGTTAGTAAACTCATTGAGTCATAATGAAATCGCCTCTATTGTTGAAGATTTTGGTCGAAGTGCCGTCCTTGTTAAAAAAGCAGGTTTTGATGGCGTTCAAATTCATGGAGCCCATGGTTATGTAATATCTCAATTTCTTTCAAAAATTAATCGACGGGGTGACGAATACGGTGGTTCTTTAAAAAACCGGCAGCGATTTTGTCTCGAAGTTTACAACAGAATACGCAAAAAAGTTGGAGCAGATTTTCCAGTAACAATTAAACTTGATTCTTATTCCCGCTCTTTTAAAACTATGCCGCCCTTAAAAATTACAATTAAACTAAAAGAAGCGCTGGATACGGCAAAAAAACTTGAAGGGGCTGGTATCGATGCTATAGAGGTCTCATGTTTTCAAGCTGCAAGAGGTGCAATACCTTATAAAAAAAGCATTACTTACTCTTTAAAGAAGAGCGGAAAAGTAAAGAAAGCAGCAGCTGTCGGTATTCTTTTTACACCTATTGATCTAATACTTAATAGAAATTTTTGGTTCAAACCAAATCATAATATAGAGCATATCAAATTATTTAAAAAGAGTCTAAAGACACTCATTCTAGCTGGAAGTTGTTTCCGCGATCCAAATTACATGAGACAAATAATACAAAAACGTGAGGCAGATATGATTTGTTTGGCACGTCCCTTGATATGTGAACCCAATTTTCCCAATAAAATTTTAAGAGGCGATACCAATAAATCTAAATGCATCAACTGTAATTTATGTGGTATTTTTGTAATTCCGAGCGGAGAGCCACTAAAATGTTGTCGGCAAACGTAAACAAAATTACATTAAATAAATATCTTCCATTTATTGTTGCCCTCTTTATTGTATTTGGTGTGTCATCATTTTTTAATTTGTATTTGGGTTTGGAGTTGGATACTCTAAAAGATCATCTCAGAATCGTCTTAGGTCTGATTGAGCAATGGTTGGTTGTAGCTGTTCTAATTTTATTGATATTCTATTGGGAACATCGGCCGTTAAGTTCAATAGGATTTAAAAAAATTTCAAAGCCAGATATATTTTGGGGTTTTATAGTTCTTGTAATAGGATGTACGTCATTTTTAATTACCGGTCCTTTAGTAAGCTCATTGAATTTAGTCAGTCAAAGCAGTGAAATTTCTGGAGTATTATCGGTTCCTTTGGGTCTGCGTATCTTAATGGTTCTCACCGCTGGAATAACTGAGGAAATTATATTCCGCGGGTATTTAATCGAAAGGCTTAACTCTTTTACGAGACGTCTTTTTATAAGTGCAGTGATTTCATTTTTTGCTTTCACCATTTTTCATATTCCTTTTTGGGGAATTGGTGCAACGATTCAGGTTGGAGTTTGGGCAATACCTGTAACGATTCTTTACGTGCGAAGAAGAAATCTAACAATCTGCATCCTTGTACATATTCTAACTAATGCAACTGTTTTAGTTCCATTGTTATTTAATTAATAATTATACCGCGAAAGTTATCTAAAAATAGGAACGAGATCAAAAGGTTTGATTACCACCAGAGATGATAGACTGAAAATAAGATCATATTTTCAAAATCAATTAATTACTATCAGCGTTTTTATCATTATAACTATTTTGTTCTATCTTGTTATCAATTGGCTTATTCCTTTCGATGAAGCTTCTAAAATTGTAATAAATCCAATAACAGATATACCCCTCAAAGTGGTCCTAGTTTCATTTTTCTTACTTTTACCGCTCTTTTGGTGGACCTATTTTTTACCTCGCAAAGAATTGAATATCTATAAATCGGAAGAATTAAAATTCATATTTTTGAATTTTATTTTACTCTTTACAATTATAATAATATTTAGGACCGTTATTCTTATTAGATATGACTTACCGCTAGAAAAAATTCCGATGATTTACCTGATAGTGATTCAAATAGTATTTGTTGAACACTATCATCCAAGTGACTTTGGATTTCATTTGAATAAATTCAAGAATAACATTACCTTCAGTGTTTTCTTATTAGTATCAATTGGTTTTTTGTTAATAATTATTATTGGTGCAATTGTTTTTGTTCTATCCATAGTTGGAGTTTTAGATTTAAATGAATTATTCCAAATCTCGTTCTCCTTCAATTGGTCTTCGCTACTATATTCATTGCCTTATCAACTTTTTTTTGTAGGACTCTCAGAAGAGCTGTTTTTTAGAGGGTATTTTTACACCAAACTTAGATCTACTAATTTAGGGCTCGTCAAATCCATTTTCATATCTTCAATATTCTTTGGATTATTTCACATTTCCTGGTATGTATCTCCTTCACCCCCATATTTTATTTCAAATCTCAACCAAATGTTATTCCATATAGGTTATACATCTGTTTTTGGAATATTTATGTGTATAATTTATGAAAGAACAAGAAGTTTAATAACCCCTATAATTATCCACGGATTTGCTAATTCTCTTGGAGCATCAATAATTCTTTCTCACTTTGTTGAAATAACAACGCAATCTTTGATATGGTTTTTGGGACTTATTACGATATTTGGAATTCCAACTATTTATATTCTGATCTTCTGGATTATTCCTAAATTAACGAAATGGACAAATTTAGAAAACAAAATACCATTTCAGCAGATTTAGATAAAGTCAAATGCTACACTGGTTAAGAATTTTTAAAAGGGAAAACTTTGTATGTTATTTACTGATATGTAACCATGTTGGAGTGTTTTGATGTGCCCCCAATTTAAACCTTTCATATTAGCCAAAATCATCGGCGACTATCTTCCCGATATCTGTAGACTTGAGAAATATGATTCGTTTCGTATTAAAAAGTATCGAGATTTGGTTTTTCGTAAATTTATAAAATATGCATATACCGTTCCACTCTACAAAAAGAAATACAAAGACGCAGGAATCCATCCTGAGGATATTAGAGGAATTGATGACATAGAAAAGTTACCTATCATCCGTAGGGAAGATCTCTTAAACAATTTTCCCGCAGGACTTATTCCACCAGGTTCGGAAAAAAGTGTAGTATCTGTGAATACTTCAGGGAGCACCAGAAATCCTGTTTCTTATTACATCGATCAATATGGTACTATGAAAACGCTTATAATATATGTAAGGGAATTGAGAAGATATGGATTTAGGTGGAATAAATCACGGATTTCAATGATTGCTAATTTTTATTCACAGACTGGTCCAACTCGATATTTTGATACGGGTGCTATGCCAACATTGAAACCTTTTTTTTCTCTGAATAACTTCCAACTTCTTAATGCGGACGATGACCTGAAAGACATGATAAATAGAATCGATAAGTTTAAACCAGAATTTATCGCTGGATTTCCAGGTCCTCTACGCCATCTAGCGTTATTAAGAAACAAAGGATATGGAAAGAATATAAAACCGAAATGTTTTATTTCTTCCGGCGGGTTACTGGACAAATATGTTAAAAAGGACATTGAGGAAACATTCGGTGCAAGAGTTTTTAATCTTTATGGCGCCACAGAATCAGGTCCTATCTCATTTGAATGTGAAGAAGGAAGTTTTCATATAAACTCTGATTTTATCTATTTAGAGACAGTAGATTCGGCTGGTACGGAATTATCCAAAGGAAAAAGCGGGAGACTTGTACTCACCAGATTTTATGGTAAAGGAACTCCGTTTATTAGATATACTGGAATGGGCGACATTATAAAATTGAAAGATGGAATCTGCAATTGCGGTCTTGAAACTGAACTTATTGAAAAAGTTCATGGAAGAATAAAAGAATCCATTGTTTTGCCGGATAAAAAGGTAATTTTTCCAGATGCCTTGGCGAATGTGCCTGGAAAAGTTATGCATATGTTGAAAACTGAAAAGATAAATAGAATTCAAATAGTACAGAATTCGTTGAACAAAATTGAAGTGTTAGTGATAATAGATGAAGATAAGAGAAAGGTTGGAGCATCTGTAGAAACATTCTTCAATCAATTGAAAACCGAGTATAGAGAATTATTTGGCTCGGAGGTGGAACTGGAAGTAAAGGAAGTAACAAAACTTATATCTGAAGAGGGCAGAGAAGACTCTACTCCAGGAATTCTATCAAAAATTGATGTTAATAAGTATATTTAACGCAAAAATAAAGGTTAAAAATACAGTATTTAAACGGCCAGTTAATTATGGTTGATATGAAACTAAATTTAGGATGCGGGGGGGACTACAAAGAAGGCCATTTAAACGTCGATGCTTTTGATTCCACAGTAGCCGACAAAATCATGTCTTCCACCGATCTAAAGATATCTGATAATACTGTTGATGAAATCCTAGCTTCTCAGCTTATCGAGCATCTAGGCATAGTGGGCAGCATTTACACATTTAGTGAATGCCTTAGAGTTTTGAAACCAAGTAGACAATTGATCATCGAAACACCGAATCTACAAATAACTTTTGAAAAATACGTTAAAGGAGATCGTGAAGCAAGAAAGAATTTATTGCCTTGGATTCATGGCGTTGATATACCTGGTATGATGCATCGATTCTGTTACCCTGATGACCTGCTTGAAGAGACTTTAAAAAAGATAGGTTTTGTTAATATTAAAAAAGAGTTCCTTGAATTTGATAAATATCAACCAATTTTAAAAATAACATGTGAAAAACCAGATAACTATCAAATTTTTCAAGTTTTAACAGGATTCCGAAAAAAATTAGTTCAGAAAAAAATTGTGGATTTAGACGACCAACTAACTTCTCTTGAGCGGGAAGATCTAATAGAGTTTTTTACAAGAAAAATCGATGATCTTGTGAAGACAAATAATCTTGATATTATAAAAGAAATAGTGGCTGAAGGAGCAGTTAGGAGCCCAATAATGACAAACATGTTTTTGGAAGAAATAATGCGAGAGAAGATCATATCTAAAAGTTTATTGAAAAATGGTCTAGATGCTCTAACATTCCTGACTAAAATAGATTTTCCTAATGTCTTATTGCATATTCTAAAGCAAACGCCGGAATTTGTTGGTGAACAAGAAAAATTATTTTCTACAATACATGACATTGGAATAAAAACTGTTGAAAAGATTCTGCAATCGGAAAAAAAGCATGACATAATTAGCAATCTACAAAAAACGTCTAGAAAAATCAAGCCTCAAGAAAAAATTGCTTTTTTTTCACCAAAATTAATCATGTTAAAAGCTAATCGCCTTTTTCAGTTAGGAGTGAAAGAGTTTGTTTTACGCAGATACAAAGAAGCAACATGCAAATTTATGGAATCATCTGATTTATATCGTGATCAAATTCTAACATATTGGAACCTAGGAAGATTGTTATATTTGCAAGATAAGAAAGATGAGGCTATTTCTTACTATAAAAATGCTATCAAGCTAGTGGATATTTTTGATTATAAAAATAAAATAGATGTTAAACGTTCTTTAGAACACGAAATGAACGAACACAATACTAAGATTTACTCTGAACCAATCACAACATTAAATGGATAACGACCTTAACTAGAATTACGAAATGTAATCAACAGTTCGATGAAAGGTTAATTTTATATAAGGTAATTAGTATAATTATGGAAAACTATTTATATTAAGATAACAACGTATAAATAGAAGGTATATATATTAAATATACCAATATAGTAATGAGAGCTATAATATTAATCAATAAAATAAATCGGGGGATTATATTCATGAGAAGAAAAATAGATCTGTTAAAACCATTTATGGCTGTAGCAATAGTTTTGGTAATGCTATTTAGCGCGATTATCCCATCTGTAATAGCGGACAACGAGCATATAAAGGACAAAGGCTTTGCAAAAGGAATACCATGGCAACCATTCAAACCATTAAAAAAGGTTACTTTTGTAAATTTTGATAAAAATAGTATGCTAGATGACTATGCCTACCTAGCATCTATACCAGCCGCTGTGTTTAGCAACGGCGGAACATTGTTCTCCAGTCCTTTGTTGTTTTTCCAGCCCAAGGATACATATCCTACAGATGACATGTACAGATTTTTGGATGATTATTCAGGTACACAATATTTCATGGAGGACTGGATGAGCTACAGTAGTGGTACACTTGACAAACTCACGGCAATAAATGTTCCCAAAGATAATTTGGATTCGAATTGGAAAGCAAGAGACTATGCCCTCATTAAAAGTGACGATCCATTTGATGTTGCAAGTAAGATTGCTCTGAATGATTGGTCGTATGCTGATAAGGCTGTGATCGCAGTTATCGAAAAAGATTACGAGAAACTGGTGGATAGCAGAATTACGAATTCTGTAACAGGTTCGGTTTCAGGGGATGTAACTACCAATAGTTTGAAGGTTAAACGTAGCTATGGATGTGCACCTGAGTATGAACAATTCAGTGTAGGGGAGGAATACAAGTATTTGAAGGTACATCTATGGTTCCCTGCTATTGTTATAAATACTAAGTTGCTCGGGATTGTTGGTTTCGGTAAAATTACTCTCCCATCTGTTGATCCCGATTTGCAGGTATATTGCAGTTATGATGGTGATTGGCTGCAGACAAATGCGGAATCAGATATGACAATTTTGAGCGGACCAGGGGAAGAATGTTTTTCATATGTTTATAAACCAGGCACATGGAAGGTGAGCGTTACAAATATGCCTACTAAAGGAGGAAATGATGAAAGTGTTGCACACTACTTGCTGGGTAAGACAAAAGGAAAGTTCCTCTTTTATGGAAACACTCTTGATGCACTTAGAAATGCACTTGGAAGACCTGTGACTAATTACAACTGCGATATAACCATGTATCCTGGTACAGAGATCAAAATCCCAGATACGCCTCCGTTTGGATGTAGAGATGCAACTTTTAAGTTGACGTGGGATAACTCAAACATAAATCTTGGTCTTACCATTATTGGGCCAACTGGTGAAGAAATTGAATCCGCAGTAGAGGGAACGAGCGATAGCCGGGAGATTCATCTCGATCAACTTGGGGAATGTCTACCAGGAGAATGTTACAAAGCTGTTGTTTATACAATGAGCGATGTTTCGACTCCCATAGATTTCAAAGTTGAATACTCATGGGGTCAGAATATATCTAAGAAAGAAGGAGATTGCATTGCATCTGCCTGTGAGGGAGCGATACTGTCTTCTGTTTTAAACGCGCCAATGCTGTATGCAAGTCCTTCAAGTGTTCCAACATGCACCATTGACACACTTTATAAGCTGGGTGTGAAAGAACTGTATGTTGTTGACCTTGGCGGGTATTTATCCAATGATGCAATAAGACAGCTTTCAGATGTCGCCAAAGTCAATGAGCACTTTACCGAGTATAAGGCGATTTATGATAGTATTATGAGTAAAACAGGTAGTAGTGACGTAATATTTTCAACAATTGATCCTTGGAGTTACTGGTATTATGATGAGTTGTATGATAAGTTGACGAGTGGTTTAAAGCCTGCAGGAGAGTTTAAAGGTGCATTCTTTTTTGGACCTGCCGCCTATGCTGCTGCCTATCATGGAAGTCCACTGCTTCTTGTGGATAACCATCCAGAGTTGTCTGGAGCAGTTATGTGGCATAATGAATTTTGGAAGAAACACGCAAATGGTTATACGATTCCGCCTATAGCTCCCATGGTTTTAACAGGAAGAAGGGTCTATGATTTCCTAGGAAAGTACGGATTTGACAAAGAAGGAAATGAAACGATGTTGACCGTTGCAGACCAATATGACATCGGACCTACGTGGTCACGTGTTTTTGCAGGGGTTGCGAATCCTGGAGATATCATAGGTACACCGGTTGATACGACTAATTGGATTAGCAGATGTATCTTTTATCCTGCTCTCGTCTTTGAAAACCCTGCTCTGCAAGGCGAAGTAGAGCTTGAGAATGGTAGCATAAGTACAAGAATACAACCAACACTTTTGCATCCATTCCAAACATTAAGGGAACGATTACATTATCCGTATGGTAGCAATCTAAAAATTATCAGACCGTCTCAAGTTGAAAAATATACATATCCTGTTCTTCACACCTATGGTATCTACGTTTATCGATTCAACGAACGCGGTTCTGAATCTTGGGGCGCCGTATATCAGACAAGAGATGGGATAATACCAGGTCAAACAATATCGCTAAATGAGATTGACCAGGGGACACGTGAGAAATACGAAGGCATATCTGGATGTTTCGTTCCTGATATGAATGAGCCAGATATTACTGCATTCTATGCCTCTAAAGCAGGATATCAAAATGTCTTTTCTACAAACTTCGACGTTACAATGGAAAATCTAAACAAAGGTGTCATCACCTGGTATGAAGTACTACACGGCGATAGCCATGGCGCAGGAATTTTAGCTTGGTATTCACCAACAGCTATACAGGAAGTAACCGGATCACGGCTTATACAAAATCTCCTTGCTATACCGCTTGGATTGTATCCATTGAAAGGAGAAACAAATCCATGGAGAGGATATGATCAAATGTGGGGTAGCACTGAGGAACCCGACTCTGCAGCTATGAATGCTGAAATTGGTTTAGTATTGGGGATACTAGGATTGGCGAATAGAAATGGGCCGCTCCGTGGGGGAATCATCAAAACAGGTTTAGATCTCATACCGACAAACATACCAATTATGAAATTCAATCGAAAGAATTACTTCGATGGACTTGTTGCGCCATATAGCATAACATCAATGTTTTCAAAAATGCACTATGCACACCCGGCCAAAGAAGTCGATGATAAATTAGAAAATCTACATTCGATGACTATGCATGCGGGTTCATGTCTGATAGCTTGCAAATATCTCCAAATAGCTTTCATGCGTCATGGATCAGTGGCTCAAGAGATGGATCCATGGGTCACGTCATACTGGTCAGCTGTTCCATTCCAAGAGGTACCCAGGGATATCGCATTGGGAAAAACCATTGGAGAGATATATACCAAAGGACGAACTATCATAGGGATCAAGTATCTATTTGAAAAGAACGAAGAGGTAAACTGGTGGTGGGACAATGCAGAAAACACCGTTCTCTTCACAGATCCAAAGCTTAGAGTATATTGTCCAAGCACAGAATACAGTGATAACAACCACTGGGAAAAAGAAGACACAATGCCACTAAGATATGACGCAGAGGCCTCAATCGATGGCCATATGCCGTTTGGTGTAACAAGCTATCCGAATGAAAAGATGCCGGCAACATTCTGGCAGCAATATCAATGGATTATAGTAGCGCTGCTAGTGATAGCGATACTAGTGATAGCAGCTGCAATTTTGTCAAGAAAGAAAAAGTAAAAAGGAAGGAAGAGAATAAATTCTCTTCTTTTCATCTTATTTTTATTTTCTTATTGCGTGACTAAGATAGTCATTAATACTGCCATTACCCACCCCAGTTGTGTATACAATTATACAATAAATTATATATACCTCTTATATACATATTATTATATACATATTATATAAAGTGGCATATAAATATAAACTTTGATAGACAAATATGATATGGCTGGGGGAAAAAATGTCTATGATGAAAAAATCATGTAGATTGAGTTGTTTTGTTACAATATTAGTAATAAGTCTATTGATAGTAAGCGCTGTTTTACCGGCTGCTTTAGCAAACAAAGTTGACAACGTTAAGGGATTTGACAAGGGAGTATCTTACAAACCAGTTGTCCCGATGAAAAGAGTCACATTTGTCAATTTTGATGAAAACGGCATCCTTGACGATTATGCATATCTAGCAGCTGTTCCAACTAGCGTATTTAGTAGTGGAAATAATCTATTCTCCAATCCATTGCTGTTCTATCAAGATGAATATCCTGTAAAGGAAGACAAAGAGCGTTCGTTGAATGCCCGTCAGGGACTTGACTACTTTATGGAAGACTGGATGGCCTATTGTAATGGCCAGCTGGATCAAATGACTCTCATAAATGTTCCTAAATCCAAGCTTGACAGTAGCTGGAAGGCAAAGGATTATACAACGATTGAAAGTGATAATCCCTATGATATCGCAAGTAAAATCGCACTTAGCGAATGGTCATACTCCGATAATGCGGTTGTTGCAGTTATCCA
>Ga0315280_10001552_pt1 | contig 39186 bp, 30 predicted proteins | sample YL17G06_40_MG_FD_203697 | JGI IMG/M metagenome (GOLD analysis project Ga0315280, IMG submission 203697) | Sediment microbial communities from Yellowstone Lake, YNP, Wyoming, USA - YL17G06_40 | ecosystem: Environmental > Aquatic > Freshwater > Lake > Sediment | place: USA: Wyoming | collected... | reverse complement strand
AGCCCCGCGAGTACACTTCGGCGACGCGGCGGTCATCCGGAATTTCGGCCAAGATCTCGATGCCTTGGCGCCGACAGTACTCCTGGGTCTCCCGGTCACCCAAGCCGGCGCGATTGATGACCACTCCAAACGGCAACTTGAGGGCGCGCACCATCTCCACCGCGAGTTTCAAGTCGTTCAGCCCGAAAGGAGTGGGCTCCGTCACCAGGAGGACGAAGCCGGCCTCCCGGACGCTTTCCATCACCGGGCAGGACGTCCCTGGAGGAGAGTCGATGATCACCAGGTCAGCCGCCGGCGCAGCCGCTTTGACTTGCCGGACGAGCGGCGCGCTCATGGCCTCTCCGACGTTGAGTAGGCCATGCACGAACTGGACCGGTCCCGCGGGTCCGGCCTCGAGCTTGCCGGTCTCGCGCCCGACCTCGGTAATTGCGCCGGGACGGCAAACCAGCACGCACCCCTCGCAAGCATGGCAGAGTTCCGGATACACCAGCACCTTTTCGCCGACACAAACGATGGCACTGTATTGGCAGATCTCGCCGCAAAGGCCGCAGTGCGTGCACTTGCTCTCGTCCACGTGGGGATGCAGCCTTCCGATTGGGCGGCTGAAAGTGATCTGCGGCTTCAAGAACAGGTGCCCGTTCGGCTCCTCGACATCGCAATCCAGATAGGCGACGCTCCGCCCCTCCTGCGCCGCGATCCAGGCTAGGTTGGTGGCGACAGTTGTCTTGCCGGTTCCACCTTTGCCGCTGGCGATGGCGAGTCTCATGGCGCGCGCACCCCGCGTTTCTGGGTTGGCTGGAGCGCGAGCACCCGCGCCGCACTCCGCTTTCAATGCCTGCCAGGCTGTCTGGGTCCGCCCCAGCGCGCACCTACTCAGGCTTGGTCTTGGCCTCGAGCGCTTCGATGCGCTTGCGGATACCCTCCAGAGCGCTCTCGAAGTACCCGGCTTGATCCTTCAAGGTACCCAGTTCCTCTTCGCGGCTGGGCACGGCGTACGGCGGGCCAGAAGCCCCCCCCACGCCCCATGGCCCGCCGAACGCACGCTGCCAGCCGGTCAGGCCGGTTGCGTAAAACCAGTTCCGCCGGCCCCGGCCGCCGCCTCCGCGGCCGCGGCCGAAGAACCCGAAACCGCCAGCCGGGTTCAGCGAGCCAGACACACCGAACCCACCGCAAAAGCCGGCGCCGCGTCCCGTCCTGGGGCCCAGCCCCGCCGGACCTGTTCTGTCTCCAAATGGCATGGTATTGCCTCCTTTGCCCTTCAACTAAGCTCTCGTCATGGAAGTGCCGCATTTCGGGCACTTCATTTGGTTGCATGGCTGCCCTGCGGTATGGGGCGCCTTCTCGCCGCAATTCGGGCACACGCACTCGCCGCCCGGTCCGCCAGCCAGGGGGCCACCCATTCTTCCGCCGCGGCTTCCACCGCGACCCCCGCCACCGCCGCGTCCACGCCCTAAACCCATTCCAGAACCTCTTGGCATCGTCTCTCTCCCTTGGCCCAAGCGCCGGCGCCAGCCGCCACAGCCGGGCATCGAAAACGCCTGTCTGGCCAGTTCGCCGTCCAGAAAGGCCGCCAGGACCTCCTCGATCGGCCCGCAGACCAAACCGAGAACCCGAACGCCCGACGAAATCAATGTGGCCTCCAGCGGCGCCGAAATCGCGCCGCAGATCAGCACGTCGGCGCCGAGCTTCAGGAACTCGCTTGCCCGGGCCAGAACGTCGGTTCGGGTCAGTAGCCGCTCCTCACGCTGCTGTTCCCGCCCGTTCTCGATGTCGATAATCAGGATAGTGCCCGCCGCATCGAATACGGGCGAGACGCGGCCTTGCCAGCATGGAATCGCGACTCTCATCGCCTCAGGATGGGAGCAAGTCTCTTGCCAAGGCTGCCAAGCGATAGCGTCCGTGGGAACTCGGGAAAGCGATCGCCAGGGAGTATTGCAATTTGCGAGAGTGCGCCACAAAGGAATCTTGCAAAGTGCAGCAGTGTCTATTACACTTAGGTTCTACATGCTTCCATCCGTCGATCCCATCCTGGATTCCATCAACGAGGGGGTCTTCACGGTCGACCCTGCCTGGAGGATCACGGCGTTCAACCGCGCAGCCGAAAAGATCACGGGGGTGCGCAGGCTCCAGGCCATCGGCCGGCCGTGCAGCGAGGTCTTCCGCGCCAGCATCTGCGAGAACGCCTGCGCGCTGAAGCGAACGCTGGCCACGGGGACGCCGATCATCAACGCCACCGCCAACATCATCCGGGCGTCGGGGGAACGCACCCCGATCCGGATCTCCACAGCGTTACTGAAGGACGAAAGCGGCGCGGTCATTGGCGGGGTGGAGACCTTTCAGGACCTTAGCCGCGTCGAGCAGCTTCGTAAAGAGCTCGAGTCGCGGTACACGTTCGAGGACATTGTCGGCCGCAGCCCGGCGATGAGGCGCCTGTTCGAGACTCTTCCCCACATTGCCGAAAGCAGCAGCACGGTTCTGATCGAGGGGGCGAGCGGTACTGGTAAGGAGCTTTTTGCCCGTGCACTTCACAATCTGTCGCCGCGAAAGAAGAGGCCCTTTGTGGCGGTAAACTGCGGAGCCTTGCCGGACACTCTGCTGGAGTCGGAGCTTTTCGGCTACAAGGCGGGCGCGTTTACCGATGCCCGGCGAGACAAGCCCGGGCGGTTCGCGCTCGCCGACCGCGGCACGATCTTCCTCGATGAAATCGGCGACGTCTCGCCGGCCATGCAGGCGCGCCTGCTGCGGGTGCTCCAGGAGCGCTGGATTGAGCCCCTGGGCGCGGTCGAGCCGCTGAAGGTGGACGTTCGTGTGGTGGCTGCGACGAACAAAAACCTGGCTGAGTTGGTGCGCCAGAGCAAGTTCCGCGAGGATCTCTTCTACCGAATTCGTGTGATTCATCTGCAGCTCCCCAACTTGCGTGAACGGCGCGAGGATATTCCACTGCTGGTGGACCGTCTCATCGCCAAGTTCAACCGGCTCCAGGGAAAAGACATCACCGGCGTCTCGCCGGAAGTGATCGCGCGGCTGATGGAGCACGATTATCCGGGCAACGTGCGCGAGCTGGAAAACATCATCGAGCAGGCTTTTGTACTGTGCCGCGGCCAATATATTGAGTTGCATCACCTGCCGCCGGAGCTGCGGCCAACCTCGCCGGAGGTGGGTGCGCCGGGAGGCGCTATGAGCATCCGGTGGATGGAGAGGCACCTGATCGAGGCGGCGCTGCGGCGGCACAACGGGAACCGGGCACGGGCGGCACAGGAGCTGGGGATCGATTCCAGCACGCTTTACCGCAAGCTCAAGTGCCTGGAGATCGAGCCCCCGTCCTCCGATGGAAGGAACAGAAGACGGTAGCGCCGCGGCGGGTTGTTTGGCACGCCGCTTGCAAGCATCCCATGGGGATATCTCACATGAAACTCGCGGTAACCTCCCAAGGCGCCACTTTGCAATCTCCGCTCGACCCGCGCTTCGGCCGGGCGAAGTACTTCATCCTCCTGGACACGGAGACGGGCGCGGTCACAGCCGTGGACAACAGCGTGAACCTGAATGCCGCGCAGGGAGCGGGCATCCAGGCCGCCAAGAAAATCGTCGAGCTCGGAACGGATACGCTGATCACGGGACACGTTGGCCCGAAGGCCTTTTCCACCTTGCAGGCCGGGAAGATAAGGATCTACACCGGCGCGTCCGGTACCGTGGCCGACGCAGTCGAGCAGTTCAAGGCTGGCAAGCTCGAGGCGGCCTCGTCAGCCGATGTGGAAGGGCATTGGTAGTGGCCGCGCTCCGTGGTCACAGGCGTTCCCGGCCGTGACCGGGACGCCGGCCAGGAAATCTCTGACGATCTGTCCGGCAGAAGCGGAGGGCGCGCCCGTGATCACCCGCATACCCGCCTCGGCAAACAAGGTCCGGCTGCGTGCTCAGGCAGGTGCCCGACAATGGAAAGCCCCCCGCGAACACGCTGCCCGGGGCGAATCACAACAGCACTCCCGGCGGGCAAATAGAGTTCGACTCGTGATCCGAGCCGAATGAACCCAATCCGGTCGCCGCGGCCAACCGCCGAACCTCTTGGCGCGCGGCAGATTACTCTGCGAGCGAAGCGGCCCGCAATCTGGCGGACGGTCATGTGGTTTTCCCCGCAACGGAGGAGGATCCAGTTGCTTTCGTTCGCCGTGCAATCAGGTCTTCGCGCGTCAGCGTGCCCGCCCGGCCGATAGACAACGGCATCGACCACGCCTGCGCAAGGCGCGCGATTCACGTGAACGTCAAGAATGGACAGGAAGATCGAGATGCAAGGTCCCCCTGACGGACCCAGTTCCGGAGAGGCGGTTACACACACCCCGATTACCCGTCCGTCGGCGGGACTTAGGATAGCGCCCGGCGGTGCGACCACCGAGCGCTCCGGATCACGGCTGAAGAACGCGAGGCCCGCGAGAAGAACCACGGCGGCGACCCAGACCGGTTCCCACGCAGCCAGCCATCCAGCGGCGGCAGCGGCGATGAGAATCGCCCCCGGCAACTTCGCTGAAGGGTCCAGCGGAAACCGGAGGCGCCAACCACCGTGGGGTGATGGCGGGTGCGATGTGTCTCCCCGTTGCGTGCCCATTTGTGCGATAATGGCTAGGTGTAATAAACACCTATATTAGCCGTGTTGAGTCGATCGCGTCAAGTGAAGCCATGCAACAAGGTCTCTTGGAAGCAACCCCCGCCGTGCGACCGCCGCGACGGAGGACCCGGACTGGCACGCTCTCGGCGGCAATTGTAGGTCTGCCTTTTTTTGCTCTCCGGTGTGTGGACACCCTCGGATTTGCCAACCGCCGCGAAGCGTATGGTGCGGTCGGTCGCGCCGGGGGCGATGCTCGTTCTGGCGACCACGGCTTGGCGCTATTGCGGGAAACGGGCAGGTCGCGGCTGGTGTGGACCGCTCCCGCTACGGGGGTGCTGCCGGGGTTTTTGATGATTGGATGAACGGATTATTGTTGATGAACGAACTCAAAGAAGCTGCAATCTCCAACGCCATCGTGGACAGCTACCATCGGAAGTTGCTGCGCGGCATGGAGAGCGATGTTGTCATCCTCGGCGCCGGCCCGTCGGGTCTGACGGCGGCCATCTATCTCGCGGCTCAGGGACGACGGGTCACGGTGGTGGAGAAGCGACTCGCGCCAGGCGGCGGCGTATGGGGCGGCGGGATGGCGATGAACGAGATCGTCGTTCAACAGGAAGCTATTCCGATTCTCGAAGCCGCGGGCGTCCGCCATGACCGCCGGTTCGAAGGCCTGTGCGTGATCGATGCAACGGAACTGGCCTCGGCCTTATGCCTCCAGGCGATTCGGGCCGGGGCGGTCTTGCTGAACCTGCTGACCTTCGAGGACCTGTGCGTTCACGACGGCAAGGTGACCGGTGTGGCCGTCAATCGGACCATGATTTCCGGCGCTCTCCCGGTCGACCCGATTGTCCTCCAGGCCGAGACCGTCATTGACGCTTCCGGACACGAGGCGGTTGCCGTAGAGCGGCTTCGCAAGCGAAACCTTCTTGCCCCCCAGTTGGTCTCGGGCATGTCCGGGGAAGGGCCGATGGACGCGACGGCCGGAGAGGCGTTCGTCGTCCAACGAGTGGCGACCATCTTCCCTGGCTTGTGGGTCACGGGCATGGCCGTCTGCTCCACGTTCGGCGGTCCCCGCATGGGGCCGATCTTCGGAGGCATGCTGCTGTCAGGGAAGAAGGTTGCCGATCTCATCCTGGAGGCCAGATGAACTCAGCCATGATGAGACCTGCGTGTGAGAGGGCCGTGGACCGGAAGAAGATAGGCATCCTTGGCGGCACGAGTCCCGAGTCCACCACGCTCTACTAACATGGCGCAACTCGCCGGACTGGACGAAGATCCGGAGACCATGGTGGCGTACAACTGAGTGGGTGGAAACCAGATGACCGAAGCCAAGGCTGCTGACCTTGAAGGGCATTGGGAGTAAACGCGGCATGAAGACATATCTCGATTGCTTACCCTGCTTCATTCGCCAAGCCGCGGACGCGGCCAGGATGGTGTCGACGGACTCCGCCCTTCATGAGCAGATTCTCCGTGAGGTGTTGCGCTGGGCCAGCGAGATGGCTCTGGACGAGTCACCTCCTGTCCTGGGACAGCGCATTCACCGTCGATTGCGCGAGATCACCGGCGTAGAGGACCCCTACCGCGCGGCGAAAGACCATCTGAACCGCATGGCCTTGAGTCTCCTTTCCGAACTGAAAGCCGAGATTAAAGCTGCGTCGGACCCGCTGGTCATGGGGGTGCGTCTGGCCATCGCAGGGAATGTGATGGACTTGGGTGTGAATGGCGAGGTGACGGAGTCCGATGTGCGCAATTCCATTAGCCAGGCGCTGGCGGAGCCTTTCGCTGGGGAGCAGAACGGGTTTAGACAAGCTGTCGCCGAAGCCCGGAGCATCCTGTACTTGGCCGACAACGCGGGCGAGATTGCTATGGACCGCTTGCTCATCGAACAGCTCTCGCCGGCGCGGGTCACCTTGGTCGTGCGGGGCGCACCGGTCATCAACGACGCGACCATGGCCGACGCGCGGGCCGTGGGACTTCACGAGATCGTCGAGATCATCGACAACGGTTCAGATGCCCCGGGCACGATACTCGAAGATTGCAGTGAGGACTTCACGCGGCGTTTCTCCGAGGCCGACCTTATCCTTGCCAAGGGACAAGGCAACTTCGAGACCCTCAGCGAAGAACCGCGCAACATCTTTTTTCTCTTCCAGGCCAAGTGCCCCGTGATTGCGGCCCATATCGGCTTGCCGGTTGGAACTCACATATTGGCGCGATCAAGCGCCAGGCTCTCGAGTTCAGGAGATTGTGCTTACGCCGGGCTATGACGGGACGCCGCTGAAGGGCTTGGGTCCCATGACACGCGGGGGCGGTGTGCGTGAACAAGTGGCGCCTCAACGCCGGAGACTCGTAGAAATGAGGGCGGGTGAGCAAGGAACTGTCTTCGAGATCCGGGGGGTATCAGCGTTAAGCGCCGATTGGAGGCCATAGGCGTGCGGCCGGGCGTCACGATTGAGAAGTTGACCGGCTCTCCGTTCGGCGGCCCCGTCGTAATCAGGATCGGACACATGCGCCTGGCCATCGGGTATGGCATGGCCAGCAAGGTCATGGTGGCGGCGGAGAAGGCAGTTGCATCATGAGGATCTTCCTTGTCGGTAATCCTAACGTCGGGAAGAGCGTGCTTTTCCGGCGGCTCACCGGGATGTATGCCATCGCCTCCAACTACCCCGGGACGAGTGTGGAACTGACTACCGGCAGGCTTCGCGTGGGCAAGGGCCTGGCAGAGGTGACGGACCTTCCCGGGACGTATTCACTTGAGCCGACTTCCGAGGCCGAGAAAGTCACCGCGAAGATGCTCAACGGACTTGGAAGCGACGACATTGTCGTCAACGTGCTGGACTCCACAAATCTCGAACGAAGCCTGGGACTCACGCTTGAGCTGGTAAAGCTCCGCAGGCCGATGGTCATCGCGCTCAATCTCTGGGATGAAGCAGCCCACACAGGCGTAAAGATAGACGTGAAACTGCTTGAGGAGGCGTTGGGCCTGCCCTGCGTGCCCCTCGTCGCGCTGACGGGCGAAGGGGTCAAAGCGCTTGTCGATAGCCTCCCGCACGCACGGGCTTCGGAGCGCGAGTTCGATTTCGCCGGGCGGTGGGACGAGGTCGGCAGAATTGTAAAAAGAGTGCAAGTCATCACCCACAGCCACCACACGCTTCTCGAGCGTCTCGGTGATGCGTCTCTCAGGCCATTTACGGGTAGCGTCATCGCCCTTGGCGTGCTTGGGATGTCGTTTGAGGCCATACGGCTGATTGGCGAAGGTTTGATCCGATGGATACTCGAGCCCCTTTTCAAGGGGATCTGGTCGCCTCTCATGCTCCGAGTGTCGGACTTGCTGGGGGGGAACGGTTTCCTGCACTCGCTTCTCATCGGAGATCTCGTGGATGGTGGCATCGACTATAGACAATCCTTTGGCCTCCTCACGACGGGGCTTTTCGTGCCTTTCGCCGCGGTGTTGCCCTATGTCTTCGCATTCTATCTGGTGCTGTCTTTGCTTGAGGACTGCGGTTACCTCCCCCGACTCGCCGTGATTGCCGACCGATTCATGCACACCGTCGGACTGCACGGCACGGCCATCGTGCCGATGCTCCTGGGCCTCGGCTGCAACGTCCCCGGCGCCTTGGCGGGGAGGATCATGGAAAGCCCAAGGGAACGATTCATCGCCATGACGCTGATGGCGACAGCCGTCCCTTGCATGGCTCAGGTTGCTATGATCATCGCCCTTGCTGGGCCCTACGGCGCCTCCGCTCTTGCTCTCATTTTCGGGACGCTCGCCGCGCTGTGGTTCGTCCTCGGAATGATACTGAAAAGAACCATGAACGGCGAAGGCATGGAGCTGCTTCTAGACGTGCCACCTTATCGGGTCCCGTTTCTGCGAGGTTTGGCGCAGAAACTGTGGATGCGTCTCGTGTCCTTCTTGATGGAAGCGATCCCCTTCGTGCTGGTTGGTGTGCTTCTGGTCAATCTCTTCTATTACTTAAAGGTGATCGATGCTGTGGGGCGGGTCACATTTCCGGTGATCGTTTCCCTGCTTGGCCTGCCCCCGGAGTCCGCTGGGGCCCTGGTGGTCGGATTCCTCAGGAAAGACGTAGCGGTGGGGATGCTCATCCCTCTTCACCTCTCTTTCAGACAGACAATCGTAGCCAGCGTCGTGCTGGCCATTTATTTTCCATGCGTGGCAACGTTTGCCGTAATTGTGAAGGAATTGGGGATTCTCGGCACATCGAAAGCCACAGCAATCATGGTGGCCACCGTCCTCACAGTTGGGGGATCGCTCAACCTGATCCTGAGGCTGGCGGGATATTGAGACGGTAGGTACGTTGCTTACATGCGGGAGCGGGCTGCGGTAAAACGAGACCTCGCTCCATCGAGGGTATTCAACATATCTGGGACAATCTGGGCTTGCAGGAGGCAGCAAAAGACATGGAATGCATTGATCTTGAAGGCTTTTCCGCGGTGGCCCGTGATCATGCCGCGCACCCCCGAAATTATGGGCCGCTTGAGGGTTTCGACGGGCATGCGCGCATCACCGGGCCCTGTGGTGACACCATGGAGTTCTGGTTGACAGCCCGAAACGGCAAGGTGGAAAGAGTCTCGTTCATTACGGATGGATGCGGGTCTTCCCTCGCCTGCGGGAGCATGGCCACGAGCTTGGCCGAGAGCAAGCGCGTTGAGGATGCGGCGGCTTTGCGGCAGAAAGATGTCCTGGACGCCTTCGGCGGATTCCCCATGGAGTCCGAGCATTGCGCTCTCTTGGCGGCCGATACCCTGAGAGCAGCGTGCCAGGAATGCCTGGAAAATCAAAGAGGGTCCGGACAGGAACCCCGCCGCGAAACTGGGACGTGCGAGACGTGCGGAAGAGCGGATCGCCCGGCATCCGGACGCGGGGAAAATGAGAGCGAAGAGGAATTCGAGGAACGCAGGAAACTTCAATCGCGGCTTGGCCGCATTCGGCACAAGGTGATGGTGCTCTCCGGCAAAGGAGGCGTCGGCAAGAGCACGGTGGCCGTGAACCTGGCCACGGCGTTGATGCTGTCGGGAAAGCGTGTGGGACTCTTAGACGTTGATATGCACGGCCCCAGCATTCCGACCCTGCTCGGCCTTGAGCGGGAGACGCTCCAGGGATGCGAGGGAGGACTGCTCCCCGTTGACCTGGGCGCAATGAAGGTCATGTCTTTGGGCTTCTTGTTGCGGAACCAGGACGACGCCGTGATCTGGCGTGGGCCCATGAAGGCAAACGTCATTAAACAATTTCTCAAAGACGTGGTCTGGGGAGATCTGGATTACCTGGTCATCGATTCGCCGCCGGGGACCGGGGACGAACCGCTCTCGATCTGTCAACTGATCGGCACGTTGGACGGCGCGGTGATCGTGACTACTCCTCAAAGAGTGGCGGCCGTGGACGTGCGAAAGTCGATCACCTTCTGCCGGCAACTTCAGGTACCGGTGCTGGGGGTGGTGGAGAATATGAGCGGATTCACTTGCCCGAAGTGCGGTGAAGTCACCAGGATTCTGTGTTCGGGCGGCGGCAGGCGCATTGCTGAGGACATGGAAGTGCCATTCCTAGGTTCCATCCCGATGGACCCGAAAATAGCGGAGGCCTGCGACAGCGGCCGGGCCTTCGTTCAACATTATGCTATGACAACTACGGCGGAACTGATGCGGCAAATTATCCAGCCGCTCTTTGCACTCAGTGAGAGGTCTGACGCGGCGGCGGCGGATTCTACGGAGCTTCCAAAGCAGAAAGCAGAATAAGCAGTTCACCGCTGGGAGGAAGCAGCCATTGCCGTACCCTCTAATAGCCCTGATAATCTTCGCCCTCAGCGTCGTGATGGTCATGAGCGGCCGGGGCGGGGGCAACTTTTACGTTCTGGCGCTGGTTCTGGCTGGAGTTCGGATGCACCAGGCCTCAACCACCAGCCAGTTCATTCTTCTCGCGAGCGCGCTGTCCGGCGCCTTGGTGTTTGGCAAAGCCAGGACGATGTCCTGGCCCCTGGTGCTCTTTTTCGGCGTTCTGAATTCCTCGATGGCTTTCGCCGGGGGCTTCGAAGCCTATCGCTTCACCGGCACAGGATTGAAAATCGTGCTGTCTATCTTGCTCGGCATTGCGGGAGTTGTGATGCTTCTTCCGGAGAAGGAGGCCGCCAAGACGGCGAGTTCGTCCTTCGGCTATTGGAACATCAAGCACAAGGGAAACACCTACGTCATCAATTTGTGGGTCGCCGTGCCTCTCACCTTGGCGACGGGCTTTTTCTCCGGCATGGTGGGGATCTCCGGAGGTTCCTTTCTCATTCCGCTGATGGTGGTGGGTTGCGGCGTCCCGATGCGGATTGCGGTTGGCACCGCGACAGCGCTGCTGGGAGCGACGGCATTCGCCGGCTTTCTGGGAAACACCTTGCATGGAGGTTTGAATACGGCCCTGGCCCTTTCCAGCGGCGCTGCGGCCCTTCTGGGCGGCTGGCTTGGCGGAAGGGCCGCCCTCAAAACAAAACCGAAACACCTGAAGACGATTTCCGGTCTTCTCACTATTGTGGCGGCGGCCTTCATGATGGCAAACGCCCTGTCAAGCAAGTAAGCTGTAATATGTCAGACAATAATGGACACTTAGAAAGGAGTGCACACTCATGAAAATAGCAGTTTCCGTGTTGAACGGGAAACTTTCCATGCATTTTGGACACTGCGAGCGTTTTGCGCTCGTTGACGTGGACCCGGCGGAAAAGACGATACTCAAGCGGGAGGATATCGATGCTCCTCCCCATGAGCCCGGCCTGCTGCCCCGCTGGCTGGCGGAACGCGGCGCGAACGTGATCATTACCGGCGGCATGGGGCAACGTGCCCAGGCACTTTTCGCTGAGCGCGGCATCCAGGTGGTCGTCGGCTCACCCGTGGATACGCCTGAACGTGTAGTGGGAGACTACCTTGCCGGGACGCTGCAAGTGGGCAAGAATGTCTGTGACCACTGAGAGCCCGTAACCATCAGCGCCCAAAATGGTGACGGCCAGTGCTTGTCCTGCGGAGTCGATGATGAAGAAAGAGGATAGGGTGGTGGAATACGACTGCGCGTCTTGCGAGACTCACGTCTGCCGGGACGGAGTGGACTGCTTCGATCTCGCGGAAGACGCCGTGGGACTTTACACCGATGCGGATGCCTCGGACATGAATCTCACACGCGCGGCGGCGAAAGTGGAGGCCCAAGGTTATATGCGCTGGCCGCGTGCATTGGAGATCATCCGCTTCGCTGAAGCGGCAGGATTCTCCCACCTGGGGATTGCCTTCTGCATCGGACTCGCCGAGGAAGCGCGGACGTACAAGGACGTCCTCGACAAGCGCTTTCGCGTTTCCTCGGTCTGCTGCAAAGTCTGCGGCATCCCCAAGGCGCGGTTCAGCCTTGATCAGATCCGTCCCGACGATCCTCAGGAAGCCCTGTGCGCGCCTCTTTGCCAGGCCGAAATGCTCAACCGGGCTGGCACGGAGCTCAACATCCTGATCGGGCTGTGCGTAGGTCATGACGCCTTGTTCACCAAGCATTCCACCGCGCCGGTCACAACGCTGGTCGCCAAGGATCGAGTGCTGGGGCACAATCCCGCAGCCGCTCTTTACTCCCAGTACTGGCGTAAACGTCTGCCCGGTGGAGGCGGCGTAGCGTAGACCTCAAGATGGGAGTTCTGGCGACGATGCTTCATAGCAAGACTGCGCCGTTCCATTTGGATTGGCTGCAGATCGAAGTCTCAGCCCGCTGTAACTCCTCATGCTCGTACTGCTTGACAAACTCCTGCTCGGAACAGTGGCACGGAGGGCTGATGGATGCGCAGACCTTTGAACGCCTGCGGCCGAGCTTCCCTTCCGCCGACCTTGTCTTCCTACAAGGATGGGGCGAACCACTCCTGCACCCGGAATTCTGGGAGATGGTGCGCCAAGCCAAGGCGGCGGGAGCCATGACTGGTTTCACAACAAACGCAAAGCTGCTCGATCAGGCGTGCACGCTCCAGCTCGTTGAGTCCGGCGTAGATGTCGTGGCAGTCAGTCTTGCTGGCGTGACCCCGGCGACCCACGAGCGCTTTCGCCCAGGCTGCAGCTTGGCCCAAATAGACGGGGCGCTCGCCGGACTGAAGAAGCTGAAGCGGGAGCGCGGCGTGCAAGAGCCGCACGTGCATATCGCGTTCATGCTACTGCGTTCCAACTGGCGGGAGGTCGATAGGCTGGTTGATCTGGCGGCCCGCTGGGGGGTCACTCAAGTCGTGGTCAGCAATCTGACCTGGATCGGCACGGCGGCAATGCAGGAGGAGTCCATCCTGGAGCGTCGGGACCTGTGGCCGGAGGTTACAACCGTCCTGGAGCGGGCAAGACGGGACGCGTCGGGCAAGAACATCGAGTTCTGCTATCAGGGTCCAGGAACTGGGCAACCGCGGCCCACGTGCACGGAGAACATCCTCAAGGCCTGTTTTGTGTCATGCTGCGGGGATGTCTCGCCCTGCGTATTCACCAACCTGAGTGGGTTGTCCGATGACCGGGTCATCCATTATTTCGAGGGTCGGGCGCACAAGGTGGAACGTCTTGTCTTCGGCAATGTACGCGGGGAGACGTTGCCGGCAATATGGAATTCGGAAAAGGCTCGCGGGTTCCGCCAGTCGTTCCAAACCCGGCTGGCGACGGACAGCCCGGGAACCGCCCACTTGCCGGAGCCGTGCAGGCACTGCTACAAGCTTCTGGAGCGGTAACGTCCTTAACTGTGCTGAAGCTTCATCCGCGTGACGACCAGCACCGTGGCACGACTGTTCACGACGTACGTGTCGAGATCGGGTGCACGGTGGCGCGCCCGACAATGGTTGGTGAGGCAGTGTGGCGCAGGGCGCCCCTCCCCCTGCTGCTACTTGATTCGCTCGGCGGCCCGGGCAAAGGTGTCATAGAGCACCGGCACGACAAAGAGCCGCAGCAGCACCGCAAAGAAGAAGCCCCCGACGTAAACCACGGCCAACGGCCGGTGCAGCTCGGCCCCCGTGCCTTTCATCAGAACCAGCGGCAACACGCCCACGATCATCACGAGGTCGGTGATGAAGATCGGCCGGAACTTCACCAGGGCCCCTTCAATCACGGCATCGCGCAGGGCAAGCCCCTTCTTGCGAAGATCGTTGATTTTGCTCACCAGGATGATGTCATTCTGGGCGCAGATGCCGAACAGCGCAATCAGGCCGATGGTCGAGGAAACGTTGACGGTCTGGCCCGCGAAGAGCAGCCCCAGGATGCCGCCCACCAGAGTGGAGGGGATGTTGAAGATGACCAGCAGGGCCTGCCATACCGATCCGAAAGACGAAAAAAGCACGACGAAGATGACCAGCAGGACGACCAACATGACCATGCCGAGGTGCCGGAGTGCGCGTTCCTGGCTCTCATACTGCCCGCCGAAGCTTACTTGGTAGCCCGGAGGCAGAGCCACGCTCTGCTCGATCTTGCGCCGGGCCTCTTCCACGAAGCCTCCGATATCCCGTCCCACGACGTTGCACAAAATGATCTTCCGGCGCATGAGGTTCTCGCGAAAGATGGTCTGAGGCCCCGCGCTGCGCTCCATGTCCGCAAGTTCCGATAAAGGAATCCGCTGGCCGTTGGGCGCATCCAGGAGCAAATTGCGGATTGCCTCTTCGCTGTTTCTGTATTCCTGCGGCAGGCGTATCAACACCGATGTGATGCGGTCCTGCTCGTAAACATCGGTGGCCTCGATGCCGTTCAAAGCGGTCTCCACGATGTCCGCCGCCTGCGCCACGGGGATGCCGTAGCGTGCCAGGCGTTCCCGGTCGAGCCGGACGATCAACTGGGGGATGCCTGTGGTCTGTTCGATGTGCAGGTCTGCGCCGCCCTCGACGGTCGCCAGCACGCTTCTCACCTGTTCGATGGTCTGATTGAGAACTGCCAAGTCGGGTCCGAACAACTTCACCGAAAGCTGGCCCTCGGTGCCGGTGAGCATCTCCGCCAGCTTGTTGGCGATGGGCTGCTCGAAGATGTAAGCCACGCCGGGCAGCTTCTCCAGTTCCTGGCGCATGGCCTGGGTCAGGGCCTGGTAGTCCCGGGCCCGCTTCTCGATCGGCACCAGCTCGATGTTGTAATGGCTGTGGTTGACCGGATGCAGGTGCTCAGAGGCCTCGGCCGTGCCGGTAGTCCGGGAGACTGAGATCACCTCAGGGAAGGAAAGGAAAATCTTCTCGATGCGGTGCCCCATCCGAACGGATTCTTCCAGCGAGGTTTCCGGCAACATTACCGTCGAGGCCAGAATGGCCCCCTCGTCGAGGGGCGGGACAAACTCCTTACCCAACAGCGTGTAGGCGTAGGCTGCGCCTGCGATCAGCACCAAGAAGAGCGTGATGAACGGCAGCCTGAATCGGAAGGAGCGCAGCAACAGGAAGTGGTAGGCCCTCAGAATCCGGAGGTTGACCAGGCTTTCCCTCGTCTTCTTTCTCCCGCCCAGGAACACGGAGGCCAGAACAGGCTGTAGCGTGAGGTTCAAAACCAGCGAGCCAAACAGCGCCGCGGCCACGGCGAACGCCGTGGGCTGGAACATCGCTCCCTCGATCCCTTGCAGCGTGAGCAGGGGCAGGAATACCAGGATGATCAGAAGGTTCGCCGAGAAAAGGTAGTTGCCGACCTCCTTGGCGGCTTCAGCGGTCAGTTCTGTGGTACTGCCCCGGCCCTGTTTCTCCTGGAGCAGCCGATAAATGTTCTCGACCATGATGATGGAACCATTGGCCACCTTGCCGATCCCGATGGCCAGACCGCCAATCGACATCACCGTCAGCTTGACCCCGAACAGGTGCATGAGGACTACTGCAATAAGGATCGAGAACGGAATCGTCAGGGAGGCGATCAGGGAACTACGCAGGTTCCACATGAAGAAAGTCATTACCACGATGATGAGAACGGCGCCTTGCGCGATCGATACCTCGACATGCGCGAGGGATTTGAGGATCAGGACCGACTGGTCATAGAAGGGCTTGATGCGGATGTCTTCGGGCAGGTCGCGTCGAATCCTGGCGATGGCCCCTTTAAGGTTGGCGATAGCGGTCAGAGTGTCGCCTCCGTACTGCTTTTCGACGGTGACATAGACCGCCTCCTGACCATTGTGGCCGCCGTCCTCTCGCCGGAACTTTGCGCCCACCCGGACGTCTGCCACATCCTTGACAAATATCGGAATGTTATTCCGCGCGGTTATAACTGTGTTGTTTATGTGCTCCGGGGTGTCGATGCGTCCCAGACCCTTCACCAAGACCTCTTGCGGACCCTTCAGGATGATCCCGCCGGCGAAATTCCGGTTGCTCTTCTCGATGGCCTCCTTCACCTGGGCTATGGTGATGTTGTAGTTCCTGAGCATGTCGGGCTTCAGAAACACCTGAAACTGCTTGACGAAGCCTCCCAAATTGATGATGAAGGCCGCACCGGGCACGCCCTGCAGGCGGTAACGGATCGTCCAATCCGCGACCGACCGCAACTCCATGGGATCGACGCCGTCCCCCACCACGGCGAACTCGAAGACTTCACCCATGCGGGAGGAGACGGGACCGAGTATGGGTGCGCTGGTGCCCAAAGGGAGGCGGCCGGCGACCAACTCGAGCTTGCTGGAGACTATCTGCCGGGCCAGATAGATGTCCGTGCCCCATTCGAATTCCACCGTGACCACGGAATCACCGGTGGTTGACTCCGACCGCACGCGCGTGACGTGCGGGGCGCCGGAGACCAGGCTTTCCAGCGGGAAGGAAATCAGACGCTCGACATCCTCCGAGGGCATGCCCGGATTGTCGGTGATGATTGTCACCAGCGGAGCGTTCAGGTCGGGGTAAATGTCCTTCGGCAGCTTGAAATAAGCGATCACGCCCCAGATGGAAAGCAACACCACCAGCAGCACCGTCAGGAGCCGGTGTTGAAGCGCGAAGTCGATTAGCCTGTTGATCATGCCTGCCAACCTCCTAGTGGACGCCGGCCTTCTTCAGCAGTTCGTCGTAAAGCTTCGACTTGAGCGCGTATGCGTTCTTGACGACGACCACTTCTCCCTCCTGAAGCCCCTCGGCTAGGGCGCAATAACCGTTCTGCTCGGCGCTGACGGTGACGATGCGCGGGGTGTACTGGCCGCCGGTCTTCACGAACACGATGTCCTGGTTGTTGTCTTCCAGGATCGCTTCTGCCGGCACGGTCAAGACCTTCTGAGCGCCGTTGAGGATTATGCTCACGTCGGCGAACATGCCGTGCTTGAGCTTGGCATCCTTGTTTTGAACCTCCGTCCGGACGTTGAGGGTGCGCGTCTCGGGGTTCATCGTTTCGCTGATGTAACTGAGCTTTCCCCGGAATATTCGGCCCGGGTAGGCCAGCACGGTGACCTGAACCTCCTGACCGATGCGGATCTTGGCGATGTCGCGCTCAAAGACGTCCGCGTCCACCCACAGCACAGTCGGGTCCATGATGGTCATGAGGTCCGTGGTCTGATCCATCATCGACCCGAGTATGGCCTTGTGTTCGATCACCCTCCCGCTGATGGGGGCCGAAATCTTGATCTCGGGATGGACCTGGTGCGTCTCGGCAATGGTGCGGACGTCTGCTTCGGAGAAGCCCAGCACATGGAGCTTCTTCTCCGCCGCATCGAGGCTGGCCTGGGCCACCTTGAACCCGGCCTCCGCCGCCAGGGTGTTCTTCTGAGCGCCAACGCCGCGAGTGAAAAGGCGTTTCTCACGCTCGTGGTTCTGCCTGGCCAGCTCCAGGTCGGCTATGGCCTTGTAGTATTCGGACTTGGCGCGACCCACTTCCTCGCTTTGGACCGTCAGCACGGGCTGTCCTTTTTCCACCCAGTCGCCAATCTTCACGTGGACGGCGGAGATTCTGGCCGGGAAGGCATAACTGACCTTGGCCATGCGCGGCTGCGGCGCCAGCACCCTGCCCATGGCCGAATGGATCGAGCGCATGGAATGGTAAGCGGCCTTGGCCGTGGCGATGCCCAGGCTCTGGACTTGCGCCGGCGTGAGCTCGATGGACCCATACGGGAGGCGGCCGCGACCCGCGCCCCTGCCGCCCAGGAGCCTCCCTAGCCCGCGCCCTGGGGGCGTGCGCGGGAATCGCCCGGGGGGCTCGCCTGGCGATACCGTTTGCTGGACTCCGGCGCCCGCAGGGCCCGTCTGCTCGTCTGTGCGCGCCGAGGCGTCGCCTGTCGGCGCCCGACGGCCCTGACAGCCCGCCATGACGCAAAGCCAGCAAGGCATTATGAGATACCATAAGATGCTTGTCCTCATCTGGTTCCTCCCTGCCCTGGAATCACGGCTGACGACCCACCGCCTTCTCCAGGGTCGCCAGCGCCACCGCATAATCAAACAGAGCATCAGCGTATGCTCTTCGGCCATCAATCAGCGTCCGCCTGGCATCGATCAGTTCGATTCCCCCGATGGCACCCTCTTGGTAGCTGAAGACGAACATGTCGTAGGCCTCCTGTGCGCGGGGGAGAATTTCGTCCTGGTACAGCTCAATCTGGTTCCTCGCCGTTTGAGCATTGGTGAAGGCTTCCTCCACCTCAAGAAAGATTGTGTCGCGAATCTTCTCGCTCTCTCGTTCCAGCGAGGAGACGTAGGCTTGCGCTTCGGCGATCTGTGCTTTCTGCTTCTGCTGGAAGAGGAAGGGAAGCGGAACGGAGACGGAGAACGACCAGGTTCTTGGCGTCCCTTCCACCCTATGGCGCGACAGGTTCATGGCAAAGTCGGGAATGTTGCTCAGGCGAGCGCCCTCTTGAATCCGGTTTTGTTTTTCAATCGAAAAGCCCAGTCTCTTCAGTTCGGGCCGAAGAGACAGAGACTCGCGCTTGAGTTCTTCCAGCTTCAGGGCCGCGAAGGGTCTCTGAAGCTCCCCTTGGATCTCGAGGGGAAGATCCTGGGACCGGGCCAGCAGGAACTTCAACTGGGCTTTTGCCAGACGCTCTTTGTCGGCCGCAACCTTTACGGCGTTGGCCGCCTTCAGAGTCTCGACCCGCGCGCGAAGCACCTCGACCTCAGCAACGTCGCCGGCTGAGAGCTTGAGTTGCGCCATCTGGAGATAGTCTTTGGCGAGGTCCGCGTCCCGCTCGGCGTATTGCAGCTTCTCCTTTGCCAGCAGCAACGCGTGGAAGGCCTGCTTTACCTGAAAGGCAATCTCACGCTTCAAGAGGTCTGTCTCGATTCCAACCTCACGCGCCTCCAGGTCGGCTATCTGTCCTCGATTGGTTCTCTTCCTGAGCGTTTCGATCGTCTGGCTGATCCCGAGATAAGATTCTCCCGAATTCAGGAAGTTCAAGGGCTGGCGCTGGAGGTCCGAGTTGAACTCCAGGCTCGGATACGGATAGGCCGTGGCCTGTTTGATTCTCGCCAGAGAGGCTTCATGCCGCTGACTCTCGGAAAGGATCGCCGGGTTTCGCTCGAGTGCAATGGCGATGCACTGTTCCAGCGTCAATGCCGAACGCCTGTCAGTCTGGCTTCCCGCAAAGCAAGTGGCGCAGAGAGCACAGACCTGAAGGAGAAGCACCCTGCGGACAAACATTCAAACCTCCTCGCCCTCAAACGGGCGCTGCTTCAGACCGGTGGTGAAAACACGAGAATGATCGAGGCGATCAGAAGGGAGGGGAGCGCGCCGAAGCAACCTTCACGAACTGTGCTTCGTCTTCGCACCGATCCTGGCTGGCGATGATCCCGCCTATCGCCAGGCTTGGCAGAACAACGAAGAGGGTCACGGCCGTGGCCAGGGACGAAGCCCGGAACCTACATGCTGGGCAGTAGGGATCCTGATCGGCGCCTGCTTCCGTGTGAAAAAAGTCGATGAGCGCACTGGTGAGCAGGAGCGTGGTGAGGAAAGCCAAGCACAAGAGCTTCCTTTTTCTCTGCGTCATCACGCGCCTGCCTTGCCAGAACTCAGTGAGGGCGTCGGTGGCCCCCTGACCCCGGCCCAGAGAGCACGCCGGACACTGCCTCTCCAGCGGGCCCCCTCCACGGTGTGATCCAGCGGATTCTACACGATTACCGCCGCACGAGTCTAGAGATAATTGCATCTAGGTGCTGTTCGCACTCTATCTCTTTCTCCGGTCCGGCCGTCTGCCATCAGCGGGCCAGCTTGATATAAGACACTGATGTCTTCAAGCTCTTCCGTTAGAAGAAGCGCACCGTGTAGTGAAACCGCACGCCGCGGCCGATCTCCGGCGCGAAATCCTTGATGAGGGAAGCGTGGTTCCGGTAAAGCTGGTTCGCAATGTTAAACACGTGTACGCCGAAGGATTGCAGGGAGTGCGAGCCGGTCAGTGTGTAGCTGAGCGCCAGGCTGGCCGTTACATAACCCGCCGTCCGGGTCTCATTGGTGTAGAGCTGGTTCTGGGCGTTCGCCAGCACGATCTCCGGCCGCACGCTCACGGACTTGAAGAATACATCGAGCCCGATGCGTCCACGCGCGGGCGGAATTCGCGGTAGCGGACGCCCGCTCGGCCGCAGTTGGGCATCGACGGTGTCGAAGCCGAGCTTCAGCCAGGCGTTGCGGTGCAAGGCGGCATCCAGGCGCGCTTCAGCGCCTACATAGCGGCTGTCGGCCTGCACGTAGTTGGCTTTGACGAGACCTTCGGCGAACTCGCCGGTCGGCTCCATGTAAATGTAATTGTTCAGCCGGTAGTAGAAAAGATTTACCTCGCCGCGCAGCCGCTCAGCGGTGTGGCGAATGGCGGTCTCGAAACCGTAGCTCCGCTCGCGCTTCAGCTCCGGGTTGCCCACCTCGTACGCCATGTTGCCCGGGTGCGGGCCGACGTTGTACAGTTCCTCGATTGCCGGCGCCCGGTAGGAGTGGCTGTAGCTGGCAACCAGCGCGCCATTGCGCCACAGCGCGGCATTCACACCAGCGGAACCCGAGAAGCCGGTGAACGAGCGGCCAGGCAGGCGCTCGGCTGGGCTGTACCGGTTGGTCTCCAGTCGCCCCCCCAACTGCAGGCGGAAGCGGTCGAGGCTCAACTGCTGCAGCGCGAAGACAGCGAATGCGTCCTGGGTGACCGGCGGGGTGAGCGCTTCTTCGCCGATTACGTCATAGCCACGCCGCAGGCCCTGGACGCCGACGCTGCCCAACAGCGGACCGTGGCGGCGCTGGTCGAGCACGCCTCGATAGCTGAACTGCTTATTGAAAAAGCGCGTGTGAGTGTGGCCCTCGACCATTTCGCTGTGGTTCCAGTCGCTGTAGTTCAGGTGCAACGTGAAGCGGTCGAATCCGGCGCCGAGGTTCTGCAGGCCGCCGGTCCAGCGGAGGTTCTGCCGGCGCCACTTCTCGTCCACCGGGCCTTCCGCGTGCTCGTGCTGGTCGTCATGGTGGCCCTCCGCGGCCGGCACGGGCGGGATGCCGTACTGTCCGCGGTAGTCGCCGTAGCTGAAGCGGAAAAAGCTGCGCCCGGTGAAGCGGCCGGCGCCCGCAGTAGTATGCACGATGCCGGTGTGTGAGTTTTCCACGGTGCCGGCCGGCGATTGGTAGTCGCCGGTCCGCAAGCCGCCGCCGCTTGCGAAAAGCATCCACTTGCCCCGCCCGATCTCGAACCCGCCGTTGCCGCCGCCCTGCCCGTTGTTCGACCCACCGGTTGCCAAGAGGAAACCGCGGACACCACGGTGGGCGTGCGGATGGACCTGGTGGTGGCCGGTGATGATGTTGACCACGCCGCCCAGCGCGTTGGTCCCGTAGAGCAAGGTGGCCGGGCCGCGCACGACCTCGATACGCTCCACGCTGGATACATCGACGGGTTCGCCGTGATCTCCGGATTGCGAGGAAAGAGTGCCGGTGGCCATGCCGTCCTGCAGGATCGAAACGCGGTCTCCATCGAAACCGCGGATGACGGGGCGGCTGGTGCCGGGACCAAAGCTCCTCTTGGCAACGCCAGATTCATGCTCCAGTGCTTCGCCCAGCGACGCCGCCGCCTTCGGGGCAAGATCCAGCGTCTCCAGCGAGACCACTGCTTGAAACGCTTCCAGGGTGGTTTCCTCGCGGCCGGTCGCCGTCACCGTAACCTGCTCGTGAACAACCGCCAGACGGAGGCTGAAGTCGAGCGTCGCCTGGTCGCCGGATACAATCTCGACGCTACGCCGCTGGTCCGTCAAGGGGTGCATGTGAGCCAGCACGTCATAACGCCCGGGGGGCAACTGGTGGAACTGATAAAGGCCTTCGGCATCGGTCTCGACGGTGCGTCCGAGTTGAACAATCAACACGGTGGCGTGCGGCAACCTGTCCCCGTTCGCTTCCAGAACCACTTTGCCGCGAAGACTTCCGCTCGGTTGACACACAGCGGAGGTAGCGGCTCCAAGAACAAAAACCGTGAAAAGCCGGATCAAGAACACACATGCGCGCATGGCTCCTCATTTCATTCCCACGGCGGATGCCAGGCTCTTGCCTGCCGCCGGTTGAAGACATGTCCGCGTTTGCTCGCTTGGACCGCTCCTCACGAGCAGCACAAGCGGCGAGAAACACCTACGCTTCGCGAATGAGTGTCAGGCGGGTGGGGCTCGGCTGTGGCGAGCGCTCCAGACAAACCGGGCAGACCATCTGGCAGGGGCGCAGATTTCTAGAGGCACAAGCGGCGCCGGCTGATAGGCAAGGCCGGCTAGCGAAACCGGCACGGCGGGCGAGTGGCCCAACTGGCACAGAGCGCAGTGGCGGGATGAAGAGTGCGGATGGGGATGCGCGACAAAGAACGGAAGCAGGCAAACAAACAGCAACGTGCCGACAGCGGTGAGGGCAGCGATTCTCACTTGCACACTGCCCGATTTCCCCGCTTTGGAGACCACAGCTTGCATCTGCCAGTGCCTGCCTCAGCCAGTATAGAACCATCCGCCCGCTGGTGTGGAGCGGCTTACTTGACCCACCAGTTCCCTCTCACAAGCCGAAGCGGGTAACGCCCCGTGGCGGCACGTTCCTGCGCCGTTCCGGGTGGTAGTACGGTTCGAAAGGCGCGTCGGGCAGCCAACAGGGACGGAGCAAGTCAGCCAGCTATTCCAACGAATCATCCACGACGCCGCCAGGGGTCTCAAGCCGTGACGCTCACACCGAGAATCTCACGGATCTTGGCCAGCAACTGCTCGCGGTCGGGCGGCTTGTCGAAGTAACCGGCCGGCGGGCGGACCTGCCTGCGCGTCTCGATGAAGTGCTTGAAGTCGTGCGATATCCCAGTGATGATAATGACCGGAATGTCGGACGTGGCTGGATCGGTCTGCAGGTCGCGGAACATCCGGACGCCGGATTCCTCGGGCATGGAGATGTCGAGCGTCACCAGATCCGGATGTTCGGATTTTGCCTTCTCGAAGCCGTCCCGCCCATTGACCGCGGTCATCACCGCGAAGCCGTTGTCCTCCAGCAGCGCAGTGAGGTAGGAGACTTCATCGGGCTCGTCTTCGACGATCAGAATTCTTTTTCTTTCAGCCATGGCATTGCCTCTATTTCTTCTGCAGTGCCTCCAACGCCCGCCGAAGCGCGTCCTGGTCGGCGCCGGACAGGGCGCGGGAAAGCTGGCCCCGCAAATCCTCCGGCTCGGGTTCGGGCCGCTCGGGGGTTTCGATGCCCAATAACCGGCGAACCGCGCTGACATATGCCGCCGGCCCCACCGGTTTTTCCAGGTAGATGCCGGGGCCGGACATGGTCATCTCCTCAAAATCCGCCCTGCCGAGTTCGTCCCGTGCGTGGCCGGTAACGATGAGGACAGGGATCTTGCAGAGCTGGCGGTCCTTTTGCAACTCGCGGTAGAACTTCGCGCCCGAATGCCTGGGCATCACCAAGTCCAGGGAGATGAGATCAGGCGCCTCCTGCTTCACGATTTCGAGCGCCTCCAGACCGCCCGCGGCTGTCCGCACCAGAAAGCCTGCGTCCTCCAGAGCATTCTTCAGGTAGCTGCGGACGTCAGGCTCATCATCGACCACCAGTACGCATCTCTGCCTTTCATCACTCATGACTTCACCTGCTCTTCGGTCTTGCTGCGGGCGGAAGCTGCGGCAAGCGCCTCCAGGCGATTGCGGGGAAGGCGCATGCGGAAGGTTGATCCTTGCCCGATAACCGAATCCGCCTCGATCCGCCCGCCGTGCTCCTGGAGGATCTTCCGGGTTGTCAACAAACCGAGCCCGGTCCCCTTGCCCCCCTTGGTTGTAAAGAAGCTCGTGAAGATTTTGGCCGTAACCTCCTGATCCATGCCCGTTCCGTTATCGGCGACTTCGAAGATCAAGTCGCCACCCTCCTCGCGTGTGCGCACGATTACCTTTCCGGCGCCTTGTTCACGCATGGTGGCGGCGTCGATGCCATTTGAGACCAGGTTGGTCAGGCAAGTCTCCATGCCGCTTGGGTCCAGGGGCGCCTCCCGGACATTCTCGCCGGCCTCCAGCAGCAGTTCCACCCCCTGCCGGGCGGCCGCATCATGATATAGCTCGACCACGCCGCGAGCGACCCTATTCGGATCTGTCGGCTGCAGCTCCGGCAGCCGCCCCTTGGCGAAGCTGAGAAAGTCCTTGACGAGCGTGGTTGTCTTCTGGAAGTTGCGTTGCAGGATCTGCCAGCCGTCGGCGATCCGTCCGGCATCGCCACGGCGGAGCCCGGTGTCCATCATGTACATGCCGCCCTCCAGCCCCATCAGCAGGTTCTTGATGCTGTGGGCCAGTCCGGCAACTGTCTGGCCCACCGCACCCAGGCGCTCGGCCTCCAGTTTCTCCTGCTCCAGGCGCTTCACCTCGCGGAGGTCCTGCATGAACGCCGCGCTTCCCAGCGTCTTGCCGTCGCTTTGCATGGCCACGGCCGAGAAGCGGGCCGGGATTTCCTCGCCGGCGGCGGCTCGAAGCAGCACTTCGGGCAGATTCAGCGGCTCCTGGCCGGCCGTCCCGGTTCTAAAAAACTCGGAGGGCAGCATCCTTCGAAGCTGCTCCGGCGACGGCGGCCGCGCGGCCCGCCAGTTCAGCAGCGCTCGGGCGGCGGGGTTCATGATGCGCACCACGCCGCGCGCGTCCAGGGCGATGATGCCGGTGGCGGAATTGCGAACCAGGCTCTCGTAGAAGTGATATGCGTCTTTCAGCTCTTCGCCGAGTTTGCGAAGCTCAGTGATGTCCGTTGACATCTCCACCACGTACGGCGCAGCGTCTTGGCCTCTTGAAAGGGCGGAAGTGGTAACAATGTAGAAGGCGGGCGAGCCGTCCTGATGGACGCCGGCCTGGGGGGACACGTGTTCCCTGCCGTCCGTAAAGGTTTCCGCGGCCGGACACATGGAGCACCTCTTGTCCCGCCGCTTGTACGCCTGATAGCAATGCTTGCCTTCGGCTTCCCCAAAGGCCTGCCGGAATTTTTCGTTGGCGCGGATGATTCGGAAATCCCGGTCGATGATGGCCACGTAGCACGGCACGCGTTCGAAGAACAGGTCGTATTCCCGCTGCCAGTGCCGTGTTTCGGTCAGGTCAGTGGTCATCTTGATGACGTACTTGACCTGGCCTCGGGGATCCCTCAGCGGTGCGGCATGCACGACGTAGTGGCAGGCACGCCCCTTCCGGTCCACGCCAATCTGGTCGGATACGTGTATCTGCCCGTCCACAAACGTCGCCGCAATGTGGCAGCCGGCGCATCTGTCGGGCGCTTTCTTGTACACCTCGTGGCAATAGCGCCCGCGCCATTCGCCGAAATAGCGCTCGAAATTGTTGTTGGCGCGGACGATCCGGAAATCGCGGTCGACAACCGCCACGTTGAACGGCACCAGCTCGAACATGCCCTGTCCGAGCAGGCCTTCCAGTTCGTTCTGGGCGGCGTTGTCCATCATTTCGAGACCGTTGGCAGCAGGATGCCTTTGCCGGCGAGTTCCCGGTCACGAAAGCGCAGACCGGGGGCATCGACGAAATCGCGCCTCTCTTTATGGCAGTTCACGCAGCGCGCCAGATCCGGCTTGGCCTTTTGTTGAGCCATCTTCGCGTGACAACCGACACAGAGCTGGTGCAGCGCGGGCGCATAGCCTGGCGCATCGTATCGCTTTACCTGGACCAGGGCTCCGTTGGGAACCAGATCTCTGTGGCAGGCGTCGCAGCGCTTTGCGGTCGCCGCCGTGCGCGGTTTGCGGCGCTCATGGCACTCCCAGCAGGCCACGCGGCCGCCGGCCGGGGAGGAGTGCCAGTCGTGCCGGAAGGCATCAGCGGGCAAATACATCTCGCGGTGACAGCCAGAACAGCCCGAATTCCGGTCGCGCGGCAGGTTCATGTGGTGACACTTCACGCAGGAGGCCTGGTCGCCGTTCCGCTTCTGGTGCTCCTGGTGCTTGAACGCCACGCCGTAACCATCCCGGTTGCCGTCGATCCAAAGCGTTTCTCCGCCGCGGGCGCGGTGGGCCGACGCATGCTCGATCCCACGGCTTGCGGCCGGTTTGGGCGCCAGGATCGCAAGCCCCGCCGACGCGGCGAGGATGAAAGCCAGCGAATAGACGGTGCGGCCGGCAACGGCAGGAACCCCCAGCCACGTTTGCCCCACACTGTCGAACTCCGGCAGCTTCCCCGGGTCCGCCTCCGGATCAGCCGGGCGTTCCTCCCAGATTTTGAAACGTTCGATGGTAAACATAAGGACCAGCACGGCCGCCGAAACCACGCCCGCGCTGATCGCCAACTCGGTCCACGCCGGCACGTAGAATTGCGGGCCGCGCCCCTGGTGAACCACTCCGCCCACATCAATCCTGTTCAGCACGACGCCGAATACGCCCACAGCCGCGGCGAGCCATTGGCCCGCGCGCGTTCGCCTGGCCCGGGGAATGAACAGCAGCGCGGCTGGAACGATCGCCATGACAGCCATCTCGAACCAGAAGAGCTTCACCTGCCATTCGCGTCCGAGGAGGTGTCCCAACTGGCCACGCGCCGCGAGGTCCCCAAAGCGCAGCGCCACATAGCCAAGCAGCACCCAGCGGGCCGCCCCGCCCAACCCGGCCAGCACTTCGGTCTCCGGCTTCCGGCGGTACAGATACGCTGTGAAATGACTTTCAAACACCACCATCATCAGCCCCAGGCACACCGCCGAGACAAGAAACAGCACCGGCAACAACGGCGAGTACCAGAGCGGATGCAGATGGTACGGCATGATCAGGAACAGGGAACCGAGCGAGGACTGATGCAGGGTCGAGAGGGCAATTCCGAGAATTACAAGGGGCAGCCGAAACCGGACCAGGACGCGGCGCACTTTGGCCAGCGCGCTGTATTCCTCGGCGGGCACGGGGAAGAACTCCAGCGTCAGGACCGTCAGGTACAGCATCACGCACCAGCCGACCTCGAACAGCGGCGAGCGGAGATTCCAAAAGACGATCATGTGCCAGATGTTCCATGGCAGACCGAGGTCGAAAAGCAACCCGACGACGACCGCGACATAGCCGAGGAAGGCGGTCAGCAGCGCCGGACGAACGACGCGGTGGTAGCGTTGCAGCTTGAAGATGTACACGGCGGCGGTGATGATGAATCCGCCCGCCGCCAGCGCCACCCCGCCCATGACGTCGAGCCCGATCCACAGGCCCCAGGCGTAGGCATCGGAGAGGTTTGTTGTGGCTCCGAGGCCGTACAGGAAGCGGGCCGCGGCTACGGCGGCTGCCAGGCCGGTGACCAGCCAGAGCACGAGTTTCAGTCGCCGGACCCTACTCATCGGCCTCCTCTCCCTGTCTCTTCACGCGCCGGCCGATGATCCAATTCAAGCCGGCCATCGCCGCGATGACACCCGTGAAGGCCAACGGCACCGCGTTCATGGCCAGCGCGGTACGCTCCGGGACCGGCCTGTCGCCGAGCGGTTGGCCACGCGTCAGGAACGCCAGATCGACATTGGAAATGTAGAGCACCGAAGTGCCCCCCACTTCGTGCTCGCCCCACACCTTGTTCAGATACACACCCGGCTTCTCGCCAATGCGGCGGCGCGCCTCGGCGAGGAGCAGGTCGCGGTCGCCGAAAATCGTCGCTTTTGTTGGGCAGGCAGCGGTGCAAGCGGGCAGGGCCCCGGCACGAATCCGGTCGTAGCACAAAATGCATTTGCGCACGTAGGGCGCCGCCTGGTCCCAGTCGTAGCGCGGGATGCCATAGGGGCAGGCCATGATGCAGTAGCGGCAGCCCATGCACCTGTCGCTGTCGTACACGACCGCGCCCAGGGCGGTCTTCGAAAGCGCGCCCACCGGGCACGCCGACGCGCAGGCCGGTTCGAGGCAGTGCCGGCACTGCTTTCGCACAAACGAACGATTTGGCCCTTGTACGACCGAGGTCCAGTTCCGGGCCGAGAGGCCGTCATCCAGATCCCACCGCCGCGGAGCGTCGGGTGCCAGGTGATTGACCCTCTGGCAGGCGATTGCGCATTCGTTGCAGCCGATGCACTTCGTCGTGTCGGTCAAAATAGCCGCTTTCATCGGATCCAGACCCCCTTTCCCTGGCGCGCGGACGGGCCTCCGTGGAGCCGCGACTTCTCGACCCAGCTCGGCCGTTCGGCATAGCCCAGCGTCGCCGCCACCCTGTCCCCGGCGCCCGGGACGAACTTCCACGAGACGCCGGTCACCAACTGCGACAACGGCGCCAGCACGCAGTGAGCGATCTTGGCGAACGGGATCAGGATCATGATGAGGTTGCCGGAGTAGACGTGCAGGAGCATCAGCACCTGGTAGGTTTTGGGCGCGATGGCGGCGTTTGAACACATGTAGCCGCTCGCGAAAGGAACCACCAGGAGCAGCGGCCAGAGATAATCCTGGCGGCGGCTCAGTGCGCGGGCTCGGCGGTCGAGCAGACGGCCGAGGAACAGCCCCAGCCCGGCGGCGATCGTGAGCAGCGTCAGCCAGTCCGCCGCCCTTTGAGGAATCGGGGGCCACGCCAACCCAACCGCCCGCTTCCACGACAGTACGTGGGCCGCCAGAAAGGGCGGAACCGCCAGCAGGCCGGCGTGGAACAGGAAGGAGGTGGCGCTATACAGCGGCCGGGTCCGCCATAACCGGCGAACCGGAACCAGCCAGCCCAGCGTCTGCCGCGCCATCTCGCGCCATGCCAGGATTCTGTCGGGACTCCGGCGGTAGGCTTCTGCGATTCCCACGGTGGAGAGGAGGCCGACACGCAACAGGCCCAGAACCATGAGCGAGAATGCCAGGCGGAAGAGGGGCCCGCGTCCGAACTCGATCCATGCATCCACTCGACTCACCTCCCGCTGACCCGTTTATTGGAACACAATCGCTTTGTACAGAAGATCGTGCAGCCCCACGATCTGGCAGTCGATGTGGTGCTCTTCGGCCAATTCACGCAGTTGCTTCTTGCAATTGGCGCACGGAGCGACGCAGTATTTCGCCCCGGTGGCGCGAATCTGGTCGGCCTTCTGCCTGCCCCCCACCAGCGTTCGGAATGGGCGGATCTCATCGATGGAGACGGTGCCGCCGCCCCCGCCGCAGCAGATGTTCTCGCGGCGGTTGGGAGTCATCTCGACATAATCCCCGCAGAACGCCTTCAGCAGTTCACGTGGCTGCTCGACGATCCACCCGGGCCGGGCTATATTGCACGGGTCGTGGTACGTCACGCGGCCGGTGATCACCTCTGGGGCGAGCTTCAGGCGCCCTTCTTTCCAGACGCGGTGCGTGTACTCGATGAAATTGACGACGGGAAGCGCGTCCCGGCCGCCGCAGTAGGTGGGGTAGAAATACTTAGCGGCGCGCGACGCGTGTCCGCACTCGCCGATCAGGATCTTTCTGACCTTGAGCCGCTGGGCCTCGGCCTGCACCTTCTGCAGCACGTGCTCCAGGACGTGATCGCTGTAGAAGAGGCCGTAGTTGATGCCGTCGTAGTACTTGGTGCCGATGGTCCAACTGTCGCCGGTGGCGCGAAACACGGCCGCGTTGCCCATCAGGGTGTCGGCCTCCATGATGAAGTCCGACACGGCCGGTAGGAACAGGTATTCCGCTCCCTCCTGGTCCATGGGAAACGGAATCTCGATTCCTTTCTCCTCCTGCATCTCCTCGCTCAGAAACTCAAGTCCGTCGAGGAGAGCCGGCACGGGAATGGCCGAGGTGTTCCCGCTCGCCCCGGTCAACTGCTCGCGCGTGCTCACCACCAGCGCCCGGGGGGCGATGCCGATCTCGGAAAGGATGTACCGCCCCAGGTGTGTGAGGAGGCCGTGGTCGATTCCCATCGGACACTGCAAATAGCAGCGCCGGCAGGCGGTGCAGTTGTAGAACGCGTCCGCCATCTCCTGAACCCGCTCATCGGTCAAACCCGGCTCGCCCAGGACTCGCGCCCGGAGGATGCCAGCCAGCGTGAAATGCCGGCGATAAACCCACAGCAGCAATTCGGAGCGGTAACAGGGGATATCCCGTTCGTCCTTTGTTGCGGCATAGACCTGGCAGTGGACCGTGCACCGGGAGCACTTCGCGCTCACCCGCACGTAGTGATCGAGCGCCAGGCGATAGTTGGTGTGCTTCAGAATAGCCGCGAAGGCTTGGATGAAGCGGCGGGGCCGCTCCGCCACCGCGAAGTCCTCGGCGTGGTAGCGGACGCCCAGGCGCTGCCGTTGAATCACTTCAGGCTTCTTGGTGGAAGTGAATGCTCTGTTCCGTTCTTCCGGGGCGAGGGGCTGCATTGTTCTAAGGTTCCCGAACCCCTTCAACACATGCCGTCCGCCAGGGTTCGCCGGCGCTTTTCCGTCGCTGTGTAGTATGACACATCTAGATGCGCTACACATCTAGCAAACTTGCCTTGCCCCAGTGCGCGGATGCCCAATGGAGTCCGTAGATGATAGTTGCATCTATTTCTGCGGACTGTTATCCTTTTGCCGACGCGAGGCATCGTCCGGAGGTTGAGATTTGGCGCTACGCTTATGCAAGCGGCATTTCCAAAAGCACCCCTGCACGTGCGCCATGGGGAATCTGTATCGCTTCGTTGAACCGGTGGTGCTGCTGCTCTTGAAGAAAAAAGGGCGGTCGTACGGCTATGACCTGTCTGGCGAGATTCAGAAACACGCTCTCACGGATGCGGAGATTGAGCGCGCCGCCCTATACCGTACGCTGCGTCAACTCGAGGCCAACGGAAACGTGAAGTCGGAATGGGATGTCGAGGGCAGCGGCCCGGCCCGCCGTGTCTACAGGCTGACGCCCAAGGGCAAGCGTCACCTTGACGAGTGGGCCACCGTGCTCGACCACGTTTCCCGATCGATGGGCCGCTTTGTGATTGAAGCCCGACGCGCCGGGAGCCCAAGAGGAACACCCGGCACGGTGACGGCCTGAGCGCGGCGTCGGACATGGAAAGCCGTGCTATGCCGCCGGCGTTTATCAGCCGGACAAGACGCTGGTGGCGGCCGGGTATTCCGCGGAGCGTGCGGACGGCCGGGTGCGACTAGAAGATCTTTTGGACGTGCGTCCTGTTTTCGTTCCGCGCCGCGCGGAGACGGGCAAAGCCATACCCGGCAAGCGCCAAGCCGCCGATCACTGCCAGTGCTACCATGGTCAGAAACTCCTTCTTCTGAGAGACGGGTATGACCCGTCCCCTCGTTTCAGCTAATCTGAATCGGGATCATGATCCGGCCGAACCGCAGGCAAAATCGGCCAGTCGGGCGCCTGGCGGGAAGGGCCTGAAAACTTGTCCCAACTCGTATTGTTAAAGATACAGGAAACCGCCCCGCGGTTGCATGAACCTTTTTGTTATCGATTCGATCAAAAACAGTTGCGATTCGCCACAGAGCCACTGAGGCCCCAGAGACCTCTGCCCTGCCGCCAGCGCCTCGTTCCATCCCATCGCGGTTGCTTTCATGATCGTCGGGATGCCTGCGGCTGCCGCCGGTCAAGTGACCCTGCGGAAGAATTGCCCGGCCGGGGTCCAGGAACGCGGCTGCTACGGGGCGGTTCGGCTTGAGGATTGGGGGCAAAGCCCGCGAAGCGGGCGAAAGAGTAAAGCCCATGGCGCAAGCCATGGGGATCAATGGTTACCCGGTGGAAGCCCGCGAAGCGGGCGAAAGGGACGGTCAGGGCGTACCGTGTCAGTGGAAAGCGGCGAGTCGGTAGCGATGAGGTTCGGTCCTAAAGGCCCCCTTTTACCGGCCAAAATTGCTGCTGCGGCCCGGAACTTTCGCCCGCTTCGCGGGCTGTTCGGGTGCCTGGTGCGTGGCCCCATGGCTCGCGCCATGGGCTACAATCTTTCGCCCGCTTCGCGGGCTGAAGCTGTGTCCGCGCTCACTACACTTTTGGGAGACGAACCAGTTCTCTCTTCTACCGCAGTCGGCCTTGCTGCTGATCAGGTTTGTCAGTGTTCATCCGTGGTGAATTGTCTTGGGATAGGAGATCTCGAAGGGCTTACTTGACCAAAAGCTTGGGAACGTGTATGTTAGGGCGGCAAGAACGATCCGGGCAATGGGGAGCCAATTCCGTTTTTCCGCGCAGGTTCTGTGCCTGAGCTCATCGGCCGTCGAGGAAAGAGATGCAAACCAGGTTGCCGGGCCCCGGTTATTGCTTTTCACTGATCCTGCTGCTCACGCTCGCATTGCTGCTTGTCTCGAACACCCCGAGGCTCCACGGGACGCAAGATGACTCGTACCCGAGGCGTGCTCTCGGTCCAATGAGGACCGCAGTCCGATCGCCGCTTGCTCCGCGAATCGTCGAATCCTACGGCAAACTGCCTCTGAGCTTTGAGGCCAACGAGGGGCAGGCGGACGGCCAAGTGAGGTTCCTTTCGCGCGGCCGCGGCTATACGCTGTTCCTTGCGGGCACGGAAGCAGTTCTCGCGTTGCGTCAACCGCAGAGGACGCGGAGGGAGTCTTTCATGCCCTCCTCTGCGCCCTCTGCGTCCTCTGCGGTTCAACTTCGACTGCGCTTATTGGGCGCGAATCCGTCGCCGGAGGTGGTGGGGCTGGACGAGTTGCCGGGGAAGAGCAACTACTTCATCGGCAACGATCCCACCAAGTGGCGCACGGACGTTCCCACCTTCGCCAAGGTCGAATACCGCGAGGTGTACCCGGGAATCAATCTCGTTTACTACGGCAGCAATCAGAACCAGCTTGAATACGACTTCGTTGTCGCTCCCGGCGCCTTATCCAGCCAGATTCGCTTTGCCGTCGAAGGTGCGGACAAGCTGGAGGTAGACAGACAGGGCGACTTGGTACTGCACGCCGGTGGTGGCCAGGTGCGCTTCCACAAGCCGCTGGTCTATCAGGAAATTGATGGCGTCCGCCGCGAAATTCCTGCCATGTACCGCTGGCGTCCCGCCGGCCGGCCCCGCATGTTGCACCGGTACGCCGACGCGAGCTGGCGGGAGCCGGCCGGCGGGACGCCGGCGGTACAAGAAATTGCCTTCCAGGTGGATGCTTACGACACGAACCGGCCGCTGATGATCGACCCCGTGCTCGTTTATTCCAGTTACCTTGGCAGCGGGGACGACGCAGCAGGAGAGGGTATCACCCTAGATTCTTCCGGCAACGTCTACATCACAGGCTGGACTGACGGCGGAATCCCCACCCTTAACCCGATGCAGGGTAGCAACCGCGGGGGCAGGGACGCCTTTGTGGTCAAACTGAACGCCGCCGGGTCCGCTCTTGTTTACTCGACCTACCTCGGGGGCAGCGGCGGCGACGCGGGCCACGCCATCGCCGTGGATTCCGCGGGCAACGCTTACATCGCTGGTTCCACCAGTTCTGCGAATTTCCCCACCGCGAGCCCGCTGCAGGCGACCCTGACCTCCTCGGCCGCCTTTGTCACCAAGCTCAATGCGACCGGCTCCGCCCTTTACTATTCCACCTACCTTGGCGGCACTACGGGCCGCTGGCTTAGCGCCGCGGCCAGCGGCATCGCGGTGGACTCGTCGGGCAACGCTTATGTCGTAGGAGCCGCGGACTTTTCCGACTTTCCCACCACCCCCGGTGCGTTTCAGCCCAAACTCAGCAGTTGGGACGACCCGGATGCCTTCGTAGCCAAGCTGAACGCCGCCGGCTCCGCTCTGGTCTACTGCACGTACCTCGGGGGCAGCGATGAAGACGGCGCATCCGGCGTCGCCATCGATTCCGCCGGCAACGCCTACGTCACGGGACATACTCGATCCAAGGATTTTCCAACGGCGGGCGCGTTGCAGGCCGCTATCGGCGGCGGGACCTGCGGGGGGTACACCTGCGCCGATGCCTTCGTGACGAAGCTGAGCGCCGACGGAGCACGCCTGGTTTATTCCAGTTACCTGGGGGGCGCCGACGAGGACCAGGCTAACGGCATCGCGGTAGATACGGCAGGCAACGCCTATGTCGTGGGAACCACTCACTCCGCGAACTTCCCGACGGTGGGGGCGTTGCAGGCAACCCCTGGCGGCGGCACCTGCGGGTCGTCCCCCTGCCACGATGCCTTTGTCGCGAAATTGAATGCCGCGGGCTCCGCCTTGCTTTACTCTACCTATATTGGCGGCAAGGGCGACGAGGAGGGTTTGGGCGTTGCCGCGGATTCTCCTGGTAACGCCTACGTGACTGGGTGGACGGATTCCCCCGATTTCCCCGTGGCCCGTCCGCTGCAGGCCGTTTTCCGCGGGACCGGGAACCCGTACTGGACTTCCGGTGGAGACGCGTTTGTGGCGAAGGTGAGCGCCTCCGGCTCTGCTCTGACCTATTCCACCTACCTCGGCGGCTACAGTGGGGACGCAGGGCACGCCATTGCCGTAGACCCGGCCGGCAACGCGTACGTGACGGGCCATGCTGCTGGCGGCTTCCCGACGGTGAGTCCGCTGCAGGCCGCCGGCCCCGGGTGGGAAGCCTTTGGCTGGTCGGCATACGCTTTGGCTATGGTCGCCAAGCTCGCCGACACCGGGACCTGCACGTACTCCATCTCGCCGGCGAGCGCGTCTCACTCGACAAAGAGCGTAACGGGTACCGTAGCGGTGACGACGCTAAGCGGTTGTGTGTGGACGTCGGCCAGTAATGTTCCGTGGCTCAGCATCACCAAGGGCGGCGTGGGCACGGCCAGCGGCACGTTGGAATACCTGGTGGAGGCAAACCTGGGCATGACGTCCCGCTCCGGCACGCTGACCATCGGCGGACAGCTCTTCACGGTAAACCAGGCCGGCGCGGGGGGCGGATGCTCCTACTCGATTTCGCCGGATAACGCCTCGGTTGCCGCCAGCGGGGGCGCCGGCACTGTAACGGTGGCGACGGATAGCACGTGCGCCTGGACGGCAGCCAGCAATGCGGCCTGGATAACGGTCACGTCGGGCAGCAGCGGCAACGGCAACGGAACCGTAGCTTATTCGGTGGCGGCGAACACGGGCACGACCTCCCGCACCGGCACGCTCACCATTGGCGGACGAATCTTCACCATAACGCAGGCCGCGACCGGTTCGCTCCGCGCTTCGCCCGGGGCCTTGACGTTTTCGGCGCAGCGCGGCGGGTCTAATCCGCCGTCCCAAACCGTCCAGTTAACCATCTCCGACGGTTCTACGGTTTCCTGGACGGCGGCCGCTTCCAGCACCGCCGGCGGAAACTGGCTTTCCATCTCCCCGGCATCCGGAACAACTCCGGACAGTGTCTCGGTCGCGGTGAACACCGCTGGATTGGCGGCAGGCAGCTACACCGGGCAGGTGACCATTACGCCGGCCGGCGGCGCTTTTGTCACGGTTTCCGTCAGTTTGACCGTAAGCGAATCACCGCCCACCATTGGAGTTGCTCCGGCATCTCTTCAGTTCACGACCACGGTGGGGACCAATCCGGCGTCGCAAAGCATCACCGTCACCAACCAGGGAAGCGGCGCTCTGAGCTGGCTGGGCACGGTGAACTACCTGTCCGGCTCCGGCTGGCTGTCGATCAGTCCCCCCGGCGGAAGCGCCCCGACCACCACGGCGGTTTCGATCGACGTAATCACCCCGGGTCTGACGGCCGGGACTTACAAGGGGCAGGTGGTGGTTTCGGCCCTCAGCGGCGCGGCCAACTCGCCGCTGGTGGCGCCCGTCACCCTGACCGTCACTTCGCCCACGCAGCTCGCCGTCTCGCCGCAGTTTCTGAACTTCCAGGTGCCGCAAGGGAGCGCGGAAGCCGTTTCGCAGGCCGTTTCCATCACCAACGCGGGGAGCGGCACGCTGAACTGGACGGCCGCGGCGGCCACCGGCAGCGGCGGCAACTGGCTGGCGCTGGACGGAACGCAGGGGACCGCTCCGGGAACGCTTAAGGTAACCGTGAATGCGGCCGGGCTGCTATCGGGCGTCTACCTGGGTTCGGTCAAGGTTACCGACACGGCCAGCAACACCAGCGTGACCGTGATTGTGGCGCTCACCGTCAACCCGCCGGCCACCACGATTCTGCTGAGCCAAACGGACTTTGTTTACACCGCGGTGGAAAACAACGCGGCGCCGATTACGCAGGCGCTGCGGGTGCTGAACATTGGGCAGGGCGTGCTCAACTGGAAGCTGTTGGCCACCATTCCGAGCGGAGGCAATTGGCTCTCGGCCGATCAGGCCGGCGGTTCCACGACCACCGATCCGGCCAGCGCCGCGCGGCTGAATGTACTGGTCACGCCGCCCGGCCTGCCGGCTGGGAACTACTACGGGCTCCTGATTGTCTCGGCTTCGGGCGCCACAAACTCGCCGCAGCTCGCTTCGGTGCATCTGCGCGTTGTGCCTTCCACTTCCGCGCCGGTGGCGTCCGTTCTTCCCAGCGGTTTCATATTCATGTCGGTGGAAGGCGCGGCCGACCCGCCGGCACAAGCGTTTGCCGTGCAGAATATCGGCGGCGGCTCGCTCCCCTTCAAGGCCTCGGTCTCCACTTCGGACGGGGGTCCGTGGCTCAAGGTGTCGCAGGCACAAGCGACGGCGCCGGCCACCATCAGCGTCCAGGCGAGCAGTGCCAATTTGCGGGCGGGAATCTACCGCGGAACGATTTCCTTGGAACTTCCCGCAGGCATCATCCAACAACTGTCGGTGCTGCTGGTGGTCGCCCCGCCGGGGGCGACCGTCTCCGCGCTCAGTGCGGCCGAACGGCCGGCGGCAGCCTGTTCGCCCACCGAAATCTACGCCGTCAGCACCAGCTTGCCCAACAACTTCTATTCGCTGGTGGGCTGGCCGGTGCCGATTGTCGTCCGCGCCGTGGATAACTGCGGCAATCCGGTGGTTGCCGCTACTGTCGTCGCCATTTTCCTGAGCTCCGGTCAAGCACCGCTGGTCCTAAAGAGCCTGCGCGATGGTCTGTACACCGGAACCTGGGTGCCAAACTCCACCCAGCGCCAGCGAATCAGCGTCAAGGTGCTTAACCCGCCATTGAAAGAGGCCACCATCGAACTGGCCGGACAGCCGGAAGCATTCAGCGCCGACGTGCCACTGATTAACCCGGGCGGCGTGGTCAACGGGGCGAGCTTCGCTCCGCAAGCGCCGGTGTCGCCGGGAAGCATCATTTCGCTGTTTGGACAAAAGCTCAGCCTGCGGGAGATGAGCGCATCTTCGCCGCTGCCGCGACAATTGGGTGGAATGGCGGTGAGGATTGGCGACATCGACGCGCCGCTGTTCTACGCCGGTCCCGGGCAGGTGAACGCGCAGGTGCCCGTCGAGATGTCGCGGAATACGGCCGCTTCGGTCGTGGTCACGCTTAACGGCAAAGTCTCGCCACCCGAATCGCTGTTGATCTCGTCTGTCCACCCCGGCATCTTTACCTATGACAAGGACGGCATCAGCCGCGGAGCGGTGCTGGACGAATCGTATGCCCTGGTAACCCCCTCCAACCCCGCTGCGCGCGGGAAAGTGATCCAGGTATATGCCACCGGACTGGGACCTACCGATCCGGCTGTCGCCACCGGCGAGCCAGGCCCCGCGAATCCACCGGCCCGTCTGGTGGGTTCAACATCATTACAGGCCAGCATCGGTGGCGTTCCGGCCGCGATTCAATTCGCCGGACTCGCGCCGAGTTTTGTCGGGCTTTATCAGGTGAATGTCGTGGTTCCCGGCGGGGCGCCGGCCGGCGACGCGCCCTTGGTGTTGATCGCCAGTGGTATCCGGAGCAACGAGGTGACGCTCGCAATCAAGTGATGCCGTGACTGTCCCGGCGCACGCCCGAATGGCCCGTGGCGGGCTGCGGTTGGCCGCCAACGAACCCGCGGTAGACGGTTACCAAAGCACCACGTTGATGGCGACCAGCACGACCGCCACCACGCCGGCCCAGAACGCCGGCCGCCGAAGCAGCGGATAGGCGCCTTCCGACGGCAGCGGCGTCAGCCCGTAGACCAGATTCGTCAGCTCTCCCTCGGGTCTGGGCTTGGTCACCAGGCTCACCACCACCGTGACGATCACGCAAATCAGCAGCGACCACAGCCCGCGGTACATGTTCTCCGCCATGTCCTTGGCATGGGGCGAGAGCGCCACGTAACGCAGGGCGCTGGGCTGGAAATGCACCCAGAGGAACATGGCTATCGATGAGACGATGCCCGCCAAGAAGCCCCAGAACCCGCCCGCCGGACTGGCCCGCTTCCACAACATGCCCAGGATGACGGTGCCGAACAGCGGCACGATGAAAAACGTCACCAGCACCTGGACGTAAATCAGGATGCTGCTGAAGTACATCACCAGGTAAGCGGCGGCGATACTGACAAACACGCCGAGCACGGCGCACCAGCGGCCCATGGCCACGTAATGGGCGTCGGTGGCGTTCTTGCGAATCAGCGGCCGGTAGATGTCATAGGTCCAGACGGTGGCGAAGGCGCTGACGTTGCCCGCCATGCCCGACATGAACCCGGCGATCAGCGCCGTAATGCCCAGGCCCAGCAGCCCCGGACCGAAGTACCGCGCCATCATCAGCGGCAGCACTTCGTTGTAACTGTGAGCGCCGGTGGCCACCGCCTGGCCCTCGTTCACCAGCTTTATCGGCAACAGGGCCAGACCCAGCAGCCCGGGCAAAGTGACGATCAGCGGCACCATCATCTTCAGGGCCGCGCCGATCACCGTCCCCATCTTGGCCGAGCGCAGGTCGCGGGCCGCCATCACCCGCTGCACCACCAGGAAGTCGGTGGTCCAGTAACCGAAGGAAACGGCCAACCCCAGCCCGAACACCATGCCCGTCCAATGGATGCCCATGGGGTTGTCGGTGAAGGAGCCGAGCGTGCGCCACAGGTGGGTGTAATCCTGGCCGGGATTGCGGGCGTTGATGCGCGCGATCATGCTGCTCCAACCGCCGGCCTCAATCAATCCCAGGATGGGGATCAGCGCCGCGCCCAGCCAGATCAGGAAGAACTGCAAGACCTCGTTGAAAATGGCGGACAGCAGCCCGCCGGCCATCACGTAAATGGCCACCGTCAGCGACGACACCCAGATGCTGAAGTGGATGTCCCAGCCCAGGATCACCTTCATGACCAGCGCCATGGCGTACATGTTGATGCCGCTCATCAGCACCGTCATGAAGGCGAACGAAGTGCCGGCCAGGGCCCGGCTCGATTCCCCGTAGCGCAGCTTCAGGTAGCCGGGCACCGAGTGCGTGCGGCAGACGTAATAAAACGGGATCATCACCATGGCCAGCACCAGGATGGCCGGGATGGCGCCGATCAGGTAGGCGTGCGCGCCCAGCATCCCGTACTGGTAGGCGATCGCCGCCCACCCCATCATCTCCAGGGAGCTAAGGTTGGAGGAGATGAAGCTGAGGCCGGCGATCCAGGCGCTCATGCTGCGCCCGGCCATGAA
>Ga0315280_10001550_pt1 | contig 39209 bp, 44 predicted proteins | sample YL17G06_40_MG_FD_203697 | JGI IMG/M metagenome (GOLD analysis project Ga0315280, IMG submission 203697) | Sediment microbial communities from Yellowstone Lake, YNP, Wyoming, USA - YL17G06_40 | ecosystem: Environmental > Aquatic > Freshwater > Lake > Sediment | place: USA: Wyoming | collected... | reverse complement strand
CGATTATCTTGGAATAGAACAAGACTTTTCTACAGTCTTAAATGTATACTCAAGTGAGGCTCTTGATCCTCATGTTAATAGAGAGCGGTTTAGGGAGGGATTGTGGTCTTAACCGAAGACGCATGGATGAACAAGGCAAATATGCTGAGGCAATCGATGCATACCATGAGGCTATCAGGATCGACCCACAGCTAGTGGGTGTTTGGGATAGCTTAGAAGCCGCCAGTGTACACAACGGAGAGGCTCTCCTTGCTAACGATGAAGAAGGGCGAGCGTCCACGTCTTGTGGTGAAGCTATAGGAATCAATCCTGATAATGAAAAGGCCTGGCTTTGCAAAGCACGGGCTCTCCGTTCGACTGGTTTGGATTATAATGAGGCAAACGAAGCGTACGGCGAAGTGATCAGGATCAACCCCAATAATGCAGACGCTTGGTATGAAAGGGCATTTGTTCTCTGGGTACTGGAAAAGGACGATGAGGCAGCCAAGGCTTATAATGAAGTGATCAGGATCAATCCACAACACGACGAAGCCTGGAATGCCAAAGGCGAGGCCCACGCAGAACAGGGAGAATACGATGAAGCCGTAAAAGCCTTTGATGAAGCAATTCGATTAAAACCAGATAATCTCGAATACCAAGAGAACAGACGCGAGTCTCTAGTGCACGTAGTCACGAGCATGGCACCTCCCACGTGAGGAACGATCTTCCCGGCTATGGAGTTGGGTACTGCCCAACTCCGTTTTTATAACAAATTGATATTTTAATTTCTAAGGGCATGAAATATAACCTAAACTCCGCACCTTTTAATCCATTAACACATTTGCTAGTGCCTGCCCTTTATCTCCGCCTTTCTGAACAGCAATGCCAACGATGTAAGTCCCGCTCTTCCAGGTTTCCTGTCTAATTGGGACAACATCGATGAAATAAAAGCCTGGCAGCTGTCCTTCTGCAACGCGGCTGATATCTACCAGCGCCCCGCCAGGGCCTACTATCATAGCACTGACCTTGAAATTGGTCGCCGTAAGTCCAGAGATCGGCGCTCCATTTCCATCCGTCACAGACGCTATGATATAGTTAGGCTGCCTGTTTCCTGGTGCAGCTATGGTATCCTCGGACGTGGCGGTCACAAATAGCGCATCAGCCGTGAGCACAGTAGATGCGACAAATAATACCGCCAATACAAACAGGGTTATCGGCCTCATCGTCTCAACCTCCACATTTATAGATAATATATTATCATTATATATATTTGTTTCGGATGAGAAACAATTTAATCAATTGGTTATCTGCCCATAACAATTCTAAAAATAAAATATTAGTAAGATGATGGTTCAAAAGCCGAACCTGAATCCTGCAAAGTCCTATGATCTGATGGTCTTTGAAGATCTGAACATCAGTCACAAGTGTTTATCTGCGAATAGCTATCAATCATTTTACGTGAAGTTTCATGAGAATTGATGAACGAATTGCACTCCTGCTCTTGTCAGCTATCCTCTGCATCTGCAGCGCTGTCCAGGCGGGTGAGCTGGATTACTCGTCTATTGCAGACTCAATAGGTTTGATGTCGGCTTCCAACCAAGGGCATCAGGAAGTTGGCAATGCTTCGACAGGACCAGAGGCCCTGGAGAGTGGCGTTCTGGTCATTGAGAAGCCGAATGCCACCAGTCTTGTCCCTTATACCGAACGCGGCTTTCCAGAATCGGTCGAGGCAGCAATCGCCTGGTGGATGAACCCCAAGTTCTCTGCCAACACCACGGAGTACAGGAACTACCTCAGAGCGTTTCCAGAAGATAAAGCCAAAAAATATCCATCAGAAACCAGGATCTTCTTTGATTTCATCACCGATAACCTGGATATGGCCCTCAATGAGTCGGAGTTGAACGAGACCCTCATCCTGTACAGAGGCATTTCCGCAAGTGTTGCGGATAGAGTCCTGAACCGCTCAGAATATATTGAGCCTGCTTTCGCTTCCACGGCATATGATATGACGGTAAGCCTCGACATCTTCGGTCCCAGATCAGCCGACGGCTATCAGAATGTCCTGGTCCTGCAAAGGCCTGAAGGAAGACATGCGCTGTACATCAACGAAGATGAGAGGGAGTTCCTCATGCCCAGGGGATTGAAATGGGATGTGGTCAAAGCGATAAAGGTCGATAATTTGACGGTCGAGGCAGACTTTCCTCTCTATAGCTCCGGGCAAAACAAGACACCATTTGATAAGGTCCGCCTGATATACATAAGGGAGAGAAACTAATGATCCCTGGAGGTGAATGATCCATTAGCGAGAGAAAGAAGAGCCGCTTTGTCCTGGAAGAAGAGGACATCAGGATCATAGGAGAACACGAGCCGACGGCGGAAGAGATCAAAGAAGCGGATGAGGTGTTCGACAAGATCCTGAAGAGTCGAAAGCCAAAAAAATGATTGCACCAAGCGGATCAACTGAAAGGCCGGCACTGAAATTGGCTTTCGCAGTCCTCCCGCCGGCCGATCACGGCTTCTTTTCGGGGCTTTTGAATAATCCTGCAATCTTCGATCTCCAAGGGAAGTTTCGATATCTGGAGATCACCTGTCTTCCCAAAATCAGGACCGCAATCCAGAAAGAAGCCTCTCCCAGGACCACAAGAGTTGAGGATAGTATTATCTTATTCCCAGGCGAAAGAGAGGCAAATGGCACCAGCAAAAGGCCGCCATAAAAGGCAAAGGAGAGCAAGATCAGTGCCCACCCCACCCATCTTTTCAGAATTTCAAGCTTATTTCTTTCCATCCTCTGTTACCACCGGCATAACCAGCAGCTTATCCACTCTGTGCTCATCCATGTCCACTACCTCGAAGCGGTAGCCTCCCCACTCAAAATGATCTCCCGTGGATGGCACCTTCTCCAGATACGTCATCATGAACCCGCCCACAGTCTGATAAAGCCCGTTCCCCTCCTCCGGCAGCCTTTCCAGGTGGATGGCTTCCTTGAAGTCGTCCACCGGCAGCGCCCCGTCCACCAGCCAGGACCCGTCATCCCGGCGCATTATCTGCGGCTCGGCCAGCTCATCGATATGGGGTATGTCTCCCACCAGCCCTTCCAGGAGATCGGTGAGTGCCACAATTCCCTGCACTGAACCGTACTCGTCCAGAACGATGGCAAGATGAATTCCCGTCTGCTTGAACTTCTCCAAGACCTTCAAAGCCCTCATGCTCTCCGGGACGAAGAGAGGCGGCAAGAGAGACGACCTCAGGTCAACCTTCTGGTCCTTCAGGTTGCAGCTTAAGAGGTCTTTGGACTGAACTATTCCCAGAACGTTATCGAGCTTCTCTCGGCAGACTGGAAACAGCGAGTAAGGCCCAATGGATATCTTCCGTTGAATCTCCTCCGGAGGATCATCGATGTCAAGCCAGATAATCTCACCTCTGGGGGTCATGATGGAGTTCACCTTTCGATCTCCCAGGCTGAAGACCCTCTCCATGATATCCTGCTCTTCCTCCTCGATCACGCCCGCCGTCGTTCCCTGGTCTATCATAATTCTGATCTCCTCCACAGTCACGGCAGGCTCAACGTAGGATCTCACTCCCAAAGCACGCAGCACCAGGTCGGTGGAGCCGCTCAGCAAGAGAATCAGAGGGGAGACAATCCAGGAGAAGGCGCGCACGGGCGGAGCAGTGAGGGAGGCTATGCGCTCCGGATTGCTCAAGGCAATCCTCTTGGGAACCAGTTCTCCTAAAACCAGGTTGAATAAGGTGATCAGCAATACGATGGCAACCAGGCTCAGCCCGCCGCTGTACCGGGCAAGAGCAGAGATATTGCTGAAGTATACTGCCAGCTCGTCGGCGATGGTCGCCCCGCCGAAGGCTCCTGCCAGAGTTGCAACAAAAGTCATGCCGGTCTGAACGGTTGAGAGGAGCTGGTTGGGATTATTGGCCAGTTCCAGAGCTGCTTTCGCTCCCTCGTCTCCTTCTCCCGCACGCTGCCTGAGCAGGGCTTTGCGGGATGCAACCACGGCCATCTCTGTCATGGAAAAGAGACCGTTGGCTATAATCAGCAGGAGAATGATCAGCAGCTCAGAGAGCAGGGCCGATCACCTTCCGAGACCATGATTTTTTTGCTATATCCATGCACCTTTCCACAGACTCCTGGATCTTCAAGGATATAAGCAAGGGATATTATTAATAGGTTCGGCGAGAGAGAAAGGAGAGCATCATCTCCTCTCAGGGCTGACAAGCAGCACAGCATATTTAAGCTGGGAGAGATTGAGCCGCAAGGGAATGGTATGAGACGTTTGATAACGGCCCTGGTAATTTTGCTAGCGATAGCGGTCTTGGCTCACAGCAAAACCTTTGTCCAGCTTGGTGGCAATGATGGCACATCATTGCTCAATGATTTGACAAATAATTCCACGAATTTGAGCAACGTCAACGGCACTACGATCAGTCTCACCCACAGCGCCACGACCATGCAGCTTGGCGGCAACAACAGCACGGCATTGCTGGAGAACTTGACAAATGGCTCTTCAAGTCAGAGAGGAGCCAACAGTACAACCGATGGGCTCTCGACCTGGGGATCCAAGCCCCGCGTGCCTCCTCCACCGCCAACCTATGATTATAAGGCGGCCCAGCTTTACGAGATCCTCCGGCAGAATCATCTGGGATACTGAAGCCCAGGCATCCTCTTTCCACCTTTTCGCAAGTTCTGCAATAGCGATTCACTCCGCAGCCCACGAGTGCGTTTGCAGATACCATCTTTTCTGAATTTACATCTCCGACGAAAAGTTCATTATAAACATTGATTATTACATACAAGGGATTCTCATGTCTCGTCGCCTGCACATTCCATTGGCATCCGCAGTGCTAATTCTCGCCTGCGCTCTGGCAGCGTTATTGACCGGCCAGTCCGCGCCCTCTGAGGCCGCAGCCAAAGAGGGTTTGCTGGGCAAAGAAACGACGCCGTCAATCCTTTGCGCCGACTCCAGCTCATTCATAGAATCCGGCTGCAATGCGCAAGGCCGCCAGCTCGACTGCAGCGGCCTGGGGCTTGAGCAGCGATTGGGCTGCTCTCAGATATCCAACATCTCAGAAGCATTGGGCGGCCTTTCTCCCAGGCTTCCCATGGCAGAGTGTCTCGCTCCGATCGAGGATGAAAACTTTGAAGAGGGCATCGTTCGCGAAGGCTGTCTATTGCCGGTGTACAGGAGGTATATCGTGAAGCAAGATGGAGAATTCAGGCTGATTCGCACCAAGGCCGAGTTTCGATCTCTCTATGCGCCGGTTCAGACCCCGCAGGAGGCCCTGAGCTTTGCCGTGGCCCTGACGAACTCATTCCCAAGATACGATACTTCTCCTCCAGAGGACTACTTCCCTGTAGTGGCATCCATAGAGCCCTCTCACGCGGAGGAGAAGGATGGTGCATTCAGCGTTCACCTGTTCAACAGACCCATCTGCGGCTGCGGCTCGCATCCCTATTATGCGGTGAATTATCTCGTCAGCAAGGAGGGAGAGGTGACGGAGCTATCGCGCCAGATGGTCTATGACAGCTCCTTTGCGATATGCTTTGATTGATCAAAGAAAACCTCATTTTTTCTCGGAGCTTTGGCCCAAACCTTGAAACTATAGCAAGAGCTCTATTACAAGGGATGCCGGGAAGAGGTGGAAGGTCAGATCAGCTCCTAGATCAAGTCCTCCCCCCGGATTCAATTGGGCCCAAGGAGTACCATCAGTTTTAATAAAAGCAAAGCGAAATGCATTAGGGGACAATAGATGAAACCTTCGTTGACCGCAATTGTCTTCGTGCTCCTGATCATGGTATGCAAGCAGGGAGCCTTGGGCTTTCAGGACGTGGGAGCGGACTTTGGGACATCATGGTTAGAGCAGCATGGTTCTCCGCCGGTTTCAACCATCGAGACCCAGAACAACCTCTGGAGCTGGGGAAGCTCTCCCAAGGGCTTTAAGGTCTATAATGGTGCGCTATACCCTCCAGGATACGAGCCCCAATGGTATTATCCTAACTTCTGGGCCGGCAGCGATCCGATCGTCATTAATAATACGATGGTGGCCAACTATATCTCGCCAAACCTGCAGACGTCAAATTCCGTTTACGAAGATCCCTGGTTGCTGGCTCAGCTTTCAGGAAGGCCGGTGGCGATGCTCAACATACCCAAGGGGCCGCTCTTCTAACTTCTTCCAAAAATTAGTTAGATATAGCCATAATCTGGAGCAATAGATGGCGGAATATGCCAGCAATGGCTTTATAAATTCAAAGGGGAAGAGAGACACAATGGAGAGCTACCTGTGAAAAGAATCAGGATACTGATGATGCTGGTGGCAGTGGCGCTCATAAACGTGAGTGAACCGATAAGGGCTAATGATTTGGGATCAGCAAGCTCATGTGTGGCGACAAATGACGCGGAGAGCTATTGCATGATGCTTGGCGGATGTCCTGTGAACGGCTACTGTCACTTTCCGGATGGCAAGAATTACGCATTATGGTACCTTTATAATGAGCAGGCAAAATGGGAGATAGAGATTTACGGCTTCCTCAACTCCGTGGATTGCTATCCATCAATTCCTCTGAATCTATCTTTCGCCAATACAGTGGCAAACCAGACTTCTATGCAGCCTTACAGCGCTGCGGGCTGTCCTTACTGCCAGGGAAAGACCTGAAGACAGTTCCATCTTACGTTAATGGAAGGCATCCCTCTTTGAGGCGTTCTGCGCCTGCGAACAGACGGGGTTTCTGTGCAAATCAAAGATGTGACGCCAAAAGTCGGTGCTCGGCGTTTCAGGGGAGCAGCTTTCCCATCGGCCCGATCTTCCCCCTCTCCGTCTGACAGACGACCGATTCAAGGCCGGAGTCTCTCAGGACATAATGAACCTGCAGCATCTCCCAGTAGCTGGGACGGACGAGGTCTTGCCTCTTGAACTCGGGCCGGTAATCCAGGGCACAGACCTGCAGCCAGGGATCTATCTCAGCGATCCTTCTTCCCATCTCTGCGATCTCCTCCAGGCTGATCAGTTCCTGGTTGTAGGGGAAGCCTATGCCCAGGAAGACCTGGGGATGATGGTCGTGCAGGTGCTCCACCGCCTTCCAGGCAGTTTCCATATACCTGATGGCTGGGGCCTCATCCACCAGGCCCGTGATCTCCTGGAAGGTGGAGACCCGCAGGGCCTTGAGATCTATTCCCATGTCGGTCATGCCTGCATCCACGAGATCGTCCAGGTAATCTCCGGTGAGGATCGAGCCGTTGGTGTCTACGTGGAGGCGCGCGCCTGGATTGAGGTCCCGGAGAAGACGGAGATACTGGAGCAGCCAGCGCCTGTTCAGGGTACACTCCCCTCCAGAGATAGCCATGCGATCCACCCCGTGTCTTCTACGGGTGGCGGTCATCAGCTTCGCCGCCTCCTGGGGGGTGAGCGGATCTCCGTTGCCCAGGCAGGTGAACCGCCAGTTCTGGCACTGAGGGCAGCAAAAGTTGCAGCCTGCTGTGAAGCAGGCCACCTCGATGCAGTCTCCACAAAGCCACCAGGGGGTTCCGACTCCACCCACCTGATGCCCCATGAAGCCGCCCACCAGCCGCTTGGGCGTTAAACTGCTGGTATCCGTCTTGATCCTCATTCCCTGCTGCACAGTGGAGATGCAGACCGGCAAAAGCTGGCCGTCGATATCCAGAGCGCAGGCCCAGCAGCCGCCCGTCTGGCAGGGCATGAAGAATCCTTCCTGCGAGGGAAAGATGGTTATCTCGAAACCCAGGGCCTCTAGGGCCTCTTTGATGGAGGATCCTTCATTCACCTCCATGCATTTGCCGTCAACTTCTATCGATGCCATCAAAACCCTGCGATTATATTCTCAGTCGCCGTTCTTAAAGGTCTCTTGCGCTACAGCCCTGGCAAAGGCAACATCGGCCTCTGCGTCTCTGCCCAGAGCCCTGAGGGCCAGACCCTTGCCGTTCCATGCTTTGGCATGCTGAGGCTCTATCTCGATGGCTTTATCAAAATTTTCGATGGCCTCGGCATACTTAGCCTGGCGCCTGAGGACTTCGCCTTTATTGTACCAGGCCTCGGAATATCGTGGATTCATTTCTACAGCCTGATGGAAATACTCTGCAGCTTCATCGTATCTGTGGAGCTTGCTTAAGGCAGCTCCTTTGTTGTTCCAGGCCTCAGCGCTCTCTGGACGAAGCACAAGGGCCTTATCGAAGCAATCGATGGCCTCTTCATACCTGCCCAGATTTCCCAGAGCAGCACCCTTGTTGCTCCAGACTTTTGCCCCGCCCGGATTCAGCTCAAGAGTCTTGTCGTAATGCTCAATGGCCTCCAGGTGCTTTCCCGTCCTGTCCAGGACCACACCCTTGTTGTACCAGGCTCTGGCGTATTGGGGGCGTGTTTCGATAATTTTATCAAAATAAATAATGGCTTCCTCGTACTTCCCTTGCTTGTAAAGGACAACTCCTTTGTTGTTCCAGGCATCGGTATATTTCGGATCGATCTCCAGGGCCATGCCAAAGGAGGCAAGGGCTTCTTTATATCGGCCCAGGTGGCATAGAGCCAGGCCTCTGCTATTCCATAGTTCTGCATTGGAGGGGTCTGACTCAAGGGCCTTATCGTAAAATCCGACAGCTTCACGGTAATTCCCCTGTTCAAATAGCGCATCGGCTTCCTTCACCCAGGCAATGGTATCCATTTACACCTCTTCAAGAGAACGAGAGAACGGGATTGTAAATCACGTCCTTCGTCTCTGTAAGTTTGAGCACTTGACAGCAAAGATCGCAGGCTGACAAGGCCCGAAAAGATCCGGCAAAGTGCCGGAATGTAGTGCTTTTGCCTTCACACTTTCTCTGTCCACCGAGAATTATCCTTAGGCGGTTACCTGTTTATCTATCTTTGGACCGAGCCAAGATCAGGGCTTTAGGCTGATGAGGCCGTCAGATGAGATAGAAAAATAGCAATGACACCTCAGCTTAAATAGATAAGCAGGAATAGTGAAGCTCAAATAAGAATAATTCAAATAAATTGATCGAAAGAGACAAGAGGAGGTTTGGGTTTTGAGGATAAGATATTCTGGCTTGACGGGAATTGTTCTCTTGGTATTCTTGATATTACTGGCCCAGGTTGCCTCATCGGATCCAGGGAACCAGACGATGAATGCGAAGGATGATGGCGCTGGTGCAGCCAGTATGGTCAATAATACTACGGCAGCAGAGAGCATGGCTGCGACGGCCCCGCCGAGTGTGCAGGGCATCTGGAAGGTCACCATGGCGGGCGTGGAGATAATCATGGCCTTGAACCAGTCTGGGGATTCCCTCTTCGGCCTGGCCAAATCTGAGGGCGATGATCCCTGGAACGGAGCAGTGGCAGGATCTCTCTCCAACGATGAGGTTCACCTCTCCCTGGCATCCATGCCGGGCAAGAGATTGACGTCCACCTACCTGAGAGGTACAGTCAATGATGACTTGATGACGGGAAGCTATATTCGGTCTGATAGCAGCGGCAAAGCCGCTAAGGGCGAGTTCACAGCAACCATGATTCCGGATGCTTCCGGTTACACTCCGGCTGTGGTCGAGGCTGTCCAGGAGACGGCACCATCTCAGCAGCAGAGCGGCTCGCAGAATGCCAGCACTGCAGAGAGTATTAGCCCTGAGCAACCGGCTGTTCAGGAGACGGCAAGCAAATTCAAAAGTGTCACAGAGCTGGCTAAGGGAATCAATCCCAACATATTGCCGAGTATGGCTCCCCTGTAAAGGTTCGAGCGGTTCTGGGGTTCTGGGTGCCTGGCAATTTCCGGGCACAAAGCCTCTTTTTTGCAGTAATCCTTCTGCAGCTCGATCCCGTCGATGGTGATCCTGCCACCGACCGGATCGTAGAGCCGGCAGAGGAGCTTGATCAGAGTCGTCTTTCCCGAGCCGTTCTCTCCCACTAGAGCTACCACCTGGCCCGGCTTTATCTCCATGTTCACCTCCTCTAAGACGCAGGTGTTGGAGGCTGGACAGGAACAGGCTGTCCTCATACAGTCCGGTGAGGCTGGCGAAAAGCGAGCTCAGGAACATCTGGCCCTGCTGGAAGGCTCCGAAGTACATGACGAGGCTGCCTAAGGTTATCACGCCCCCCCAAACTGCCTGGATGGCTATAAAGCCCAGAGAGCCGAAGACTGCGGCCACGGAGAAGACCTGCACGACCAGGTCCGACGCCGACCGTCTGGCGGTGAGGCCCAGCCGCTCCTTGCGAAGCTGCTGGCGCAGCTCGCGGTACTGCTTCATGAAGAGCGGTCCCAGGTCGAAGAGCCTGATCTCTTTGGCATGGCCGTCCCCGGTGAGAATCGAGTGAATGTACCAGGCCCGCCGCTCGCCGGAGCAGGAGGACGTTGTGCAGCTTATGCCTGATGGATCTGTCATCGGGCCGGTCCAAGGTTTTGCATGTTGATCTCATGGCATGAGGGAAACCAGATCTAAAGGGATGGGCGACAAAGGATAATATAGCTTTTCGAGGGGATCAGAGAAATTGGTGATGCAAGGGTATGGGAGGATTTTAACGATTCTTGAACACCGAGCACTAGATCAGATAGTTTGATATCCAGCTTTAACTTTAAAACTGAATATGCAAATAGAGCTTTCCTCTATCGACTGCGAGGCCGAGCTGCTTCTCATCTGTGCCAGGAATCATCCAGATGTCTCAAGAAGTCGGTTGGAGGAGCTACTACTTGACGGGCCGGACTGGCAATATCTCCTCAAGGCGGCGACCAGGCACGGACTGCTCCCCCTGCTCTACCGTACTTTGATAGAGGCGCGGCATCAGATCCCTCCCGCAGTGTTGAGTGACCTTCGGAGGAGCTACCTCTTCAACAGCCAGCGCAATCACATCCTGACCAACGAGCTGCTTCGCTTACTGGAAAGGCTTGAGGCTGAAGGGATAACGGCCATCCCCTTCAAGGGTCCGGTCCTGGCCCAGGAACTCTACGGAGATGTGGCATTCCGCATGTTCACCGATCTGGATGTTCTGGTTCGAAGAGGAGACGTCCTCCGGGCGAAGGAGATCCTAATCTCCGAGGGATACAGACTCGAGCATACCTTGACCGAGGCTCAGGAGAGGGTTTTCCTTCGGTCAGGGCACCATTACCATTTCTATAATCAGAAGAGCGCCCGGAAGGAATACAGACCAGGGGAGACAATAACGACCTGGTGGATCCTTACCTCTTGGTGTCCCAGGAGATCATAGGCCGGGTGGTGGGGGCCTGGAGAGGGGATAGGCGGAGGAGCATCGCCGGAGGCAGGGCTGGTCGACTATTCGCTGCCTATGCCCGCCTCCGCCGTCTCCTGTATGGGAAAGCCCTTCGAGTGGTCTCACCCTCCTACAACAGTCTTTCCCGATGGGGCTTGTTTTGCCCCTTGGGCCGGCTACTCCGGCTACGGCTGGTCGGCTTTGGGGACGGCGAGCTACAGCTGATGCTGGGCTCCCGGGTGGCCGCCTACTGCCGCCCCGGTCGGGAATGGGTGATACGACCACCCTACCGGCTGATAGTCAATGATTCTAGCCTTCCCAGGCAGGCTACGCCGATCTCTCCTCGAACTCCGCCATTCCATTTGCATAATAAAATCAGGTAGCGCGGCCTTTAGATGGCCTCCAGGGTCAACCGGCCATTTTGGCAAAAAATCCCCATCAAACTTCAAACATCAATGACAAGGTGGCTTGTTTCTCTTTACCAGCAAATCCTCTCAGACTTCGGATTTAGATATCGATAATAAGTTCCAAGTTGCAAGCTGCGAGATTATCCAATTTAAAATATATATTTATTATTTCTATTTTTAGCAGATCTGAAACTGCCTATTCCCATTTTCCGAGGGTCTTTATATTCCTTGACCTAATTCACCTCTAAGAAATAGATGCTTCGCAGGAGGGATACGGTGAAAGGCGGATATTTGGGGGGAGTTTTCCTTGCAGGCCTGGCTCTTCTGCTTGTGTCAGGAGGGCAGGCCTCAATAATGAGCGACATCGGGGTCACCAGCGTCTCCGAAGATTGCGGCAAGTGGAAGATCAGCTTCAACTGGTCGGAGATGGATCTGTATAGCAGCAGCGTATCTCATGCCGACAGCACATCGGGGAAGGTCAAGATCACGACGGATACGCTGATCATGACCTCTTCCGACAGGACGAAGGTGATGAAGGTTTCGGTCATAACCTATTCCCAAAGCGGCGCTGCTCTCACCAACTCTCCCCGCATGATGACCCTGGCCAATGAGACTCTTTCCAAGTCCAATGTATGCGGAAAGATCAATACCGCCTCAAGGCAGATCAACGGACGGCTGGGAGCTTTTGCCAGCGGCGCGAAATGTCCGCTTGGAGAGCCCGTTTACGCGGCAGTTTATCCTGTGGACTATCACCTTGACCGGCCGGGAGGCGTCCTGGCATCCGATGGGCTGGGAATCGTTCTCTCCACCTATGATCAAGAGACAACGGACCGCTTATTCAATTCGATAAAGATCGAACAAACGAGATAGCTGACGGCCACCGAAAGCCATGACCGGGAGCAAATTCCATCGTTTCCCTTTGGCGCTCCTATCTAATTCTTCAAGGAAATTTCAGCTTTGCGGCCCAACCTTTGCGCAACGTTCCAATGCAGATAGATCTGCGATCCTTAAGAAGCGTCAATCCACCAAAAGACATATTTATGTTGGGCTTTATCTTATTATTGATAGAGGGAACAGTCAAAAGGATCTGGATTGTCGAGGCGAAGAGGCTTTCAGGTCTCTTTCGAGCATGTTAATTTCTTTCTTCCTCCGGGAAGGCTTGCTCCATCGGCGGTTGAGATTCCCATCCTTCTCGCCGGCGCTCTTCCTTCCTGGTCCCTTCCAAGCAATAGAGGAGATAAAAAATGCCCGAGTTCCTTAACCCATTCAGCGGTAAAGTTCCAGATCGCAAGCTAACCAAGGATGAGCTGATAAGAGCGATCCGCCTCGACCTGGCTGCAGAGCATGAGGCCGTTCATCTCTATATGGCCCACGCCCAGGCCGCAGATGACCCTCTGGCCAAGAAGGTGCTTGTAGACATTGCCGATGAGGAGCGTGTCCATGCAGGCGAGTTTGCCAGGCTGCTTGCCATCCTCACGGGAGACGAAGATGCTCTGCTGGCCCAAGGCGCCCAGGAGGTCGATGAGATGGCTCATGAGCTTTCTGCACCAGCGGCGGCTGCAAAGCCCAATCCCGAAGAGAAGACCCCGGAGACGACCATCGGGTCGCTTAAGAAGTGATCGCGGGAGGATATGAAAATGGAAAATAATTATCTGGGGCGGGAAGATGCGCCCATTGGGCCAGAGACCTGGAAGGCTCTGGACAGCACCATGGCCGAGGCGGCCAAGGGAGTTCTGACGGGACGAAAGATGCTGCACCTGGAGGGCCCCTACGGCCTAGGCCTCAAGGCCGTTCCCCTGCAAGACAGCCAGGTGGAAGAAGGCATCGCCATCAGCAGCTTCGTGCCCGTCTCTATGATTCACAGGACCTTCTCTTTGAGCAAGAGGGATCTGGCGGCTGCGGAGAAGGACGGCATGCCCATCAACACCACCGCCCTGGCCAGCGCTGCCATCGAAGCGGCTATGCTGGAGGAGTCTCTGATATTCGAGGGAATGCGCGGGAATGCCGGCCTTCTGACGAGCAAGGGCGCCTCCGAGCTGAAGCTCTCCCCCTGGGACAGCATGGGCAAGGCGGTGGAAGACGTCATATCAGCCGTCACCCTCCTGGACAAGGCTGGCTTTCACGGACCCTACACCCTGGCGCTGGCACCAGGCCGCTACAACCTCCTCTTCCGACGCTATCCTCAGGGAGGCACGGAGCTGGAGTATCTCCAGGCCCTGGTCACAGACGGCATCTTCAAAGCACCCATCCTGAATAGCGGCGGCGTGCTTCTGGCCTCAGGAAGGCAGTATGCATCCATAATTCTCGGCCAGGATATGAGCGTGGGCTTCATCGGGCCGGTAGGCGAGAGCCTGGAGTTCTCCATATCTGAGAGCCTGGCGCTTCTGCTGCGAGAGCCAAAGGCCATCTGCGTGCTGAAATAAGAAGAAAAAAAGAACGGAAGATATCCCGTTCGCAGTTTTTTTTTTATTTTTAACTATGATGGCCTGCAGCTTGTCGTGCGGTTCGCCGACGCAACGCTTGGCCAAAGTCTAGTGATATTTTTTGACATTATTATTAATATTTTAATATCGTTAAAATTTTAACAATAGAATATAAACTGCTCCTGCAAATCCTCTTAACATGTCGGCGAAAAGAGCAATGTCCTACAGCTGCCAATAAAAATTATCAGCTAGGGCCAGAGCCCAAAGGCGATATTGAGAGCCATTACCACTGCACCTGCGCCCACACAAGCCCCGACCACCATCTTGGGATCGAGCTTGATCGAGGTATCATCGGCCTCAAAGTACCTCATCAGGCCAGCTGATGACTGCAGGCCGCTGCCTTCACTTCTCTTCTTTGCCATAATCCTCTCCTATTTCGTCACCTTCTTAAAGTAGATTGCGGTTTTCATGATCATATTTTCGTAGTTATATAATTAAATATCTATTTATGAATCTATACACCGCTAACTATTTATTTCTCCGGCCAATTGAAGCCTATGCCATTAGGTGGATACCGAATAGATTTAAAAGGAATGAAGCCGCTTATAAATGCCATACTTTCGGGACTCTACAGCTATTCCCGGATTGGATTTCAAATTCTCAGATTTTTTTGATATCCTAGGGCTTTTGGTCCTTCAAAGAAGCTTTCTCGGAATGATTCGTCTTCTCTATCCGCAACTGTTGCACCCGGAATCTCACGATAGCTGGCCGAGCATCCTCTCGTGTTCAGCAATCCGCGCCTGATCCTTGTGCTTTTTCCCATTGCCGCTGAACGCTTTTTCAGGATTATCGGCCCATTCATCCCCCCTGCACTCCCATGCGAGCGCCCTTTGCCCCTTGATTACTTTCGCTTCGCATAGGTTAGCCATATATTTCATGATGTGTTCTCCAGTTGCAATGAATGGCTAATGAAAATAATAGGATTCCAGCCACAGGAGACAAGCTCTGATTTGAGAAGATGTCATCTTGTTGCAGGGCGAAGAAGGCCAATCCCTTCAGTGATGCGTCTGTAGAAGTTCGTTGATTGATCCTCCTTCCCACCCGCGACGTTGATCGAATGCAGCTTGAATGAACTCAAATTTATTTTCATAATGGAAAAGAATATGTTTAATAAGTAAGAGGAAAAGGGGTCCAGCCACATAGCGATATATCGGCGGCAGTATTCAGAAGAGAGGAAGAATGGTCAAACCCAGGGTCATAAAGACCGATCAAGGAATTGCGGGAGAGGAGTTGACAAGGGCCCGTGACAGCTCCATGCGCAGCCTGAGGCACAGAGGCTGGTTGCAGACTGAATCCCTTCTGAGATCGAGGATAGACCTGGGATGTGCCCTGGAGATCGGACCGGGGCCTGGTTATGAAGGGCTGGAGTGGCTGAGGAGAACAGAGGACACAACCCTGAAGGGTCTGGACATCAGCGAGGACATGGTGGTTCTGGCGAAAAAGAAGGCAAAAGATTACGGCCTGAACCTCAGGGCGGAGTACTACGTGGGAGATGCCACAAGAATTCCCTTCCAGGATGGTCATTTCGATGCGGTCTTCAGCACCAACTCCCTGCATGAGTGGTCTCATCCCAGGGAGGTCTTTGACGAGATCTACAGGGTTCTCAGGCCGGGAGGCAAGTACTTCGTCAGTGATCTGAGACGAGACATGAATCCTCTGGTCAGGTGGTTCATCCTCCTCAGCCTGTCCGGACAGCCTTGGGTGATGCGCCAGGGATTCATTAGCTCCGTCAATGCCTCCTACACTCTTCCTGAGGTGAGGGAGATGCTGGCACAGACCGAGCTTTTGGGCCGGAAGACCGAGCAGACTCCCTTCTATGTCGTCATCTCGGGAAGAAAGGAGTATAATCCCTAGAAAGTTCTGGTCTTTTTTGAACTGGTCTGCTCGATCCTAGGCCTTGGCCTCGATCCTGCAGGCTGCGACCTTATACTCCGGGATCTTGGCCACAGGATCGAGGGCATCGGAGGTGATGAGGTTCGTGCCGTGGTAGTGGAAAGGCATGAAGGCCACGCCCGGTCTGACCTTCTCCGTCAGCCGGGCCTTGGCCTCGGTCTTCCCCCGGCGCGTGCTTACTACCACCAGGTCCCCCGCTGCGATTCCCAGGCCCCGAGCATCCTGGGGATGAATCTCCACGTAAAGCTCCGGGTCGCGCTCCTGGAGCGAGGGGCTGCGCATTGTCATGGAGCCGCCGTTGTAGTGCATCACTATTCTGCCGGTGGTGAGCAGGATGGGATACTCGATGCTGGTGGCTTCCGCAGGGGGCTTGTTTGCCACAGCAGCCATCCTGGCCTTCCCGTCCGGCGTCGAGAACCTCTGAGTGTGTAAGATGTCCGTGCCAGGGTGCTTATCGTCCGGGCAGGGCCAGCGCAGGCCTCCGATCTTGGCGATCCGCTCCTTGGTCAATCCTCTGTATTGAGGAACGAGCCGATTGATCTCCTGCAGGACCTGGGCAGCATTCTCGAAAAGGAGGTCAAGGCCCAGGCGCTTGGCAATCTGGCAGATGATCCACATGCCCTCTTTGGCTTCCCCTGGCGCTTCCACAGCCTTATCGATCCACTGCACCCGGCGCTCCATGGAGGTGTAGCTGCCGTCTTTCTCCGCCCAGGCTGCTGCTGGCAGCACCACGTCGGCTTCCCTCGCGGTAGCGGTCATGAATATCTCCTGCACCACCAGAAAGTCCAGGTTCTCCAGCGCCTGGCGGGTCTTCTTGACGTTGGCATCGCAGACCACCGGGTCCTCACCGATGATATACAGGGCCTTCAGGCGGCCGTCCAGGGCAGCCTCATTCATCTCCGTGGACGTTAACCCTGGACCGAGGGGAAGATCGGTAACGTTCCATGCGACTTTGAAGTACTCGATTGTCTCGGGATCGGAAGCCCTCTTGTAGCCTGGATAGAACTCGGGCATCCCGCCCATGTCGCAGTTCCCCTGCACATTGTTCTGGCCGCGCATGGGCCAGACCCCCGCGCCGGGCCGCCCCATCTGACCGCAAAGGAGGGCCAGGGTGGCACAGGTCTTGACGTTGTCCGTGCCACAGATATGCTGGGTGATGCCCATGGAGTAGAGGAGGGACGATGCAAAGGATTTGGCAAAGGCTCTCGCCGCTCGGGCGATCTCTTCAGCAGGCACTCCGGTATTTTCCGCCGCTTCCTCCAGGGAGTAGCTCTTTAGGCTCTCTTTAAGCTCCGGGAAGCCTTCGGTGCGGGATTTGATGAAATCCTCATCTGCCAGTCCTTCATCCACGATGACCTTCATCATTCCTCGGAGAAGGTCAATGTCAGAGCCGGGTTTTATGCGCAGGTGAATGTCCGCCATCCAGGAGGTTGATGTGATTCTGGGATCGGCTACTATTACTACTGCGCCCTTATCCTTGGCCTTTTGCGCCCAGCGGGTGACGATGGGATGGGCCTCGGTGAAGTTGGTGCCGATGGCAAAGATGCATTTCGAGTTCTCCAGGTCCAGGAGGTTGTTGGTCATGGCTCCAGTGCCGAGCACTGCTCCTAAGCCCACGACCGTGGGAGAGTGGCAGAGGCGGGCGCAGTTGTCCACGTTGGGTGAGCCCAAGGCGCGGGCCATCTTTTGCATGAGATAGTTCTCCTCGTTGTTGCAACGGGAGGAGGCCAGAAAGCCCAGGGACCTTGGACCATGCTTCCTGATATTACGGGCCAGGCCCTGCGCCACCAGATCCAACGCCTCATCCCAGGAGATCCTGACGAAACTGTCGCCGACTCGCTTCATGGGATACTTGAGCCGGTCCTCATGGTTGAGCACCTCCAGGACAGCATTTCCTTTAGGACACAGGGCGCCCTCGCAGGTGGGATGATCTACCATATATTCTATTCCTACAGCCTGATTCTTGTCTACCACCAGGTACATCCCACAGCCCACGGCGCAGTAAGGGCAGAGAGTTGGAATTAGCTTTGTGGACATTTCAGATCCTCCGCAAGAGAATTCGTGCTCGAAAATCCAGAAGCTTCCAGGAATAAACGCTCTCCCCTGCATCGAGGAGAACGCAGACCGCTTCGGAGTGAGGGACTTTGCAGGTCTTCATGAACCAGGCGTGCAGCCTGGGGTATCTGGCGGTCTTGGCAGGATCGAGCATGATCCTCACCGTCTTCACCAGGCCTCCCGGCGGCCCGCGCAGGCTGACGGTCGCTGCCATTTTGCCATAGTCCCTGATCATCAGTCCCTTGTTGCCGATGGTGCAGCCTGCCAGAACCTGGAAGAGATCGGGAAGGCAGTTGTAAGTCTCGCAGGTGACGAAGAGCCTCTCTTCTTTGGAGACATCCAAGACCCTGCGAGCGAGGCTTTGCATCTGGATCCCAGCAAAGGCGCCGGTGCTCAGGTAGCCGTGAAAGGATGCCACCCTCTCGACCTGGGCGCGAAGCTCTGGATCGGCGATCCTTTGGATCATCTCCTCCATAAGAAAGTCCCTGCCGCCAGTCTTATTCCGGCTCAGGCTTATGAAGGTTTGCATTGACGCTGACATATGATATCATTTGCAAGCAAAATAGATTTACTGTGAATTAAGGATGGGAAAAATAAGGAGTGCAAGAGGACAGCAGCTCTGTCATCAGTTGAGGAAGGGTCGGGGAGAGGGCAGGCGAGTTGCTAGGGAAAAAATAGGTGGAAGGTTGAATTGAAGGCTGATTCTGCAACTCTTGGTCTCAATGCTCCGAGGATTTGAGGAGAGCGATGGATCACTCGGTGGCGATCATCACATTGCTGGCTTTTATTACTACGTAGACCTCCAATCCCTCTTTGAGATTCAGCTTTTCGGCGGAGGTCTTGGTTATCACCGAGAAGATGTCATCGCCTCCGGTCAGCCGGCAAGTGACCTCCGTGCTCACCGGCCCCTTGACGATACCCTGCACCTTTCCAGGCAGGACATTTCGAGCGCTGATCTTCATGGTCGAAGCCTCAAAAATTTTATTGAAATCCTGCAGTCAAAATCTCAAGAAGCTTCTTTACGTTCTTGCGATACTCCACCAGGCTGCCGTCGTTTCTCAGCTTCAGATCGGCGACCTGCATGGCTTCGCCCATGCCCCAAGAGAGCTCCCGGCCCTGCCTTCTCTCCAGGGCAGCGGCGGCCTGCGGTCTCTCGCCGGGGCATGAAAATAAGGTCTTTTCACCGGCTTGGTCCGGCTGTCTCGGGTCGTCCGGACGGCCTCTGGCCGCCAGCCACTTCAGCCTCGCCCCTGCGGGAGCGCAGATCTCCACCAGGTGAAACTCCTCGGCATTGGCCCAGAAGAAGTCGGCCTCCTCCCTGGAGCGAAGGCCATCTACTACTACGATCTCCTTTCCTGTGGCCCTGGCCATCTGCAGGGCCCTCCTGGCCACGGCGGCAGGGCCTTCACTGGCACGCAGCTCGTTTCCGATGCGGCCTAAATTCTCGTCGCATGGCTCCAATCCCTGTCGAGCTGCCTCCTGGCGGATGACATCGCCCATGATCACCACCGCAAGGCCAAGCTGCCGGGCGATCTGAGACGCCTCGCCCTTGCCTGAACCCGGCAGCCCCACAAAGCCGATGATCTTCAATCTCGCCACCCCTCGCGCCAAAGCGCTTTTTGATTATCTACTTTTTCCAAATCGGATTGGTCTCGGCTCGAATTTGAACCTTCACCAGAGCCTCGACCGATCCTGCCATCTTCTTCAGGATCTCCAAAGACACTGGCTCGAACCGGGAATCTCCCTCATGCGGGCGTCCCTGCTGGAGAACCAGACATTCCAGGCGGTGGCCGGGAAACTGTGCCTTCAGCAGAGAGAGCGTTTCTGCAATCTCGATTACCTCGGAGGGGGATGGCATCTCTGGAAAGATGGTAGTGCGAACGTCAAGAGGAACACCGGACGCCATGCAGATCCTCAGGCTTTCCAGAACAAGCGCCGCCATGCCCTTTATTGCCGTGGCTCTCTCGTAATCCGGCTCATGCAGAGCGGCTTTGAGATCCAGGAACACCTTGTCCACCAGATTCCTCTTCAACAGCTCTTCCATCCGGTCAGGATAACAGCCCGAGGTCTCCAGGCCTGTAGCGAGATCCAGGCTCCTGGCCAGACGGAATAATCTGGCCGATGGCTCCGACTGCAGGAGAGGCTCGCCTCCAGAGAGGACTAAGGCATCCACGAAGGGCTTGGATCTTGCTCGCTCTGATGCCTCGTCCAAGTCAATCTGCTCGGGAAGGGAGTCCGAGGTCTTCCCGGCTCTCATCTCTCCTTTGATCTGGGAGACAATCCTGGAGGCAACCTGGTGAAATTCGACGAGGCTCTTGCCGGCCTGAAGCTCGCGGTTATGGCAGTGAGGGCAACGCAGGGGACATCCCCGCAGGAACACGACCATTGAGGCCCTCCCCAGCCAGTCCACAGTGGAGAGGGGCACGATCCCGCCCAGGTTGACCTTCATCCCTTTCCTCTGAACGGATCGATCTCCACCGGCCTTTCGGCAAGCTTTCCAAGCCTCTCTTTCAGTTCACTATCGTCCTGCGTTGCCCTCTCTTCCAGGGCGGCAAGATCTTGCCGGCTGCGATCCAGGCCCATCTCAAGGCTCCGGATGCCTTTTCGTGCCTGGCTCAGGGCATCTTTCAGATGCAGAGCTTCGCAGCTGCTCTCCGCCAGACGCATTTCCAGCTCTTGGATCTTCTCTTCCAGCCTGGCGTGTCGGGACCTGGCATTTTGCAGCGATCTTCTCTTGATGAGGAGGTCGATGTGATCAAGAATCTTCTCCTTCTTTCTGTCCTTCAGCCCCAGAGCGGCCAGGTTCGCCTTCAGCTCCTCCAGGGAGCCAGCGATCTCGCTATCTGGAACCTGAGATGGCCCTGTGCGAAGCTGCTCGAATACGGCCTCATGCTGCAGGTTGAGCCTGTCGCTCGACCCCTGCTTCATGATTCTGCCCAATGCCTTGGTCAGGGGAGCGATCAGATCCGCAACTTCTGCTTTTGCCTGGGAGAGCTCTTGGCGCTTCTGGTCAAGGCTCTTCTTCAGATCCTCAGTGCGTTTGCCTTGCTCGCTGGTCGCCAGCCTTTTTTGGTCTGCCTCCAGGCGAGCAAGAGAAGCCGAAAGCTCGGCCAGCCCCTCCTCATCCTCTTTTACCTTTCCCTGGAGAGCATCGATGCTGGACCTCTCCTCATCAAGTCTAGCCACAAGCTCTCTGGAGTACCAGATCTCCTCCAGCTCCTTGCGCCTCTTGCCGATCTCACCCTCCAGATCAACCAGCAAACGGCTGATTTTTGTCAGGTCGGAGTTTATGCTCTCGACGTTTTTCGGGAAAAGGGCTGCTGCATAACTCTTGGCCCTGGCAAAGGTTGTCACTGTTCTCTCCAGCCCTTTGACCAAGGTCCAGTGGTGCTCGGAGGCAGATTCGATATCCTTCTGCCGGGGCGGCATAAGCTTCTCGGCGAGGGATTCCATCTGCTTGACGACCTCTCCCCGAGCGGCCAGGCCCGCTCTCAAGAGCTTGGGCGGCGTGGACTTATCGGGCTCGGCCGATCTCAGGGCGGTCACATCCCTGCCGAGATCCGCCGCCCCTTCTTCCATGCGACCATAGATATCCTGGAGGCTCTTCTCAAATTCGGAGTTCTTCGACTTCTCCTCAAGCCATGAATTGATGTCGGAGAGCCCAAGAACTATGGTTTTTCCTTCCGCGCCCTTCCCGCGAAAGATATCTTTTAGCCACTTCAAGGCTGTATCTCCTCTCTTTTGAGTTGACCTATTACCTTCTCGGCAATCTTAGGTCCGAGGAGGCGGGCGATCTCGCCTGAGTCGGCGGATTTGAGCTTTTCGACGCTGGTTATCCCGGACTGGTAGAGCTTTCTGGCCCTGACCCGTCCAATGCCCTTCAGGTTCAGCAGACTAAGCAGATCCTGGCCCGCACCGTAGTGGATGCGCTGCGACAGCTGCTCCGCTTTGAAGGTGATTCCCAGCTCAAGGTGCTTGGACAGCTCAGCCAGGGAGTGCATGAGCCATTCGGCGGTCTCTGCCTCCCGGCGGATATCTCCTGGACCGATGCGATACCGATCGCTGATCAGCTCCTCTCGCACCTCGCCGACCCAGTCCATGAGCATGGCTGTGGTCTTGGCCTCGCGGAGTAGGAAGTCGTAGTTCTCCTCGTCGTTCAGCTCATCCTGGTGAGCATCGATGAACTCCTCCACCCAGGAGTCAGCGGTCTGGACGTAGAGCAGATCCATGTCCGGGGTCATGGTGATGAGGTGCATGAGGGCCAGATCGGATGGCTTCTTCTTATCCAAGGGCTTTCTGTCCTTTTGGCTCTCCTTTGCGCCCTCGCTTTGGAGGTTCTCGATCATGATAACCGCGCTCAAGGGATCGATGTAGAGCCTGGAGACCAGAGATCCCAGCCGCGTGGGGCAAAGTTCCCCGGTCGGGCTGTCCTTGATCATGCCGTTCTCCACCAGGAACTCCAGAACCCTCTCCAGCGTGGCGTCCAGATGCCAGGGGTCCTGTTGATAGGCATAAAAGGTCGTGCCGATAAAATCCTTCAGCTCCTGCTCGCTGGAGACGAAGTCTGCCGCGATGGTGGAGAGCAGGTGTGTCCTCAAGGCGCTCTCGCTGGCCAGCTTTGACCAGATCTCCTCCGGCGAGCCGAAGATGTAGTGCTCCATCAGCTCCTGCATCTCGGCGTTGCTCTTGGCGATGAGAAAGGACTCGCCATAGGGGTCAAGCCCCGGCCGGCCCGCTCGTCCGGCCATCTGGCGGTACTCGATGACAGGAATGGGCACCATGCCCGAGCCGTACTCGTAGCGCTTGTAGCTCTTGATCAGAACCCTTCGGGCGGGCAGGTTCAGGCCCGCGGCCAGCGTAGGCGTGCTGGCGATGACCTTGATCTTGTTCTCGCGAAAACCCTGCTCCACCAGCCGCCTCTGCTCCGGCAGCAGCCCCGCATGGTGGAAAGCGATGCCTTTAGACACGCAGGACGCCAGACGCTGGCAGGTCTCGCTCTCGCCCGTGGCCAGGATGCTCTCGGATAGAGCCTCCGTCTCCTGCCCGGCAGGGATGAGGCCGCAGAGCTTCGAGGCAGCGGCCTCGGCATTGCGGCGGCTGTTCTCGAAGATCAGGATCTGGGCCTCTTTGGAGAGGGTGTCCTTGACCAGGGCCAGAGCCTCGTCCCGCTTCGTCTCCAGGTCGGCCTCGCCGTCGGGAAAGACCAGCTTGCCGTTGCAGATCACGCCCTCCCGAAGCCTGACGGGCCTCCAGTCGCTGGAAACCCACTCCGCCTCCAGCCAGTCTGCGATCTCCCGCCCATTGGCCACGGTGGCAGAGAGGCCGATTACCTGCATCTTCGGATTCAGGCGGCGCAGCTTGGTGATGGTCATCTCCAGAGTTGGTCCGCGGCTCGCGTCGTTGAGCAGGTGTATCTCGTCCACCACCAGGACGGCCAGATCCCTAACCCAGGCCGCCCCGTTCCTCATGAGCGAGTCGGCCTTCTCGGAGGTGGCTATTATTATCTGATTTTTCCCCAGACGCTCGTCTCTTTTGTCGAAGTCGCCGGTGCTGATGCCTAGATTCACGCCCAGGCTTTTGAACTTGCAGAAGGAGTCATATTTTTCCGTGGCCAGGGCACGCAGGGGCACGATGTAAAGAGATCTCCTGCCCTGCAGGGCTGCCTTCAGCATGGCCAGCTCCGCCAGGAGCGTCTTTCCGCTGGCGGTGGGCATGGCCAGGAGCATGCTCTTGCCGTCCAAGAGGCCCCTCTCAATGGCCTCGGCCTGGGGTGGATAGAGCTCCTTGAATTTCCGCTCTTCGTAGAGTCCGATGGCCTCCGGGGGGAGCCAGCGGCTCAGATCTTTTATCTCCAGCATCGATCTCCTCTAATCTTAAATACTACGGGAAAGTACTACCTGCCGGGCAATGTCTCGCACCGGAATCAAAATTAAATGACCGTTATCATATAAATGCGTCATCCATGGAGAGAACCAAATGTATGCCGATCGGATAAAACATCTTCCGCCCTACCTCTTTGCCGCCATCGATAAGGCCAAGCAGGAAGCCAGGGCAAGGGGCGTGGATGTTATCGACTTGAGCGTTGGCGATCCGGACCTGCCGACGCCTGGGCACATCGTCGAGGCCCTGAGCCGGGCTGCAAAAGACCCCTCCAACCATCAGTACCCATCCTACGAGGGCAAGCTGGCGTTCAGAAAGGCGGTAGCGGACTGGTACCATCAGACCTTCGGCGTCAGCCTTGATCCTCAGTGGGAGGTTCTCACCCTCATTGGCTCCAAGGAGGGCATTGCGCATGCACCGATGGCTTTCATCAATCCGGGGGATGTGGCTCTGGTTCCTGATCCAGCCTATCCGGTTTACAGGACGGCCACGGCCTTTGCCGGAGGCGAGCCGGTGATCATGCCCTTGCTGCGAGAGAACAGGTTTTTGCCGGACCTGGAGGCCATCGATCCGGCCGAGGCCCGGCAGGCCAAGCTCCTTTTCCTCAACTATCCCAACAATCCCATCGGAGCCTTGGCCGACAAGGCCTTCTTTCGAAAGCTGATCGATTTCGCGCGGGACTACAAGATCATAATAATGCACGACAATCCCTACTCTGAGATCTACTATGACGGCCAAAGGTCGACGAGCATTCTGGAGCTGGAAGGGTCGAAGGATGTGGCTGTGGAGTTTCACTCGCTCTCAAAGACCTACAACATGACCGGCTGGAGGATCGGAGCAGTGGTCGGAAACGCCGATGTTGTCGCTGGAATCGGCAAGATCAAGAGCAACATCGACTCCGGCACCTTTGGGGCGGTGCAGGATGCGGGAATCGCCGCTCTGCAGAGCCCAAAAGAGGTCGTGGATAAGATTCGAAAGATCTACCAGCACAGGATCGAGATCCTCTACCATGCCCTGCAGGATCTGGGCCTGGAACTGGAAAAGCCGAAGGCCACGCTCTACCTATGGGCCTATGTAGGCAAGAGTTCCATCGACTACACCAAACGCCTGCTGGATGAGACGGGGATTGTGGCCACGCCAGGCGTGGGATTTGGCAAGTATGGCGAGGGCTACATCAGATTCTCTATAACCCAAGCAACGGAGAGGATAAAAGAGGCTGCGATGCGGCTAGAGGAGATGGAGTGAGGGATGCTGTCGGCTCAGATCCGGCATCCTATTGTTAATTTAAATATAATTATTAAAAATATTATTAATAAGAGTATTAATAATATAGATTTATCTTTCATCAGGAGGAAAGAAATTGCTCAAAGACTATGCGGCGAAGGAGATTGAGGCCAGGTGGCAGAAGATCTGGGAGGATAGAGCGGTCTTCCAGCCCGAGCCGGACACCAGAAAGAAGTTCTTCTTAACCATACCTTATCCTTACCTAAACGGAAATCTGCACGCCGGTCATACCCGTACCTTCACCATAGGCGACGCAGTGGCGCGCTTTTGGCGCATGCGGGACGACAACGTGCTCTTCCCCATGGCCTTTCATGCCACAGGAACGCCCATCGTGGGGCTCTCCGAGCTCATAGCCAACAAGGACCCCCTAATCTGGGGAGTCTACACCAAGCTGCACGGCATCCCGGAAGACGAACTCAGTGCCCTGAACACCCCGGAGAAGATCGTGCTCTACTTCCGGCGGGAAGCGAAGCGCGCCATGCAGAGCATCGGCTACTCCATTGACTGGAGGCGGGAGTTCACCACCACCGACCCGGCCTACAGCAAGTTCATCGAGTGGCAGTACGGCATCCTGCGGAGCCTGGACTACGTGGTCAAGGGAAGCCATCCGGTGCGCTGGTGCCCGCACGATAGAAATCCGGTCGAGGATCACGATATCTTGAAGGGCGAGGATGCCACCATCTTGGACTATGCCCTGATCAAGTTCAGGATGGGCGACGATGTGCTGCCCTGTGCCACGCTGCGCCCGGAGACTGTATTCGGAGTGACCAACCTCTGGCTGAATCCCAAGGTCACTTACGTTGTTGCCCGTGTCAACGATGAGACCTGGATCGTCTCCCGCGAAGCGTATGAAAAGCTGACCTTCACCGACCGCCAAATAGCTTGGGGCGCGGAGATCTCCGGAAGGGAGCTGATCGGCAAGACGGTCAAGAATCCGCTGACAGGAACGGAGGTCATCGTCCTGCCCGCCAGTTTCGTGGACCCGGACAACGGCTCAGGGATCGTCATGTCTGTGCCCGCCCACGCGCCCTACGATTACCTAGCGCTGAAGGATCTTTACGATAAAGATCTGTCGGAGTACGGCATCCACGAGGATCTGCGCAAGATCCAGTTCATCTCCCTGATCGAGTCTCCCGGCTACGGCGAGTTCCCGGCCGTGGAGGCCGCGAACGATCTGAAGGTGAAGGACCAGAACGATCCCAAGGCTGAGGAGGCCACCAAGCTGGTCTACCGGCGAGAGTTTCACAACGGCGTGCTGAAGGCCAACACAGGCAAGTATGCGGGCATCGCCGTCTCCAAGATAAAGGACGTGCTCTTGCGAGATCTGATCGACCAGAACATGGCGGAGATCTTTTACGAGTTCTCCGAGACGCCGGTGATCTGCCGCTGCGGCACGCGCTGTGTGATCATGATGGTGCGGGAGCAGTGGTTCCTGGAGTACTCCGATCCGGAGTGGAAGGCGCAGGTGCTGGAGTGCCTTTCCAGGATGCAGATCATCCCGGAGGAGTTCCGGGTGGAGTTCGAGAACAAGGTGGACTGGCTGAAGGACAAGGCCTGCGCTCGCAGAAAAGGCCTTGGCACGCATCTGCCCTGGGACAAGGAGTGGCTGATTGAGTCGTTAGGAGACAGCACGATCTACATGGCCTACTACATCCTGGCCAAGTACGTGAACGCCGGGATGAAGATCGACAGCCTGCCGCCAGAGTTCTTCGAGTACGTCTTCCTGGATCACGGCGATGCCGCGGCCGTAGCCAAGCTGACGGGCATTCCCCTGGAGACGGTAGAGCAGATCCGCAAGGATTTCGTCTATTGGTATCCTGTGGATCTGCGCACGTCCGGAAAAGACCTCGTGGCAAATCACCTGCTCTTCTTCCTCTACCATCACGTGGCCGTGTTCCCGGAGGCGCTATGGCCCCGCGCGATCGCGGTGAACGGCTTCGTCTCCCTGGAGGGGCAGAAGATGTCCAAGTCCAAGGGGCCCCTGCTCACGCTGCGCCAGGCGGTGGCAGAAAACGGCGCTGACGTGACGCGCCTGTACATTTTAGGCAACGCCGAGTACACGCAGGACGTGGACTGGCGAAACGAGGGCGTGGTCTCGACGCGCGGGCAGCTGGAGAGGTTCTACAACTTGGCCCGCGAGATCCTGGCTGATAATAGTATTAATAAGGCTGCAGAGCCGACGCTCATCGACCGCTGGATGCTGTCGCGCCTGCAAAAGCGCATTCATGAGACGACGGCGGCCATGGAGGGCATCCAGACCAGGCGGGCGCTGCAGAGCGCGTTCTATCTGTTATTCAACGATCTGCGCTGGTACCAGCGGCGGGGCGGAAAGAACCAGCTGCGGCGGGTGCTCTCGGCCTGGGTGCGGCTGATGGCGCCCTTCACGCCGCACGTCTGCGAGGAGCTGTGGGCTGAGATGGCCGAGGGCTACGTCTCGCTGGCCGCCTGGCCAAAGGCCGACGCGGCGCTCGTGGACGAGCAGGCGGAGCGGGCGGAGAAGCTGCTCGAAGATACCTTGAAGGACGTGGAGGAGATCGTGAAGGTGACAAGAGCCACACCAAAGAAGATCACCCTCTATACCACGCCCGCCTGGAAGCGGGGGATGCTCAAGATTGCACTGGAGCAGATCCTGCACGGGAAGCTGGACATGGGCGCTCTCATGAAGACGGCGATGGCTTCGCCAGCCATTGCGCCGTACAAGAAGGATGCGCCCAAGTACGCCCAGAAGCTGGCCAAGGCGGCGCACTCCTTGAGCGCCGAGGCTTTGTCGCTGGATGAGTTCGAGACGCTCGCCCGCGAGCGGGCGTACCTGCAGGCGGCGCTGGGTGTGCCGGTGGAGGTCCGCTCGGCGGACGAGCCGGGCGCGGACCCCAAGGGCAAGAGCCGCCAGGCGGAGCCGGGGAGGCCGGCGATATGGATTGAGTGAGGTGGGACTATCTGTTTTCCATTTTCAATAAAATATTTATGCAAGAGAGGATTCCTAAAAACCCGCCCAATCCGGCCGGGCCTTTATATACTATTTATAAAGGCACAGCCAAAATCGGAGGTTATTAGGAATCCTCAAGAATCCTATAAAATATTTTTTACAAAAAATAATTGCTATAATTTATTAGAGGTTGTTCAATATGGCCGAAACGATAATACCACCTCTGCCAAATGAAACCAAAGAACAAATAAAAAGGATAGTATATTATCATTATGGATTCGAGCCAAGAGATGAGGATATTGAAATCATTGATATGGGTTTGAGAAATAATTATCTTTCCTTTCATGATCAACAAATTATAAGAGAACTCGCTGCTGCTAATGCTTCAAGAGAGTTATTGGCACATAAGGATCGTTTAGGTATAGAATTCGATAGAATTTGGCTAGAGAAAAGCATCTTCAGATATTTAACATTCGCAAATATGTGCTTCAAGGCGGGAATCAAGATTGGTACCATTAGTTTATGCAGAACCGCAATAGAATCAGGATTACGAGAGCGATTGGCGGAAAAACTTGCCAAAAAAGATATAAAGAATTATTCCGATTTGCCAGAAGCAACGTGGATTAAATTAGAGGAATTGGGCAATATTAGCCTCGGCAAATTGATTGAAGAAGTAGATAAGGAAGGGATTATAAAACAACAGGTGATTGAGAATTTATTTCATGAATTAAAATTCAAAGATCAACGTGGCCGGAGGATTCTAGATAAGTTTATTCATGGAGATATTGTATGGATGGTGGATTATGTCAGAGATAAGGAAGGGGACACGAGGGTAATTGGCGCAAGAGATGAATTACAAAGAAAAAAAATAGTGTCAGATATGATGACAGATAAAATTGCGTTTAAAGTGCTTAAAGCAACTTACAAGATCGCAGAAATCATTTATTACAATAGTGGTGCATGATTAAATTTGCAGCTTAATATTTGAATTTGCTAATATTTGCGGAGATGAATATAGTTTTTTCGTAACCCGGCCATCTAGGCAGCCTACCCTGTAGAATGGCATTCGGCGGCAGCCCCGGTGCTGGTGAGTCCTGGTCGGGGAGTATGGGCCTGCCTGGGGGATAGGCGTTGCAGCTAGATAGCTATGTCACAACAGGCGATGGGTATAACAAGCAGAACGGATGCCTAGGTGGGACAGCAACGCGGCGACTAGTAGGCTGAATTTTTCCGAAGAAAGATCCGAGAGAATAAGGCTATATCTTATGAATGATAATAATCCCTGCAATGTTTGTGGAGTACATCCAAGCAGCAATGGAGAATGCGACTTATGAGACCATCGATGATCCTGAGCCATTTTACGGAGAGGTTCCCGAGCTGCATGGCGTATGGGCAACGGGCAAGACCCTTGAAGAATGCCAAAAGAACCTCCTTAGTGCGCTGGAAGATTGGATAGCGGACCATCTCGAATGGGAACTCGATGATTTGGCGCAGTTATGCTTTTCAGAGCGAAAATCTAAAGATAATCTTCACTCAGATTTATTATTAAAATTGCAGTTATTTCTGAATAAGAAAGGATACAATGTAATAAGAGAATACCCAATAAAATTCAATACCATGCGACGAAGAGACCATAAAAAATATGTTAGACCTGGTTACATTGATATATATGCAGAGAGGATGAATAAATCTTTTATATTCTTTACGTCTAAAAATGAAACAAAAAGTTCTCCCTCCTCAAAAATTGCTATCGAATTTGATTCTGGAAATTTGTTAAAATATAAAAGTATTGAAAAATTGCTCCAATCTGGAGCGAGGACCTGCTTGGGGATTGTGAGAGGAGACGGCAAGTATACCAATCTAACTTTGCAAAACAAAGAACGATATTTAGAAATAAAGAACAGATATGATAGTGAGATTGAAAATTTTTACTTGATTATTATTCACGATAATATTTTATGCTCACTATCTTGATTTAAAAAATATTCTTTATCCATTGCCTGAAAGGTCTCTGCTTTGTACGTTTTGTCCCTTTGTGGCTAGATCAGTGATTGTTTGGTCATAACTATCCGCTAGGTGTAATAGCGAACGGCCATTCTTTCCGAGGCCTGCGCCGAAAAGCTGCAAGAATTGAGATAATGCTATTCCAAGCGTCGCCAAGTAGCTTTATATCCAGACAAACAAGATTAATTCCTAATGAAGCGTCTTCATGATTACACTGTGGTCCTTCGCCCGGAGGATAACGGCACCTTCGTAGCATATGTTCCTGCCATCTCAGGGTGTCATGCCTGGGGGCGAAATCCAGAAGAGGCGCAAGCTGAGCTTGCAAATGTCTTTACAATTATCAGTGAGGAGGCAGATAAATCATCAGATAAATCGAAGAATTCAACTCATGTCTTTAGGGACAGAAGCCCAGGAACCCCGAATGAATCCGAAAATGTAATAGATACTACATGCCCAAGGTGCAAACGAGATTGCATTTTTCAATGGAGAGATTTCAAGAACGGAACTCGCCACATCGAACAAAGATGTCCTCATCATGGATATATTAAATATGTTCCTAAAATTGAACCCTATCTGGGATGGGCGAGCAAAACAAAAGAAAGTCACATTCAAAAGAAATTATTTTAATTAGCGAATTCCTGAGAATATTTACGATATCTTAGATCTTCTTTTAGCTCCACTTACCCCAAAAAAATAAGAAACAATCTGCGAGTGATCTTTTTGGTAGACTAGAAACTGCATTGTGGCCTAGCCCCCAGCATCCTCCGGCGGCCCATTCCGCTGGATAGCCCCCGCAGAGCCGCGCCTGCGTTGGCTCCCCATGGACGCGAAGCCTGCCGGGAGTCCGCAGGCAGTCTGACCTCATTCCCCTAGCCTAATCAAAGCCTCTTCATTTTTGAAGCGGTCCAGCACATTTTTCCAGCCATCTTCATCAAAGCACATTTCAGCGACGACGTCCCAGCCCGTGGCCCCTGAAGAATCCTGAGGCGCGGCCAAATAAGCGCCCACAGACTCGAAGAGAGCATCCAGCGCCGGTGTCTTTCGGGCGATGTAGGCTTTGGCTTCATCCAGGGTCTTGAACTGCAGCTTTTCGGGTTCGGGCAGCTTGTTGGAGGCTTCACGCACCGATTTTGGATTTATAAGAATGCCTGAATAATATGATGTCAGCGCAGAAATTTTCCTCTCTTCCGAGTCATCCTCACTGCACCCTGAAGCCTCCAGGGCGCGTGCCATCGCCTCGGGATGCACGAATAAAATTTGCGGAAACACCGCCAGCTCCAGAAGCCACAGATCTCTGTCTTCTTCAGCAACATGGAGAAGATTGCATCTCCAGAAGGCAGCCAGATCAATTCTTCCAACTGCTTCTCCGTTTTCCGAACGAATGCAGCAGGACCAATGAGGAGACGCCTCCCAGATGCTGAAGGTTTCCTCAAGGTCATCAACTACAAGTCGCTTGACGACCATCAAAGACCACCTTTCGCTCAGGACCGCCCCGCCAATGTGACCATGCTGTGCCCTTCCCCTCGCCCCAGGGCGAGAAATTGAAATGCATTCAGGTTGCATATTTCATTCGCCTCTCAAATGAGGTGGGCCGCGGGGGTCCGCCAGGTCTCAACTGTGGCCCCACGGCCCAATTGTATCAACGAATCGATGATACATATATCTATTGCTTGATTATGTATTTGATACAATAGGCATTCGCTTATACAATGAAAGAACACATCTCATCAATGAAGAGAATAGGCATCGGGTTCAGCGATGAAACAGCTACAAGACTGAGAAGGTACGTTTTTGAGAAGTACGGCTCGCTCCATGGCCTCAGTGAAGTTGTTGAGGCCGCCGTAAAAGAATATCTCGATAGGCAAGAGAGCAAGAAGTAAGGTTTTTTAAGGACGCGCGGCGAGCAAAATAGGAATCATCTGAAGCAGCTAGATAAGTGAATGTTTTGTTAATAATTAGCCAATAATAGTAATAGCGGATCGCCCTGCAGCTTCAAGAGTTCTCAACTCGGAGAACAGCGTCGCCGGGCTTCTATTCCACTTCACGAGATGCCCGACCGGCCTCCTGTGCGCCTTGGGGTGCGAGGGCTACGCATGCTGCCCGGCCCCGAAGGCCTGCGCCTGCCAAGCGGCCTTCAGCGTGCTCCTGCGCGCTCAAGTGCCCGCTCGTGCGTGCACGCGGGCCCGCCTGGCATAGAGGCGGCGAGGGGCCCGGCCCACGGGCGACACCAGGGCTTGACCGTATAATCTCTATTTGCTTATCGACGAAAGATGAGATCTGGCAAAATCCATGAACTGCCGAAGGGCCATAAGAGGATCATCATCGATATGGCTCTCCATGGCCGCATCTTGAGAGCCGTTATGAAAGTGCTTTGGAAAGGTCGAGACTTTTTTCCAATGTATGTCTGGAAAATTATCGTGACGATAAATTGTGCCATCGATGTGTCTCCGCTCCCAATGATATGAGAAGCGGCCTGAAACCTTGAGAGAGAACCAAACATCGATGAAGGAACTATCCTTTACGAACGCTCTGAGTTTGCCGCGAAAAATTATGGAATCGGTAGATATGTCTGCATATTCTGTATCGATAACCCTCTTCAGAGCCTTTAGATCGATTGCTATTGAGGAAGACTCTTCATCGCCGCCAATAGCTCATCTCTCCTGGCTTCCAGAAAGTCAAGCTCCTGGAAATCATCCAGAATATCAGCCTCCCCGACTTCACCCTTCTTCAGCTTGTCGTCCAGCTCGATGACGGATCGGACGCCGTGCCTTGCTCCAATCTCGAATATCTCCGCTTCAATGCATCTCAGCTCTTTCTCTAGAAAGGCCTTGACGCTCGCCCGAGCCAGTGTATCACGATCCATCTTCAAGGTGCTTGCAACCTCATCGATAACTTCCATAGCTTTTACCATCTCTATAAAATGTCATGAAGATATTTCAATCCTCCTGTATCCAATTTCCACAGGGTGGCCACGATCACCAGAGCCCCGGCCTGAGGCCCCACAGCGCCCTCGCGCTTGCACGCGGGGCCCGCGGGCGCCCGCACGTGGCGATGGCGGCCTGTCGGATAAGCGACGACGACGCGCCCGCCCCGCGTCCTCCGGCGGCTCTGCCTTGAGGAGCAGCCCACGCCCGCCGAGCGGCCCTCGGTGGCAGTCTCCCGCGCGTGGGTGCCCGAGCGAGCATGCACGCGGGCGCCCACCTGGCGGAGAGGCGACGAGGGGGGAGGGGGCTCGGACGGCCAAGCCTATGGGTGGCCGATGTCTGCGAGCGAGACCGGGCCCAGGCGAGGCAGCAGGCACGGCGGTCGTGGAGCTTTTCAGAACAGGAAAGGTTTATCGGATGAGACGACAACTAATTTGATGACGGCTTGGCCATGAGTAGCGAAAAAATCACCTACCGCATTCATGCGGTTCAGCGGATGTTCGAGCGCAAGATCACCGCAGAAGAGGTTCGATATGTTCTGGAGACGGGAGAGGTGATTGAAGACTACGCAGAAGATTCTCCCTATCCGAGTCGCCTGATCCTGGGATGCTATAAAGGTCGCCTCATTCATGTCGTGGCGGCCAATAATTTCATTGACGAGGAGATAGTCGTAATCACAGTCTACGAGCCCGATCCTTCTGAATGGGACCTAGATTGCAAGAAGAGGATTTCATGAAATGCGTTATCTGCAAAAAAGCATCTACGAAGCCTGGCACAACCACAGTTACTTTTGAGCGCGGTTGCCTGACAATGGTGGTGAAATGCGTGCCTGCTCAAGTCTGCCCCAATTGCGGTGAGGCATACATCAATGAAAAGGTTGCGGCCGAGCTGCTCAAGGATGCTGAAGAGAGAGCGAGCACCGGGGCACAAGTGGAGATTCGACAGTACGTAGCGGCCTGAGGCCCTCCACTGCGCCCGCCCGCGTCCTCCGGCGGCCCTGCCTTGAGGAGCAGCCCACGCCCGCCGAGCGGCCTTCGGTGGCAGTCTCCCGCGCGCGGGTGCACGAGCGAGCGAGCGGGCCCGCCAGAGGAGAAAAGACTTACCTCAGTTAGTCGCCTACGATTCTTTAAGCATTTCTATTAATGCATCCTTTGAAATCCCATTCCAGAGGGATACCTCGGATAAGATATCGTTAAATGTGCCCTTCGCCAGCTCATCGTGCAATGGAACGGTGATATTGTGGTCTCCTGCTACGGTTGACTTTCTCAGCCGGACGTGACTTCCCTTCTGCCGGATGATTTCGTATCCTAATCGACTGAGCACCTTGATGAGCTTCTCGCCGCTAACAACCGGGCGCTTTTGCAAGAGGCTGCACCTCAAACTCAGAAATGGATAAGATCTTTAACTCTTCGCCAGCTTCCAGGACATCTTCAAAGTGCAGGCTGGTGGCCTCTTTTATGTTTTCCATTAGCTCATCGAGGGTCTTTCCTTCCGTGAAGATGCTGACACCTATCCCACGAGCACACCAGTACTCTCCATCAAAATATACTTCAAACTTCACCAGCATCTGATCACCGCTTTTCCCGCTGCAAATGTTATCGAGATTGCTTAATATTTCTATTTTCCCCAGAAGAAAGCTCTGTCGAGGGAGACAGCGGCTCTTTGCCGGATGAGGGAACTGGGAACAGACGCCGTGCCTGCCCGAGTTCCTCCCGCGCGACCGAGCGCGAGCGTCGTCCCGGCGGCCCCGGCCCTCTGGGAGCCCACACCCGCCGAGCGGCCCTCGGTTGCATTCTCCAAGCGCGCCCGAGCGCGAGCGCCCGTGCGTGCACGCGGGCCCGCCTGGCGGAGAGGCGACGAGGGGCCCGGACGGCTAGGGTCACGACCAGCGAGACCTGCGGGCAGGAATTTGACCCTGCCCTGGGGGGAATACGCAGCTTCCAGGCGGCAAGTTCGCTTGCAGGTCTGCTACTACAATGATGAGGTCGATGGGGCTGCCGCTTGTTCATGTTTTAGTTTGCAGTATTCCTCGATTATCTCATCCAGCTTTATCGACTCTGCTAAATACCCGGAGAGCTTGACCATACATTCTCGATTGAGTATGATCTCATCCTCGAAAGGCTCTCCGCCCTTCAGTATCTTCCAGATATGCCGGAGACGTGTGAGCCACGGGAATGAAGTGGGCCGAGACCATAAGGAAACGAATGCCTCGCCGAACTCAGAATCGTATTCCACGCGCATAAGCCTGCAATAATAACAGGCGCATTCGAGGTACAAGGGGCTCCCCATAGTTCATCCTCCTTGCCTCAGATCCTCATTTGCATTGCCAAAGAAATCAACAGGAAGTGACATGCGTTGATCGCAAGAATTATCCATTGACTAGCCTCCTCAAGTCATTGATCAGCTGCTCTATGCTCTCTCTGCTCAAGAAAAAAGCCGTACGAGGCTCGCTGTCTCCGTAGACGTCCAGTACATAGGGAGCTTTCTGAAAGCATTGGCTCGGGCTCATGAAAAGAGCCGTATCACAGGTTCCGCAGGCACACTTGATAGACGTTATCTTTTTTTCCTTCATTTGCCTGTTCATTTCTTCCTCAATTACCTCAAGTGGCACACCGCCATGCTCCTCCAGAGATTTTCTTCTCTCTTCTTCGCGTTCGAGCCAGATGGTCTTTGGAATGATGTCAACCTCTTCCGGCTTATCACCAGGGAAAGGACCGCCCCAGCATTCGGTCACGACCTCATCCCCAGGCTTCAGGCCGAGATGTTCCATAAGCTTGGCTGGCAGCACGAGTCGCCCATGTGCATCGACCTTTAACTCCATATTTCTCCCAAGGCTTTGATGGGTCGCTTGAAATATATATTATTCCACAGTCTATCAAGCGTTGGCAATAAGGCGGAGCTTGTCGGATGAGACTGACGGTACCAGATGGCTGCGCCCGCCCCGCGTCCTCCGGCGGCCCCAGCCCAAGGGGCAGCCCACGCCTGCCCAAGCGCCCCTCGGTGGCGGCTCCGCGCGAACGGGAGCCCGAGCGAGGGCCGAGGGATGAGCATTAGACAAGCTTGCATCTAGTTTGTGGATAAAGTATTTAAGCAACAGTAGAGCTCTTACAGTTGAGATGGGATTTCTTCGAACTGAGAATTTTAAATCCGTTGAAACCGTTCAGATTCTCTCCTTACCTCAGTTATTTAAATGCAAACGCCAGCGTATAGTCCTGAAGAAACGAAAAAATATTGACCGTGGGTGAATTCATGGCTGGGATACCTGATGAGCAGTATCTGGTTGATGCCAAAGGCAACAAGAGGGGAGGGCTTCTATCCATAGAGCGATATGAACAGCTAACCGAGGATCTCCACGATCTCGCAGTTGTTGCTGAGCGAAGAATGGAAGAGCCTATCAGCTTCGATGAGATGAAGCGCAGGCTGAAAATTCCTGAATAATAGGATGTCAGCGCAGATATTTTCCTCTCCTCAGAGTCATCCTCACTGCACCCAGAAGCCTCCAGGGCACGTGCCATCGCCTTATGATGCACGAATGAAATTTGCAGAAAATACCGCCAGCTCCAGAAGCCACAGATCCTTACCGTCTTCATCAACGTGAAGAAAATTGCATCTCCAGAAGTCAGCCAGATCAATTCTTCCAACCGCTTCTCCTTTTTCTGGGCAAATGCCGCGTCTCATGCACTTCGGGGTGCGAGGGCATACGCATGCTGCCCGGCCCGAGGGGCAGCCCAACCAGCCCAAGCGGCCATCGGCGGCCAGGCGAGGGTAGGCCAAAAGGCAGGCGGTCGAATGGCTATGCTATTAGAACTACGCGACTTGATATGAAACTCCGATAGCCTGAAACTCCCCAGTTTCCTGGCGCTCCAGCTTTGCCTTGATTTGTTCGAACCTTCTCACAGTCTCCTGTGAGTACAGCCGCTCTCCGCAGCGCAGGCAGACCTCAGCACAGACCTTCAGAACTGCAGTATTGACGCCTCCACGTAATACCTTCTCAACTTCCTTTTCTACCAGATCGCCACCGCAGACCGGACACTTTTCAAAGGGCATCATATTCATCTCTTCCTCACTTTGCAGTCAATCCATAGATTTGGGTCAGGTCGGTAGACTGTGATCAGGACAGCCCACCGTTTCTTTTCATTATACGCCCAAACACTGTGGACCGAATCGCCGCCAAAGGTTTGACCGAATATAAGAGCGCTTGGATAGAGCGAATCATCCTGATATTCCTCAATCACAACTCCGTGCAGAGCCGAAAAGTAGATCTCGTCGAACTTGAGTCGATCTGCATTGGCCTCTTCATAGGCATGATCGGTTATTCTTACTCGGCCTGCTTGTATAGCTTCTATGATGTCGGCAACTTCCACCCGACCTTTTCCATCCACGGATTTATAAATTCCTATTATGATTATTAAAGGTTTATGTCAGCCTTTTCTTCCATCTGAGGGCTCAGTCCCGACTCGCCTGATGCAACCTTGAGTTCCTACAGCATGCTGCCCGGCCCGAGGGCGGCCCCCGGCCCTGCCCACGCGGCCTTCGGCGGCCTCAGGCGCGCGCGAGCAGGGGACCCGAGGCTTGGTAGCAGTTTCAAGAACCGAACGGGAGCGAAAGGCTATATCTCATCACGATAATAATTCTGGCAATGTTTGCAGAGTACATTAAAGCAGCAATGGATAAAGCAGTCTACGAGATCATAGATGACCCAGAGCCCTTTTATGGCGAGATCCCTGAACTTCAGGGTGTTTGGGCCTCGGGAAAGACGCTGGAGGCCTGCCGAGATAACCTCATGAGCGCTCTCGAAGATTGGATAGCTTTCCGGCTCAGAACAGGAAGATCCATTCCTTCGATCGGCGGAGCTTCCATTGTGGTTTCAGCGGAGCCGGTGAGCGTTGTCGAATAAGATTTCCCCAGTCTCACGGCGAGAGCTTATCAGGCGATTAAGGAAATTGGGATTCGATGGTCCCTTCCCGGTAGCGTGCCATAATTGCTGTAAATTCGCAGTGGCCCTGTATCCTTGCTTGCTCTACTCCTCTTCCATCGATAAATACTTTAGGTGATTATCAATTATCTGCCCTAACATATATTTTACCAATAAATCAAACAGATTGTTACCGATTTTATTGTTATTATATTTTATTATTATTTCAAGATTTATTACTTTTTAATCTCACCCCTCAAACTCTACAATGTTAACCTCTGTCACAAATGACTAAATATTCCGGGCGTTTATCGCGTTAAGGATGGAACCCTGGAGCAAGATCGAGATCCTCAGCATTGAGGAGCTTGAGGATATTTATGCACCTGTCAAAGACGTGATAAAAGCCCGTCTGGCGGAGTTCAGGCTGATCTGGGAGACCGCCAGCGAGGAAGAACTCTTTCGGGAGTTGGTCTTCTGCCTGCTCACGCCCCAGTCCAAAGCCAAAATCTGCTGGAAGGCGGTACAGCGGCTCGCCAGGAAAGGTATGATCCAGGAGGGAGAACCGTGCCGTATCCAGGAGGAGCTAGTGGGAGTTCGGTTCAATCAGAGAAAGGCTGAATATATCTGCCTGGCGAGGGAGATATTCTGCAAAAAATCAATCAGATCCACCCTCGCCGGGTTCTCCAACCCCTTTGCTGCCCGGGAATGGCTGGCGGAGAACGTCAAAGGCCTGGGCTATAAAGAAGCCAGCCACTTCTTGAGAAATATCGGATGGGGAGAGGAGCTAGCCATCCTGGATAGGCACATCCTCAAGAACCTGGTGCTTCTGGGCGTGATTAAGGAGGTTCCGAATTCGCTATCAAAAAGGGTCTATCTCGAGATCGAGAAAAAAATGACTGCCTTTTCCAGGCAGGTGGAAATTCCCATGGGGCACCTCGATCTGCTGCTCTGGTACAAGGAGGCAGGGGAGGTATTCAAATGATTCTACATCGCCCGCGTTCTCCAGGGATTTGTCATTGATATTGTCGGGGGGATCAAGCTTTGCACATTGTTGCGGGGAGCGGATCTTGGCGCAATTATGAGCCTTGTGCTTGTACCCATACCGCTATTTGGGCATTTCATCACAGATGAACTAAGTAATTGTAACAAAATAACATAGGTAAATTTAGACTTTTTCATTAGGTTTAATTGTATAATTCCATTCTCCATGAAATTTCTCAATTGTTAGGTTTACTTCTTTTAATTCTT
>Ga0315280_10001549_pt1 | contig 39216 bp, 32 predicted proteins | sample YL17G06_40_MG_FD_203697 | JGI IMG/M metagenome (GOLD analysis project Ga0315280, IMG submission 203697) | Sediment microbial communities from Yellowstone Lake, YNP, Wyoming, USA - YL17G06_40 | ecosystem: Environmental > Aquatic > Freshwater > Lake > Sediment | place: USA: Wyoming | collected... | reverse complement strand
CGATCAACAGCGCTAGGTTTTTCCATTTAGCCATATATGCTCCTTTAGGCGACTTCCGGTTCCTTTTTCTTTCCCGCAGCCCTAACTATGATGAAGATCACTATTGCCAGCACATGCAAGCCCAGGAAGATGTAAAGGATGTTCCAGTTTACCTCACGGGAAGCTTCCTCTCCACTGGCTGCATTTTGATAGAGCTGCTCCAACTGTTCACCCGATTGCCGCCCTGACACCATGTCGGTTATCACGCCCGATTTGCTGACCAATATCGCGGCGGGGAATTCGGTGATGCCGAAGGAGGTCCAAACCTCTTCATCCAACGCCAGCAGATAGTTCATCTCCACCTTGTTGTCCTGCGCATCCTTGAGGTTGGCAGCTTTGCGCTTGACATCCTTTGCCTTGGAGCGCGCCGCCAGCCCTACTATCTGCAAATCATCCTTATGCTTCTCCTGCAAGGCGACTATCTCGGGCATCTCCTCCAGGCAGTCCAGACACCAGGTTCCCCAAAAGTCCACGAACAGAACCTTTTTGCCCTCATAATCATCGGGGAACTTGATGACCTTGCCGTCCTCGGTGGTTACCTCAAAGGCAGGCAGCTTTTTGCCAACTGATGGCGCTTCGGCAGGTCCACTCAACTTAGCGGTTGCGGCACCTGTGGTATCCACTGCGCCCTCTTCACCACCGCTGGGGATGAATAGGTTGGAGATGATGGCGATGCCGCCGGTTCCTTCGCCGGTGGTCCATTTCAGCACCGGATCGCTTAGCAGGATCACAGCCAAAAGCGCCAGCAAAATCCCGGAAAAAACTTCCACAACTTTGTAATGGGTCTTTATCCAACTAAAAATGCCTAAAAATGCCTTGGTCGCAAGCCCGGTCAGGAAGAAGGGAATCCCCATGCCCATTGCAAAGAAAAGTATCAACAGAAGACCCCAATAGGCAGTCGCTCCCGGCGCCATCGCCATGGTCATGATGCTGGCGAGGAAGGGACCGGTGCACGGCGACCATCCCAGGGCGAAGGAGAATCCCATGATAAAGCTGCCCACCAGGCTCATGCGTTCCGCTTTAAGAGTGACGGTTGCACTCATGTTGAGAAATCCGATTTTTATAATGCCAATCATGTTAAGCCCAAAGGTGAGCACCACCAGCCCGCCCACCAGGTTGAGCCACATGGAAAAGTCGGGGATGATAAGTCCCAGCGCTTTAAACACATAGAACAGGAGGATGAACACATCCGAAAAGCCCAGGATGAACATCAGGCTGTGCAACATAACCAGCCCACGCTTGACCTTGCCCCCCTCAGCATCGCCGCGGAGCTGCTGCACCGAGATACCGCTCATCAGGCTGATGTATGCGGGAACCATGGGCAATACGCACGGCGAAACAAACGATAGCAATCCAAAAAGCAGCGCCAGAAAAACTTGATCAAACGCCATTATCATCCTCCTTGAGATTGGGAAAATATAGCATAGCTACCGAGCATGGCGCAAAGGACAATTCAACATATGAAACCATAAGCGAGGTATCCTTGTTTGATTCAGCAGAGTTCGTGCTACTATTATCGCCACTTTAATAAGGGGTCAAATGCTTCCCAAATCAACAGATGTCATGGTCATCGGCAGCGGCATTGCCGGGCTGTGTTTTTCGCTCAAGGTTGCCCGCAAGCATAAGGTGATGATAGTCACCAAGCAGGAGCCATCCGAGGGCAGCACCAACTATGCGCAGGGCGGGATTGCCTCGGTGCTGGGCAGCGAAGATACCTTTGAACTACATATCAAGGATACGCTCAAAGCCGGCGCCGGATTATGTAATCCTGATGTTGTCCGAACCATTGTGTCAGAGGGACCAGCCGCCATAAGCGACCTTGCTACTATGGGAGTGCAATTTTCCCGCCAGGGCGACGAATTGGCGCTGGGGCAGGAGGGCGGACACTCCATGCGTCGCATCGTCCACGCCCAGGATCGCACTGGTTATAGCATAGAAAAAGCCCTGTTGGAAAAAGCCCGTGCCAATCCCAATATCACTTTCCATGAGGGTATCTTCGCCCTGGACCTTTATTTTGACCGCAGCACGGGGCGGGTTGCCGGCGCCTATCTGCTGGATCCCAACACCGGCGAGGTTACCGGCACCTCGGCACGGGTGGTGCTGCTTGCCACCGGAGGTTGCGGGCGGGTCTATGTCTATACCACCAACCCCGATGTGGCTACCGGTGATGGAATAGCAATGGCGTGGAACATGGGCGCGCTCATCGCCAATTGCGAGTTCATGCAGTTCCATCCCACCACGCTTTATGTGCCAGGTGCCATCAAGGAGGGCGATCGCATCTTCCTCATCAGTGAGGCGGTGCGGGGCGAGGGCGGCATACTCATTAATCAGGCGGGTGAGGCGTTCATGGCGAAGTATGACGAGCGCAAGGACCTTGCCCCCCGCGATGTGGTCGCCCGCGCCACAGATGACCAGATGAAGACCCGTGGCGACAAATGCGTCTATCTGGATGTGACCCATTTGGGTAGAGAGAGGCTGATAAGCCGCTTTCCCACTATTTATAACCGCTGTCTGGAGCTGGGTATAGACATTGCCACCCAGCCGATTCCGGTGGTGCCGGCGGCGCACTACATGTGCGGGGGCGTCAAAACCGATGTGGATGGACACAGCAGTGTTCCCGGGCTTTACGCGGCGGGTGAGGTGGGCTGCACCGGCATGCACGGCGCTAATCGTCTGGCATCCAACAGCCTGCTGGAGGCGATGGTGGTCAGCCACCGCGCGGCGGGGGCAGTGCTAAGGGAACTTGCTCAGATTAACTACGAGCCTCCCGCCATCCTGGAACGGCACCGCAAGGCGAAGCCCTCGCCGCAGGACATGGCATACATCAGCCACGATTGGCGCGCGGTGCGCCGCCTGATGTGGGACCTGGTGGGCATCATGCGCACCGACAGCCGCCTGAAGATCGCCCACGAGCGCATCTCCATCTTCCTCAGGGATGTCAATAAATCGCTGGATGGTTTCAATGAATCCGCCGATTTGATGGAGTTGCGCAACATCATCATTGTCGGCTCGCTCATCATCCGCTGCGCCATGCGCCGCAAGGAGAGCCGGGGCTTGCATTACAATACCGATCATCCCGCCCGTGATGATGTAAATTACGGGCGCGACACTGTCATCTTCAAAACTATATAAATAGAGGAATAGCCATGAAATGCCCAGCCTGCGATACATTATTGGTGCACGATGAAGCATCGGAGTTCGGATTTTGGCGCTGCCCCAAGTGTGGCGGTTTGTGGATGCCGTTTGGCGTGCTGGAGGAGCTTATCTCCCACCAGGAGGGGCTGTGGGAGGAATCGGAGGATGTCAAAAAGGTAAAGCAGGAGACGATAGCGGAGGGCAAACGCATCTGCCCCGAGGATGGCGCGACCCTACGGGCTATCCCTTACCGCGAGGATGCGAAAGTGCGGGTGGATGAGTGCCCCACCTGCAATGGTATCTGGCTGGATGCCGGGGAGTTGCGCAAGATTGGGGACGATGTGGAGGGGATATTTGCCAACCTGCGGGATGAGATAAAGGACGATGCCACTGCCCTGGAGGTCTTCCTGGGAAAGATTCTACCCTTCCTGCCGAAGTAGAATAAGCTTATTGAGATATTACGATTCTTTTATGAACTGTTATCGTATCATCACTTGCTGATAGGCAGTAGACGCCTTTAGCCAGCTTGCCCAGCCCCAATGCTATATCCTGCTCACCGCTGGGGAGGGAATAGCGCTTTGACAGCACCAAACGCCCCGAAATGTCATAAAGCGATAGGTTGACCTGCGATGGCTGGGAGAGGGAGAGGCGGCAGGTTAGCATAGACTTGGCAGGATTGGGATAGACAGAGATGAGGTAGAATGCGGTGGGTTGGATGGAATTGTTGCTACATTCGGTGGTGCCGACCTCTTCGCGGGAGCCATCGGTATAGGTTGCCCACAGTCTATATTGGTAGTTGACTCCGGCGTTTATTCTGGAATCCAGGAAAGTATAGGGTGAATTGCCGGTGATGAGATTACTGTTTAGTTTGACATATTTTTTATCCGGGTCGCGGCTTAAATCTATGCGATAGAGGTTGAAGCCGGCGAGCTGGACGGAACCGCTGTTTTCCACCTGCCAATTTAGTTTGATGCCATTTATGGTGGGTTGTGCGGTGAATGATTGTAAATTAACACCTAGAGAACCTTCCCCATACCAGGCATACATGAGGTCATCAGTATTGCCACCTATCATGTAAGCAATGTGTGGTCTGTCTTCGCTATCCAGTTCCAATGAGCAGTAAAAGCCGGCATTAGGTGTGGGATCAACGGTTTCTATTTGCCATGATGAACCATTCCAGTTAGCCATGAGTAAATAGTTTAAGCCTGCATGGCGATAGGCAATGTGTGGATAATAACTGGAATCAAGGGCTAATGAGGTGAATGTCGTTAGCCCGGTGCTGTCTATTTGTTGTGTCTGCCATGTTCCAGTAACTTTAGTACAATAACGAAGCGGATTACAATGTGATATACATGGACGATCCAGATTATCAAGTGCTATAGAGGTACTATGACCATATGATCCAGTGCTTGTTCCATCCGGGTATTCCAAAATCCACGAGCTGCTATTAAAATGCAGATACCTCAATTGTCCTAAACCATCCTGCCGGTAGGAAATATGCGGATTATTCTGGGAATCTACTGTAATTGAGTTGTTTACTCCCTGCCCACTGGCATATTGGGTATCTATTTCCTGAACCTGCCAATTCGCTCCATCAAAATGTGCGTATTTTAAATGATAAACATCGTAATCATAAAATGCAATGTGGGGATGATTAAGTAAATCTATTTTCAGTGCAGTGCTGCGCCCATATTGAGTAATAATGCTGGTTTGCCAGTTTCCACCTTGGTAAGTTGAATATTTTAAATCATCATAATCACCATAGGCTATACAAGGATTATTATTACTATCTGTATCTATAGATGGTTCAAGAATATCAGGAGAGTTTGTGACAATTGATATTACCCAAGTAGTTCCATTATAGTAAGAATATTTCAAATCTTCACCATTTGGATTATATTGTCTTAAGTATGCTATATGAGGTTTGTTCAATGCATCCAAAGACAGAGAACATTCAAATCCCACTTCTCCTTCAGTATCTATTACTGAAACGTGCCAACTAGGTTGGGCATAAATTGAACTAACCATTAACATAAATAAAACTAATGTAATCAAATATATTTTCATTTTAAATTCCTCTTCAGTATTATAATTTTTCAAGAGTTCTAAGTAAAGTTTAGCACATTTCCAAAAAGTTTTTTTAAAAACAGGAGGCTTTAAAATGACACGCAAATTCGTTACCCTTAACCATCATTCAGCCAATGACTACATTAATGCTGATGTGGCGTGGAGTTATGTGCAAAGGTTTTACCTTGACCAATACACAGATAAAGAGTTTATCCATGCATCTTTATCTACCGCCCCTTTTGTCGCTTATATCTGGCAATTTGGTAATCAAGAAACAGGATGGGACGGTAATATTCCACCTTTACAATCAGGTCAACTTGAGGATTTCAAGGACTTCCTGCGTGCTGGTGGCGGGCATGTCTACTACGGCATGTTCAACTTTGATGTATATCCTGGCATAGAAGACCCCATGAACACCACCTTTGAGAAGAAGATCAACGCCGCTTGCGTCCGCCTTACCGAACGGTTTCATCCTTTCACCGGCGAGATGGAGCCTTTAGCGCGCGCCGGCAAATGCTACGGCATGGATGCCGCCAACTACTATATCGGAGATTTAGGGCAGGATGGCAGAGTAAGTGGCGTGATTAATTGGGAAAGTGCAGTAGACTGGTGGGCTGCACGCATCTGCGGCACCGAGCGGGGGGAATATGCAGGACCTTCGCCATTTCACCCCGATATGCTGGAGATTCCCGGTAATCCACTTGATTTACCCGATTGGCTTTCCTGCTATCGCAGTGATTTTGATGAAACTCCCTTTTATTGGTTCTGCGGGCTGCAGACCTTCCTTCCCTTCAAGTTCCCTGCTAATGCAGCAGATGCAGGACCCATTTCAGTGGGTTTCCAGTTCACGCCTTGCATTGATGACACAAGCCAAAAGCTCTGGTCTACATTGACCCACGCCGAGAAATTTGCCTTTATCATGGACTGGATCAATGGGCAAACGAGTCCGCTGCAAGAAGTTCGGGTCGGTTGCCTATCTCATGTCCAAGAATTGCCAAGCGCAAAGGTATATGCCGTGGAAACCTCATGCCAGAATGGATAAGCTTCGTGAGTTTAATGACAATTGGCGAAGGTTCCAAATTGATACTGATAAACCGCCATATTGCCCCGGAAATCTGCAGGAAGCCCGTTTAGTTCCTTTGATGATCAACGATAACGACTGCGCCTACGGGAAATGGAAGCAGCTCTTCATTGCGTTTCTGCTGGATATGGTTGACTACGCTGACAATAACCAGAATGTAGTCTTTTTCAGCGATCATGAATCCAAGGATATGGTTTATCAGCAGTATGACGGCTCGGTTACTGTGGATCAGGAAAGGATTGAACTGATAGCCGCATATCTGGCGAATCAGGACAACTGGCAGATAGACGAACCGGAGGAAGTGCAGAAGGTCAAAGAGGAGACGGTGGCGGAGGGCAGGCGCATCTGCCCCGAGGATGGCGCCTTGCTGCGTGCTATTCCTTACCGTGAGGATGCGAAGGTGCGGGTGGATGAGTGCCCCACCTGCTCCGGCATCTGGCTGGATGCCGGGGAGTTGCGCAAGATTGGGGACGATGTAGAGGGGATTTTTGCCAACCTGCGCGATGAGGTCAGGGACGACGCCACTGCCCTGGAGGTCTTCCTGGGGAAGATATTGCCCTTTTTACCGAAGTAGACCATCGAAATAATAGAAGACTACTAATCACTTTTTGTTTCTGAGAATATTTTTAAAATCTTTGCAGATGGATATGTTGAAAGAGAAGCAATGCTATGTGCAAGTTCAATTGGCAGGATGGCACCTTCATACTTGTAACTAAGAATTGATGGCAGAGTAGCAAAAATACGATCTGCACCAATAAGCTCGGAGAACACAGGATTTTCTATATATAGACCAGTAGGAATGTTTAAGACCATTCTAGTATTTTTATCCAATATGACAAATATTTTTGCACCATAATTAGTATCTTTCCCATAAGGTGCACCTCTTGGATTTCGATTTTGAATTTGTTCAGAAATGTATTTCCCATCAGGTATAAATATACTGTATTCAGGAGCGTCTCTACAAATAAGAGTTAAGTGGTCTGAAAAACAACCGCTTTTTTCTTGTCCTAGAATTTTTACATATACACCATTTTTCTTAGCGAATTCAATGAATTCACGAATTGGTTGCACAAGTTTGGAATATTGAGCTCTGATCATCAACGGACCATCTTTAACAAATAAACACTCATTGAGAACCTTTTTATCGTGTTCCCAGAAATACCTTATGCCAGTAAAAAGCATTAATACCTCATGAATAGCCATATAGTTGGTGGCTATACTATCAGAAGCAGAATGTTCAGCCATATCGAGATGGAAACCAAGCATATCAGATAAAAATAATCTACCTTTACAGCGAATACATTCTCCAACCTCCACATCAAACGGCAAGGTTGTAAGTTCTCCACAATTAGGACATTCAAATTCTTTTAATTGTTCTTCTTTCTCCTGCCATTTTCGAAACACCAACCATTTTAAGGTTTCTAAAGGTTCATTACCCTGGGAGTTATTTCTTAGTGATTCATAAATTATTTCTCGTATTGTGTTGTAAGTCGACAAACCTGGTATTGAGACATATCGCAAAGGGAAAACCGTTGAATCCTGGATTGCTGATTCAGAAAGTAGATCTCTTATTGCAAAAGGATGTGGGTTTCTTCTATCTATCTTTGATATTAGGTATTGGTCCAGTCTTATAAGTGCTGTTTTTACGAAAGCTATCCTTTTATATGGAAATGTCTCTGTTTCTATTATCTGGAATGAGCCATCAATTCCAAAAATGAAACGTAATGGTTTTGCATCGCTAATAATAGGATTCCAAGAACAGTTGGGTTCTATATCCTTGGAAATACCTTGTTCTTTAAAGCTCTCTATTAGCTTTCTCACAAATTCATTTTTGATTACATCAAGATGGCCAATCCTACTTGCTCTTTCTCCAGGGAGATTATTACCCTTTTTATAGGGCATCTTGCCTCCTATTTTGAGAATTCTAGAGGTTCAAATTTATTTATTTGTACAGGTACAACAAATCGATGGGACCGAGTAAGCATTCTAATGTAACCAACAGTTTTACATTTTAAAATATCATCTTTCGTGCTATCATATGCAACATTAACTTTAGCTAAAGCATTTACTTCATCTTGTGAGGCAAGATGAGCGATAAAGAAGTTTTCGGTTTGAGCAAGTAGATCTTTGCTTATTGTAGTAACGGATTGAGTTGAATAAACCATTCCTATTTGGTATTTGGCTCCCTCTTTTGCAATACGTTTATATATGTCCAAGCTATCTGTATCTTTAAAAGGAAACAAGTTCTGTGCTTCTTCAAAATATAATTGTAGATAGAGTTTCCCCAAATTATTATTTGAGAATTTATTTACCTGATTATAAAATATTGCACTGGTAAGATAATCAGAAAAATAAGCCATAACATCCGGGGGTGCATTACCTAAATCCAATATCACGGTTTTTCCAGTATCTAATAAACTTATAATTTCATTTGCAAAATCACCTGCATTTTGATCGTGATACTTCCTGAACTGCTGTATCAGTGATGGGCCACTGCTTGTTCTTCCTGTTGGATAAAGAAAACCAAGAAGTGCTTTATCATCAGCATCAAAAAGGTCTTTTTCTTTATCAGATGATGATTTTAAGGGACCTTCTGCACCTCTATCTAGATCTGCGAACTTTTTCAATTCTTCTGATAAAGAACTTAAAGTATTTATATTTTGCAAACTCGCATCATTATCACAATTATAAGCTTTCAATCTAAGCTCTTTCCGAAAACCAGGGTTAAAATCCAACTGCTGTCTTAATTCACTTTCATCAACTTTAAAGCCAGCGTTGTGTAAAATAGCCCAGTACATGAGAATTTTTCTTTTAGCTCTTTTTTGCTCATTTATTGGTATGTTTTTTAGATCATCTATATTGGGAATATCAACTGACAAAAAACTAGAGATGTAAGTTGAAGTATCTTTGCCAACTTCCCTTAAAAGAGCAATAAGCATCTTTTGTGAGTTCGAAGGGAATAAATAGAAATTTATTTTTAATGGTTTTGATGGTGTCCCTTCTTTTGGAGTTAGTGCATAGACCGAACAGGAATCTCTATAAACGCTTGCCAGCGAACAACTATTATCTTGGGGATTGTCGTTTGCATATTCTCCGTTAATATCGAAAATCAGCTGTCCAACATTATTTGTGCCCTTGGTCGTTTCTATTAAACTCTGTGCAATGATTTTCACGACATTACTCTTTCCTAGCCTGGTTTTTCCAAACATCGCAGTTCTTGTCCCCATAAAATCATTTGTTGAGACTAAAATCTCAACATGTGGCTGTGATTTCTTGGGCAATGTCATTCGACATTCGGTAAGCCTTAATTCACCGATGCGGAATTGATTGACCTTAGGAACTAATGAATTAATAATTAAATCAAGCAATTCATCGTTTGGATAGAAAACTCGATAATTATGTGCACTTACATAGTTATTTATATCACCTGAAAATTCAATTGATTTCCTTTCTATTGGGCTGGGATAAAACATACCTAGTATTCCAGTTTCTAAAGCACCCCACTGCAACTCATTTTGGGTGAATATATCTATCTCTGGCATTGATTTCTTCTGTAATTCAAAATATGTTTGCTGAACTTCTTTCGTTAGCGGTGTTGGTGCAGTTTGCAAAACCCGAAGGAGTGTAAAATGCCAAGGTAAGTTCTGGTATTCCAAAGGAACCATTATTAGCAAAGAATTTCTGGGAATTCCCCCAACTGCAATCTTGAAAGGATCTGAAGTGATAATAGTCACAGTATCATAGCCAATATCCAGAACATAGCCTATGAATCTCATATCCTCATATTTCTTAGCTTTTTTTAATGAATCTTCCTCCTTAAGAAAATCATCTAATATTCGCAAAGGATTATCTTGCATTGCTGCTTCTTCAAAAAATTTTTCCATCACTACTCCTTTACCTATTTGTAATTAATACCTCTGTAGCTTCTGAAGTCAATAACCCCGGCTTTGTACCTGTTCCTTTAGTCAAATAGTATATCTCAAAATCACGAAACAACTCTAAAATATTTTTATGTGATGTATTCGTGATAGCCCATTTTACTCCTCTTTCTGCTGCATTATTTAAGCAATTAAATAGCCTCTCCTGCTCTCTTTCGTCGAATACTCCAAATTTATAATGTGAGTTTAATAATTTCAAACCACCCGGTTTATAGGGTGGATCAAGGAATATAAAATCACCGTTTTCCGTCATGTCTATAACCCGTTCAAAATCCTCACAAAGCAAAACTATCTTTTTCAATCTTCTTGATATTCTGTGAAGCATTTCTCTACTAATAACCCATCTTCTTTCTTGCCCACCGTACCCAACATTAAATCTGCCTTTTAAATTATGCCGCCACATACCTTTAAAACATGTCCTATTTAAAAAAAGCATCCTCGCTGCTCGATAGATCAAATCACCTTCTTTTTCGTTTTCTAGATCTCTAATTTCGTAATAAGACTTTTTGGTTTCAGGAAAAGAAGCATAGGTTTCCCATACTTTTTCAGGCGCTTTGCAAATTCCATAATATATGGTCATTAATTCATCATTTATATCAGACAGTATCGCTCTCTTTGGGTTCAATGCAAAAAATACCGCACCACTTCCTAAAAATGGTTCTACATAATTCCTTTTGATCTCATTTCTTTTTGGTAAGAGATGCAGAAAGCAACCTATCTGTCTTTGCTTTCCGCCTGGATATCTAATTAAATTCATTGTCTAACCTCAATCGTTAAAAACAACTTATCATATTTCCATCTGTATAATCAATTATTGTATTGCATTCATGATTTTTTACCCCAGCCGCTTCCGCAATCTTAGCGAGGCGATCACTATCATCCCCACCCCGAACGCCGCTATCACCCATATCTGCGTCGCCAGCTCGCCCGCACCTATCCCCTTGAGTATTATCCCCCGCGCAGTCTGCAAATAGTATGTCAACGGTATGGCATAGCAAATGGGTCGGATGATCTCCGGCATGCTGTCTATGGGGAACATGAACCCCGAGAGCATGATTTGGGGCAGAAAGCTGAAGAAGGTCATTTGCATCGCCTGCTGCTGAGTTTTTGCCACCGTGCTGATGAGGATGCCAAACGAGAGGGTGGTGAACAGGTAGATCAGGCTCACTCCGCCCAATAATAGTATACTGCCCCGCACCGCCACCCCGAACAGCAGGTGTGCCAGCGCCAGCATCAGCGTGGTCGCCACGAAAGACATCACAAAGTAGGGGAAAATTTTGCCCAGGATTAGCTCCGGCTGCTTGATGGGGCTGACCAGAAGCTGCTCCAGCGTGCCCCGCTCCCGTTCCCGCACCAGCGCCATCGCCGTAAGCATGGACGCCAGGATGGTAAGTATCACGCCCAGCAACCCCGGCACCATAAAGTTGGAGGAACGCATCTCCGGGTTATACCAGGCACGGGGTTTGATCTCTATGGGCATCTGCACCTCACGCCCCGGGAAGTAGCGCGCCGACATCACCCGCAGCGAGTGGTAAAGCCCGATGCTGCCCGCCGATGCCATGGCGTTGCCCGCGGTCATGGGGTCGGAGGCGTCAAAGATGATGAGCACCTCGGCGGGCTTACCGCTGGCAACCGACTCGGCAAGATCAGGGGGGAACACAAGTCCTGCCCGGGCTTCACCCCGGTCAATCATTTCCGTTATTTCCTTCATGCTGCCGGCGTGGAGCTTGTAATCAAAGAACTCACTGTTGACGAATGAGGCGGTAATCTCACGGCTAAGCCGGCTCTGCGATTGATCCCACACCGCCAGGCTCAAATGGCGCACCTCGGTATTGATGGCGTAACCGAAGAGGGTGAGTTGCAGCAGCGGCATGACGATGAGGATTGCCACCACGATGCGCTCCCGCACGAACTGGATGATCTCCTTCTTGACCACCGCCCAGAAGCGGGAGAATGAGGCTTTCACTGCCATCCGCCCCCATTGGGCTGGGTGAGCATGATGAAGATGTCCTCTAGCCCGGCGGTTGCCCGCACCACCGATACTTCGTTGAGTCCGGCATCCAGCAAGCGCTTTTTGACCTGCTTCTCGTCCACATCGCCTTCGCCCGCGATTTGCAGGTGGACATTCATGCCGAAAAGGGTGACGGAATGGTCGGGGTAGGCATCGTGCAGCACGGTGTATGCCTTCATCAGCGGGGATGCCGAGACCGAGAGCACCCTGCCGCTGCCCAGCTTAGCCTTCAGGTTCTCCGGTGTGTCATGTGCCAGCAGTTTCCCGTTCATGATGAAGCCCAGCTCGTTGCAATGTTCCGCCTCATCCATGTAGTGCGTCGTCACGATGATGGAGATGCTCTCTGCGCTCAGGTGGTAGAGAAGATCCCAGAAGTTGCGGCGGGAGGCAGGATCAACACCGGCGGTGGGTTCGTCCAGGAAGAGCATCTCTGGTTCATGCACGATGGAACAACTGAGCGCCAGCCGCTGCTTCTGCCCACCGGAAAGGTCGCGCGCCAGTTGGTTCTCCCTGCCCAAAAGCCCCGCCATAGTGATTACCTCTTCATGGCGGGCGCGCCGGCGCGGTTTGGGTAAGCCATAAATTGCACTGTAAAACTCCAGGTTCTCTATTACTGTCAGATCTTCATAGAGGCTGAAACGCTGGGACATATAGCCAATATGCTTGCGAATCTCCTCCGCCTGCTTGGCGATATCATAGCCCAGGACATAGCCCTTGCCCTCGGTGGGCAGCAGAAGCCCGGTGAGCATGCGGATGGTGGTGGATTTGCCGGCACCATTCGGTCCCAGCAGCCCAAAGATAAGCCCCGCCCCAATCTCCATGTCCAGATGATCCACTGCGGTGAAGGTGCCAAAGCGGCGCGTCAGGTCAACGGTTCGGACGACGGCATCCACTAATAGGGCACCTCGGGGAATTCCACATCGGCGGTAAGCCCGGTGCGCAGGCGATTCTGGGGGTCGGGGACGGTAAGGCGGACGGCAAAGACCAGATTGGCTCGTTCCTCCTTGGTTTGGATGTTGCGCGGAGTGAATTCGGCATGTGGCGAGACATATTCAACTTTAGCGGGGAATTCTTCGCCGGGCATGGCATCCGGCTTGATTACAGCCTTGGTGCCAACGCTCAAGCTGGCAATCTGGCGTTGGGGGATATACACGACCATTTCCTTTTGGTCGCTGCGGCTGACTACCAGAATGGGCGCCGAAGCCATCACTACCTCACCCCGCCGATAGTTTCGCATCTCTACCACGCCGTCTATGGGTGAGGTGAGGGTGTATTGCTCGACTCCGGCTTCACCCACGCTTGCATTGCGGGTTCCTGCTTTGGCGGCATCAAGCGCGGCATTGTAGGCGGCGCGGGAGGTATCCAGTTGCGATTGCGCATGCTCCAAATCTGCGGGGGCGATTACACCTTGCGTCAGCAAGACCTGCAGCCGCGCAACATCGCGCTCCAGCTGCCGCACCTGCGCCAGCGCCGATTGTGCCTGTGCGCTTGCCGCAGATGCCTGTGCCTGTGCCGCTCCCACCGCAAGGTTCCTCTCCTCTGAATCCAGTTCCACCAGCACCTGCCCGCTTTTTACCATATCGCCTACATCCACATTCAAAGTCGTAATTCGCCCCGGGTAGATGGGCGCTACATTATACTCCTCTGCCTCTATGGTGCCACTCGCAATCAAATGCTCGGGCGGGCGCGGGACCGTGAGTATCAGGTAGATAGCAGCTATTACCGCCAGCAGGAGTATGACGATAGGCACGGCAAATACGGGTCTGTGGCGTTGTGTCATTGGAGCACCTCCGCAACCGATTGAGGTTGTCGTAATATCCCATTTAATAGTAAATCAACAATGAACTTTCGGCGTTCCCGGATGAACTTCCTTTCGTCGGCTACTTCAAATTGGAGGAAAACCTGCGCCACCGGCTTGGTAACAAAATAGACCAGATTCATCCCCACAATGCTTATTAATAGCTGGCGATAGTCTATCTCCCGTAAAAGCCCCTGTTCCTTGCCTTCCAGGAATGCTTTTTGAACCTCGGCAAAAATTTTTTTTATCACCGGGTTTTCTGCGAATAAGCGTCTTATTTCCTCCGGCTTGATTGTCAGGATATTGACGAGGATACGGGCGTAGTTCTGATGGGTGGCGAACACATCAAAGTGGGTCTCTACGAACAGGCGGATGCGATCAATGGGATTTGCGGGCAGGCGAAGGCGGTTGGAAGTAAAGCGTTTAATGAGATTCTCACTGATGCGTTGGAATATTATTGCCAGAACTTCGGAGAGCAGTTTATCTTTGCTTCCAAAATAGTAGTAAACCATTGCCTTGTTCACTGAAGCTTGTTCGGCGATCTCTTCCATGTGTGTGCTATAGAAGCCTTTATCAGCAAACACGACGACGGCTGATTCAATTATTTCTTCGCGACTACTCCTTGACTTCATTCTAAGCATCCTCACATTGAATTGACGAAATAGTTTAACGCTCGCGTTGATATTATACAGGGATTGTTTGTAAATGCAAGTATTTTGATAGTAAAAAAGCCCCGGTCACGGGGCTGTAGAATAAGCATACGGATTAGTCGCTGCTGTCTACCGGAGCAGAGGGCATAGGAGCCTTCTCGTCACCTGCTGGAGCCTGTTCCGCAGCCTTGGTTTCATCCATTACCGTCGGCGTGCCCTGTTGCGCGCTAAGCACGAACAGAGTGATTGAGGTGAGCATAAACACTATGGCTAACCCCGAGGTAAGCTTGGCTAGAAAGCTTGCTGCCCCACGCCCCCCAAACATCTGCTGGGTGCCGGTGGAGCCGAATACGCCGGCAAGCCCCGCGCCTTTGCCCGCCTGCATCAGCACCACGATTATCAATCCTACGCAAACCAGAACATGAAATACCACGATAGCGTAAAACATCATATCCTCCAAATAAAGGTGCATTTTATCATAAATCAATCAAGAAGAGAATCCTTTTTGTTATTTCTTAAGGATTGAACTTAAAAACCAAAGCCCTCCTATATAAGGAGGGCTTGTGTGGTTTTACCTGTTAATGAGGATCGTAGGTTCCGATGATGGTATCATTGGTATCGCCATCATCAATTTGATGCTGAATCTCCAGCGTCCACCAGCCATCCGCCCAGGCGCCCTGTCCCTGTATGTTGCCAGCTTTGCTCAAGCCTGGATTATTTATCCAACCACCCAATAAAGCACCATCAACCCACCCATCAGCCGAAAAATCTTTAGCTGATGATGACCAGATGTAAGGTTGTCCACTATTGGGATCATCCTCCCGCTCTTTGCCGGGGTTGTTAGATTGGCTGTTGTAATTGTTGGAATAGGGTGTCGGCAAAGCGTTATCCACTTCAAACTGCTTAGTATTATCTCCGGCGAGTGTATGGGGCGTATCTGCTCTTATACCGTGATTGTTGTCAGGGTCATTGGTGCCGGGAGTAATCTGAGCATCTACCATCCAGGAGGGTGCACGGGTGGAGACGGTTTTACTGGGATCATCGCCACAGTTGGTGCGCCCGGCGCCCCAGAACCAGACATCTACTATGGGGCTGGCATTGATGGTTTCACCGTTCAGGGGATTGGCATAGGTCCGCCCCTGGCTGTCATCCAGAAAGCTCATGGGGTTGTAATCGGTGGGAGCAGGATCGTGGCAGGTTATGCTGCAGCCCTGAGTCTGGAAGTTCGCGGTCTGCCGCTCAAAATACACGGGTCCGGTTCCATTCTCATATTTCTTCCACACATCCCACATGAATCCTACCCAGTCCTCCTCATAATCTGGAGGACCAAAGACTTTATCATATAGCATGTTAGATGTTTGATGGAAATGCCAAGGATGCTTCCAAATATCATCGGTGCTGTCCTGCCAACGGATCAGGAAATAGGCGGTTGCCGGTGTGGCAAAGTTGAAGACAACCTTCATCTTTGCGCTGGTTATTCCGCTATCACGACTTGGTGCAACCGGTGTCAACGGGATGTTGACTTCGGTAGCATAATCCCAGGCGCCGTTATCGTGCGAATCAATTACACCATCGCAATGCGGTACCAAAGGGACATGGACGGGAAGCGGCGAATTTTCTCCGGCTGTTCCGTTCCAGTTTATCGTTACTGCGGATGATTGGTTGTGGTTGCCTACTGCCAGGTGCCCATCACATACCGCCATGAAAAAGTTTTGCGGGCGATATTGAACGGTGGGAACGGTAGGTCCGGTGTTATCCTCACATCCTGCTGCTAGCAGTGACCCCAAGGTGACACTCGCGATGAAAAGCATTAAGGTTATGCGCTTTTTCGTCATGTGTCCCTGGTCACCCCCTTTCGCTGGTAAAAAGATTAATGTTTGCTGATTTATAAGAAATTAGGCTATTATCTACACGGTATTCCCAATATAGCATAGGGATTTTTAGCATGTCAAGGTTTTTATGGGCAAAGACAGAACCATGAAAATAGTTTTTATTGTGGGAACCCGACCGCAGTTTATCAAACATGCAGCATTGCTGCCTGCGCTCTCCCAACATGAGTGTATTACCATTCACACCGGGCAGCATTACGATGAAGAGCTCTCACGCGAGCAGTTTCGCGCGCTCGGGCTGCCCGAACCGGTCAATCTTGGCATTCCCGGTGGGGAGCCGGTCACCGTGCTGGGCGCTTTGCTTGATCCCCTGGCAACATCTCTACGCCAGCAAAACCCCGATGTCGTGATAGTCTATGGAGATACCACATCCACTTTGGCGGGGGCGCTTGCGGCACGGATGCTGGGCATGCCCCTTATCCATGTGGAGGCAGGTTTGCGCTCGGGGGATCGCACCATGCCGGAGGAGACGGCGCGGGTGGTTACCGATCATTTGGCTGACCTGCTGTTTGCACCCACCACCCATGCCGTGGCGAACCTATACCACGAAGGATTGGGCGACCGCGCCATGCTAACCGGTGACCTGATGTATGAGCTGCTGGCAAAGAAGCATAGCAATTTGAACAAGAGTATTCTGAATAAGTTGGGGTTGAAGGAAGATGGTTATATCCTGCTGACGATGCACCGGGCAGCCAACACCGATGATCCGATTCGCCTGCGGAGGATCCTGACCGGCGTGGCGAAAGCGCCGCTGCCGGTAGTATTCCCTGTGCATCCCCGCACCGCGCCAAGGATTAAGGAAGCCTGTTTGAATGATCTTCTAGACCTGTTTGTAGTCACGCCGCCGTTGGTCTATGATGAGAGTCTGGCACTTCTAAAGCATGCCCGGCTGTGCATCACTGATTCGGGGGGACTGCAGAAGGAGGCTTATTTTCTGAATGTGCCTTGCCTGACCCTGCGTGACCGCACGGAGTGGGTGGAGACGCTGGAGGACGGTGCCAACCGCTGCGTTGACGATAACCCGGAGTGGATTGAGGCTGGCATAAGGGGAGCCGGACGGATGCGACGGGTAAGGCATCTGCTGGGCGACCCGCCGCCTTCGGTGCGTATGGCACAGGCGTTGGAGGAGTGGTGGGGGAGAAAGTGAATTAATACAGACGATTAGTATTCAATTTCTGTCGCTTAAGGTTTTAATACCCAGTAAAAAAGCTGTGACAAGATTGTCGCAACTACATATCCGTAATCATCAAACCTCAGTTACTCCCAATATCTATCCAGCACCCGGTAACTTATTGCTTCCGCCACATGGTGCACCAGAATATCCTTCTCCCCTTCCAGGTCGGCAATGGTGCGGGCAACCTTCAGCACCCGGTCGTGGGCGCGGGCACTAAGCCCCAGCTTGGTTATTGCCTTGGAGATGAGATCGGTAGTGGCGCCGTCTATCTGGCAATGACGGTGCACATGGCGTGTCGCCATCGCGGCATTGCACCAGACCCCATCCTCCCCCAGACGATCCTGTTGAATTCTGCGTGCTTTCTCCACCCGCTGCTTAATCACAGCACTGCTCTCGCCCTGTGGTATTCCCTTCAAATCCTCCGCCTTGACCGCAGGCACCTCTACATGGAGGTCAATGCGGTCCAGCAATGGTCCGCTGACCCTGTCCAGATAGCGTTTGACCATCAACGGGGTGCAGTGGCAGCGACGGCGGGTATCGCCCAGATAACCGCAGGGGCAAGGGTTCGCCGCAGCAGCCATCATGAAGCGGGAGGGGAAGCGCAGGGAGCCGGAAGCGCGGCTGATAGTGATGGCGCCGTCCTCCATGGGCTGGCGCAACACTTCCAGCACATCACGGCGGAATTCCGGCAGCTCATCCAGGAAGAGCACGCCATTATGGGCGAGGGAGATCTCACCGGGGTGCGGGCTGGTGCCGCCACCGGCAAGCCCGGCACTGGAAATACTGTGGTGGATGGTGCGGAAAGGACGGGTGGCAATCAACGCCTGCCCCGGAGGCAGCAGACCTGCTGAGGAATGAATACGGGTAACCTCTATCGCTTCGGGGAAGGTCAGCGTGGGAAGAATGGTGGGCAGTCTTTGTGCCAGCATAGTCTTGCCCGAGCCGGGAGGTCCCACCATCACGATGTTGTGCCCGCCGGCTGCCGCGACCTCCAGCGCCCGCCGTGCATGCTCCTGACCACGCACCTCTGCCATATCCACAAGATAAGTCGCACTCTCATTGAACAACTCGTCGCGGTTGATGGTGACCGGTGTTATATCAAGCTTGCCTGCCAGGAAATCAGCCGCATCGTCAAGCGTATCCACGGGGATGATGTCAAATTCGTCCACCAGGGCGGCTTCGGGGGCATTTTCGCGGGGCAGGATGAGTCCTTTGGCGCCGAAGTTCTTTGCCGCCATCGCCCGGCTGAGGGCACCGCGTATCGGTCGTATTTTCCCTTCCAGTGAAAGCTCGCCCAGAATGGCGTAACCCTCCCGCGCGAGGTCGGTTTGCCCGCTGTCTATGAGTATGCCCAGCGCCATGGGCAAATCGTAGGAGGAGCCCTCCTTACGCAGATCAGCTGGCGCCAAATTGACCACGATGTGACGCTCGGGCAGCCGGTAGCCTATGTTCTCTATGGCGGCTTTGATGCGCTCCCGGCTCTCCTTTACCGCGGCGTCGGGCAAACCCACCACTGCATAAACCAGCATTCCGGGTGAAACATCAACCTCCGCGGCTATCTCATAGCTGTCTATTCCCTGCAAAGCCAGCGTTTTTATAGTGATCAATTTGTCTCCCCGGCAACACTATAACATGATACACGACAAACAATGACAGGGTATTATATTTAAATGGCATCGTTACTATATTAATAAAGCGAAGGCATTCTGGGCGGAACTTGCATTTGAAATACAAATCTGGTATATACAATATGATGAAGCAGATCTTTTATACCGCTACTTTAATTCTGATATCGCTTTGTGCTCATACATATGGGCAGATGCGGGGCGTCTGGATTTGCTCTGGCGATTTGCGCACAAGCGAAGCCGTTCTTTCGTGCCTGGACAAATGCGCTGCATTGGGTCTGAGCGATGTATTCCTGCAGGTGCGCACCGCCGGCGATGCAGCCTATAAGTCGGCTACCGAGCCGCCACCACGCAAATCACTGGCAGATGACCTGGATGTTCTAGAACTGGCATGCACCCATGGTCATAAGTTGGGCTTGCGTGTGCATGCCTGGCTGAATATCAACTATTGCGCGCCGGGACCGGGTTTGCCTGCAGCATCCAATCACATAGCCAACCGCCATCCGGAATGGGTTGCATGTGGGCGGGATGGCACCTCCATGGCGCTGCTGAAGAAGCCCGAGCTGCGCAAATTAGATAGTGAGGGGCTTTACCTCTCCCCCGATGCCGAGGGTATCTGCGATTATTTCTATGAGTTAATTTGTGAAATCCTGGTTAGGTATCCGGTGGATGGGATACATCTGGATTTTATCCGCTATGCTAATTATCGGTTTGATTATGGCGGAAAACTCGCGCAGGCATTTATTGATAAATACCACATAGAACCGGGTATTGTTGCCTATGAGAAGGGTCAATGCAGCAATGATCATGATTGCGAAGGGTTGGAACTCTGGCGTCGCATCATGAATCTGCGCTGGATACATATGCGCGCCGATGCCCTGACCGAACTGGTGCAAGCCATCCGCCACGCACAAGTGGCAACCCGCCCCGATGCAGTGCTCTCGGCGGCGGTGTGGTTCCCCCAGCCCTGGGCATATAGCTATGTAGGGCAGGATTGGATGCACTGGCTGGATGAAGATATCATTGATTTGGCTATACCCATGGCATATTCAAAGGGTGACGAGCCGCTAAAAAGTTACCTGCCCAATGTAAAAGAATATTTGGAGTCTGGCAGGATGGTCGCAGGCTTGGGTGCGTGGCGCCTGGATGGAGCCGGTATCATACACAAGATGGAACTGACGGGTCAGAATGGTGGAGGATGGGTTCTCTTTGATTATGGTAGTTTGATGGGGAGGGAAAAAGTAGTTGAGGATATGGGAAAATATATAGATGAACGCTACTCTTGTGGCAAATCCAATCTCAATATCGTGCCTAGGGGATGGCAGATGGGCTGGGCAAATCGCAGACCGCTAGTGTCCTTAGAAAGATATGCCATGCTGGATCCAATTGCAAATGATTCGCTAACTTCTGAAGACGATAACTATAGAAACGAAGCTGCTATGCTCTCTATGCTGGCGGGGAAGACTTGGGGCGATCGTCGCCTGCTCCCACCGGTTAATGTGCTTTCAGCGCGAGTGCTGCCATGGGTGGATAAATGCAACCAAAACATAGCGCTACTTCCAAAACCGCAGGAAAACGACCTCCGTGATTATTTTGCCAAACATCAATCCCGTTACTTGCCTATCGCAAAGAAAAAAAGAAGAAGACAGAAACGCACGAAGGAAGAAATAGAGGTTGCGTATCAAAAAAATCGTGATATGGTTTATCGCGACGTCATGCTGGATAGAATCGGCAGGATTGTGGATGACATAATTAAACAACGGAGTGTTTCTGCTTTACACGAACTTGACAAGAATCAGTCAGACATGTATAATTAGTTCATTGAGCGAACGGGGGAATGACCATGGTAGATCAGGATTCTGATGGTCGCGGGCCGGAGACGGTTCTTTATATTTTTCGTCAACATCGCCATGTTATTGAGAAGGACATAGTTATATCCATCGTTTTGGCGTGTTTGATCGTATTGGCGGGAGTCTATTTATCGTTCATTGCCAAGTTGGGCATAATTGGCTACCTGACCTTTGCCGGTGTGATCATTCCAGTCGGTTACCTTATATGGGCTTTTTCGGGGTTGGAGGAATTCTATATCACCACTCATCGGTTCATAAAAAAGGATAAAGCGAATCATTTGGTTGATGTGCCTTTGAGTAAAATAAAGGACGTGCGGGTCTTTACCTCGGGAAGAGGGGAACTACGCGGGGATGTGGAACTTATCACTGATGCTGACTATGGCGAGCGATTGTTCCTCTCCAACGAAGGCACATACGGGCATATATTATGCAAGGTGATGATGATGCCCGATCGCTTCCGTGATGTTTTGGCAGAAGCCACAGAAAAAGCAAAGGCAAGCGAAACAAAATACTAGACTTTTACACAAATAACAAAGTTTACCCCTAATAGGAGCGTATGCTCCTAATTAATTATCCGCCAATGGAATGGTGATTACATGTCTACCTCAAGGAAACCTTTTCTGGGTATCATTATCGTCGGTTTGGTCGCTTTCAGTGCAGGGTTGCTTACTGCCATCACCCTGCATTTGCCCCCGTTCAATGCCGTTGCCGATGAAGGTTTGGCACCCGGCGATCCACGCCTTCTTTCACAAGCGTTCGTTAAGGTGGTAAAGGATGTTGGTCCCGCCGTCGTCAGCCTGGATGTGACCATGACGCAGAAGGAAGAAGTATATGGCAATGACATGAATAACTTCTTTTTCGGTCCCCCCGATTTCTTTGGTCCGCCCAACGACAACACCCCTTTCGGCATGCCCAAAGGCAAGCCCAAAACCCGCGAATACAGTACCATGGCATCAGGTTCAGGTGTCATCGTCAGTTCCGATGGTTACATTCTGACTAACAACCACATGGTGGAAGGTGCCAAGCGCATCCGGGTCAAGCTTATGGACAAGCGGGAATTTGATGCCAAGGTCGTGGGCACCGACAAGATGACCGAGGTTGCCGTGATCAAGATAGATGGCAAAGATCTCCCCTTCGCCCGCCTCGGTGATTCCGACAAGCTGGAAGTGGGCGAATGGGTGTTAGCCATCGGCAACCCTTTCCAGTTCTCCAATACGGTTACCTCCGGTATCGTGTCGGCAAAGGGACGCCACATGGGGCTTACCTTCTATGAAGATTATATTCAGACGGATGCCGCCATCAACCGCGGCAATTCCGGTGGTCCGCTGGTGAACCTGGATGGCGAGGTTGTTGGCATCAACACCGCGATCTGGAGCTCCACCGGTGAATATGCCGGCATCGGTTTTGCCATCCCCATCAATATGGCAAAAACGGTGATGGATCAGCTGGTGAAGACGGGTGAGGTAACCAGAGCATGGCTGGGTGTGGAGATGCAGGCACTGACCCCGGATCTTGCCAAATCGCTAGGTGTATCCAGTTCCGAGGGCAGCCTGGTCACCAAAGTGGTTTCTAATTCCCCCGCCGAGAAAGCCGGCATCAAGCAGGGTGATGTCATCACTGCTGTGGACGGAGAACCCATGCCCGATTCCGGCACTTTGCAGAAGAAGATCTCCAACAGCAAGGTGGGAACGCAAGTTACGGTAACAGTCACCCGCGATGGTTCTGCCCGTGATATCAAGATTACACTGGAAAAGCTGCCCAAGGACCTAGCCAGTCTTGGCGTATCGGAAAGCGAAAGCCAGAGCACCGATTCGGGCAAGGAGTGGGGATTCACCGCCGAAAAGCTTGACTCCAACACAGCCGAGCGCATGGGACTTCCCCGTGACATGGCGGGCATAGTGGTCACCTCGGTTGATCCAGGAGGCATTGCCATGACCTCCGGGTTGCGCCAGTGGGATGTTATACTGCAGGTTGATAAGCAGCCCGTTAACTCGGTGAGCGAACTCAAGGAAAAGATCGCCGGCAAGGATCAGGTGCTGTTGCTGGTTAAAAGCGGCAATAACAACCGTTTTATAGTAATGAAGAAATAAACTACATGGCACAAAAGGATTACTACCAAATCCTGGGGGTGGCTCATGATGCCACCCCCGATGAAATCAAGAGTGCATATCGCAAAGCTGCACTCAAGTATCACCCCGACCGCAACCCTGACCCCGAAGCCGAGGAGACCTTTAAGGAATGCTCCGAGGCTTACGATGTGCTTAGTGACCCCGAAAAGCGCCAGCTTTTTGACCATTATGGATATGACGGGTTGCACCGCGGCGGTTATTCCGGCTTCACCGATGTTTCGGACATCTTTCGCCATTTTGCCGGCATGGGCGGGTTGGAAGACCTGTTCAGTGAACTCTTTGGCTTTGGCAGGTCAAGGAGCAGCAGCAGCAGCAGCCGACGCGGAGAGCGCGGTGCCGATTTGCGCTATGTGCTTACAATTGGCTTTTTGGAATCTTATTCCGGCTGCGAAGAAGAGATTGAATTGAAGGTGGACAAAACCTGCCCCGATTGTAAGGGATGGGGCAGTCTGGAGAAGGATCGCCGCACTTGTGCCATCTGCAGCGGCAGGGGTGAGGCATACCAGAACATGGGATTCTTTACGGTGGCAACCGTTTGTCCACGCTGTCACGGGACGGGCTATGAATCAGCTGCTTCATGCAAAACCTGCCGCGGCAGTGGTCACATCCGCAAGTCCGACAAAATCCGTGTCAGCGTGCCCGCAGGAATCGCCGATGGCATGCGCATCCGCCTTTCCGGCATGGGCGAGGGTGGTCTGCGGGGCGGCGATCCCGGCGATCTCTATGTAGAGGTTCGGATTAAACCACACCCAGTCTTCCGCCGTGAAGATGACGACCTGCTGGTTGACCTGCCCATCAGCATAACCGAAGCGGCGTTGGGTGCAGTCAAAAAGCTCAACCTGCCTGAGGGTGAGGTGGAGTTAAAGGTTGATGCTGGAGCCCAACCTGGGGAACTCCATATCTTACGGGGGAAGGGATTTGTGCGGTTAAGCCGTGGACGCGGGCGCGGTGATGTCCTGATCCGGCTGCAACTGGAAGTTCCAAAATCACTTAACCGCAACCAGAGGGATCTGCTGGAAAAGCTGAAGTTTGAAGGATTATAAAATTCTGATGTAATAAAAAACCCCCCGCATTGACGGGGGGTTCGCTTTTACTTCAATATCAGGATGGGTCAAGACCGGAAAGCCGGTCTATCTCGTTGCCAATTTCGTTCCAATCGGTGGAGCTGAAGGTGGTCGGCTCCCCGATGATGCGGCGCATGTTGTTAATCTGCCCGCAGCAACTGGCGGCATTGCCCAGTCCAAAGTAATCCAGTGTCAGCACCATGTATACATCAAACGATGTTACCGATGCATCCCGGACAAAGGTGTAGGTATCACCCACATTGTCTGCTACATAAGTTCCATAAAGAGCTGAATCGTTGAAATAGCCCATATAGAGCAGCACGCAAGAATTGCCCACATAGGAATCAAAAAGCGTGTTGTCTATATATTGTGCTCTCATGAACTTGGTGAATGCAGCAGTCAGGTTTTCCTGCCTGAAGTAGGTCCAGGCATCTCCGTTGTATGCGTCAGCATAGGTGTCATCCACCTTATAGGCGTTGCCAAACATCTCGTGGGCAGCAATATATTGACCATTAGCCCAGGCAAGCCATCCTGCATCCGTATACTGTTGCTGATTTGAAGGTGTGGTAACGGGCGTGGTTTCGCAACCTATAAAGACAAAGCTTGCCAAAATCATCGCCACAAAGAGCAAATATCTTATCTTCATCTTTTTCTCCTTGCTTTCTCCAAAGGTTTTATTAGCCCTTTGGGTTCGGTTAATGGGCGATGACCATCTTTCGGGTCGCTGATTGCCCGTCTGCGTTCAAGGTGTAAACATAGACACCGGCTGCCACTTTCCTGCCCGCTGCATCCTTGCCATCCCAGGTGATTGCCTGCTGACCAAGCGATGCAGGTCCATCATGCAGCGTGCGAATCAGCGCGCCATTCAACGAGTAAATCCTCAGGGTGGCATTCTTGGCTGAGCCGATGCTGTAACGAATCGTGGTGGTTGATGTAACCGGGTTCGGATAGTTCTGACCAAGGAAGAAGGTGGAAGGCATCGTGCCGCCATTGCCAAAGCCATCATTCTGTCCAATGCCCAGAATGTAGGTGCCCGGGCGGCTGATGTCGGCTACAACCCTTTGGTGCAACCGGTCAACTACGCCACCGATGTTCTTCACAGTGTTTCCTTCAATCCTTTGAACGGCGATGTGGCTTTCGTCCACGCCAAAGTCGGCATAGGAAAGAGCCAGGGTCATGTTCTTGTTCAGTTTTGCCCATCCCGGCTCAATGATGTATGCATCACCATAGAACTGGGCGCCGGTTGTTGCACTGGCGACACCCTGCAGCTTCGTTACCTGACGATTGGCTCTTTGCGCCAGATCGGGGTCGGCAACGATGGTGAACCAGGTGCTTTCGGAAAGGGCGCCCTGTGGAACATAAAGCTTGCATCCGCCAAGCGTCATATCGCCGCCGATGCTGTTCAAGCCGGCTGCGGAATAGGTCCTATCCTTGTAGACGATGTTGCCGTTGGTATCGGCTACCTGAATATACACATGACCCGAACCGTCGGAGCCGGGCAGCGTGTAGACGCCCTGTGCTGTGCGGTTGCTTGACCCGAGCGTGGTGGGGATAGCTGTGGTGAAGGTGTTGGCATCGGGATAGACATTGGGATCGGTGTTGGTGTGCGAACCTGTGTAGGTAAAGTCACCGGAAGCCACTGCTGCACCAAACAACTCCTGATCGGAGCCCACAATCACTTCAAACTGCTGCGGATTGTGGCTGGGGCGCGCGATGCCCAGTGTCACATTGGGTGGGGTGTTATCGGTGTTGTTATCCGCCATGATGGTGTATTCCAGATCGGCACCAGACATGGCGCAGTCAGCGAGGCATATCCCAAGCTGAGTGGGCACCGTCCCGCTAAAGTTGATGCGGATGATGCCGTCTTTTGGTGTGTGCATCTCTGTAGCAGTCCAGCCACCGCCACTGGGGGTAAATAACCAGCCCTTCCAATCAATGCCGCTCTCCGGGTTTCCTTCAGCATTAACGAACTTGATGGTCAGACCGGAAAAACTGGCGGGGATACTGGAGAAAGTGAAGTAGTTGGCACTCAGGTGGTCCGGCTTCTGAAGGATCCCGGTGCCCGTGCCGAACGGGTTTTCATCCACCGGGTAGGTATCGTAATTCTTGGTTATAGTAACGGGTGCCCATAAACTACCCCAACGATAATGGGATTGGTCGGCACGAGAACCGGTATACCAGTTCCACATGGCGAAGGTTCCAAACCATTTCTGCAACATGGCATATTGTGCCACATAGTCATTCATCGGTTCGTCATAGTAATCAAAGGCGAAATCCATGCCTTGGAACGCGTTGCGATTTACAGTATCTTCCTTGCTATACCAATAATCGCCGTTTGCCATTGCCTCCCACACACGGCGCACCATCCAGAAGTTATAAAGCCCCTGGGCGGCTACGCTGCCGGGGGTGGCAACCGCCTTGCCATAGTCGGTGATGAAGAAGTTCCAGATGGCACAACGATATCCGTTATCAGTTCCACCACCTGTAGTGTAGTAATCCAATGGAAACCATGGTTTACTCAGGTATAGGCTGCACATACTCATGGAATAGCCATCCGGATGGTTCCACAGCTCATCTTCTGCCCAACTGGAAGTCGCTTCCTTATACCATGATTCATCCAGAACATCGTAGAAACCCTGGAACATGGCATGATCGCCTTCGTGCAACGCGGTGGGTAAATCGTAACCGAAGTGTGGCGGAACCGGCTGGCAGAAGAAAAATCCGTAAGCATAGCGGGTGGTTTCCGGATCAATATATTCATACTGTGTGTATCCGCCGGTGGATGCATCAAGCGTCCGCACATAAACATCCATGCGGTTGTCACCCTGGGGTGTGCCGCCGGGTCCGAAACCGAAATCCGAGCCTTCAGGATAATAGGAATCGGGGGTTTGTCCGGTTGTGTTGTAGGCATCGCGCAGGGGAACCAAGCCACCGTCATTTATATATTGCCCGGCTAATGGGGTGTCATCCCGTTCCATCTCGGCGCCCATACTTGCCGGAGGAGCGCCGTTGCCCATGTGACGGGCAAAGCTTTCCTCATACCAGTTGGCATAGTTTTGCGCCACAGCCAGCGTTACCGCATGCAAACCGGTGGTTTCGTAATGCACGCGCACATTGCCCTCGGGTGAGTCGTAATATGCATAAGCGCCGTCCCAGTCAAAGCGGTAGTTTATGGAGTTGGAATTCTTGCTGGACCACCCAATGATGCCGGTAGCCTGGCGGATCAATTCCTTCTGCTGGGCGGATAGCTTGTTCCAGTTAAAGCGCAGCTCCGTCATCAAAGGAGTGCCGCTGATGCGCACCGGGCTGAATGCCTCACCCAGGTATTGAGCCGGCACATAAGCTCTTGCCGCATGCATCGCTATAACGCGGTATGTGAGAAAGTCCTCGTAGCTTAGCTGCCCTGCCTTATACGCATAGGTCAGCTTGCCCAGGGTGGTGTTATCCCATTCGGGTCCCAGTGTGGCTTCCACTGCCATGGCAGTGCCCACCAGCACCATAATGGGTATGAGCAGCCGCAAAATTTTCATCTACCTTCCTCCTTAAAGCGGATTAAGTTGATATTCAAATTCACTCATCAAATTGGTATTTGGACGGGGTTTCCCCTTTTCAGTTTCTTATCCTATCACAGTAGTTTTTCCCGTGTCAAGCCATTTTATATACCGAGTGTTTTAAGCCTGACATAAATATTTTCCTGTGTTGCACTGGTTTTCTCCTCAATTTCACTTTTTGTAACCGCCAACCGTGTCTTTATTGCTTCATCTTTTATGGAGGGAAGGTTGATCTCTACATTGTATCCCGCCCCAGCAATGGCGGCAGCCAGCAGCAGCGTTCCCACGCCCACATCGCTGGCGGCTGTCTTGGCGCCCTTCTCCACCACCATCTCGCCCATCATCAGGGCTTTGAGCGCGGTATTCATCGTCTCCAGCGGAACCTCGGCGGCATGCACCATGGCGGATTGAATAGCGGCACGGCGGGTGGCTTTCTCCTCCTCGGTTTCCTTGGGCAGCTTGAATGCCTTCATTACGGCGTCAAATGCTTGTGTATCCAGATCAACCAGCACCAGCAACCGCTCTTTCAGCGGCAGCAATTCTTTGACAAGTTTATTCAGTTGTGCCGGGTCTTCCGATTTGGTGTGTTCCACTTCCAGCACCATGATGTAAAGCGAGACACCCAGGGCGCCGGCATAAGCACTGGCACTTCCCCCGCCCGGTGTAGGTGCACCGGAAGCAAGATTGGCGGCAAATTCATTCAAAGTTTGGTTGATTAGTCCCATGCTTGCTCCTTTTCTAAAATGTCATATTCAGTTTGAGCTATGGATTTTCCCGCCCAGAATGAGGTGCTGGAGATGGTTGACGCCCCAGTTCTGGATCAACTCCGTCAGGTCGGGCACATCCCATAGTGCTATGTCCGCACTTTTACCCTGCTCCAGGCTCCCTAACTCGTTGGCGATATCCAATGCGGCGGCGGCGTTCAGGGTGGTGGCGGTTAGGATCTCCGCCGGGGTCATGCTCAAACCCAGCGCAGCATGAATCAGGCTGGATTGGAGTGCAGGGCAATTGGCGGAACCGGGGTTGAAGTCGGAGGCAATCGCTACAATGGCATCGGCATCCAAAAAAGCGCGTGCCGGCGCAAAGACCCTTTCGCGCAGGAAGAACGATGTGGCGGGAAGGAGGACAGCAACGGTATCAGACCGCGCCAGCGTTTTGATGTCCTGCGGCTTGGAGGAATGGAGGTGATCGGCGGAGAGAGCAGCCATCTCCACCGCCAAACCCACCGCGCCCAGGCTAGCGAACTCGTCGGCGTGAATGCGCAGACCCAAGCCCAGCGCCTTGCCGGCAGCAAGTACCCGCTCCGCCTGCTGCAAAGTAAATGCACCTTCATCACAGAACACATCCACGAAATCTGAGTAATCTGCAGCAGCGGGCAGCAACTCATTTACGACCAAATCAATGTAGCGGTCGGGGTTATCAGTATATTCCGGAGGCAGGGCATGCGCGCCCAGGCAGGTGATAAATATTGGACTGGAGCTCTCTTGTTTGGTTTTATCCAGGATCCTGAGGTGGCGCAACTCTTCATCTACTGAAAGCCCGTAACCGGTCTTTGCCTCCAAGGCGCCGGTGCCGTAGCTGTGCATTCTATCCAACCTTTTCTTAAGCAACAATTCCAGTTCGGCGTCAGAGGCGGCGCGGGTTGCAAGCACGGTGCTGGCTATGCCACCACCCTCCGCCATTATTTCCTGGTAGGTTGCTCCGGCGAGTCGTCTGGCAAATTCATGAGCGCGGCTTCCCGCCCAGATGGGATGGGTATGGCAGTCCACCAGTGCCGGCGTGACCAGCAGCCCAACCGCATCCAGCCGCCGCAGCGCTATTTCGGATGGGAAGGCTTCCTCCACCTGTGCTGTGGTGCCAATTGCAGCAATGCTCCCTTGGTAAATGGCAATGGACGCCTTGGGCAATTCCACGAGTTTGCCCATAACGCTACCCCGCACCCCGGCGTCACCTTTCGGTGTGACCACATTGGCACCGGTGATGAGCAAGTCGGCGCGGCGGGGATTAACCTCGCGGACGGTCATTACATGCCTTTCTCGGCAAGTGCCACCTCAAACACCTGTTCGTAGCGGAAGTCCTCAATGTGCAGGAAGTAGTTCGCCACATCAAACAGCGCGACGGATGGTGCCATGCCGATAAGTTCGCAACCAAGCACGGTTATTCCCTGTCGCTCTGCCATATCCTTGATCAGTTCATAAGCCATCCAGATGGGTGTTTTGGTGTAATCTGTCAGGTTCATGGATACCTGTACTATCTTGCGCTCTTCCAGTGCCACCCCGGCAGCCTTGCAATAGCGCAACCCACCGCCTATGAACCTGATCTTCTTGGCGATCTCATCCGCTATGGTTACATCCGGCGTGTTCAGGTTGACATTGAACGCGATAAGCACCTGCCGCGCCCCAATGGCGACGCAGCCGGCACTGGGATGCACCTCGGCGGGACCGAAATCAGGCTTCCAGGCGAGATCCTTGATTTTTTCCGGGAAACCTTCAAATTCACCCTTGCGGATGTTGGCGAGGTTTTCACGATCTGGGTTGGTGGCGCTGAGCTCATAAAGATAAACGGGGATGGAGAACCGTTCGGCGACACCGGCAGCAACCTCCTTGCTAAGTGCGATGCACTCCTCCATGGAGGATCCACGGATGGGGATGAAAGGCACGACATCAACGGCACCCATGCGCTTATGTTCGCCTTTATGCACACGCAGGTCAATTTGAGGGAGGGTGGCTTCAAACAGGCGGAAGACAGCATCACGAACGCCTTTTTTGGTGCCGAACATGGTGATGACGGTGCGGTTGTGGTCGGCATCGGGCTTGACATCAAAGATGAGCACCTCCGCACCATCTGCAGTATGCTTGACTATGCGGTCAATAACATCCCCTCGGCGCCCCTCACTAATATTGGGCACACATTCAACGATCTCTGCCAAATTGCGCTCCTTGAAAGTTTTGGCTGAAACTGTTATGTTATCATGAGAACAGCAAAAAATCATGGTGTGCCTTTTGCAGCATACAACCAACAAAGATTGTGCAGGAAGAATGAAAAAGATCATAATTGGATTCGTGCTGGGGTTGTTATCAATCTTGATGTTTGCAGGTTGTCCGCCCCCCAGCGAACCAAAAGACGAAGATTACCCAGGTGGTGGCGGTTATTTCCCCAACGGTTTATCCAATTTCATACACTATGAGTGCCTGGAAGACAGTTACGGTTCTGATATAAACTATATTGAATCGGATGAGATAGGGGAATATCACGATTTTGGCGGGATTTCATGCGAAGATTGGTATTACTACAATTACAATGCCGATTTCAACCATTATCGTGTATTCAAGATCGTGGATGAAGGTGGAGCGGGTGAGCAGGGACAGGTGCTTTGTTACGGATGGGAAAGGCGGGAACTGGACCACAGTCTGGAAAGTAGTGAGGTTTATCCGGAACCGGCTGTTATTCTTGATTATCCACTTTTCGTGAACAAAACATGGACTGAATGCGATTTCAACGATGTATCACCCGGGAATTTTAATTTAAATGAGGATATAGACATTGATGGTACCGATGATACGATTGATTTGAAAATAACGCACAATGTCATATCAATTGAGACGATTGAACTTCCCACCATAGGCACTTTTAACGATTGTTACCGAATTGAGGACCATTACACGCTTCATATCAATTATTCGGATTCAGAATTTCCATATCCTGCAGACTATTCATTTTCGGGGACAAGTTATTATCGCCCCTTTATTGGTTGGGTGAAATCTGAACTGACAACCAGCATGTTTGGCGAAGATAAAACAATCACGCGCGAGATGTATGACTACTATGTGGGCGGTCCCACCAAGCAGTGACCGCCCATCATCGTGTTTATTGCATGCCCTAATGAATCAGCAGCTTTCCATCCTTTAGCACTTCGATTTTGCCGTCCACCACTAGCGTGGGCTTGATGACCAGCCCATCGCGATGGATGTGAGCCGCCACTTTACCCCCAAACGCCAGGTTGTTACCAAAGGCGACATGCACCGTCCCCAATATCTTTTCATCCTCCAGAATGCAACCGCTCAAGCGGGCGTTGGGATTGGTGCCAATGCCCAGTTCCGCCATGTTTCTGCCACTGGGACCTGCCACATCCAACGATTCCAAAAAGAGTTTGGCAGCTGGACCAAAAGCATCCACCAACATCCCATCCTTCACGGTCAGCCTGAGCTCCGTCCCCAGCATATCCAGCCCGCCCACTGAGCCGTCAATAATCACCGTGCCATTGGCAGTCCCTTCCACGGGGCAGGCACAGGCTTCACCGGCGGGCAGGTTGCCAAAGTTGTGCGGCTGCGAATAGTCACCATCGTCGGCGAACCATTCCTGTCCGGCGATGGAGAATTGCAGATCGCTGCCACGCGGGCAGGTCAGGTGCACTTCTTTCCCCTGCCGCATAACCTCAGCCACTGACTGGGAAAGCTTTCCCAGCTTCTGGTAATCCAGATTTATGGTGCGCGCCATTATATCCAGGTTCAGTCCGGGCATGCTTGCCATGCGTGCTCCCGCCTCGGATGCCGCCTTGCGCGCCACCGTGTGGGAGATGCTCTTTGATGTTGGCGCCAATATTACATCTACTGCCAGCATTGCCGCTGCCACGCTATCCGGTGGCTCCTCGCTGGAGCGCGTCATCTCGGGATACGCGATCATAACAGCTTGGAGTCCCAGCTCCCGTGCCACCATCAGTAATGGTTCGGCTATGCCGATGCTGGGTTCATCCACCACGATCAATATTGATTCCCCCGGCTTGACCCGCATACACTCTGTGATGATGGTGCGCGCTGCGCTCAATATTTCGGTTGAACTGGATTCGTTAGTCATGTCCCGTCCTTTCAAGCTTTGCCTAAAACCTTGCGCAGGGCTTTTAGAAACGCCTCATTATGCCCAATGGTGGAAAATGTCACACGAATCCACTCCGGCATGCCCCAGGGTCCGGCAAGCGGTCGCACGATGATTCCCTCATGCAGCAGTTGGTCATACACCTTCAGCATCTCGGGTCCGATATATATGGCGATAAAGTTCGCTTGTGTGGGCAGATATTTCAGACCCATTTCATCCAGGGCTTTGTAATACTGCTGCCTGCCCTTCTTTATCAATTCATAGTGCTCCTGCAGGTATTTATGATCCTCTAAAGCAGCCAGAGCAGCAGCCTGTGCAATCAGGTTCACATTGAACGGCTGGCGGATGCGGTGCATCGGCTCTATCAACTCGGGTAAGCCCAGCGAATAGCCAATGCGCAGACCTGCCAGACCGAACACCTTGGCGAAGCTGCGAGTCACCAACACATTGCGTCCCTCCTTAACCCATTGGATGGCATCGGGGATGGTGCCGGGATCGCAGAAGTTCAGGTAGGCTTCATCCCAGCATAGTAGAACTCCATCGGGCAGGTTGCGCACGAAGCGGTCAGCTGCTGCAGGGTCAACCACAGTGCCGGTGGGATTATTGGGGTTGGCGATGAATATCACTTTGGTCTTGGGTGTGACGCGGGCGGCGATGGCATCCAGATCGTATTTCCAGTCCTTTAGCGGGATGGGCACCGGAATGCCGTTGGGGATGCGCGCCGCTATGTCATACATGATGAAACTGGGATACCCGAATAGAACTTCCTCTCCGGGATTAACATAGGTCTTGGTGATCAACTCCAAAAGGTCATTGGAGCCATTGCCGAAGACGAAGTAGTCAGTTGTAAAGCCCAGTTGCCTGACCAATGCTTTGGATAGTTCGGGGCACGATGATTCGGGGTAGAAAAAGACCTTCTCCAGTTCCTTGATTGCGGCTTCCAAAGCCCGCGGGCTGGCTTTTATGCCGGTGGCTTCGTTGGAGGCAAGCTTGATGGCATTTTGAATGCCGAGTTCCCGTTCCACCTCGGCTATGGGTTTGCCCGGGCGGTAGGGATTGATCTCCAAGATCTCGGGGCGGGGTTTAACGCTCATTGTTAACTCCTGCTGGATGTTTTTTCCAATCCTAACATGAGGGTATATTTGTTTGTGCATGATTTCACAAACTTTGTCCGCTCTTTGTTATAATATGCGTCTATCACAACTTGAACTAAAGGCGGAAGATCGATATGAACTATCCGGTTACATTATCAAAGCGTGCGCTATCCATGCCACCAAGCCCTATCCGCAAGCTGGTGCCGCTGGCGGATGCAGCCAAGGCGCAGGGGGTCAAGGTCTATCATCTAAATATCGGGCAGCCCGACATCCCCACCCCGCCGGCGATGTTTGACGCTGCCGCCCACTTCCACGAGGATGTGCTGGCTTACGGCAGGTCGGAAGGCGAGATAGACCTGCGCGACGAAATTGCCCGCTACTATGGGGAAAAGGGCGTGGTGGTAGATAGAAAGCAAATCATGATCACCACCGGCGGCTCCGAGGCGATAATCTTTGCCATGGCATCAGTCTGCGATGACGGTGATGAGATCGTTGTATTTGAGCCGTTCTACACCAACTACAACGGATTTTCGCACCTGACCGGGGTTCGCCTAAGCCCGGTCGCCTGTAAAGTTGAGGATGGTTTTGCCCTCCCACCCGATGAAGTGATAAAGAATGCCATTACGCCAAAGACCAAAGCGATTATGTTGTGTAATCCCAATAATCCCACCGGCACGGTGTATCCCCGCCACGATTTGGAACGCATAGCCCGACTTTGCCTGGAGCTTGGATTCTTCCTGCTGGCGGATGAGGTCTATAATGAGTTTATTTATGATGGCGAGAAGCATGCGTCGGCACTGGAATTGGAGGGGCTGGATGACCGCGTAGTAGTAATGGACAGCATCAGCAAGCGGTTTAGTGCCTGCGGCGCCCGGGTGGGCAATCTGGTCACCCGCAACGCAGACTTGATGTCGGCATTCATCCGCTTCGGGCAGGCACGGCTTTGCCCGCCGCGGTTGGAGCAGGCGATGGCGGTGGCGGCATACCGCCTGCCGCGCGAGGTATCCATCGCGCCGCACATCGCGGAATATGACCGCCGTCGCAAATACATGATCAACCGCCTGCAGACTATGCAGGGTGTGGTGGCACCCATGCCCAAAGGTGCGTTCTACACCATCTGCAAGCTGCCGGTGACTGATGCCGATAAATTCGCCGCCTGGCTGCTCACCGACTTCCGCCATAACAACGAAACTGTGATGGTTGCACCTGCCAGCGGGTTCTATGCCACACACGGGCGCGGCTGCGACGAAGTCCGCATCGCCTATGTGCTGAAGGAGCAGGAGCTAGCCGGCGCCATGGATTGTCTGGAGGAAGCACTCAAAGTTTATGCTGGTAAATAATCAGAAAGTCCTGCAAAACGGGGGATTTTTGATCCTCCGTTTTATATTTTGGCTAAAAGTCAGGTCACTATTAGATGCCATACCTAACTTACAGTGAATTAAAGGCTTTTTCGCATTGCATGCAGGCTTGCTATGTGGTATAATGAATATTTAAACGGAGGATTCCAATCGGCACTTCAGATTTGCAAACATCCACCCGCACGGGCTTTTCGCGTGATTTTTTAGACGAAATAACCGCCAGGGTGGATTTTGCGGAGTTGGTCTCGCGCTATGTAGTGCTCAAGCCGGCGGGCGAGGGGCGCTTCATGGGGCGTTGTCCGTTCCATAACGATAAGACCCCATCCTTCTCGGTGAATGCGAGCAAGGGGCTATATCACTGCTTCGGCTGCGGCGCCGGTGGCAGCATGTTTGACTTTGTGATAGCGATGGAGAACCTCACCTTTCCCGAGGCGGTGCGCGAGCTTGCCGCACGGGTGGGGATGGAGGTCCCCCGTTCCTCCGAACCGCCCGACCCGCGCTGGCAGGTGTTGCGCCTGGCGCAGGAGTTTTATCACACCAGATTGCTCAACGCGCCAGTAACTCATCCTGCGAAACTTTATTTGAAGAAGCGGGATGTGGGCGAAGAGGAAATAAAAAACTGGGGATTGGGGTTGGCTTCCGCCAATTGGGACGATTTACTCGTCTATATGCGGGGGAAAGGTTACGAGGCGAAGGTATTGGCGGAAACGGGATTGATCGTCACCGATGCCACTAAGCAACGATCGTGGGACAAGTTTCGTGACCGGCTGATGTTTCCCATCCGCTCCAGTTCGGGGGCGTTATTGGGGTTCGGCGGGCGTGCCCTGGGGGATGCCGAGCCCAAATACCTTAATTCGCCAGAAACGCGCTTCTTCCACAAAAAAGAACTGCTTTACGGTCTGGATAAGGCGTTCAAAGAGATCGTCAGCAAAGGATACGCCTTGATTGTTGAGGGCTACTTTGATGTGATTTCCCTGCATCGTGAAGGGCAGACCCAGACGGTGGCGCCTATGGGCACCGCGTTTTCCCCCGAGCAGGCGCGGCTGTTACGCCGCTTCACCGACAAGGTCAAGCTGCTCTATGACCCGGACGAAGCCGGGCGCAAGGCACAGGAGCGCTCGGTGGAGATATTGTGGGGGGAAGGTCTGGAGGTCAAGATCGCGCTACTGCCACAAGGATTTGATCCCGACGACTTCGTACGGGAGCAGGGAAGAAAGGGCATTACCGAGGTGCTGGCTGGCGGTATCACGCCGGTTGAATACTTCCTTAATCCGGAAAAGATGGACATCACAACGCGACGCGACTATGGCAAGCGGCTGGAAGCGATGCTGGCTAAAATTCCCGACACCGTGTATCGCGAGGCGCTTTTTGACGAATACAGCCGGCTGGTCAAAGTGCCCAAGGAGATGATCCGCGTGCGGCAGGATGTTTACCGTGGCGATACCAAAACAGCTGGTGCGGGAACTTCGCAGGCGGTTGACAGGTTGGAAAGTGATCCTTCCGAGATGCTGCTGTGCTACATGGCTGCGTATGATATTCGCTTTGCCGGTGATATGGCTGTCTTTCTGAACGAAGATGAAGTGAACTCCCAGCTTTTGCGCCTGATTCTCCGTCATCTGACCGAGAAACAGATGGTCAGCAATCTGGTCTATGAGGATATGATGTCAGAGTGGGAGCGGCTGGGCATCATGAGCCAGATCGCAACACTTGCCAATGATCCCAAGTTGAGGCTCAAGAATGGATCAGATCCATACGAAACGCTGTTAGAAGTGAAAAACCGATCACTTAAGAAGCAGATAGACGCCCTGCATAACAGGATGGAACTGGGTTCGGTGGAGCAAAGCGAAGAGAACGAGCGGCTTTTATCCGCTGTTATGAACCTGACCAGGATGCTAAACGAGATTCGTCTGTCCAAATCCGAGAAAATTTCCGCCCGACAGGCGATGGAAAACATACTAAAGTTAATGCACAATGGGGACTAAGCGCATGAAAACAGAGAAAGTCAAGACCAAGGCACGCCAGGACGCGGTTGCGCAGTTAATCGCACGGGGCAAGGAGAAGGGGCACCTCACGCTGGACGAGGTCAACGAATTCCTCCCCTACGATGTGATTAATTCCGACCAACTGGACGACATCCTGACCATCATCAACCAGAATGACATCGCCATAGTGGACCACCGCATCACCCGTCACCGCGAGCTTGGCGTTGCCAGCAAGGATGAGGGTGGCGAAGAAGATGCAGCGGTGCGCAACATCCGCATGGATGATTCGGTGCGGCTCTATTTGCGTGAGATGGGTCGGGTGCCCCTGCTTAACCGCGATGGCGAAGTCACATTGGCAAAGCGCATAGAGAAGGGGCTGGCACAGGCTCGCCACGGTGTCTTCCGCGTCTATCAAATATTTGCAGAGTTGGATGTCCTCCTCAAGCGCATCAACGAGAGCAAAGCCAAGATCGAAGAGGTCGTCAATGTCTCTACCGAGGGGCGCCTGCCCTTGTGGAAGCAGCGTGAGCTAATAATAGAAATAAGGGAAGCAGTCCATAAGGCACAAAAGATTAAAAATGCCATAGACAAAGCCTACGAGAAGTTTAAGGCTACAAGGCGCGGAAGCGATTCCGAAGCCGAGAAACATCTGGAAACAGAGCTTGAAAAGCATCGCAAGGAACTGCACAAAGTATTGGAAGCACTCAATTTTAATCCTATTCAGGTGGAAAAATTCGCATTCAAAGTGGTGCAACTGCGCGATAAGCTGCTGGAAGCGCAAACCGAGTTCGCCCGCGCCAATCGTTTGATAGAGGAATGTCAGGCGGGCAGATTCCGCGATGCCAAGCGTGAACTCTTGCGCCTGAATCGTCTTACCGCTGAAGAGATCAACGAGATCAGCGAAAAGGAGCTTATTGCTGAAATGAAGAAGGTGGCGCAGAACACCAAGCGCAACATCAGCCGCTACGAGCAGAAGACGCTTTTGCCTAACGATGAATTCCTGGAAACGGTAACCCGCATCATCGCGGGGCAGAACGAGGCGTATGATGCCAAGATGGCGCTGGTGAATGCCAATGTGCGTCTGGTGGTCTCCATCGCCAAGAAATACACCAACCGCGGGCTGCAATTCCTGGACCTGATCCAGGAGGGCAACATCGGGTTGATGCGGGCGGTGGATAAGTTTGACTACACCAAGGGTTACAAATTCAGCACCTATGCCACTTGGTGGATTCGCCAGGCTATCACCCGCGCCATCGCCGACCAGGCGCGCACCATCCGCATCCCCGTGCACATGATAGAGGCGATAGGCAAGGTTATTCGCGCCAGCCGCCAGCTGCAGCAGGAGCAGGCACGAGACCCGCTGCCGGAAGAGATCGCTGAATACCTGAATATGTCCATAGAGAAAGTCCGGCGCGTGCTCAAAATCGCGCAGGATCCCATCAGCCTGGAGACCCCCATTGGCGATGAGGAGGACAGCCACCTCGGCGATTTCATTGAAGATAAATCAGCGGTAAGCCCCGCCAAGAGTGCGGCATTCAGTATGCTGCAGGAGCAGATTGAAAAGGTGCTGGGCGACCTTAGCCCTCGTGAGGAAAAGGTGCTGCGCTATCGTTTTGGTATAGGCAGCGGCATGCCCCGCACCCTGGATGAGGTGGGCGTGGTATTTGAGGTTACCCGCGAGCGGGTGCGTCAGATAGAGGCGAAGGCGTTGCGCAAGTTGCGCCACCCCAGCCGCTCTAAGCTGTTAAAAGCGTTCTTGGATATGTAATTCCATATCACACCGGTAATGGTATGAATAACGGGGTAGCGAGTTTCTCGCTACCCCGAAGTAATAAAACAGGAAGCAAGAAAGAGGAAAGGGGTTAGAATTGAGGCAAAAGATATCGGGAGATGAGAGGGAAAGCCGAGC
>Ga0315280_10001548_pt1 | contig 39219 bp, 30 predicted proteins | sample YL17G06_40_MG_FD_203697 | JGI IMG/M metagenome (GOLD analysis project Ga0315280, IMG submission 203697) | Sediment microbial communities from Yellowstone Lake, YNP, Wyoming, USA - YL17G06_40 | ecosystem: Environmental > Aquatic > Freshwater > Lake > Sediment | place: USA: Wyoming | collected... | reverse complement strand
GGGGCGAGGAGATTGGAGCGAATGCGCGCCGCCCTCCTTCCGTGGACTCCGCGCCTCCGGCAGCCCCTCCCCCAGCGAGAGGGAGCGCGGAAATCCGTTGCAATTCCGGCAAGGTTGACGCATCATCGGACGTTTCGCTTGGAGTCGAATTTGCTGTCCTAGTCCTGGGAGGGCAACGAACGTGGCCAAGAAAGCCGTCCAAATTGCTGAACCCAAAGGGAAACTGGGCGTCCTGATCCCCGGCATGGGGGCCGTGGCGACGACTTTTATTGCGGGGGTTGAAGCCATCCGCCGACACCTGGCGCGCCCTTTCGGCTCGCTCACCCAGATGGGCACCATCCGGCTGGGCAAGCGCACCGACAAGCACTCGCCCGCCGTCAAGGACTTTGTGCCCCTCGCCGAACTCGACGACCTCGTCTTCGGGGGCTGGGATCTCTTCAAGGACAACTGCTACGAAGCGGCCTTGAAAGCAGGGGTGCTCGAACGCTCGCTGCTCGATCAGGTCAAAGACTTCCTGACCGAGATTCGCCCCATGCCCGCCGTCTTCGAGCAGAGGTTCGTGAAGCTGCTGCACGGCGAAAATGTCAAGAAGGGCAAGAACAAGATGGACCTCGCCGAGCAGCTTATGGAAGACATCCGGCGATTCCAGAAGACCACCGGAGCTTCGCGCCTGATCATGATCTGGTGCGGCTCGACCGAGACTTACCTGAAGGCCGGCCCGGTTCACCAGTCGCTCGCGGCCTTTGAGAAGGGCCTGCGGACCAACAGCAAAGAGATCGCCCCCAGCATGATCTACGCTTACGCGGCGCTCAAGCTCGGCGTCCCCTATGCGAACGGCGCGCCAAACCTCACGGTGGATGTCCCCGCCCTGCAGGAACTGGCCCTGAAGAATCGTCTCCCCATCTGTGGCAAGGATTTCAAGACCGGCCAGACGCTCCTCAAGACCATTCTCGCGCCCGGCCTGAAGGCGCGCCTGATCGGACTGCGCGGGTGGTTCTCGACGAACATCCTGGGCAATCGCGATGGTGAAGTGCTCGACGACCCGGGCTCCTTCCGCACCAAAGAAGAGAGCAAACTCTCGGTGCTCGAGTACATCCTCCAGCCGGATCTCTATCCGGAGCTCTATAAGGGTTTCTGTCACAAGGTGCGCATCAACTACTACCCGCCGCGCGGCGACAACAAAGAAGGCTGGGACAACCTCGACATCTTCGGCTGGCTGGGCTACCCAATGCAGATCAAGATCGACTTCCTCTGCCGTGACTCGATCCTGGCCGCCCCGCTGGTGCTTGACCTCGTGCTCTTCCTTGACCTCGCGCAGCGCTGCCCGATGATGGCCCGCAAGGGCATCCAGGAGTGGCTCTCGTTCTACTTCAAGAGCCCCATGTGCGCGCCGAATCTCTACCCCGAGCACGACCTCTTCATCCAGCTCATGAAGCTCAAGAACACCCTGCGCCATCTGCGGGGAGAAGAACTGATCACGCACCTGGGGCTGGAGTATTACGATTAGAGGGCTGCTAGGCGACCCTAGCTGTCGTGCTGAGCGCGAGCGAAGCATCTCAATCATTCCTCGAAAGGGAACTGCCGGGATCCTTCGCTCTGCTCAGGATGACATGGGTGGCGAAGCGTGTTCGGCGACACTCGAACCAGGGGGTTTTGGCCCCGCCGCAGGATCGCTTGCCGGAGGTCGATCGTCACGCCTTCGCCGGGGGCGAACCGTGTGGCTTCGGCGGCGTGGGCGGGGTAAAAGGCAGCGTGGCGAGGTATTGCCCGAGGATGGTTCCCACGGACGTTAACTCCGAAAGGTCCTTCGGCGTGAAGTCCGGGCCGACGGGCTCTCCGGGTTTTGCCTTGCGGCTCACCTGCATCACGCCCACCACTTTCCCTTCCGCCATCATCGGCGCACTCATGATTTTCTGAATCGGCATGGCCTTTTCCTCCGCCGAAAGGTCCACCGCCTCAAATACCGTGGGATGCTTGTAAGCGGAGAAGTTGTTGACAATCTCCCCCCGGCGGTCGCGGATGGTTTTGGTAGCAAGCGAGTGCGCCGTGGTGAGCGGAATGGCGCCGATCTTCGTCAGCCTGATCGGAAAGACAAAACGCAGCATCTTGCCGTCCTCCGACAGGCGAAGGATCGCCACTTCGTCCTTCTTGGCCCCGAAGGCTGTGGCGATCTGCGCAGCCAGCCGGTTCAGCGCCTCATCCGACGGCGGAGCTCCGGTCTTGCGTATCTCTTCCACATGTTTCGCCACCGTCAGGCTGAGATCCATGTCCGCCATCCGTGTCCCCCTTCTGAAGCCCGTGATTGTGGGGCGATTATACTGAAACGCCTGCGGGCAAGCAACGCCGCAGGAGAAAACGGCCTGTTGTCTGGTCGGTAAACCGCCGCGCCCGTGCGACCGGCCCGCGCCCGCGGCAGTGGATTGGGTTTGACAAAATATTCGCCGCCTGCCGATAATCGCTGGCCGACTTCGTGGAGGAAGGTCAGCATGCATTCAGCCCGGAAGACAGCGATGACGCTTCTGCTTTCGCTCGTCGTAGCTCCGCGGTTGCGCGCTGCGGAGCGCACGCGTGCCGAGGCGGAGAAGGTCACCGCGCGTGTGCTCGAGCACGCCATCGTTATTGACACGCACGAGGACACGCCCCAGCCGCTGCTCGAGGCCGGTTACGACCTCGCCGACCCGGCCAGCCCTTACATGGTCAGCATCCCGAAAATGCGCCAGGGTCACGTGGGCGCTGCCTTCTTCTCCATCTGGGTAGATGTGAAATGGCCGCAGGGTGGCCTCATCCAACGTGCGCTGGACCTGATCGACGTGGTCGATGAGCAGGTGGCACGCCACAGCGACGCGCTTGGGCTCGCCACGACCGCCGAAGCTATCGTTCGCCTGCACCGAGAGGGCAAGATCGCCATCCTCATGGGTCTCGAGGGCGGGCACATGATCCGCAACGACTTGCGGGTGCTCGATAACTATTACCGCCTGGGCGCTCGCTACATGACGCTCACCCACACGGCCAACACGGACTGGGCGGATTCCTCGAGCGGCAAGCCTCAAGCCAACGGTTTGACGGACTTCGGCCGGGAAGTTGTCGCGCGCATGAACCGCCTGGGAATGATGGTGGATGTTTCCCATGTGTCGGATACGACGTTTTATGCCGCACTCGCCGCGTCGAAGGCTCCGGTGATTGCGTCACACTCCTCTTGCCGCGCGCTATGCAACCAGAAGCGCAACATGAGCGATGAGATGATCCGGGCCTTGGCGAAGAACGGTGGCGTGATCCAGATCAACTTCTATTCCGCCTTCTTGGACGAAGGCTACGCTTCCGCCGCGAAGAAAGTCAGCCGTCAGATCGACGCGGCGGTGGCCGCCGAGCGGAAGAAGTATGCGCGACAGGGCCGCCAACTGCCGTGGACAGAAGAAACGAAGATCATACGCAAGTTCACTGCTGACATCCCCGCCCCCAGCCTGGGACGCCTTGCCGACCACATCGACCACGCGGTCCAAGTGGGGGGCGTGGATCACGTGGGTCTAGGTTCCGATTATGACGGGATCACCTCCGCCCCGCGCGGATTGGAGGATGTCTCGAAAATCCCCGACCTCGTTACCGAACTTGCCCGGCGCGGATACAGCGAAGAAGACTTGGAGAAAATCCTGGGCGGGAACCTCCTGCGCGTGATGCGGCAGGTGGAACAAGTCGCCCGCCAGATGCAAAACGAAAAGTGAGGGACACTATGCGAAAAGCAGTCATCGCTACCATTGGCATATTCTTGTTCACGGCCGCCCTTTCGGCTCAGACCGCTGAGAAGCACGCCCCGTCGCAGGGCGCCCCGTCGGCGACGCCAAGCCCGTCGCTATTAGACCCGGCCTCTTTCAAGGAGCAGTCGCCGGACGTTTACCGGGCGAAGTTCACGACCACCAAGGGCGATTTCCTAGTCGAGGTGAAACGCGCCTGGGCGCCCCGCGGAGCGGACCGGTTCTACAACCTCGTCAAGAACGGCTTCTACGATAATGCGGGTATCTTCCGCGTGCTCCCGGGTTTCGTCGCGCAGTTCGGGATTTCCGCGCGACCAGAGCTCGCCCGGATCTGGACAAAGGCAACAATTCCCGACGATCCCGTGAAACAAAGCAATTTGCGCGGCTATGTAACTTTCGCCACGGCAGGACCCAACACGCGCACGACCCAGTTGTTCATCAATCTGGCCGATAACCCGAGACTGGACGGCATGGGCTTTGCGCCGTTTGCGAAGGTGGTTAAGGGCATGGACGTCGTGGATAGCTTCTACAGCGGCTACGGCGAAGGTGCGCCGACGGGCAACGGCCCGGATCAGGGCCGCCTGACCAATGAAGGCAAAGCCTACCTGGACAAGAATTTCCCGCGGCTCGATATTGTCAAATCCGCTGTGATTGAGCCGCCGGCGGCGCCGTCCAAATCAAGCACTGCTCAGAAGGAGACGAAATGAGCGATCTGCAGCCCGGACTGTACGCCGTGTTCGAGACGACGCTCGGCGAGGTCACCTGCCGCATGTTCCCCGACAAGGCGCCGAAGACCGTCGAGAATTTCGTGGGACTCGCCCAGGGCACCAAGGAGTTTGTCGATCCCCAAACCCGCGCGCGCGTGAAGCGGCCGTTCTATGACAGCTTGACGTTCCACCGCGTGATTCCCAAATTCATGATCCAGGGCGGCTGCCCGCTCGGGAGCGGCACGGGTGGGCCGGGCTACAAATTCGAAGATGAGTTTTCGAAAGACCTGAAGTTCGACCGCCCCGGCAAACTCGCCATGGCCAACGCGGGACCGAACACCAACGGCAGCCAGTTCTTCATCACTGTCGCGGCGACCGACTGGCTGAACAATCACCACACCATTTTCGGCGAGGTAGTGAAAGGCCAGGACATCGTCGAGAAGATGTCGAACGTCCCGCGCGACCGGAGTGACCGGCCCGCGACCGCCGTCGTGATGAACAGTCTGAAAATTATTGAAGTGAAATAGTCTTCCCGCGATGCAGGGGCGCTCCACAGGCGCCCCTGCGGTCGAGGGAATCAATTCCAGCAGGTTGTCGCTAGACGCCGATAATATCCACGAGTTCTTTGACGGCGGCGGCGGACTTCTGAAGGGCAGCCTTTTCTTCGGCCGTCAGCTTGATTTCGATGATCTGCTCGATGCCGCGCGCGCCGAGTTTGACCGGCACACCAACGAACAGGCCATTGATCCCGTACTCGCCTTCGAGGTAAGCCGCACAGGGCAGAACCTTTTTGCGGTCGTTGAAGATGGCATCCACCATCTGGGCCACGGCCGCCGAAGGCGCGTAGTAGGCGCTTCCGGTCTTGAGCAGGTTGACGATCTCGCCCCCGCCTTTGGCCGTGCGCGCGATGATTTTGTCGAGCTGCTCCTTGGGCATCAAATCGGCGATGGGAATGCCGGCCACCGTGGTGTAACTCGGCACCGGAACCATCGTATCGCCGTGCCCGCCGAGGACGAGCCCCTGAACGTCCTGCACGGAAACGTTTAGCGCTTCGGCCAGGAAGGTGCGGTAGCGCGCCGTATCGAGCACGCCCGCCATGCCGATGACACGATTCTTCGAAAAGCCGCTCACCCGGTAGGCGGTCTGCGCCATGGCATCGAGCGGGTTGGTGACCACGATGAGAATGCTCTCCGGTGAGTGCTTCACCACCTGCGCCGTCGTCGCCTTGACGACGTCGAAGTTGGCCTTGAGCAGGTCGTCGCGGCTCATGCCGGGCTTGCGCGGGAAGCCGGCGGTGATCACAACCAGGTCAGAATTCGCCGTATCGGCGTAGTCATTGGTCCCCTTGATTCTGACGTCGTAGCCTTCGATGGGACCGGACTGTAGCAGGTCCAATCCTTTGCCTTGCGGAATGCCTTCCAGAATGTCGATGAGAACGATATCGCCAAGCTGCTTGTCAGCGAGCCGGTGGGCGAGCGTCGCGCCTACATTTCCCGACCCCACCACCGTGATTTTTTTCCGCATGAGCCCCCCTTAATGGATCGTTGATTTGTTCACGAGCCCAACTCACGAGACACGTCGGCCCTACGGACGACGTGCGAGACTGACGATTTGTGTTGATCTTGCCATCCGCCACCGCCGCATGGCGCCCAGAGGTCGAACGGATGGAGATTGCGCCCCGGCGGTTCAAGGGGCGCATCCATCCCGCCGTGCGGGACGGATACGACATCTTTCTCTCGCAGACATGGCCCGCCAGGACATGTGTGCGCCACCCCGCCGGGGCAATCCGGTTAGAGCGAGACCGCAGCCTACGCGGCGCGGGCCTTTACCTTGTCCATGTTCTCGATGATGGCGCTGGCGAAGGCGCTCGAGCCGAGCTTTTGGACGTCCTTGATGCCTTCCATCTTCATCAGCCGCTCGAGGTCGTACGTGACCCGGTGCTGCGCGATGGTTTCGGCCAAGGCGTTCTCGATCAGGTCGCCGACTTCCGCCCAGCCCATGAATTCGAACATCAGAACACCCGAGCGAATGAGCGCGCCGGGATTGATGACGTCCTTGTCGGCGTATTTCGGCGCGGTGCCGTGCGTGGCCTCAAAGACGCCAAAGCCGTCGCCGATGTTCGCGCCCGGAGCGACGCCGAGGCCGCCGATCTGCGCCGCGCAGGCATCCGAGAGATAGTCGCCGTTCAGGTTCGGCGTGCAGACCATCTCGTACTCGTCGGCGCGGGTCAGGATCTGCTGTAGCATCGAGTCGGCGATGCGGTCGTTCACCATGATCTTCTGCTTCCACTTGCCGTTGCCGTGCGTGGCATAGATGGAATCGAGGCAGTCCTTCACCTCTTTGTAGATCTGCTGCTTGAACGCCTCGGTCGCCATCTCCAGACCCGGCTCGACCATCGCGGCGTTGGCTTCGATCGAGAGGTTGGGGTTTTTGTCCTTGTTGTCGATGGCCCAGCTCTCGCGTTCGGTGACGATCTGCTCGCGAAATTCTTCCTTGGCAAGCTGGTAGCCCCAATCACGGAACGCGCCCTCGGTGAACTTCATGATGTTCCCCTTATGGACGAGGGTCGCCGTCTTGCGTCCGTGGTCGATGGCGTACCGGAGGGCCCGGCGGACGAGCTGCCGCGTGGCCGTGATGGAAATCGGCTTGATGCCCACGCCGGCATCGGGCCGGATCTGCTTCTTCTCGCCACCCTCACGCAACAGCGCGTTGATGAAGTCAATGACCCGCTTGGCCTGCGGCGTGCCTTCCTGCCACTCCATGCCAGCGTACACGTCCTCGGTGTTCTCGCGGAAGATGACGATGTTCATCCGCTCGGGATGCTTCACGGGCGAAGGAACGCCCGGGATGTATTTCACCGGCCGCCAGCAGGCGTAGAGATTGAGGATCTGGCGGAGCGCCACGTTCAAGCTGCGGATGCCGCCGCCCACCGGCGTGGTCAGAGGCCCCTTGATGGCGATCCGGTACGCCGTGATCGCGTCGAGGGTGCCCTGTGGCAGCCACTCGCCGAACTGCTTGAAGGCCTTTTCGCCGGCAAAGACCTCGTACCAGACCACCCGGCGCTTTCCACCAAAGACCTTATCGACCGCCGCGTCGAAGACCCGCTTCGATGCTTTCCAAATGTCGCGACCCGTCCCGTCGCCCTCAATGAAGGGGATGACAGGCCTTTCGGGGATGACAAATTTCCCGTTTACGTAGTCAATCGCCTGGCCCTCTGCGGGCACGGGCACACCATTAAATTCTGCCATGGGCGAAATAACCCTCCGTCAATTGATTTCATGCCCTTTTGGGCAATTCCGTGGCCAGAGAGCCCCAGCTTGCGCCGTCATCCGCCACGACCGCACGCGAACTGCCAGTCAATAATTGCACCGACATTGTGTCGGAATCAGTCCGAGGAGGACGACCTCTCATCGGACATTTGAGCCGATCCACGGGTCGCTCAGGCGCTCTTCAACAAGCTGCGCAACACTGTGGGAAGAATTCCTCCGTTCCGGTAATAATTCACTTCCACCGTCGAATCGAGCCGCACGACCGCCTTGAATTCGCGGCATGTGCCGTCGGGGGCCGTCGCCACGACCGCGACCTCCGAGCGAGGTTTGATCTGGTCGCTGAGGCCGACGATGTCGAAAACCTCTTGGCCCGTGAGCCCGAGTGACGCCGCGTTCTGCCCTTCCTGGAACTGCAGCGGCAGCACGCCCATCCCGACCAGGTTGCTGCGGTGGATGCGCTCGAAGCTCTCCGCGAGCGCCGCCTTGATGCCGAGCAGGAGCGTGCCTTTGGCGGCCCAGTCACGCGATGACCCTGATCCGTACTCCCTCCCCGCCACGACCATCAGCGGAACGCCTTCGGCGCGATAGCGGACTGCGGCATCGTAAATCGCCATCCGCTCGCCGTCCGGGAAATGGACGGTGACGCCGCCCTCGGTCCCGGGCACAAGCAGGTTCTTCAGCCGGATGTTGGCAAATGTGCCGCGCACCATGATGCGGTCGTTGCCGCGCCGCGAGCCGAACGAGTTGAAGTCGCGCTTCGTCACGCCGCGCTCGCCCAAATAGCGGCCCGCCGGGCCGTCCTCGGGAATGTCGCCCGCAGGCGAGATGTGGTCCGTGGTAATCGAATCGCCGAGCAACGTCAGCACGCGCGCGCCGCGAATCTCGCCGATGGGCGCGGGCTCGCGGGACATCTCGATGAAAAACGGCGGCTCCTGAATGTAAGTGGATTCGGCCCGCCACGCATAGAGCGCGCCGCCGGCCACCGGAATCGCGTTCCACGTCGGATTGCCGTCCCACACATTTCCGTAGGACTTGCGAAACATCTCCGGGCGCACAGCGCGGCTCATCGTCTCGGCGATCTCCTCCTGCGAGGGCCAGATGTCGCGGAGGAAGACCGGGTTCCCGCTGCGATCTTTTCCCAACGGCTCGTTGACAAGGTCTTTGTCCACGCTGCCCGCCAGCGCATAAGCCACAACCAGCGGCGGCGAGGCCAGATAGTTCGCGCGCACCAGAGGATGGACACGCCCTTCAAAGTTGCGATTTCCCGAGAGCACCGCGGCGGCCACGAGCTTCCCTTCCGTGACCGCCTTCGCCACCGGCTCCGGCAGCGGCCCGCTGTTGCCGATGCAGGTCGTGCAGCCGTAGCCCACCAGGTCAAAGCGCAGCGCCGCGAGCGGTTCAAGCAAGCCGGATTCCCTCAAATACTCGGTGACCACTTTCGAGCCCGGCGCGAGGCTCGTCTTGACGTAGGGCGGAACCTTCAGGCCGCGCTCGGCGGCTTTCTTGGCGAGCAGTCCGGCGGCCAGCATCACCGAGGGGTTCGAAGTGTTCGTGCAGGAAGTGATGGCGGCAATGACCACCGCGCCGTGTCCCACCTGCGTCCGCGCGCCGTTGAGCTGTACTTGCGCCGAGCGATTCACGTCCTCGGCCGACAACCCGAATCCCCGCTCCTTGATGGGCGCGGAGAGCGCCCGTCGAAACGCGCTCTGCATTTCGGAAAGCGGCACGCGGTCCTGCGGCCGTTTGGGGCCTGCCAGGCTCGGCTGGACGTTCGCGAGGTCCAGCTCCAGCGTGTCGGTGAACTCGGGGTCGTGTGTCTCGTCGGATCGGAAGAGACTCTGCTCTTTCGTGTATCGCTCCACGCGCTCGATTTCCTCTTCAGAGCGCCCCGTCTGCCGAAGGTAGCGCAACGTCTCGGCATCCACTGGGAAAAAGCCCATCGTCGCGCCGTACTCGGGTGCCATGTTTGCGACGGTGGCGCGGTCGGCAAGCGTCATTTGCGAAAGGCCCGGACCGTAGAACTCCACAAACTTGTCCACCACGCCCTTCTTGCGCAGCATCTCGGTGACGGTGAGCACCAAGTCGGTGGCCGTCACGCCTTCGCGCAAACGGCCGTGGAGCTTGAAGCCGACCACCTTGGGCGTCAGGAAGTAGTAAGGCTGGCCGAGCATCGCCGCTTCGGCTTCGATGCCGCCCACGCCCCAGCCGAGCACGCCGAGGCCGTTGATCATCGTCGTGTGGGAATCCGTACCGACCAGCGTATCGGGCAGGAGAACAGCCTCCCCGCCCTCCTCGCGGGCCAGCACGACTTTGGCGAGGAATTCCAAGTTGACCTGATGCACGATGCCGGTCGCCGGAGGAACGACGCGGAAGTTGTCGAACGCCTTCTGGCCCCAGCGCAGAAATTCGTAGCGCTCGCGGTTGCGCTCGAACTCGATCTCCGCGTTGCGCTGCAAGGCCTGAGGATTGCCGAACACATCCACCTGCACCGAATGGTCGATCACCAGATCCACCGGCACGAGCGGATTGATCTTCGCCGCGTCGCCGCCCAGCCGCTGCATGGCCGAGCGCATCGCCGCCAGGTCCACCACGGCGGGCACACCCGTAAAATCCTGCAGAATGACGCGTGCGGGCTTGAAGGGCACCTCGCGAGCGGCAGGCGACTTGGCGTTCCATCGCGCCAATGTTTTGACATCTTCTTCGCTGACGAGCACGCCGTCGCAACTCCGCACCACCGCTTCGAGCAGCACCTTGAGGGAAAACGGTAAGCGCGAGATCACCCCCAGCCCGACCTCCTCCAGGTGGTCGAGACGATAGATCGCCGCGCGGCCCCCGCTTGTCTCAAGCATGGCGCGCGCGCCGAAGGCATCCTTGCGGTTGGTTGGCATCGCTCTCTACCCCCAGGGGAAACTCGGGGACATCGACAGACAGTGGGGTCACTCGTGAGAATGTTGACCGACCAAGATATCACCCGCTCCGCAGGCTTTCAAGGGATTGACGCGCGTCAAACGCGCGCCGACCCCTCTGCTCGGTCTTTCGCCCGCCGTCGTCCAGAAAACGCCCCGCAAATGGTTGACTTGTGGTGGAGTGCTGCTTACTATCGAATTTCGGACACGGAACAGGGCAACCCCTTTATCCATTCCAACCACTGTAGGTCTGCCGGCAAGCGTGCTGCTTCGGATGCCCGCAAATGCCGGCGGCACGAAAGGAGAAAAAGCGTGCGTCTCGAACTCAGCACGGACAGACGGCGAGTTGTGTCGCCGATGGGAGTCGGGTTTGTCTCAACAGCCCTTCTGCTGGCTCTTCTGGTACCCGTCGGTCGCAGCTTCGCGCAAGACAAACCGGCAAGAACTCTCTATCAGCGCATGGGCGGGTACGACGTCATTGCCGGAATCGTGGACGATTTCATCGCCCAGCTGGTGAAGGACCCGGCCTTCCAGCGCTTCGGTGGCGGCCGCAGCATGGACTCATTGCATAGGACGCGGCAGTTGGTCGTGGACCAGATCTGCAATCTCGCCGGGGGTCCATGCGTTTACATCGGCCGCGACACGAAGACCGCTCATGCGGGGCTCGCCATCACCGACGCGGAGTGGGATGCCAGCACGAAGAAATTCAAGGTCTCGCTGGATAAGTTCAATGTAGCCGAGCCGGAACAGAAGGAATTCCTCGTTATGATCGAAAAACTTCGGCCCGACGTCGTCGAAAAGCCGACAGAAGAGAAACCCAAAGGTCAGAACTGATTCAGGCAGGCACGAATCCAACCCGCATGGGCGGACGAGCAGCGAAAGTAGCGGACCAGTCGCGGCCCGCGCCGGAAGCGGAAGGCAGAGCACAGGCAGCACGTGCGCCAGTGTGGCGGCCGGCGGAGGGGGCCGGTGAAGTGTGGCTTGAGGCGCTTCGCTGGTGCGCTCTGGCCGTGTTCGTCGCGCTGCCGGTCGTTGGCTTCCTGGCGCCGCCGCTGGCCGGACGTGTCGTCTGGACGATCGTCTTGCCCGTCGTGCCGCTGACGATTGTCCTCGCCGGCTATCACCGCTGGCGACAGATCTGCCCCCTCGCCTGGTTCGCTCAGCTCGCCGCCAGCCTGGGCCGGCCCGGAGAGCGCCGGGCTTCGGCCTGGTTGCAGGCGAACTACTACTACGTGGCGTTCGCCGTTTTTTTCTTCTCCATCTGGTTGCGCCTGGTGGCTACCAACGGACACGGACCGGCTCTGGCGGGTTTCCTGTTGCTGCTTTCGCTCGCGGCTTTCGCTTATGGCGCCGCGCTGCTCAGAAAGTGGCAAGATTTCTTCCGAGTGCGCCGTCACTCGGGCGGAACCACTGTTCGGCTTCTGCGGGGCCCTAGTCCTAAGTCCGTCAGGTGACGGATTAGGCGTCCGGTGGCGTTGGGTTGGGCCGTTGCTGGGGCCGTGGCCCGATTTCGGCGGTTGAGATGGGGTTTATGATGTGGGAAAATTGGCTAGTCCAGGCTTGGCGTTATGAACAATTCCTCCCGTGACAGTCGGTCACCGTCGGGACTCTTCCCCGGCCGCCCGCCAGGGCACTTAAGGCGGGTCGAGATAGACGAGAGTTAGTTAGCCACCGGAGACGCGGTGATGACGATTCGAGACCTAACATACCCGGATGATGCCCACAAGACCATTGACTCTCTTTTGTCTGGGCTCAAGTACGATGCGGCTATAGCCGTGAGCGGACGGGTTCTCAAGAACGCGCCTCTACCCAATGATGGACCAGATTTTAGCACCGGCATTAGGCTTGGTGACCGTGCCGAAGACGAGGCTGTGCGACGAGACGCGGAGGGGCTCTTGGCGCGGCTCGCGCTCATCTCGATGGTGAGCAGGATGGAGGTTCACGCCCAGAATCTGCTGCTCCAGCGGCGCGTGCTGGAAGAACTCGGATCAACTGCGGCGCGGATGGTGCCGGGCAGAATGTGGTCCATACTCAAGCGCGCCCACCAGGACGCAAGGCGCCGCGGACCTGTAAAGCTCTGTAGCGAACTGGTGGTAACGAAGCCCTCTCCGCCGCTGGTCGCACGCATGAAGTGGCTTGAGGGAGTCTACCGGGTTCGCAATTGCCTCGCCCATCGGCTAGGCCAAGTCCAGATTGTTGACGTCAAGCCACCAGGCAAGGCTCTAGAAGATACGAAGGATGAAGACACACTGAAGGTCGTTTGGCTCAAGGCGGTGGCTTTGGTCGACGGCAGAGAAATCGAAGAGTTTCCACACCATGGCGGAGGCAACCTTCAGGTATCGTTCCGCGAGTACGAGCGAGAGTGGGCTATCGGCCAGAAAATTGACGTTACCTCGGAGGATTGCCAGGCCATAGCAATCAGTCTGTCTATGCTGGCTACAGAACTCTTGCGGTGTTTTGAGACCGAAATGAATGAGTTTCTTGGCATCAAAATACAACCGGGTGCCTAACTTAACTGACGGTTGGAGCGGAGCTGGCATTCAATTGTAGGTTGCTTGTAAGTTTGTGCGTGGGCAGCGCCGATATCGCCTGTCATGTCGGCGACCGTTAAGAAGCCAGGACAGGCCATGGATAGGACGCGGTGACTGAGATGTTCCGCGTGTTCGTGGGGCGCATAGATACATCAGAATGTATGCGCCACCCGCGCAATTGAAAGGTATGGAAATGAAATGTCTTGTGTGTGGCAAAGATCACTTCAAAAAAGACGGCGTTCTTAAGGTCATCCACGCCATTGAGCCATGGAAGCTCGTCCGTGATTACATGGCGACGATGCTGGAAATTCTCGTGTCGATGCAGAACGATGCAGTTGACAACCGGAAAGGCGCATTCATCACGAGATTGCGGGATTACAAAGAATGCTATTTCAAGGGATTATGGACCGGCCTCATGGCTACGCCCGAAGAGGTCGTCCACGACGCCTCTGGAGAAAAACGCTGGTTTACGCTCGCCGAACTCGCGAAGAGAGTGTCTAAGACGGTGTTCGGTCAGGACAGCACCCTATCGAAGAATCTCGCCGATCCAGGCAAGACGGAGTTTACGGCGATGAACATCCTAAACGCGTCCACGCACCTAACGGCGCTCTTCCTGTTGTACCGGAGCCATTTGTCGGATGCAGAAGCGAAAAGTATGTACGACATAGGTTTGAAGGACGTCGAGATGGAGGCCGCACATCTGGAGTACGTCTTTGAAGCACTCAAGGCCGGGAAGGATAGAAAGGATATCATCGGCGGCATACGCAGTATGCGGAAAAAGAGGTGATCTGGCCTCTCATTCTCCACCATCTTGGCCCGATCACTCTGGGCACACTTATCACCGGGATGGGCAGGCTACACCCAATTCGCGGGCGGCGCATCCTTGAAGGACAATGTATGAGCCACCCGCGCTCCGCGCCAGCCGGCGGCACCGCCCTTTCAGAGATGGCTACCCGCTTCACCGCCTGTCTGCTAGGGCCAGCTCGATGAGCGTTTGGATTTGCCTGGAAAGGCGGGCCAGCGCCCTGAGAACGAGCCACGCCGCAATCAGGAAGATCCACTCCAGCCGCGTAATGGATGTGAGCAATTCCCAGCCGAAAACGAAAACACCGCCTATCAAGAAGGGAATCCCGCGAATAACAGACCACATGCGTGGGCCGTAGTCGAGCAAGGCAGCATAAGCCAAGAGGCCAGCCCAGCCGATGCCAAGTGCCCAAATAAGCTGTCGTCGGTAGCCAGCTACGGTGAGGCCAATTATCGCTGCCAGAGCGCACGCTCCACCCACCAGCATCTCGACTCCCTCTGTGTCGCCCCAATTGTGGATCACAATCGCACCGCCCACCAGAGTGCAGAACGCGGCAGGCAGGACGCCCGCGAACATGATCCACGCCATTTTGCCAGAAGCCTCTTCGTCAAAGCGTCCAAGGTCAATCCCCCATTTCATGATTCGTTCCTCCTCTGTTTGTGGGGGGTCCCGTCCGGCAGCGGGGGACTTTCCTTCCCATGACTGCCCCCGTGATGTCCACCTAGCGCAGGTGGCGCCCACATTGTCTTTTATGTGTGCGCTCATCAGCAAGGGGGACTAAACTGCTCGCGTGTCCCACACCGCCCCGCTGGAGTCCCGGTAGCGCCGTGCTGATCTATGCGTCCGGAGGAATCAAAATGGTCGAGTGTGCACGAGTACGGGCCGCGGGGAAGCGTGTCACCCTTCGGCCCACCGCCCTTGCGGATCGACCGCGTGCGGATCCCGGCTGACCCGACAGCGCGATTGTGAACCCGACGGAGAGCCGCAGAGTTACAGACCAACTCTGCGCTACCCTGCTGAGGCAATCGGCTCCGGCACGTTTAGGGTTTCTATTACTTCCCCTTCCACTTTTTGCACCACCTCCTTGGCGTAGGGAATAAAGTGGTGCCCTGAGATCAGGATGGTAAAACCCAGCCAAAGCTTCGGACGATTCATCGCATACCGGGCAATGAGTCGGAGGAAGTATTTCCAATATGCTGCCTTGTAGGAAGACCTCAAGCCCTGATACCAGATCGACCGGAGCACAATCCTGAGGATGCCTCCCAAGCGCGGCTGCTGGGAGGGGTGCTGGCAATCCTTGCTCTGCCAATCATTGAGGGAACGCCACGCGCGCTCGTAGAATTTCGTCGGATCGTAAATCGAAGCAATTGTCTTTTGAAAGCCCCTCACCAAAACTTCGGCGGGAAGAATGGTGCGGAAGTTCGAGATCGTGGAATCGCTGCTGTTGACGCTGTATTCGATCAAGCGCCCCTCTTTTCTCATTCGGTCGTGGAGCGGGGTTAGCGGCACCGCGTGCAAGAAGTTCACCATGGCCCAGGGAATCGCTGCGCGCTCAATGAAGCGAATCTGCTGCTCGAAGATGTCTTCGGGGTCGGAGTCAAACCCGAGGATGAATCCGCCCGTAACCCATAGCCCGCTCCGGTGCAAAATCTTGATGGATTCAACCGGGTCCAGTGTGAGGTTCTGCAACTTCTTCGTTTCGACCAGGGACTCTTTCGAAGGACTTTCAATCCCCACGAAAACATAGAGGAAGTTCGCTTTCACCATTGCCTCAATCAGAGCTGTACGCCGGGCGAGATCCATCGACGCTTCGGCGTAGAACGCCAGCGGGAAACCATGAGCCCGCTGCCACTTTTCCAATTCCACAGCCAGCCCGAGAGCCAGCTTGTGATTGCCGATGAAATTGTCATCAACGATAAACACCTGTTTTTTCCATCCCAAACTCAAGAGCGTGTCCAGTTCCGCCAGTACTTGCTCAGGGCGCTTGGCTCGAGGCTTTCGTCCGTAAAGGATAATGATGTCACAGAACTCGCATTGAAACGGACAACCCCGCGAGAATTGAATCGGCATCGAGGCATAGTACTCAGTTTTCAAAAGGTCGAATCTTGCGACCGGCGTTTTGGTGAGGTCTGGCTTCTCTTCGATTCGATAAAGCCGTTTCGCCGTCCCGTTTTCAAAGTCTCGGGCGATCTCGTCAAACACCTCGTCCGGCTCGCCCGCCACGACGTGATCCGCCAACTTCAGCAGGACCTCCGGTTCGCCGCTCGCGTAAGGTCCTCCTACTACCGTGCGCCGGCCCAGGCGACGAGCGCGGGCAAGGATCTCCTCGAGCCCTTTTCTCTGGACCTTCATGCCGCTGACCATGACGAGATCAGCCCACAGGATGTCGTCGTCATTAACTTCTTCCACTTGCTGGTCGATCAGGCGAATGGCCCAACCCTTGGGACACAAGGCAGCCACTGTGATGAGTCCCAGCGGGGGCATCAGGACTTTTTCATCAAGGACCTGCATCATGCCCGCGAAGCTCCAAAACGAAGCCGGGAATTGGGGCCAGACCATGAGGGCTTTGATTCGCTTGCCGAGCGCAGGAAAAGCGGGAAGCGTCTCGGGGAGCGAGAGAGATTCGGGATTCATTGGCAAGCGCTCCAAAGGTTGGTCAAGATAGTACATCCCTCATGGGCGCCGCTGAAGTTGGCGTCGTGAAAGTGAGCTCAGCGCTGTGGCCGAAAGGTATGTTCGCCCCCTTCGCACTGTGCATTGGCCACAAGCTAGACTTGTGAGGAAGACGTGAGGGGCGACTCTACAAATGTTCTGCTCGGCGATTCCAAAAAGCTCGGCTGGGAGCTGCGCGGAGTCAACAAGAGGTGGGAGCGACTTCAGGCGCGCCACACTCGCTCTTGCTAGATGCTTCGCGTGACCTCTAAGCCAAAACGTCCGTTTTGGACTACCTAGGCGATGGGATTATACACAGAGTCCCCCTTCTTTCAAGCCGTTTGAGTTCGGCCTTCTGTCCAGGCCGCCAGCCGCAGGGGGAAGTCACGGGAACGCTCTCGTGCCTTGAGCATCTGTTGTTTGTCCATGAAGGAACCCACGGCAGGAAGATCCCATGTGGCTACCGGCTGTCAGGCTGACGCTCCAGGCTGACCTGTGCACCTCGCTTCCCGTGCGAGAACTATGTGTTTTGGCACAACTGGAACGCCAGAAAATCACCAAGTTACAGCCCATCTTTCCGCAGGCCTTTTGGCACGCCCGGAGAGGATGTAACCTGCCACCTCAAATCCCGGTCAGTCCCCAGGTGTGAAGATGTGAAGAAAAGATTGTCTCTGCCTTCTGCTGGGCCTTTTCCTGTCGGGAACAGCCCTTCCCAACAATGCGCGCCCAATCTGCCCCAGTAAGGCCCTCTCCTTGAACAACAGGATCCACCGCAGACGCGGAGGCCAGAGAACATCACGTTCGGAGACACCGCGGGACTCCAATGGCGGCCGACAGATCACGGGCCCTGTCGTGTTCGAGCCGTTGGCTCAGTCCAACTCCAGCCGTCCCGTTGAATGTGACCCAATCCCCGAAACTTGCTTTGATTGCCCCGCTCTTCGTAGAATGCTATAATCAGCCGAGTTTTTGGGACCTTACGGGTCCCGGTCCGCTGCGGGAGAAGCCGAGCGCCAGCGACGCCCCGCACACTGAGGGCTAGCTGCCAGCCGGGTGTGTTTTCGGCTGGCCGCCTGGGGGAAGCGAGAGGGGATGAGTTCTCTACCCCGCCGAGCGGGGGTCGGAGCTCAATGTGTAATTATCGCCAATCAGGTTTCTTTACTTGGACCCTAGGCCTGACGCTCGTGTGGCTTGCCGCGTCATCCCTCCCCGCCCGGGCCGACCAGATCGTGTGCCTGGTCGATGAGCACGGGCACAAGGTCTACATCAACATCGGGGACCCGCCGTCTTCGGCCGGCGGGCACGCAGGTCATGCCTTCCGGCCCGCCCGGACCGGTTTCAGTCTCCCCCCGAAGGAGATCGACCACCTGGTTCATCAGGTGGCCACGCGCTCGCAGGTTGATCCCAAGCTTGTCCACGCTATCATCCAGACGGAATCCGATTACAATCCCAACGCCGTCTCCAACAAGGGCGCCATGGGCCTGATGCAACTCATTCCCGCGACAGCGCAGCGCTTCGGCGTCGAGAATCCCTTCGACCCAAAGCAGAACATCCAGGGCGGCGTCTCCTACTTGCGCCACCTGCTGGACCTGTTCGGCGGCGATCTGACGCTCTCGCTCGCGGCTTACAACGCGGGCGAAAATTCCGTCCTGCGGAACGGCGGAGTCCCCAATTTCGACGAGACGAAGAATTACGTGCGCAAGGTCAGCAACCTTTACGGTTCTGCGGCCGTCCCAAACGGTGAGGAGCAGAAGCCGCAGGAGCCGCCTAAGCCGCCCATCTATCGGTACGTTGACGCGGAGGGCGTGGTGCATTATACGAATGGGTTTGAATTCTAGTTAGTCCCGGGCGCCGTCCGCAGGCCCGCGGGCCTCCCGAGCCAGGTCGCTGGCGGACGGCTGCGGAGACAGAACGGTTGAGGTCGAGCAATCGAAAAGTACCCCTCGGGTTAGTCCTCCTGCTTGCCAGCCTGCTGGCTTTCCTTCCATTGTCTCCTTCGGCGGATGCGGCCACGCGCCGCCAGCGCGCCGAGAAAGCCTACAACAACGCCCAACGCCTGAGCGCCACGCTCAATTCCCGTCCGGAGAGCGCCCGAAAGAAGGACGATTACGCGAAGTTGATTCGGGCCTTCAAGCTCGTGCACATCTACGACCCCGCCTATAGCAAGGCACCAGTGGCCCTTTCCATCGTGGCGGAGGTGTACAGCGAAATGGGGCGGCGCTTCTCGAGCGACGAATACCACCGCCGCGCCATCCAGGCGTATCAGTACCTGATTGAGCAGTACCCTGGCGGGTCACTGTCACGCGACGCCCTGTTCACGATCGCGGAGATTTACCGCTCCGACCTGGACGACGCAGAAAACGCGCGCAAGGCTTTCGAGGATTTCGTGGAAAAGTTCCCCCGCTCGGCCCAAGCGGCCGAAGCCCGGGAGAAAATCAAACAGATCGACCGTCGGGTTGCCGAGCAAGCTGCGGCAAAGGCCCCTAAGCCCGAGCGGCCCACGACCGGTCTCCCGGAAGTGACCGCTCTGCGCCGCTGGGTGGGACCGAGCTACACGCGCATCGTCATCAACGTGGAAGGCGAGGTGAAATTCGACACGGCCCGCCTTCCCAACCCTGACCGCATCGTCCTCGACTTGCTGAACAGTCACCTCAGCTCAGCGCTGGTCGGCAAGACCTTTCCGGTCGAAAACGGGTTCCTTCGCCAAGTGCGGGTCGGCCAGTTCCAGCCCAATGTGACGCGCGTCGTCCTGGACGTGGAGAAGATCGAGGACTACTCCGTGTTTACCCTGCCCAACCCCTTCCGGCTGGTCATCGACATCAACGGCCCGCCCCCCGAGGTTGCGGAGAAGACTGCCCAGGGTTCGAAGGGAGCTCCGGCAGCGCTTGCGGAAGAAAAGGAGACTGCCGAATCGCGCCAGTCGGCCACGCCGAAGCCGGCTCCCGAAGAACCCGCGAAGAAGGAAATGACCGCGGTGAGCCCGCCCGCCCTGCCGCCCACCGGGACGAGGAAGGCCGGGCCTGCGGTGCCAACGCCGGGCGGGACCGCGACTCCCACCAAGCCTCCCTCGCCGACCGAGGCGGGCGCGCGGACGTTGACCCGCGCGCTGGGCCTGAAGATCGCCAGGATCGTCATCGATCCCGGCCACGGCGGGCACGACACCGGAACGATCGGGCCCACCGGACTGATGGAGAAGGACGTCGTGCTCGACGTCGCGCTCAAGCTGAAGAACCTCATCGAGGAAAAAGCTGGCGCGGAGGTCATCATGACCCGCTCCGACGATACCTTTATTCCCCTCGAGGAGCGCACTGCCATCGCCAACGAGAAAGGTGCCGACCTCTTCATCTCCATCCACGCCAACGCCAGCCGCGACAAGCGTGCGCGCGGGATCGAGACCTATTTCCTGAACTTCAGCTCCAATCCCGAGGCGCTGGAAGTGGCGGCGCGCGAAAACGCCACCACGCAGGAATCCGTCCACCAGCTCCAGAACCTCATCAAAAAGATCGCCCTGACCGAGAAGATCGAGGAGTCGCAGGATTTTGCCACCCACGTGCAGCGCGAAGTCTACTCGCGTCTGCGCAAGACCACCGGCGCCGGAAAGGACCGCGGCGTGAAGAAGGCCCCTTTCGTGGTGCTCATCGGCGCGAACATGCCCTCGATCCTGGCGGAAATCTCCTTCCTGACCAATCCGCAGGACGAACGGCTGCTGAAAAAAACCGCCCACCGCGACAGAATCGCCGAAGCCCTGTACCGGGGCGTCGAGCATTACGCGAGCAGTCTCGGCGGCATCAAAGTGGCCGAACGGACCAGGGATTCCGCCACGAGCTCCCTGGAATCCTCCCCTGCCAGCGCCTCAAATTTCTGATATTCTAAGGCTGATGGTTCGCCGGCCCGTCTGGCAGATAGTACTTCTGGTTTGCTTGCTGGCCCTCCCTCGCGCGCTCCGCTCCCAGACACACACCGTAATCCCGCTCGTGCCCGCAGCGAACTGGCACCTGATGAGTTCGCAACCTATGGATCTCGAGGCGGTGCGACAGTGGGGCGGTGACCCGGTCATCGAGCACGAATACGGCGTGAAGACGCTCGTGCAGCGGAAGTACCACCTGGGGGATCAAACTGCAGAAGTGCTGGTCGAAGAAGCGGCAGACGCCACGGCGGCCTATGGCCTGCTCACCTTTTATCAGACGGATTCCATGCTCCCCGTCAAAAACATGGACCTTACCCTGGAGGGGGCGGAAGGCGCCTTGATGGTCCGTGGGCGCTTCTTCGTCCGGGCGGCACGCCCCGCGGGCTCGCGAATCTCTGACAATGCTTTCCAGGCCCTCCTGGTCTTCATCGGCGGCACCCGGCCGAGCGTGCATGAATCGGCCAGTCTGCCTCCTCCGCTGCCGGCGCAAGGATTGATCCGCGGCTCGGGGAAGTACCTGCTCGGGCTGGAGACCGCGCGGCGCGTCCTACCAAATTTCCGGACAGATTTGATTGGATTCTCGCAAGGCGCGGAGGCCCAGGTGGGAAGTTACCGCATGGGACAAGCACGTGCCACGGTGCTGGCGATCACCTATCCCACGCCGCAAATCGCCCGCGCCCGGTTCGGCGCGATGGAGAGTCTGCTGGGAATCAACCAGGATCGCGGGGTGGATTCGGTCTACGGCCGCCGCAGTAGTTCTTACGTCTTCCTGGTGCTCGACGCAGGCTCCGCATCCGTCGCCATGAAAATGATGGACCAATTCCAGGTCTCCTCCAACGTGAGCTGGAACGAGAAGGCACCGGACCAGCGCTCGTTTACGTTGCAGGTGATTCAACTCGTGCTCGCCAATATGCTGCTCTCGTTCATGATCGCCGGCTTCGCGTTGGGAGGCGGCATCATGATCTACTTGTCGCGGCGCGTAGCGACGAAACTCTTTCCGCAATGGACCTGGGCCGACACCGAACACGAGACCATCATCCGCTTGAACCTGAGGTAGAGATAAGTCATTATCAATCAACAGGTTAGGTGGCAATCGGTGGGATTTCCTAAGGAATTAGGGATTTCAGGAATTCAGCCGACAAAAAGCCAGATAAGTCATTGACTCTAAAAGGCTTAATAACTGAAAAAAAATCCTAGAAATTCCTTGACATAACCAGGTCGATTTTTTAGACTCACTGCGGGTTTAGTCTGGCGGGGCGCGTCCGCCATTCTATTCTCCTCTCAAATGCTCACCCACGGGTCTGGCGGCGACGCTAACTTTGTTGGGTGAGCATTTTTATGTCGGCCGGCGTAGCTCAGTCGGTAGAGCAACGGTTTCGTAAACCGTAGGTCGGGGGTTCGATTCCCTTCGCCGGCTCCATCCCCTCACAAGTTGGCCCGTCTTCGACTCGATGGGGCCGGCATGTTTTCTCGCGTATTCTGTGAGTGACGCAGCCCAATTTCCGACGAAAGAGAAGCCTGACGAATATTTACCGCGGAGAGGGGCATGAGCGCGCGCGAAATCGCCCGTTTGGGAAGCCTGCGTGACGCCGCGCATTTTCAGGAACACCTGCGTTCATTAGGACTCACCGTCCCCTGCGATCGCGAACTCTCGCGCGGAGCGGAATCGCCGCTCGCCCAACCGCTGGTTTCGGGTGACATCACGATCGGCAACCGCATCGCCATTCATCCCATGGAAGGCTGGGACGGTACAGCGGACGGCAATCCCTCCGAGAGCACGATTCGCCGTTGGGAACGTTTCGGCCAGAGCGGCGCGAAGTTGATTTGGGGCGGCGAGGCCGTCGCGGTGCGCCACGAGGGGCGCGCCAATCCGAACCAATTGGTGATCGCCCCACACACGCTGAAGGGTCTCGCCCAGTTGCGCGCGGGCCTGATCGAAGAGCACCGCCGGGCGGCGGGTTCGGACGAGGGTTTGCTCGTCGGCTTGCAGTTGACACATTCGGGGCGCTACTGCGTTCCGAACACCAGCGGCCAGCCCGAACCGCGCATCCTCTACCACCATCCTATCCTGGACCGGCGGCTCAAATTGCCCCCTGACTATCCCCTGCTGACCGACGGCGAAATCGCCGGGATTATTGAAGATTTTCATCACACCGGGCGCATGGCCTGGGAACTAGGCTTCGATTTTGTGGACGTCAAACACTGCCATGGATACCTGGGGCACGAATTCCTGAGCGCGCACACGCGCGAAGGGCCCTACGGCGGCAGCTTCGAGAACCGCACGCGATTCCTGCGCGAAGTCGTGGAGGGAATCCGGGCAGCCGCCCCGGGCTTGCGGATCGGCGTGAGGCTCTCGGCGTTCGATACAGTGCCGTTCCACCCGGATCCGGCGCAGTCCTCGCCGGGAAAACTGGGGCCCGGAATCCCGGAGCCGCACGAACACCTGATCCCCTACCGGTGGGGATTCGGCGTGGACCCGCAGAATCCCATCGAGCCCGACCTGACAGAAACGATGCAGTTCCTCTCTCTACTCGAGAAACTGCAGATCCGCCTGGTGAATCTATCCGCAGGGAGCCCTTATTACAGCCCGCACATCCAGCGGCCAGCGCTCTTCCCGCCGTCGGACGGATATCAGCCGCCGGAGGACCCGTTGATCGGCGTGGCGCGCCAGATGGAGATGGTGCGACGGCTCAAGCAGCAATTCCCGCGCCTGATCATCGTGGGCACAGCCTACAGCTACCTGCAGGATTTTCTGCCCTATGTGGCTCAAGCGGCGGTGCGCAAGGGCTGGACCGACCTGGTGGGCTTGGGGCGCATGGTCTTGACTTATCCAGATATACTCCGCGACGTCCTCGAAGGTCGGCCGATCGACCGCAACCGTGTTTGCCGCACCTTCAGTGACTGCACGACCGCGCCAAGGAAGGGCTTGCCTTCGGGGTGCTATCCCCTGGATGATTACTACAAGAAATCCGAAGCGGCCAAGCGCTTGAAAGAGATCAAGGCAAGGGGTTAACCCAGCCCTGCTGCAGGCGCTGCACCAGCTCTTGTCTATTTGTGCTCCCCGAGCGGTTTCGCGATCTCGTCGAGCAGGTCCGGCTTACCCTCCTCGCGCACCAGGTGCGGATACCGTTCGCCGCCGCGATAGTCAATCACGCACGTCTTGTAGTAATCGTCGTTCAACACCAGCAACCGAATGGGCTGAGAGGTATTCTTGCTGGCCTTCAACACATCGCGGAATAGATCGGGCGTGAAGGCGCGAGCATTCACCGCCACGACGCGCATGCCCGCCGTGATCCCCGCGTTATAAGCGAGCCCTCCGACGATCGAGTCCTGAACCGCCCCATCATTGCCGAGGCGCAAGCCGATGGAGTAGGTCGCGTTCACCCCTTCGCCGAACCGACCTCGGCCACCGTTTTCCGGCGGCTTGTCGGAATACTCTACTTTCCACCCGGCGGCTTCAATCCCCCCCACCGGGGCTTCGGGCGAGGTAGAGGTCAGGCGCTCATGGAAGAAGCCGGCCCAGTCGTACGACACCACTTCATTGAGGGAGCGCACTAGCTCCTCAAACGTGTAAGTCTTCAGCTCGGGACCATTGTTCGGACCACCGAAGAAGAGATGGCAGAAATCCTCAAAGGATTTCTTGCCCTGGCTCCGGTCGTGGATGAGGGTCGCAACCTCAAGCCACAGCAGATCGCCTTCGGGGTAGTAGTCGGAGCCGCGCCGCCAGTTTGTCCAGCTGCCCCGGCCGAAGGCAAGGCCCGGTACCGCGTCGGCCGTGTCCTGAAGAGGTCGCCAGGTACGTCCAGGGCGACCGGGTCCCAGGCTTGCAGCCGTGTCCGCCAAGTGTTCGCGGTATTGCTCTGGAGTCGACAACCCACTGCGGGCGACAAGAAGGTCACCCAGGTAAGTGGTAAGGCCCTCATAGACCCACAGCAAATCGGTCTTCATCGGCGCCTCGTAATAGGGAGCGCTCATGTCAGCAGGGCGGCGAAACTTGCCGCTCCAAGAGTGGACGAATTCGTGCGACAGAAGCCCCGCGACGCCTCGGCGTTCTTGGGGGCTCAACAGGGCCCGCTCCTCGGCGCGGCTGTCATTAGACTCATGGTGTTCGAGACCGAAATGCGCCACGTGATCGCTCAAGGTCAGCAGGAAGTGGTAGTCGCGGTAATGCCGTGCGCCAAAAAGCTTGCCCGTCTCCGCCACCAGATTCGTGAAGCCCTTCTGCGTTTCGGGACTCACGTCGAGCGCCGCCTCGCTGTCCGCCACGAGGTCGATCTGGTGGTGGACCGACTCGCCGGGCGGCGTCACGTCTACGGCGCGATAGTACTCGCCGGCAACTACGGGCGAGTCTACCAAGCGGTTCAGCGAAACCGCTTTGAAAGTGATCTCGTTGCCCGCCACGCTTTCCTGCGCCAGCGCAGTCCCGAACTTCCACCCTTGCGGCAAGCGCAACGTCGGCTTATAGGTGATCTCCTCAGCGGGGGCTCCTGCGAGATACAGCAGGTTCTGGTGCCAATTCACGACCACCAGTTTGTCGCTAGCGGAAGCGCTGGCCGTGTAGGTGCCGCCTGCCGGCTCGATGTAGTCGAATCCCACCTCGAGGCTCTCCGCGTCCGCAGGCACATCCAAGTGGAAGGTGAACACGTCAAGCAGATCGCGCCGCCAGGGAATCGTCTTGCCGTTTGCCAAGAACTTCAGCCCTGCCAGGTTGCCGACGGGGCCGCCGGGCACGTGCTCACCGGGAATCCATTTGGGGTAATAGAGCGTGAGCGGGCCGGGCTTTACCGGCAGCACCATGCGCGTGTGAAGGACCTTCTCCGGCGCCTGGGTCGCATCGACCGTAAGAGTGATCGTCGGTCGAGATTGGGCGGACAACGCAACCGCGCCTAAAGCAACGATCGCAAAGACGATCATCGACAAGCGGAAAGATATTGAACTCATAAGAATAGTCCCTCGTGGAAGGATTGTGACCACTCCCCTGGCCTCGCACCGCCAGAGGCAAACGCGAAATCATAATCCCGCCTCTGGCAAGACTGCAACCCTTGAGACGGACTGCTCTGTTGATTTCGTAGTGCTATCGGGCGATGCGGACCCGCCGCGGCGGGTACACCTCCGAGACATCCTCACCGCGCTGAAACCTGCATGAACACAGACGACCACGAAAAGTTCGCAGGGACAGTTCACTGGTTGACACGCGCCGCTTTGACGAAATGGGGCTTGCCTCGCGGGATTTTGGCCGCTAACATCGCCGCGGTCAGGCTCACAGACTTCCGGCCGAAGAGACCTTTATTGTAATCGAGGAGATTCTCATCATGCGTTTCGCATTCAAGAACCTCGCCGTCCTGCTCATTCTGATTTCTTTGGGGGGCATCTGCCGTGCGGAGGTGAAGCTTCGCGCCCTCTTCAGCGATCACATGGTGCTGCAGCGCGGCGCCAAAGCCCCCGTCTGGGGGACCGCCGATCCCGGCGAGCAGGTGAAGGTGACGCTCGGCAGTGCGAGCGCGCAGGCGACCGCCGATAGCGCGGGACAGTGGAAGGTGGAGCTCGGGCCGCTCGAAGCCGGGGGCCCGTTCGAGATGACGGTGGCCGGGACGAACACCGTCACGCTCCACGACGTGGCGGTGGGTGAAGTCTGGATCTGCTCCGGCCAGTCGAACATGGAGATGGCGGTGGGCAACAGCGCGCGCGCCTGGGGCGGGGTCTACAACGCCGAGCAGGAAATCGCCGCGGGCAATTACCCGATGATTCGGCACTTCGCCGTCAAAAGAGCCGTGGCAGGCAAGCCCCAACCGGACGTTACCGGACAATGGGTCGTGGCCACCCCGGAGACCGTGGGCGAGTTCACGGCCGTGGGATATTTCTTCGGCAGGGAGATTCACGAAGCGCTCGGCGTCCCGGTAGGGTTGATACACACCTCGTGGGGTGGCACGCCAGCGGAGGCGTGGACGAGCGAGCAGGGGCTCGCCGCCGACCCCGATCTGGCGAGCATCTCGAAATCCTGGCAGGAGAAACTCGCCGAGTATCCGGGCCTGCTGGCGAGATTCCGCCGCGAGCTTACACAATGGGACGAGGCTTCCAACCAGGCCGAGGCGGACGGCAAGGTCGCGCCGCCTCCTCCTAAACTCCCCGATGACCCGCGCAGCAACTCCTGGCGCGCCTCGGCACTCTTCAACGGTATGGTCGCACCGCTCATTCCTTACGCGATTCGAGGCGCGATCTGGTATCAAGGCGAGTCCAATGCTGATCGCGCCTACCAGTACCGCAAGCTTTTTCCGGCAATGATTCAGGACTGGCGCCGCGCCTGGGGCGTGGGCGATTTCCCCTTCCTCTTCGTGCAGCTCGCCAACTTCATGCAGAACTCCGCGCCGAAGACTGCCTGGGCGGAGTTACGCGAAGCGCAGGCGATGACGCTTTCGCTTCCCAAGACCGGCATGGCGGTGGCGGCGGATATCGGCGACCCGAACGATATCCATCCCAAGAACAAACAGGAGGTCGGACGGCGCCTGGCTCTGGCCGCGCTGGCGATTGCCTACGGAAAGGACGTGGTCTATTCCGGACCCGTCTATAAATCCCTGACGGTCGAGGGCAACAAGATCCGCCTGAGCTTTCGCCAAGTGGACGGTGGCTTGTTCGGGAAGTCCAACCCACTCAAAGGTTTCGAAATCGCTGAGGCTGACCAGAAATACGTAGCCGGCGAGGCGAAGATAGAAGGCAATACCGTCGTCGTGCGCAGCGGCAAGACGCCACGCCCCGTCGCGGTGCGCTACGCCTGGGCCGATAATCCCGAGTGCAGCCTCTACAACAAGTCCGGTCTGCCGGCAGTCCCCTTCCGCACCGACGACTGGCCGGGTGTGACGGCGGGGAAGAAGTAGTCAGTTGCGGAGCGGCCCGATAGTTCCAGCGCTCCGTAGTCTCGGCGACCGAAGGTGCCATGCCACCGTGGCCAAAGTCACTGCCTACCGACATCTCACGCACCGCTGGACTCCGAGCGGCGGGAGGACGGGTGAGGGTCAGAATCACGGATTGCCGATGAAACGGGGCTTCCACTTTCTCGGATTGTTCCTGCTTGCCGTCTGGTATGCGACGCCATCATCAGGAGCCGCCATGGACGCTCAATCCCTTAGGCGTCAAGTGGAGTCGCTGATCAAAGCGGAATGGACCAAGATCGACCCGACGCGCGCAATGGCAAAGTCCATTGACGAGTTCAAGAGTTGGAGCTCCGCGGTCACGCCGCCCATTCCCGCCGCTTGGCCTCCCGATGGAAAGGGCGTGGTGTATTACTACGCGTACGCCTACGGCATGAACCCCAGCCGATTGGCTGACGGGGAATGGATAGCGGCGCCCTGGGCGCGGGTGAAAGTAGATGCCACTGGCCAAGCGGCATCCCAGCTGGAAATGCTGACCAAAGAAATCAAAGAATTGGGTATACAGGGGGTGCGACCACTGCAGGAGGATGAAGTCAAAATCTCTCGTCAGCGCGCCCTCGTCGAGGAACAGATCCTCAACCTCTCAACGAAATCATCTGTCGCCGGATTCGACGCCAAGCCCGTGAAGCAGTTTTTCCGGGTCTGGTGCTCGACCAACGGCGTTATCGTGGAGCAACTCCGGTCCAAGCATCCGCAATTCTTTGGCTGGGTGGGCTGTGAGTAGGCAGGGGCAAACCCGGCAATTCGCTCAACGTGCGCCGGGCAAAAGGCCTATCTCAACGCAACCACAAGGCAAGCGGCGAGCGTGGCCACAAACAGCCCGGCAAAGAGCGGGGTGATGACCTTGCGCAGCGACGGTCCACCCGCGATAAACGCAATGCCCGCCTTGACAAGCGTGTTCGACGCGCAAGCGAGCAGAATGGAAGCGTTGGCGGTGCTGTGAGTGAGGACCGCGTCGCGGGCGAGGCGCGCCATCGAAACGGTGACGGCATCGACGTCCGTGAGGCCGGCGATGGCGCTCGCCACGTAGGCCCCCGCGGCGCCGAAATAGTGGTGCGCGGCAGTGGCCGCAAACAGCACCACGGCAAAGAGCGCCGCAAACTGCAAGGCGCGGCTCAATTCCATCGGGTTCTTGACTTCCAGGCGGGCTTCCGCTTCCTCCTTTTTCCTCCGCCACAGGAAGAGTGCCAATCCGATCCCTAGCACAGTCGGCGCCGCGATGGCGGGTAGCAGCTTGCGGGCCAGTCCCGGATCAATCACCACGGTCAGAATCAGAACGCGGATGAACATGATCGTCGAGGCAATCAAAATCCCGAGGGCGAAATAGCGGGCGGCGGAGGAGCTAGCCTCGCGCGCCTTCTGCGAGAGGCCGAAAGTCGTTGCCGTGCTCGAGGCGAGTCCGCCCAGGAATCCAGTCACGGCGATGCCCTGCCGCGCTCCGAGGAAACGCATGAGCACGTAGCCCAGCATGCTAACGGCGGAAATCAAGACCACCATCCACCACACCACGCGCGGGTTCAGGACGTCGAAGGGGCCGTAAGTGCGGTCCGGCAGCAGGGGCAGGACAATGACACTGACGATGCCAAACTTGAGAATCGCGTAGATTTCCCCTTCCTGAATCTTCTCGGCAAGTTGATGCAGCGGCGCCTTCATCGAGAGCAGCAGCGTGGTGACGACGGCGAAGGTGGCGGCGGGGATCAGATAGTCGAACGCCGCAAGCGCCCCGAAGATGAAGGCCAGGATGGCGACGAGCTCTGTCGTCGCCCCTTTGTGCTTGCCTTGCGCGGTGACGAAGTAGGCGGCGACGGCAATGGCGCTGACGCCCGCGAGCGCCACCGGCAGCATCCACAGGAACCCCGCACGGGCGAGCAGGCCGGAAAGGAAACCGGTCAGGGCGATGACGGGGAAGGTCCGGAAACCGGCAAAGAGCGGCTCGTCGACCTTCTGTGAGTGCTGGCGCTCCAGGCCGATCAGCAGACCCATTAAGAGCACCATGGCGCCGTTGTAAGCGATTTGGAGGTGAGTGGGCATCAACCGGCGACGGGTTCGATGACGACGCGATCACTCGCGTCCCATCCGGCGTAGTAGAGGTCAACGCGGACGTGCGGGAAATCTTTAGCCATGGCGTGCTTCACGCGCCGCAAGTCGTCTTCCTGGTGATGACGCGGGTCGGATGAGCCAAAAAGATGAAAAGGCAACTGCTTGTACCAGCCACAATCCTGGTGAGCGATCAGGACCATCCGCTTGAGTTCGTGTCCCTCTACCAGGAAGCGCAACCACTTGGTGAGAGCCCAAGAAAACTTGGGCAGATATTCGACCAGCGTCAGGGCCTGTGGCCCGCCGGGGATGGCCAGGAGGTCATAATTCTCATTGAGGTCCAGGCCGAGATTCAGGAATTCGTACAGCCCTGCCTGGAAGCGGTGGTCGCTGCAATGCACAACAAGAACGTCCGTATGTACGCGGTTCAACTTGGAGGAAGGTTGATAGGGATTCATGAGTCTGTGCGTCCAGGAGCCTTCGAGTCTATCAGTCCTTCAGTCCGGGGTCTGCTTCGAGCTATCAGCCTTCAGCCGTCAGCAATCACTTGTCATTCGTTCGCGTTCGGTCGCCGCTCGTCAGATCCCAGTCCTCAGCAACCACTCATCGGTGTTCAGTGGTCAGCATTCACAATTCAGAATTCAGAACTCATCCTTCTGACTTCTGGCTTCTGACTTCTTAGCCGCCGCCGTTTCGATCGCGGCTTTGGCGGCTTCGGCCACCTTGCTACCGTCGCCCGCGCCGAGTTGTTGCAGGACGGTGGGGATATCCAGGCCGAGCGCCTGCAACTGCTGAAGCAGGCTGAAGACCAGCGCCGGGCCGGTGCGGGCGATGCGGCCAATGCCTCCCGTTCCCCCATCGGCGCCGCCACTGTTGCCCTGCTCGATCACGACGACCTTGTCGATATTGCCGAGCGGCGCGGCCACCGCTCCGAAAATTCCCGCCGAGGCCTGCAGGACGCTCGGCAATTTCTCGAGGATCGTCTGCAGCTTCGCGGCGTCGTTGAACTGCTTCCACGCCTCAGCTTTTTTCAAGATCGCCTGCGCCTCCGCCACACCCTGCGCTTCGATGGCGCGCGCCTGGGCGAGTCCCATCGCTTCGATTTTGGCGGCTTCGGCGCGGCCCTCGGCCTCCACGGCCGCGGCGCGGCCCATGCCTTCTTGCCGCAGTTTCTGCTGTTGCGCTTCGGCCATGGCAATCTGTGCGGCCTTCTGGCCGTCAGCCTCGAGGATAGCCGCCTGCTTTTTTGCTTCGGCGCGCACGATGGCCGCCTGGCGCTCGGCTTCCGCCGCCTTGACGACGGTGGCTTCGAGTTCTTTCTGCCTGCGCAGGACTTCCTGCTCCTGGACGGAAATCTGCTCCTGCGTCCGCGTTTTCTCTATGCGGACTTCTTCAGCCACCACGGCCTGCTTGGCTTTGGCGTCGGCCTGGGGGCCGGCCTGGGCAGCCTTCGCCTTTTCAATCTCGATTTCCGCCAGGTACTGCGCCTGCCTCACCTGGAAATCACGCTGCGCGGCGGCGATATTGGCGTCGGCGTCGAACTTGGCCTTCTCGCCTTCCTGCATGGCCAGCGCGGATTTGATCTTGGCGTCGCGCGTGGCTTCAGCCTCGCCGATGGTGCCGTCGCGCTTGACTTCCGCCGTGCGCTTCTTGCCCAGGGCGTCGAGATACCCTTCCTCGTCGCTGATTTCCTGAATGGTCAGCACGTCCACGCCGATGCCCATGCGCTGCAAGTCCTGCGCGGCTTCCGACGTCAGTTTCTGCGCGAAGCTCTGCCGGTCGCTATTCACCTCTTCGACGGTCAGCGTGCCGAGGATGGCGCGCAGGTGCCCTTCCAGGGTCTGGAAGATGACCCTTTGAATTTGCTCAGGCGGCATCTTGAGGAAGCGCTCGGCCGCGGCGGAAAGCGAAATGTCATCGCCCTTGATCTTGACGTTGGCGACGGCCTTCACCGAAATCGGCACCCCCTTGAGCGTATAGGCGCGCTTGATTTCCAGCGGAATGGTGAAGACGTTCAGCCAGAGGTAATCCACCTGCTCCAGCAGCGGCCAGCGAAAGGCCGCGCCGCCTCTCACCATCCGATAGCCGATCGCGCTTCCGTCGGGCAGCCGGTGCTTGCGACCGCTGAAGATGGCCACCGCGTTGGGCGCCACCTTGATGTAATTGCGGCTGAACAGGGCCATGGCCACGATCAAGGCCAGGACCACGAAAACAACTACCAGCGGAACAAAAAATTGTGTGAGATCTGGCAACATGATGATCCTCCTTGCCTGCGGAAAGCCCGGTATTGGAATCCGGGGCTCCCGTCATTCCGCGCGACGCACCAGGACGGTCTCGCCGACGATAGCCTCGATGCGCACCACCGTATTCAGAGGGATTTCTTCTCCATCCTTGGAGCGCGCGATTTTTTCGATCATGCTCTGGCCCAGCGCGCAACGGACCTGTCCGACGCCGCCCTTGGGAATCGCCACGATCACCTCGCCGGTCTGCCCCACCAAATCACTGACCCGGAGGTCGGTGGAGGCCTGCTGGCTGTAAAGAAAAGTTGCAAAGAGATAGATGAGCCCGCCAAACACCAGCCCCCCGGCCAGGCCCATCCCCGTGCTCGCGCCGATGCTGTAGCCGAGATGAATGCCGATCGCGCCGAAGCCGCCGAAGGCGGTCACAAAGACGCTGATGACGCGGCTGCTCAGGAAGCTGACCCCGCCTTCTCCACCTGCTTCCCCGTGGAAATCCGCGTCGTGACCGCCAAACAGGTCGGCGTGATCGAAGAGCTCACCAAAAGCGAAACTGATGATAAGGACGAGAAACCCAATCGCCGCAATCCCGAGGAAAACGGCGAACGCTGAGAAAGCGACTAGCAGCAACATGGATCATGCCTCCTCGGAATGAGGGCGCAACGTCCACCGGCGAAGACTCCGGGGTGCAGACGTAGACGACTGCAGTTGCGCGTTACTCTAAGCCCCACCCGCAGCGAAGTCAAGGCATCCGCGCGCTGTCCGCTGTCAGTTGCTAGCGGTCCTTGGTCCATCGCGAGGGACGACGGACCACCGGGCATGCACTCAATCACCCGATCGCCAAATGATCCGATGACTCAATCACTTAATCGCCAAATCGCCCGATCGCTCAATCACCAGGGGATGGGATACATGATCCAGCCGAGGAGGAGGGCAATACCGACGAAAGCGCCAAAGACCTTGGCGCCGTAAATGAGACGGTCGCGAAGCGTGTCCTTGCTGAGCACTCCGAAGACGACGGAGACAAAGAAGGAAAACAGGAGCATCGCCGCGAAGTGGGAAATGGCCATTGTTTCGATTGAGCGATTGCGTGATTGTGCCATTGAGTGAATGAAAAGACGCGGGCTTCATTCGCCCAATCGTTCAATCACTCAATCGCCCAATCACTCAGGGTTTTCGTCCCCGCGCAATGTCGTAAGCGTCGAAAATCGTCAGCACGTTGAGCATACCGGCGGCGATGAGGAAGGCAGTTCCGTAATCTGCGCTGGCGAAGAACGGGGTGCCGCCAGCATAACCAAAAAACAGCGCGGTCGGCATCGCCACGCCGACGGACATCTCGCCAAAGAAGCCCAGTTGCTGGAGATAAGACCCGGAATGCATCGAGAAGAACTCACCATTCATGGCCAGCCCAAGCAGGAACATGCTGAGGATGGAGACGAACAGGATCAGCGCCCGCCATTTCCTGCCGAGCATCAGGTGGCCGCATCCGGGGATCAGCCAGGCCGCCACACAGAGGCGCACCAGGCGTCCCACGTCGGGCTTGGCTTTGACCTTGACAGCTTCTTCGACGGCTTTCTTGGCCACGGGTGGTCCGCTTGCTCCGCCGCCCGGCTCGCCCGGGCGTACAACCACAGACACGCCAAGCTAGCACACCTGACAGCGCGGCGGCAAGAATCGCCAGCGAAGTGTGGAGGGCGCCCGGCGGGATTCGAACGCCAAGACCAGCGGGCTTTCGCAAGAGGCGACAGAACTCCACCCTACCGACCGGAAGGTATGTCGCGGGCGACGGTTTAGCGCAACTTATGACGGTTCCCGCGCGTCAAAAGAAGGAGGGAGAATGTCAGGGCAGGTCGAGAGCAGGCGGATTTTCGGATTATGGCCGGCGCTTAGCTTGTGGTAAAGTAAAAGCAGTTAGGCGCCGCGTGGCTACTGTCGGCAGGAAGGCGACTTTGCACGTGGAGGCAACTCCGCTGCCCGGCCAGACATCTTGGAAAGGGTAGGCGCAAACTTGGCCCCGGTTTTCCCCCGCGAGGCCAAGAAAGACAATGCATGGAAACAAAGGAATTGCGCGTGGGTGTGGGGTTGGACGAGAAACTGGCAAAGAAGGGTAACTCACCCGAGCCCAAATATCAGTTCACCTTCGTCGAGACGCCCAACGTCTTCGTCTCGATGCTGAGGCAGATCCGCGAATCGCTGCGCGAGCCGAAGATCACGGTGCCGCGCCAGTACTATCGCGGCGAGGCGCGACTGCCGATCTCCGAGATGCACCCGTGGTACCTGGATCTGCCCAACCAGATCAAGATCCTTTTTGAAAAACCCACGGACCCGATCGGAATCTACAACGACCGGCAGGTCAAGAGACGCGCGTTTTGCGCCGTTCTCACCGGCCTGGCCGGCGCCGTAGCAGGCTGGGTATGGCGAGGCGAACCGGCTGCTATCCTCTGCGCTTTCGCCGGAATCATTTTGGGCGAAGTGGCCGGCGTAGCCCTGTTCAAGAAGCAGGACTATCCCCCCGACATTTGGCGTGATTACCAGCCGCAAAAAGCTTCGTGGATGAATTCTGTGCTCATTCACGCCCTGGTGATTGCCGCAATGGTGTTGCCTTACATAATTGGGCGGATGATGACCCCCGTCAAGGCCGCGCCGAAGTACGAGATCACCGACATTTCCCCCTATCTCGCGGAGATCGAGGGTCCGGACAAAAAGATGGGCGGGGGGGGCGGCGGCGGCGACCGGTCGCCCACACCGGCGTCAAAAGGTTCGGTGCCCAAGTTTGCCAAGCAGCAGCTCGCGCCTCCGATGGCCGTACTCCCGAACCTGGAACCGAAGCTTCCCGTGCAGCCCAATCTGCTCGGGCCGCCGGAACTGAAGCTCCCCCAGATGGCAATGAATATGCCGTGGGGTGATCCGCAAGGGGTGCTCGGGCCAGCCTCGAATGGGCCGGGCTTCGGCGGTGGCATCGGCAGCGGCGAAGGAACGGGAATTGGTTCAGGCAAGGGCGGCGGTCTCGGACCGGGTGAAGGCGGCGGGTTTGGCGGCGGTACCTACAGCGTTGGCGGCAGCGTGACCGCTCCGATTCCGATTTACAAACCCGAGCCTCCGTACTCGGAAGAGGCCCGCAAGGCAAAATACCAGGGGACCGTTGTCCTTTGGATCGTGGTGGACACGGTGGGCAACGTGACCGATGCGCGCGTGGTCAAGCCGCTGGGGCTGGGCCTGGATGAAAAAGCCCTCGAAACCATCCGCACATGGAAGTTCAAGCCTGCCTTGCGCAACGGCTCTCCCGTGCCTGTCCGCGTGATGGTGGAAGTCAGCTTCCGGCTCTTCTGACCCTGGTCGGAGCCGCTCCGCGCCAGTCCCCTTCCCCGCGAGAACAAGCCCTTGACAGGGCAGCCCACGCCCGGTTTACTTTACAATGCCCGTCTGACTGGGAGGTCGTCTAACGGTAGGACTGCAGACTCTGGATCTGCGTATCGGGGTTCGAATCCCTGCCTCCCAGCCAAGCTTTCTTGGCGACTCAGCGGCAAAATCAGCGCTTCAGGAACTTTGCAGGGACCGCCCGGGCGAGCCCGCGCAACGCCGGCCCGGCCCAGAGCTTGCGCGCGCAGGAGATCCCGCGCGACCTGCCTCACGTCTCTGTGCTCACCGTCCGCCCCGTAATTGGGCCGTCGCATCTCTTCCTCTAAGATCTTCCCGCCGGCTGAACGCGGTGCGGTCCTCCACCCAAACAGAGCGCCGATTCGCCTCTCTCCATCGTTGCGGCAGGGCGACGACGGAATCAGAAGGTTTCTCGGCTGACGGTGGGAAGATGAATGAGGACTCTGCTCTCCCGATCCCCCAGGCTCTCAACCGACAGAGAACCACCCAAGGCCTCAATGAATTGCTTGGCAGTCACCAGGCCCAGAACGGACTCTCCGGAACCGCCCGGCAAATCCTGCCCGGCAGAAAGGGTCTCGACGAAATGCTCCGCATTCGCGATGGAATACGGCGCGCCCTCGTCGGTGATGACCCATTGAGCATGATCCTGCCTGGCATGGAGCTCCATCCGCACCGTTTTCCCTTCCGGGCTGCGCAGAATCGAATGGTAAAGGACTTTCAGGAGGGCCTGGGACAAGCGTTCAGGGTATGTTCGCGCAAGCAGACCTCTCTCAAGTCTGGTCGCGACATGGACGCCACGGGATGCTGCGAGTGGTCGCAAATCCTCCAACACGCTGTCGGCCACCTGATCCAGGATGATGGGGACTCGCTCGCCCGCAGGGACGCCCGCCTCTGCCAGCTCCCGTAAGGATTGGACAAGCCACGCGAGGCGTTCGGCGGACTCCAGGGCTTTCTCGACGGCGGAACGATACTCGGCCACACTCTTGGCTTTGAGCCGCGCGAGTTCGAGCGTGCCGCGCAGGGCCGTCAGGGGCTGACTGAGCCGGTGCGCCATTGCCGCGAGGAGCGCACCCGATTCGTCTCGCCTCGGCTCCTGGCCCCGGGACCGCATATCGAGCCTCACCCCCGGCGAGGAGGGAGCGTTCTCGTCCATCGGTCTAGGTGGCTTCGGTTTCACGCCGCCTCCTTTTCCTCCGGCATCTCACTCAACTCGTATCCGACACCACGGATCGTGTGGATCAGCTTCGGCTCGAAGCCCCGGTCCACCTTCGTCCGCAGATAGTTGATATAGACGTCCACCACATTGGTGAGCGTGTCCGAGGCGTAATGCCAGACGTCCTGGACAACCATCGCCCGCGTAACACAGCGGCCCCGGTTGCGTAGCAAATACTCGAGGAGCGCGAACTCGCGCCGCGTCAGGTCGATTTCGCGCCCGCCGCGGATGACGGTTCGAGTGACCCGGTTGAGTTCCAAATCGGCAGCCCGCAAGGTAACCTCCGGCGAGCGGTCGCTGCGTCGCAGCAAGGCCCGAACCCGTGCGGCCAACTCCGCGAAAGCGAACGGCTTGGGAAGATAATCGTCCGCGCCGAGGTCGAGACCTTTCACCCTTTCCTCAACCTGAGTGCGTACCGTGAGGATGAGCACCGGTGTGGAAGCGTTTCGCGCCCGAAGGGAACGGAGCACTTCGAATCCGTCCGTGCGGGGCAGATTCAGGTCCAGCACCAGCAGGTCGTAGTCACATTCCATCACCTTCCGCTGGGCTTCTTCCCCGTCCTGGGCAACGTCTACCGCGTATTGCTCAGCCTCCAGTCCTCGACGAACGAAATCGGCCACCGGTTTGTCGTCTTCGACCAATAGCACGCGCATATTCACGGCCTCCCTGCCCACCGCTCTGGAATCCACCCCCGGTCCCACCCGCCACGGCACGCCCGGCGTATTCACAGGCGGTCATTAACCAACTCTTATTTCGGCAGAAATCGCCCCGGAGATGAAGGTGAGTCTTCGCAAGGGGAAGATGCGACTCGTCGCCCCAACTCGGTCGGTCAGCCCGCCTGCCTCGGAAGGCCGCGATGTCTCATTGCTCCTCCGCCGCGGACTCTGCGTCCGATTCCCCATAATGAGCCTTTTCCCTCATCCCTCCCTCGACCAGAATTCTCTGTGCTCTTCATATCCGCGTGAGGTGGCCTATGAATTCCGGAACGATTTTGAGCAGACCCTTTCGCAGCGCGTTACCTGTCCTGATACTCCTCATGCTCGCCATTCCGGCGGCAACGGCTTCAACCCGCCTTGACTTGAATGGTGAGTGGCAGTTCAAGACCGATCCCGCAAAGCAAGGTGAACAACAAGGATGGACGGGACAGCTTCCTGCCGATACCGAAACGGTCCGCGTCCCGCACACCTGGAACATCGGGAAGTACGAGGATTTCGAAGGGACAGGGTGGTACTTCAGGACTTTTGAGGTCCCGGATGAGCTGCGCTCGAAACACGTGGGGCTGCATTTCGGCGCAACCTTCTACAAATCCCGCGTCTGGTTGAATGGCAAAGAGATCGGCGGACACGAGGGCGGGCACACGGAATACTTCCTCGATGTGACACCCTATCTCGCGCAGCTCAATTTTCTAGCCGTCGAAATCAACAATCAACCGACCACCCAGTCGATTCCCGCCTGGGCACTGAAACTGCACGCCTCGCAGAACATCTGCTACGACTGGTGGCACTACGGCGGCATCGTGTGGGATGCCTGGCTCGCCGTGAATGAGCCGGCTCTAATCCGCCGCCAGCAGATCCGGAGCACCATCGAAGGCGCCGCAGCCACGGTCTCGGACCGCGTCTTCCTCGAAAGCCACAGCAAGAAGCCCCTGGCGGCGAAATTGGCTGTCAAGGCCTGGCCACCCGAGGGCGGCTCGCCCGCCGCCACGTCCGAGCAGGCGGTGACTCTTGCTCCCGGCACGCAGGAGGCGAGCTTCACCCTTCGCATCGACCCCGTCAAGCTGTGGCATTTCGACGAGCCCAACGTCTACCGAATGCAGGTTGACCTCCTCGACACGAAAGGCAATTTGCTCGACTCCATCACCGACAACTTCGGCGCGCGAAAGATCGAGATTCGCGACCGCAAGCTCTACCTGAACGGTGAGCCCGTGCGCCTGACCGGCATGGCGCGGCACGAGGAGTCTCCCTGGGAAGGGCTGGCTGAAACCACCGGCACCATGCGGCAAGACTACGACGATATGAAGAACCTCCAGATGACCCTGACGCGGCCGGTGCACTACCCGCAGCACCCGTACATCCTCGACTACTGCGATCGCAACGGCATTCTGCTGATCCCGGAGATTCCCATGTGGCAGTTCAGCGAAAAGCAGATGTCCGACCCCAAGGTCATCGAACTCGCGCAGCAGATGATGCGGGAGATGAACGAGCAGGCTTACAATCACCCCAGCATCTTCGCCTGGAGCGTCTGCAACGAAAGCGCCACCGACACGCCGGGCGGCCGCGCCTATTTCAAGACGATGTACGACTTCATCAAGCAGCTCGACCCCGACCGCTTTGTCAGTTACGCCGACGACCGCATCGCCTTCGTGGATAACCCCGCGGAGAACTCCGCCAGCCTGGCGGACTTCATCATGTGGAACGAATACTTCGGCGCGTGGCACGGCCCGACGAGCCGGCTCCCTGGAGTGTTCGAGCGCATCAAGCGCAACTACCCCACGAAGATGGTGGTGGTCTCCGAGTTCGGCACGCCGGGCGTCTTTGCCCCCGACACCAAGGCCGCCGACCAACTGCGGTCGCGCATCTACGGCGAGCAAATGGAATTGATCGGAAAGCAGGACTGGATTGCCGGGGCGCTGATGTGGTGCTATCAGGACTACCGCTCGCACCGGAACCTCTGGCCGGGCGAGGCGGCTGGCTACGTGGATCATGGCGTGGTGGACGAGAACCGCCAGCGGCGTCCGTCCTACAACGTGTGGCGGGAGTTGAACGCCCCCGCCCACGGCGGCGTCGAGTGGCAATACAATCCCGCGCGCGAACCCGTCGGCTTCCGTGCGGCGATTGAGCGCCGCCGGCCGGACGAGATTCCTTCCTACACCCTGCGCAGCTATCGAGCGGAGTGGGAGCTGCGC
>Ga0315280_10001546_pt1 | contig 39290 bp, 35 predicted proteins | sample YL17G06_40_MG_FD_203697 | JGI IMG/M metagenome (GOLD analysis project Ga0315280, IMG submission 203697) | Sediment microbial communities from Yellowstone Lake, YNP, Wyoming, USA - YL17G06_40 | ecosystem: Environmental > Aquatic > Freshwater > Lake > Sediment | place: USA: Wyoming | collected... | reverse complement strand
TTGACTGCCTTCACCGTAAGCGACGCTTTGCCGGCGGCCGGAATCTCGATCTTCCCCAAGTTGACCTTCCGGTACTTCTTGTAGTCTCCCGTCAGCGGGGCGTTGACGGTGAGCGTCTTGTCGCCGACGGCTACAATGAACGAGGTGTTCCCCGTGGCGGCCAGATCGCCCGTCACGCTGAACGTGCCGGGCTTGGTGACGGTGAACTGCCACTCGACGTACTCGGACGGGTCGGTCCAGTAGCCGATGTTCTGCTGGCCGCGGCCGGCCTCGCTCTTGATCCGCTTGCCGTGGCAGATCGCCTCCGAGGCCGGCAGGCTGATCGTGCCGTCGGCCGTCTGGCCCGGCGGCATCTGCTCGACCTCCGGCGCTCCCTTCACTACCAGGACCACGACCGAGGCGATGTTGTCGGGGGCCGCCTGCGGGACGCTGATGATTACGTCCGACGCGGCTCGCTGCGTCTTCAAGGCTCGCTTGCCCGGGCCGGACAGGAGATACGCCTTGGCCACGTCGCTGTTCAGGCCGGGGACCTTGAGCTTGCCGTCCTCGGGCCAGTTGAAGACGTGCAGGTAGAGAACCGTCGTGCCGTCCTGCACCTTCTTCGTCGCGCGGCCCCAAGGGAGGCGCTTGAAGGGGCTGGCCGTGGTGCCGTAGATCGCCTCGCCGTTGAGTTTCATCCACTTGCCGACCTCCCGGAGCCGCTCGACCGACGGCTCGGGGATGAGCCCTTCGGAGGTCGGGCCGACGTTGAGCAAGTAGTTGCCGCCCTTGGAAGCGATGTCCACCAGGTTGCGGATCAGGGTCTCGGGGCTCTTCCAGTTGTTGTCGTAGCTCTTGTAGCCCCACGTGCCGTTCATCGTCATGCAGGTCTCCCAGTCGCGGCCCGGATAGCCGGTAGCGGGGATAAACTGCTCGGGCGTCTCGGTGTCGCCGCGATAGCCGCCGCCCAGACGGTTGTTGTGAATGATACCCGGCTGCAATTTCAGGAGCGGCAGAAGCATCTCGGCCCGTTGCTTGTTCATGCCGACGGGCGTGTCCCACCAGAGCACGGCGATGGGACCGTAGTTGGTGAGGATTTCGCGGACCTGGGGCATGGCGACGTTGGCGATGTACTTATCCATGTCGCCGTCCTGGGCCTTGTCCCAATGTCCGCCCGAGGCCGCCCCGCCGGGATTGTTCCAGTCCTGGGCCTGCGAGTAGTAGAAGCCCAGCTTGATCCCCTGCTTCTGACAAGCGGCGGCGAGCTCCTTGAGCGGATCACGCCCGAAGGGCGTGGCGGAAACGATGTTCCACGGGCTGGCCTTGGAGTCGAACATGGCGAAGCCGTCGTGGTGCTTCGAGGTGATAATCATGTACTTCATCCCGGCATCCTTGGCGATGCCGGCCCACTGGTCGGCGTTGAACTTGACCGGGTTGAACTGCTTGGCGAACTGCCGGTACTCGGCCACCGGGATCTTGCCGCGGTTCATGATCCACTCGCCGATGCCGGCGATCTGTTTGCCCTTGTACGTGCCGGCCGGAACCGAGTACACGCCCCAATGGATGAACATGCCGAAGCGGGCCTCGCGCCACCACTTCATGCGGGCATCGCGCTGGGCGGGCGTCTCATCGGCGTAAGGATCGGCGGACGAGGCTTGCGGCCCGGACCTGGCCGGGGCTTCCTTGCTAGCGGCGATGCTCCAGCCCGGGGCCAAACAGGAAAACCCCAAGATCACAACCAGCCCGCACAAGACAGTTGACGCTCGCATGTTGCAGTTCTCCTCGGATTCTCAAGACTGGCGGTTCGAGTCCCCCGATGGGGGCGGCCTTCGTCAGGCGCTCGTACGGGGTTTGTTTGGCCCCATTGTAGTGCCGCGAGGGCGCAAAACACAACACGGCACGCCGGTCGGCCAGCGCTGGCCAGGGATAAGGGGAGCCGCAAAGGAACTTACGTTTCCAGGGTGGCATGCTCTCACGACGCGAAGCGTCGGGTGAGCATGTGCTGCACGTGTCCACATGCCCACCCACGGCTGCGCCGTGTGAGGGCATGCCACCCAACGCCGTCGAGGGCACGCCACTCCGTTCGGGGCCCAAGATGTCATGCGGTTCCGCTAGCCGCCGACGCTGATTTCCCACACGCCGGGTTCGATCTCCTCGCACGAGATCCGCACGTCGAGGAAGTGCTGGAGGGTGTCGATGTTCGTGCGGGTGTGCTCGGACGGGGCCAGCGTGCGGAAACGCCCGCCTCCGGCCAGCGCCATGGGGACCAGGAGCTGATCGGCCAAATGCCGGCCCACCGGCACTTCCGCGTCAAGATAGCCGCGGACCTCCCGCACCACGCCCTTGGCGACGTCCTCGGCGCGGACCCCCCTCTCCCCAAAGCCCGAGAAGACCTCCGTCACCTGCGCGCTCTGAACTTCGACGATCAAGACGTTGCCGGGGCCGGGCGACTCGACCTCTTCGACGGCCGTGCAGTCCGGCGGCCAGGACAGGCGCCGCCGCACGGTTTCCACTTCCCGCTCGGCGATGTGCCGCGGGAGCCGGGAGACCATGCCGCGGGCCAGGCGCCGCACGATCCGGCCGCGCTGGAGCAGCTCGATGGGCTGCAACTTCACGCAAGGCTGAATGGCGACCGTCACCTGGCCGCCGCCCGCGGGATAGAACCCGGGGCGATCCAAGGCCGCCTCCACCCGCGGGCCCATGCGGCCCAACAGAGGCAAGAACGCCTTTTGGAGGAAATCGAAGGGCGGGGCGTGCGTGTTGTGAGTGCCTCCGCGAAGGCAAAGCTGCGAAGGCCGGTCGGCCAGGATGAGTGCCGGCAGCACCGTTTGCAGCACGAGCGCGGCGCTTCCCGCGGTACCCACATCGAAGGAGTACTCGCCGGGCCGCACTCCAGCCGGGATGAAAGTCAACTGGCCGGAACCGAGCGACGCCCCCTCCACCCGGGCGTCGCCGACCTCGGCCGCCGCGCGCACGCCGGTCAAGTGCTGCCGCATCAGTCCCGGCTTGGCCCGCCCGGCACGGATCCGCTGGATGTGGAATGGCTTTCCGGTGACCAGGGAAAGCCCGATCGCCGTGCGGAGGATCTGTCCGCCGCCCTCGCCCGCAGAGCCGTCCATCGCGATCATGTCACGCCGCCGCCCGCTGCGAACGGAGTCCCCTCAGCACGTTCACCGTCCTCAGCATCGCGCCGAGTTCATCGTAGAACTGGACGATCCCGGCGCGGAGCAGCCACATCGCCATCATCCGCTCGGTGCAATAAGACCGGGCCACGAGGCCCTGGTTCTCGATGAGCAGCGTCTCGTGCAAGTCCAGCTCGTTGTGGACCTCGACACCGAATTCCTTGAACGTCTGCACGACAAGGGACCGGACTTGTTCGGGCGGAGGAGCCGCGGTCATCCGTTGGGTCTCCGACACGGTGGACGAGGAAGAAGCCCGCCCCGCGGGTGCGGTCGGCTCTTAGTCTTTGATCGGACACTGCGAAGGCCAGATTTCCCTAATTCATCTTATTGTTCAGTTTTGCCGCTCTGCTTATTCAGCTCAACCGTTCCACATTGCCCATCTTATCGCGAAGTCCGCCTGGTCCACGTTGCCGGTATCCGCGCCGCGGACCGCCTGGGCGCGCCGGCGGCCGACGGTTATGATCGGGGTCGCCATGGCTACTTCATTGAAACGTATTCTCGTGACCGGGGGGGCCGGTTTCCTCGGCTCGCACCTGTGCGAGCGGCTGGTCCAACAAGGGCACGACGTCATCTGCCTGGACAATTTCTTCACCAGCCAGAAAGACAACATCTTCCACCTGCTCTCCCGGCCGAATTTCGAGCTCTTGCGCCACGACGTCACCTTGCCGGTTTTTTTGGAGGTCGATGAGATCTACAACCTGGCCTGCCCGGCGGCCCCCGGCCACTACCAGCACAACCCCATCAAGACCATGAAGACCTCGGTGATGGGGGCAATCCACGTGCTGGGCATGGCGAAACGCTGCGGGGCCAAGGTCCTGCAGGCATCGACCAGTGAGATCTACGGCGATCCCGAGGTCCATCCCCAGCCCGAGGACTACCGCGGGGCCGTCAACACCATCGGACCTCGTGCGTGCTACGATGAAGGGAAGCGGGCCGCCGAGACCCTCTTCATGGATTACCACCGCAAGAATCGCGTCAATGTGCGGATCGTGCGGATCTTCAATACTTACGGCCCGCGCATGCACCCGTTCGACGGCCGCGTGATCTCCAACTTCATCCGCCAGGCGATGGCCGGCGAGGACCTGACGATCTTCGGCGACGGTTCCCAGACCCGGTCCTTCTGCTACTGCGACGACATGGTCGAGGGGATCATCCGCATGATGAACGCCCCGGACGATCTGGTGGGCCCGGTCAACCTGGGGAATCCCGAGGAGTTCACGATCGAGCAGTTGGCGGGGTTGGTGATCGAGCTGACGGGGTCGCGGTCCAGACTCGCGCGCCGACCGCTTCCGGCCGACGACCCCAGGCAGCGCCGGCCGGACATTGCGCTGGCCGCCAGTCGGCTCGGCTGGCAGCCCCGCGTCCCCCTTCGCCTCGGCCTGGAGAGGACCATCGAGTGGTTCCGCTCGATCGACATGGGTCATTACCGGCCGCCGACGCCGAACTACTAGGGGCCTTCCATGAGACTGGTCACCTATCGCAGCGCCTCCGGCCCGCGAGTTGCGGGCCTGCGCAACGGGGCCTTGGTCGATCTCAACCAGGCCGACCCGGGGATTCCCAGTTGCACTAAGGCCCTCTTGGCTCAGGGACCGGAAGGAGTCCAGCGGGCCCGCGCCGCTCTCGAAAAAGGCACTCCGATCGCGAGGGAGACGGTTCGACTCATGGCGCCGATTCCGCGCCCGGAGAAGGTGATCTGCGTGGGCTTGAACTATGCGGACCACGCCAAGGAAGGGGGCATGGCCGCGCCGCCCGAGCCGGTCATTTTCTGCAAGTTTCCCACCGCGGTCTCGGCGCACGACGACCCGATCATCCTCCCGCGGCTCAGCAACGAGGTAGACTACGAGGCGGAGCTGGTGGTGGTGATTGGGATCGGCGGCCGGCACATCCCGGTGGAGAGAGCGAGGGACCACGTCGCGGCCTACTGCTGCGGCAACGACGTTTCCGCCCGCGACTGGCAGATCCGGAAGCCCGGCGGACAGTGGCTCTTGGGCAAGTCGTTTGACACGTTCGCGCCCTTCGGCCCGGCCTTGGTCACGGCCGACGAGATCCCCGATCCCAACAACCTCAAAATCCGACTCCGCCTGAACGACCGCGTGATGCAGGACTCCAGCACGGCGCAGTTCATCTTTTCGGTGGAGAAGCTGATCTCATATATCTCGGGCGTCTCGACGCTGGCCCCGGGCGACGTGCTTTTCACGGGGACGCCGGGGGGCGTGGGCTTCGTGCGCAAGCCGCCGGTGTTTCTCAAGCCGGGCGACGTGGTGGAGGTCGAGATCGAGCGGATCGGCGTCCTCTGCAACCCGGTGGTGGCCGAGTCAATGGCCTGATTCTGTTTCCCGCGCGGACCGTGGGAACGAGGAATTGGGCCCTTAGGTCGTGCCCCGTCGCCGCAACCTCAGGAGGGCTATCGGTGCCGCGACGGTTGCCCAGATTAGCAGGCTGGCGGGCTCAGGAGCGGGGACCGGCTCGGCGAGAACGGCCCTCCACGCCTCGGCCTTTCCGGCCGGATTGCACCCCCAGCCGACGATCGTGGTGCCATCACCCGACACGCCGTAGGCTTCGTAGAGCTGCCACCCCGTAAGATCAACGCCCGCCCGGGTCAGTTCCTCCTGAACGTCGTACATCCCGTGCTCGGAGTACCAAACGAACGCCGCGGCCCCGGAATCGGTGGTTCCTTTGCCGACAACCACGGTCCCATCGGCGGAGACGGCCCTAGCCATGCTCAGAAAACTCCCGCCGGGGAGGTCCCCAAGTCCGATCATTCCCGCGGCTTGGGTCCAACGGAATGCCTCTCGGCCTGAAGCGGAAATGCTGTCGCCGACGACTGTCGATCCGTCGGCGGAGATGCCGTTGGCCGCGCTGGAAAAGGCCCCACCGGGCAGATCACCCAAGCCGACCATGCCGCCGGCCTGCGTCCAACGAAACGCCTCGCGACCGGAAGGGGTGATGCTGAATCCGGCCACGGCCGCTCCGTCGCCCGAGACCCCGTAGGCCACGCTGGACAGATCGCTTCCAGGCAAGTGCCCGAGGCCCATCATGCCGGTGTCTTGAGTCCAACGGAAGGCCTCGCCACCGGTTGCGGAACTGCCGACCCCGACGACAACCGAGCCATCGGCGGAAACGCCAAAGGCTTGGCTGGCAAACGCGCCGCCCGGCAGGTCGCCCAAGCCCCCCGTCCCGCCGGCCTGCGTCCATCGGAACGCCTCGAAACCGGGACTCGATGCGACCGACTTGCCGTACCCGACGACGACCGAGTCGTTGGCCGACGTGCCGTAACCCACGCTCCAAAAGGCCCCGCCGGGCAAGTCGCCCAAGGGGACCATGCCGCCGGCCTCGCTCCAGCGAAATGCCTCGAAGCCCGAGGGCGATCGGCTGTAGCCGACGACAGTGGACCCATCCGCCGAGACGCCTAGGGCGGCGCTAAAGAATGGCCCGCCGGGCAGACCGCCCAAGCGGGTGAATGTTGCGGCGTTCAGGGACGGAACGCTACACGAGACGAGGACCAATACGAAGACGATCGCGCGGTATCTCATACTTCGCCTCCTCTGCCGTCCGAAGGCCATTGCTGGCCCACCAACTAATCTATGAGTGTAATCACCATCGTGTCTCCTTGTCAACAGTTTTCATTGTCATTATAGCAACGATTCAGTCAAAACGATCAATTACTATACGACTTAACTTGTGTATTTCCCCCTTTGTCCGGCACGGTCCGCCTCGTCCGTTCGTCGCGCGGCCTCCGCGGGGAGTGTACGGCTGCGGTTGTCGTGGGCGACCCGTTAGGGCCGTGTCGGCGGCCAGTTGAGGTGCTTCGAGAGGAACTGGTATGTGCCCACGCCGTGGATGGCGTGCGGGCCGTTGAAGAACTCGATCTCGGTCTTGTCGCCTTGGCCCAGGTTGACGTAGAGCCAGCGGGTCTTGGCATACTCGGAGGCGACCCAGGGGTCGATCCCCACGCCGTCGTGGTGACCGCGCTCGACCATGAAGGGGCGCGGGAAGATGAGATAGCTCATCTCGGCGTAATTGAATGTGTGGCCGAGGTCCCACTCGAAGATTTCGTACTCGCCGGTGTACATGTAGCTGCCGGGGAAATCGACGCTTACGTTTTTGCGGACCCAGTCGTTGAAGTCGCCGGAGCAGATCGAGAGGCAATAGCCTTCGACCAACGCGGGAACGCGCATCGCGGTCTTGCCGCCGTAGCTCAGTCCGTAGAAGCCGATCCGCGACTTGTCGACAAACGGCAGGCCGCCGAGCCAGTTGACGATCTGCTGGTGCTGCGGCGTGATGAGCGAGAAGAGCGTGAGCCCCAGCGGGTTGGCCTTGCGCTGGAGGCTGCGGAAGCGGTCGCCGCCGCGATAGAGGTTGTAGGGGGCGAAAGTGACAAAGCCGCGGTTCGCCAGCTCGGCGGTGAATGCCTTGTAGTATTGATAACCCGGGACGTTCTTCTCGACGGTGTCGCGCGGCACGCCTTCCAGCCCGTGCTGGCACACCACGCATGGACGTTTCTCGCCCGGCTTGATGTCCTTTGGGACGCACAGAATGCCCCAGGCGTGCAAGTCGGGCCAGACGTCGAGCACCACTTCGTAGCCGGTCCATTTGGGCTCGTCGTAGACCTTGCGGGTCTTGGAGTTCGGCGGCGCCAGCGCGTCGTCGATGCAGCCGATCACCTCCCGGCGGAATGTTTCGCGGTACTTCTTGGCCCCCTCGACGAACGCCTCGGGCCCCTTGCCGTAGAGCTTCTTGAGCATGAACTCATCGCGGGCGCGGTCGGAGACCCGCTCCAGACGCTGCACGTGGTTGACCAGTTCCTCGACCTGGCGCCGCTGGCGTGCCTGGGGGTCGAACGTCTTGCGGGAGTCTTTGACTGGCGGCATGCCCTCCGGTCGATTCCATTTCTCGAAGGGCAACCGATCCAAGCTGGAGAAAGCGAACAGGGTGGGATGTGATTTTCCCTGCATGATCCGGTCGAACCGGCTGAGCTCCGCATCTACGAAATCCGGCGCAGGCGTCTGCAACCGCCCGGGAGCCGCGCCGCCGCTGCGACCCGCAGCGGGAGGGGACGGCGCCCGAACCACAGGCACTTTGCAGTTTTCCACCTCCACCGTATGTATCTGCATCGGCAGCGTCCACGGCGCGGCAAGGGATGCGATTTCCGCGTCGCCGAATTCCCGCAGGAGGCCGAAGACGTTGCGATAGATCGGCTCCTCCCAAAGCCGCTGGCGCGAATCGAAGTAGCCGGAGACGAGACAGAAATCCACTCGCGGATCGGCCGCGGCCGCGTAGAATGCGATCAACCCGCCCTCCCCGTACCCGGCCGCGAGGACTTCCTCATCGGCTCCAGCAGTCCGTTTGAGCCACTCCGCGGCGGCCAGAACCTTCTGGACTTCGTACCCGATCACGTGCCGGCCCATCTCGAACGCCTGGCGGTAGACCCACTCGCGGTGAGGCTGGTTCGTGTAGCGGACGGAGCGCGCCCCGGAGAAATCACACGAGCGACTGATCAGCACCGGGACGACGACCCGAAAGTCCACCTCCGCCAGGGCGCGGGCGAGCTGCGACTCAGGCGGAACCCCGGCGGCCAGCCCGACAAGCTGCTCCGGAGTCTGGTCGGCGTCCGGGATTACGACTGCCTGGCCGATAGGCTTCGCTTTCGGTTCCAAGAGCAGCCCTTCGCCGGTCACGCCTTCGAGCACCGTCCAGCGGACCTGCCAGACGCGGTACTTGTCCGTCTCGGCCACCAGGGCGGGATTGTCGTCGTCGCCGAAGCGCTCCATGACCACCGGGACGCGCGGGTCCACCACGCCGATCATTTTCTTGAAGCGCTCGCGGTTGGGCTGGATCGACTTCTCGTATGCCTCCGGCGACGAGAAATCCCGATGCCAATACTTCTCGCGCGACTTGACCGACTCGGCCGTCTTGCGGTCCAAGAGCCGATGGGCCTCATCGACGATGCGGACCGAGATGTCGTCGGTCCAGTCCAGCACCGCCGTCCCGGCCAGCGGCTCGGGTTTCTTCTCCGCCGCGGGAAGGTTGGCGGCCAAGCAGGCGAGCGTGCAAGCCGCGGCGAGCGATCGCATGCAGTTCATGGGTTCTCTCCTGTCTTCTGGTTCCCGAGCTTTTCTGGTTCCCAAGCTCCAGCTTGGGAACCCACCTCAACGAAGATCTGTTTCGTGTGCCGGGAAGCAGAGCTTCCCGGAGTTGCGTTCCCAAGCTGGAGCTTGGGAACGAGGAATGCAAGAATGCCTGTCCTCCTTGCGCGCCAACGTCAGCCAGCCCCGTAATGTTCCGCCAGCGCGTGCTTCTCTTCCACGCCGATCAGGGCGTTGAACTCCTCGAACGGCATCAGCCGGTCTTCTTCGCCGAGAGTCGTGCCGTCGCGAAAGAGCTTGCGGCAGATGGCCTCGATCCCCCGGGCTGCGGCAAACAGCCCGGCCAGCGGGTAGAGGATCAATTGAAAGCCCAGCTCGACCAGTTGCTCCTTGGGCAGCACCGGCGTGCGCCCGCCCTCGATCATATTGGCAACCGCGGGCTTGGGCACGCGGCGGCCGATCTCGGCGAGTTGCTCGACCGAGCCGGGGGCCTCGATGAAACTGGCGTCGGCCCCGGCCTGGCGAGCCGCCTCGATCCGTGCGACCGCTTCGTCCAGCCCAACGACCGCCAAGGCGTCGGTCCGAGCGACGATAAAGAAATCCCTGTCGGCGCGGGCATCGACCGCCGCCCGGATCTTCTGGATGTACTCCTCCCGGTCGATGATCCGCTTGCCTCGCAAGTGGCCGCAGCGCTTGGGCCAGACCTGGTCCTCCAGGAAACAACCGGCCGCTCCCGCCGCGATCAGCTCGCGGATCGTCCGGTGGACGTTGAGCGGATTGCCGTAGCCGGTGTCGGCATCGACGATTATCGGGATGTCCACGCTCATCACGATCCGCCGGGCCCGCTCGATCATCTCGGTCTGCGTCAAGAGTCCCAGATCGGGCTCGCCGATGGCAGTCGCCGCCACGGAGTATCCGGACACGAACCCCATGCGGAACCCGGCCCGCTGGCAGATCATGGCCGAGAGCGTGTCGTAGATGCCGGGAAAGGCGATGGCCCCGATTTCATCGAGGATGCGGTGGATACGAGTCTGTGTTGTGGGTGCCATGTGCGGCCTCATCGGGCGGACCCTTGCGTCCAGAGCCTGAAGCGTGCGTGCAAGTCCTGAAGAAATGCGCAGAAGTCGTCGTCCTTCGTCGTAGGTCCGAGGTCCATTTGACGCACGATATCGTCGGCATATTCCATCCCGCCGATCAGAGGTGAGGCGCCGGCAGCCCGAATGGCTTGAATGAGCAGAGACTTGTAGCGGTCGCGGTCGCATTTCTGGTCGGGGATCTTGCAGGGTGTGGCCAAGACTGACTTGAAAGCCGCCGGGTCGCGCAGCAGCCATCGCTCAACGTGCGGGTCCGGAACGGCATAGACGACGCGGTCCTCGATGGGCTGCGCGGTTTCTCGAAGACCGTCCCGGCGCGATCGAAACCCCTCGCAATTCGCGTCGGTGGCGACCACGACAAGGTCTGGCAGAGACTCCCTGTACTTCAGGAGCGCCTGCACATACTCCTTGAGTTCCGCGGCAACTTTCCCAAACCCACCGCGCACAGAAATCGGCCTGACCTTCGCCTTGACCTCGTATCGCGCCGCGAGGCAATCGATCATCGGCACCAGGACCGCCTCGTGGCCGAAGTCCTCTGCAAACAGACTGATGCTACGCATCGAAGTCGCCTCGCATGATCCGCTCGGAAGGCTTCAGAGGCTCATCCAAGGCTTCGTCGATGTCTTTGCGGCGCCCCAGCGGCCCCCACGTCCTAAACGGAGTGATCTCGGTGCGGCCTTCCTCTTTTCGGCAGACAAAGAGGCTGTCGTTGGGAATCAGATCAGGGAGAATCGGCGAGTGCGTGGTGACGATCAGTTGCGAGCCGCCGGCCTCCGCGCGGGTTCGCAGCATTTCTGCGATCAGCTTGACGCGCCGAGGATGGATTCCGTTCTCCGGCTCTTCAAAGCCGAGAAGTGCCGGCGGCTCCTTCGCCCCGCTGAGGGCCAAGAGTCCGAGCACCCGCAGCGTTCCCTCGGAAACCACGCGCGCCGGCACGCGCAAACCGTCCTCTTTGATCCAAAGATCCACCTCGCCCAGCTTGTTCACCTCAACGTCAATCCCCGTGGCCGAGGGAACGATCATCCCCAGCGCCTTCTCCACGGCCTGGAACTGACGTGAATCGACCGCCTTCAACGTATTGAGGAAGGCGGCAAGCTCTTCTCCCATCAGGCCGATGTGCCTGACTTCCTTCACCGGGCTCGGAGCGCGCATCCGTTCGCGAGGTTCGAAGTAGAAGAAGAAGTACCGCGACAGTTCCTGCTTCATCGCCGTCAGATGGGGATAGTGCGGCGGATAGAGAGGCAGAGCGAGCACGCTGTGGTCCAGGTACCTCTCATGGTAGGTCGGGTGCGCCTGACCCTCCATGCGAAGGTGCAGCCGCTCTCTCATGCGTTCGAGGAATGGCCGCCGCGCGCCATTCACGTCACCGTTCGGTTTCAGTGCGGCGAGGTACTCGTCGCCGACGCGCAGGATGCCGGACTTCGGAAGGATTTCGATCTCGATGCGATACCGCAGGTATTTCTCGCGGACCAGCGCGAGCCCCTTGGCGTCCTTCTCCTCATCTCGCCCCTTCGACTCAGCGTTGGGCGGCTCTTCCCCGCCCTCCCTTTCCTCCGCCGACGAGTCAAGTTTTGGGCTTGCGGCTTCCTCGGCCTTTCGCCTCCGCATCTCGCGGACCTGGCGATTCACGTTCTCGATGGTGTCGTTGGAGAGGTCAACATCGACCTCAATCGAGAACGAAGCCGAGTTTCTCTTGAGCAGGGATTCTATCCCCCCGGCACCAAACGTGAACGACTCCAGCGGCTTGCCGCGGTAAGGAGGCTCGAACGCCTCCTTCAGAGTCCTGCTTGTGGCCATCCGCGAGAGCAGTTGCAGCGCATCAAGGAAATTGCTCTTCCCCGCTGCGTTTGGCCCGAAGAGAACGGACAGCGGCTGAAGGTCGACTGTGACGTCTACGAGCGACTTGTAGCCCTTGATCGTAATCCGCTTGAGCATGGCCTCGCCTCACGACTTGGGCTGCGGTCCTGCCGGATCCTGGAGAGGCGGGCAACTTGGACCCGCCACGGAGTAAGCATACCTGGAACACCTGCGCCCTGCAAAGGCGCTCCGCGGCGGCGATGGCGGCTCGTTGTGGGCCGCTCAGGAACTTGCGTCGCGCGTCCGCGCGTCCCGCGGGCGTGCCGACTTATAGGGCGAAGGGGGTCGGGAGTCGTTTTCCGTCGAGCGTCTTTGGTCTACCGGCGCAGCGTCGGTGAAAACGACTCCCGACCCTCTTTACTTTGTGGCACCGCCGCCAAGCGAGCGGCGCAGTTGGCCGCAGGCGGCGTCAATGCGGTCGCCCTTGCGAAAACGAGTGGCCACGGTGATCCCGGCGTGCTCCAGGGCGTTGGCGAATCGGGCCGTTGAGGCGGGAGTGGGTGTGTGGTAGGGAAGCCCGGCCACGGGATTGTAGGGGATGAGATTCACGAGGGCCGGGCGGCCCTTGAGCAGGGACACGAGCCGGGCGGCATGTTCCGGTCGGTCGTTCAGCTCGGCCAACAGCACGTACTCGAAGGTCACGCGGCGGCCGGTCTTCTCGAAGTAGTAGTCGGCGGCTTCCAGGATGGCCGCAATGCCGATCTTGCGATTCGTCGGGACCAGGCGGTTCCGCAGCTCGTCGTCCGGGGCATGGAGCGAGACGGCCAGGTGATACTGGCAGTTGAGGTCGGCCAGTTGCCGGATGCCCTTGGGAATCCCGACGGTGGAAACCGTTATCCGCCGGGCGCTGATCCCCAGGCCGTCGCGGTGCGTGGCGACCTCCAAGGCCGGGAGGAGGTGCTTCAAGTTGGCCAGCGGCTCGCCCATTCCCATCACCACGACGTGGCTCAGCCGTTGGCCCTCGGGCAAGAGCCGCTTCAGTTGCAGCATCTCCTCCAGAATCTCGCCCGTGGTCAGGTTGCGGACCACGCCGTCCAGGCCGCTGGCGCAGAAGACGCAGCCCATGGCGCAGCCGACCTGCGTGCTGGTGCAGACGGTGTGGTGGCCCTTGTCGTCGCGCAGCAGGACGCACTCGATCCGCTGGCCGTCGGAGAGCTCCAGGACGAGCTTTTCGGTTTCGTCGGCGGCCTGCTTGCGGGCCACGACACGGGTCGTCCAAATGCGGAACGCCTCGGCAAGCTGCTCTCGCAGCGGTCTGGCCAGGTCGGTCATCTGATCGAACTCGATCCCCGGTTGAGCGAAGACCCATCGCCGCACCTGGGCGGCCCGGTAGAGAGGGACCTTATGCTCACTGAGCCAGGCCCGCAGTTGCTCGGGAGTCTGATCGAGGAGGTGCGTCACGGATTAGAAGTCACCAGGTGTAGCGGGCGGGCTTGCCCGCCGGGTAGAATCCGCAGTTGCGTGGTCGCACGCCGCGGGCAAGGAGCGCCCGCTACGCTCAATGGGAAGCGTCACAAGATATGGTATTCTAAGCCCTTCCCTGGCATCGGTGAATCGTACCAAAGGACTGCGTCAGTTGAGTAAGCGAACGAGCGGCACCGGCGGGAGAGCATCGACCACGGCGGCCCTGGAGTTGAATCTATCCCGCGCCGAGGAACTCGTGCTCCGGATGCTCTCGATCCCCGGGGGAAGCGGCCGGGAAGGGGGGGTCGCGGAGTTCATCCGGGCGCAGCTCCGCCGCGCCGGGGCACCGGCGTCGTCGCTGACAGTGGACCATGCCCATCATCGCATCCCCCAAGGAGGGGAGATCGGCAACCTGATCCTCACCCTGCCCGGCACAAAGGCGGGGCCCCGCCGGCTGCTGGTCGCCCACATGGACACCGTCCCCTTGTGTGCGGGAGCGGAGCCGAGGGTTGCCAAGGGCTACGTGGTCCCGGTGTCCAAGAGCGCCGCTTTGGGGGGTGACGATCGGGCCGGGGCGACCGCGATCCTGGTGGCCGCGCTGGAGATTCTCAGCCGTCGCCTGCCCCACCCGCCGCTTACGCTCATGTGGACCGTGCAGGAGGAGTTGGGGCTCCTCGGGGTACGGTATCTGCAGATCGGCCTCTTGAGGAAGCCTCGACTCGCGTTCAACTTCGATGGCTCCTCGCCGGAAGACGTGACGATCGGCGCCACCGGCGGCTACCGGATACACATCCGGATTACCGGGATCGCGAGTCACGCCGGCGCATCCCCAGAACGCGGGGTAAGCGCCATCGCCATTGCCTCGCTGGCCATCGCCCAGCTCCACCGGGACGGATGGCATGGGGCCGTCTGCAAGGATGGACGCTCGGGCACCAGCAACGTGGGTATCATTCGCGGCGGCGAGGCCACCAACGTCGTTACGCCGGAAGTCCAGGTCCATGCCGAGGCCCGCAGCCACGACCCGTCCTTCCGGGCCAAGATCGTGGCGGCAATCGAGAGGGCGTTCCGGACGGCGGCCGAATCGGTCCGCAACGTGGAAGGGGCCCGCGGCAAGGTGGAATTCCGCGGCCGGCTCGACTATGAGGCCTTTAGGTTGCCGGAGGATCATCCCTGCGTTTTGGCGGCGGAAGCGGCGGTGTGGGCGGTCGGAGGTCAGCCGAAGCGGGCCATCACTAGCGGCGGCCTGGACGCCAATTGGCTGACCGCGCGAGGGATTCCCACGGTGAGCCTCGGTGCCGGGGTCAGCGGCGCCCATACGACCCAGGAACGGCTGAACCTGGCCCAGTTTCGGCAGGCGTGCCGTGTGGCCTTGCGGTTGGCCACGGGGACGGAAGGCGGCGATTAGGGGCTGTACGATCTCGCCGGACGTTGGTACTGGCGAAGGGCTTGCGCGTAGAGTATTATGGAGCTTCCGGCATCGCGGGCTCAGGGCGGGACGGATTCTGTCCGTTTCTGGGGGCCGCGCGGACGGTGCCGCTTAACTCTTCCGAGGGACGAATATGGCGCGTAAGATACTGAACCGGAGGGAGTTGCGGGAGGAGGTCGAGGCCTCCAAACGCTTGGAAGCCGTGGAGGAACTCACTCAACCGGAGGCCGGGGAGAAGGCTGCGGAGGCGAAGCCGGCGAAGAAGCCGGCGAAACGAAAAAGCCGGGTCAAGGTGAACAAGGAGGTGCGGTTGAAGGCCTTCTGGGGCGTCTTCAGTCAGTCGCTCAATCAAGTGGCGCAATACGAGTACAATCAGCGGGAAGAGGCCGGGAAGAGGGCCGCAGATCTCACCGAATCGCGGAAAAGCCCTCATTTCGTTCAGCTCGTTAAGAAGGTGATCGAGGAATAGTATGCACTTTGAACCTGGCCAAACGGTTGGAATCGACCTCGGAACCACGTTCTCCACCATCGCCCAGCTCGACGAAAATGGGGAGCCTAAGGCCATCCCCAACGAAGACGGCGACATCGAGACTGCCAGTCTCATCCTCCTGACCGAGAGGGGGCACGTCGTGGTCGGCCCCAACCGGGCCCGAGCGGCGATGGAAGACCCGGAGAACGTCGTCGAACGGATCAAGCGGCACATGGGCGACATCGAGTACAAGCGGACCTTCGACGGCCGCCCGATCACGCCGGAATTCATCTCCGGGTTGATCCTCAAGAAGCTCAAGCAGGATGCGGAGAGGCAGATCGGCCCGATCGCCAACGCGGTGATCACGGTGCCCTATTACTTCAACGATGCCCGCCGCAAGGCCACGGAGGACGCCGGCAAGATCGCCGGCCTCAACGTGATCGACATCATGAACGAGCCCACCGCGGCCACGCTCACCTACGCCTGGAAGCACGGCGAGCTGGGGGCGACCGGAAAAGGCACCGAGCGGGCGCGGCGGATCCTGGTCTACGACCTGGGCGGAGGCACCTTCGACGTCACCGTGGTCCGCTACACGCCCACCCACTTCCAGGTCCTGGCCACCGACGGCGACGTGCAGCTTGGCGGCGTCGATTGGAACGACCGGCTGCTGGACTACGTCTGCGACGAGTTCAAGGCCCGCTTCGTCCAAGATCCGCGGGAGTCGCCGAAGACCGTGCAGTTCATGCGCAACCAGTGCGACGAGGCGAAGATCGAGCTTTCGACCAAGACGGAGACCGCCGTCACCTGCCGCCACGACGGCAAGACCATCACGGTCCCGGTCACGCGGGAGAAGTTCGAATCGCTCAACGCCGACCTGCTCCAGCGGACTTCCGATACCACGCTCCTGGTGCTCGATCAAGCCCGGGTGACCTCCACGGAGCTGGACAACGTGGTCCTGGTGGGCAGTGCCACGCGGATGCCGCAGGTCCCGCGCATGATGCGGGACTTGATGGGGCGCGAGCCGTACACGGGTATTCCCGCCGACGTCTCCGTGGCTCTAGGGTCCTCGATCCACGCCGCGATCCTCGAGGCGCAGCACGGGCCCGGCGGGAGCGAACGCACCGAGAGGGTCCGCAAGATGCTCGGCGCCGTGAAGCAGGAGAACGTCAACTCGCACGGCCTGGGCATCGTGGTCAAGGACCTGCACAGCGGCAAGAAGATCAATCACGTGATGATCCCCCGGAACTCGCGATTGCCCGTGGAAGTCCGCCAGACGTTCGAGACGGTCTCGGAGAACCAGCACCGCGTCACAGTCCACGTCATGGAAGGGGAGGCGCCCGAGCCCGAGGCCTGCTCGCCCCTGGGAAAATGCCGCATCGCCGATCTTCCCCCGGGTTTGCCCAAGGGGTCCCCGGTCGAGGTCTCCTACGCCTTCAACACATCGGGGCGGGTCGTCATCCACGCCCACGAGAAGACGCACGGCAAAGAAGCCAGCATCGAGATCGAGCGCAAGGGGGTGCTCTCGGAGGACCAGGTGGACGCTTTCGCCAAACTCGCCGAGGAGTACACGGTGGAGTAGGAGACAGAAGTCAGGAGACAGAAGTCAGCAGACAGAAGACAGGAGATAGAAGACGGAAGGACGAAGATAGGAAACTGGAGAAGCGTTGGGTGCTGAGTCGCTCTCCTATCTTCTGTCTTCTACCTTCTGTCTTCTTCGTCGCATGGCCAAGCAGCTCGACGTCTACCGGGACTGGCTGGGGATCACCGATTCCGCCCGCCCGCTCACTTATTACCAGCTCCTCAAACTGAGGCAATTCGAGGACGACCCGGAGAAGACCCGCGCCAACTACCGCCAGCTCAACGCGCACGTGCGCAAGTTCTCCACCGGCGAGTTCGGCCCGCAGTCGCAGGCCCTGCTCAACGAGCTGGCCAAGGCCATGCTCTGCCTCACCGACAGCGAGCGGAAGGCCGAGTACGACGCCGTGCTGGGACGTATCCCCACGCAGCCGGGCCGGAGGCAGACCATGGAGCAGATCCTCCTGGCGCAGCGGGGGGTCACGCCGGAACAGTTGGCCAAGGCCCGGGACTTCGCCAAGGCCGTAGGGATGGAAGTCCGCGACGCGCTCCTCCAGCAGCGCAGTGCCGCGCCCGAGGTGGTCATGCAGGCTTATGCCGAGTCGGTGGGACGGCCGTACCTGGACCTGGCCGATCTCGAGTTGGACCCGGCGCTGGTGGCGAAACTGCCGGCCGCGGTCGCCCGCCAGCATTCGTGCGTTCCGGTGATCGCCGATGAGAGCCAGGTGCTCGTGGCCTCGCCGCTCCCCATGAACCCTGACGTGGAAGACGCCCTGCGGCTCCGCTTTGGGATCCCGGCGCGGAGCGTTTTCTGCACGCCGGCAAGCCTCAACGCGGCCCTCACGAAGTATTACCCGCGCGGGTCAGTCGGCGCCGCCACGGCCAGAGCGGCCGCGAAAAGGCGGGCCGAACCGGAAGCGGAGGAGGAAGACGAGAAGGCGACGGCGGCGACCCTTTGGCAACGCATCAAGCGGCCGCTGGTGATCGCGGGGCTGGCGGTCTCCGGCACGTTCTTCCTGTGCATGGTCTACGTATACATCAAAAGGATCCTGGGAATCTTCTTCGGACGCTGAGATCGCGGTCTTGCGTGGAGAGGTCGCTCACGATGCGCGAAGTCCAATGCCCCAAAGGCCATCGGCTGCAGATCACCGAGCTTCACCTGGGCAAGCAAGTCCGCTGCCCCATCTGCAGCGACACCTTCACCGTGCCCGAGACTCTTAGCCCGGCGACGGGGCCCCTGGGCGAATCGTCGCAGCCCCCGATCTTCCCGCCGCAGGCGACCCTGGCCACACCCCCGCGAGTGCCCAGATCCCTCGCTTGGCCCCCCTGGCTGCGGAACTCCCTGTACCTGGGTCGCCCGCTGGTGATGCTCGGGCTGCTCCTGGTCCTCGGCGCCCGCGGTTGCGACGCCCTTGGGAAACGCAACGTCGAAGGCGCAAAGGCCAGGGAACTGCTCGCTGAGAAGAAGTTCGAAGACACCTGGGACGAGAAGCGGGGGAAGATCGAAGACCGGATCAAGAGGCTTAGCGACGCGGAGACCAGCACCGAGGAGTCGTCCAAAGAGTTGTCCAAGGCCCGGGAAGAGCTTTCCAAGCTCCGCGACGATCAGCAGAAGGAAAAGGCCGCCTTGGGGCGGGGCGCGTGGCGCGACCTGAAAATCAAGGCCCGGGATGCCGCCGCCAAGAACCAGATCTCCGCATATTGGCGGGAGTGTACCTTCATCCTCGGCACCATCTTGCTGGCGTTCGGCCTCATGATCGTCAGTTGGAGCGCCCAGGGGGCGGAGCGGTGGATCTCGCTGATCATACTGGCGATCATCACCTTCAGCCTCTACGTGGTGGGCCTGGACCGGGCTGCCGACGTGATGGGCCGATGATCCGGCAACCGGCGGGCAGGGTTGCGGCAATTCGATGTTTGCGAAAGATCACGCGGAACTGTTCGCGGAGGTGTGCCATGAGAAGAGGGTTTTCAAAAGGTCTTCTCCCGTTGGGCGTTTTGATTCTCGCTTTGCCGGGATGTGTAGAACTGACCGGACAGAGGATCACCTGGTTCCACGACTCGGGCAGGGAGAAGGAATGACCTTGGCGCCGTGGACCCGCGGCCAAACAGACTTGCGGAGTCTTCAAGACGTCGTGAGTCCGCGCGGCGCGATTGGCCGCACTCACTGCGATCTTGGGGAGCTCTTGATCTCGGCTGCGAGCCACGCCAGGTAGTCTGCGCTGCCGGCGGTGACCTCGATGGCAAGGATCTCGGGCACCTGGTACGAATGCGCTTGCCGGATCGCCTGCTCGACCTCGGGGTAAAGACCCTTCGCCGTCTTGGCGGTGCACAGCCACTCCTGGCTCGTTTCGATCGCCCCTTGCCAGCGATACGTGCTGGCGATCGGGCCGAGCACCTGCACGCAGGCGGCCAGACGCCCTTCGACCAGGGCCCGCGCGATGCGAGCCGCTTCTTCTTCCGATGGTGCCGTGGTGAGGACCTGGATGCAGTCGGTCATGGTCTGGGGGCCAGGGGCTAGGGGTGAAAGGCTAGGGAAATGAGAAGTGTAGAGCGAAAAGCGACAAGTGCAAAGTGAGGGCTTGTTCTGCAATCCGCAATGGGCACCTTTCACTGCCTGGCCGCCCGGTCCCTCGCCGCTCAATCCACCGCCTGTTTCCAGCTTCCCGACTGGGGGATCATTTTGACCGCCGTGGTGTAGCCCTGCGGCGGATTGGCGTAGAGGGCGGGATTGTAGATGATCTGGCTGTCGTCGCTGGCCACCGCGTCGGCGGACGCCGCGGACTCGCACAGGAGAAGCCCGCGAATGAGGGCTGTTCCCTTCAGTTGCGCTTGCCCGGTCACGTGGACCAGCCCTTGGATCTCGCTGGGATAGAAATCGAGGATATCCGCGTCGGACTCGCCGTCGTACGGCGTGTCGGGCGGATTGAAGTTGACCAGGGTGAGCAATTCCGACAGCGGCGTCCCTAGGCTGCTGTACTGAAACACAGCGTCGCCATCGATGATCAAGGTCGGGTAGTCGCTGCGCACGGGTTGCAGGAGCACCTGGTTGTCCAGCGTCACCGTATTACCATTGCAGATCACGATCAAGGTCCCGTAGATCCGCATGTTCCGGATCGTCAAGTTCTGGTTGGCTCGGACCACGTAGACCCCCTCGGGGTTGGTCGCTCCCCAGGGGTTGCGGCCGGGGCTCAGCACCTGCTTCTCCATGGTACTGCCGGGCGCGATGAGCGTTCCCAGGTTGGCATACAGGTCCACGACGCTGCGGTCGGGAAAGGCCTTGGACGGGGCGCCGAGGGTCAGTGTGCCGGAGATGATGCCGACCTGGGTGGCCGAGGCCGCCTCCACGCTGCCGGCGATCGTCCCGTCGTTTCTCAGGCTGCCGTTAGTGGAGACAATGGCCGCGTTGGTGGCAAGCTGCTTTCCCGCTTTGACGTGGAGTTGTCCTGCGGTGTGGATCGCGTATTTCAAGGCCGGGAGCGGCACCGGGTTGGCCGAGAGGGTCACTTCGATCATCTGGCGGGCCTGACCCTTGACGCCCGTCGCCCGAAAGATCACCGGATCGTGGGGCCGGTTGGCGAGGTTTCCGTCCACTGGGTCCGTGACCTCCAGCGTGCAGGTGCCGGAGCCGACGGTCTGCTGGGAGATCCACGCACCGCAGGTGCGATTGGTCCGCCAGTTGGGGTCCTGGCTGATCGCCAGCCGGCCGAGCTCGATGGCCGCGGCCGCGTATTGCCGGGCCTCGGCGGCATCCGCCAAGTCGTTTGCGGCGCGGGCTTGGGCGCGGATCGCCAGGAGGGCCCCCAAGCCCATGGTGGCGACGATCAAGGAGACGGCGAGCACCGCCAGGTAGGCGCTTCCGCGGCGGCGTGTGAGGGGCGAGGGGCGAGGGATGAGTGAGAAGTGAGAAGTGAGAAGTGCAAAGTGTAAATTGCTTAACACTCCGCCGCGTCTCACTTTGCACTTTTCACTTCTCATTTCTCACTTCTCACTTCTCTCTTGTTTCACGGTGCGTCCGTGCGAATTGCGACGCGGGTCGCGACGGTGGCGTTATTATGGGCGACGGTGACGGTAATCCGTTTGACGCCCGTATCCGACGCAGCAGTCTGGCGCAGGTCGGCGGGATTGACCCAGACGACCTCCACGCTTCGGCGCCACTCGGCCAGATCGGGCATCGGAGTGCCGTCGGCGAACTGGGGGGGCGACTCGCTCCAGTTGTGGAAATCATCCACGTCGTCGTAATTGGCCTTCGAGGTGGAGGATTCGCCCGAGTCCAAGGCGATTGTCGCCGATCCGGCCTCCTTGTAGTCCTTGGCCAGAATCTCGGTCAACAGACCTTCGGCGAGGAACTGCGCGGTGGTTCGCTCCGCCGCCTTGTACTGGGTCAGGACCGACCCGCGCACGGTCCGCATCGCCGCCGCCAAGAGGAGCCCGACCAAAAGCGCGGAGACAGCTACTTCCATGAGGCTGAAGCCGCGGCGGGGTGGCCGGGTGAGGGGGTGAGGGGGTGAGGGGAGAGTGCAAAATGCAGAGTGCAAAGTGCAAAATGCAAAAGTAAGACTCGCGAGCACATTATCATTCTCCATTCTGCATTTTACATTTTGCATTTTACATTTCCCGTTTCGGTCACCCTGTCACCCTGTCACCCCGTCATCGCTCATGGGCCGGACACCTCGGGTTGGTTCACCACGCGGATCGTGGTCTGGACGCGGCTGGCCGCATCGCTGCCGCTGCGGAGCATGCCTTGCACTCCGGTCAGCACGTAGCGGTATTGGATCGGGTTGGGAGTGCTCACCTTGCCGTAGATGTAGAAGAGCATCTGCTGGGAGTCCGGCGATTTCCAATTGTTGCCGGAATCCGTGGAATACACGTACCGGCAGTTCGACGCGTAGGCCCACGTCGGCCGGGTGCGGACCTCGCCGGCATCCGCATCGACCAGTCCCTTGAGCACCAGGCAGACTCCGGCGCCGGGCGCCACATTGGTCGTGCTGCCGAACGTCACCTCCTGCCATTGGTAGTTCTTGGAGAGTGTGCTTTCCATCACCGAGACTTCGGCCAGGACGCTGTCGGCAGGCAATACGCCCACGGCGGGCCGCAACTGGACTTTGAGTTCTTCGGTGGCCGAGCCGGCGGTGCGGGCCCGGAACCGCGCCCGAGTCACCCGCCACCCGGTGGCCTGGGCTGGGATCGACGGCCGGAAATACTCTCCGCACCATGTCTTGCGGTCCACAAACACACTGCCGAGGTAACTCATCGTGTCGTAACTGGCCAACAGGATCTCGTCTCCCTCGCCGTAACTGGAGGGAAGCAGTTGGCTGCGCTTCAGGTAGTCCAGGCGGAATTCCTGGACGCCGTCCAAAAGGGTCGCTTCGGTCCCCCCGTTGACCTGCCGGACCAGCGGAGCCCCGGGGGTGCCCGACCAATAGTAGCGGATCGTCTCGGACGAGCCGTCGCCGTTGCGATCCTCCACCAGGAACGTGATTTCGCCGGGCGAGGCGGTAAAGATCGAGGTGGCATAGAAGAGGTCGCCGGCCAAACGATCCATCGCCCCCGCGGCGCATAGGGCCGCCGCGGTCCCCTTTTTTCCGTCCGGCATTGCCCGGCGCGTCAGCATGACTGCCGACCCGGCTCCGACCAGCAGGACCGAAAGGATGGCCATCGCCACCACGAGTTCCATCAACGTGAACCCGGGGCAGCGGTCGGCCTTTGGGCGTGGAGTGAGGCTGGCGGTCATTGGGCGGTGACGATCGCGATGTCCAGGGCGGTTGCCATTCCGGTGTCGGGGTCGATGGTGATTCGCTTGGCGTACGGTCCGGCCTGAATCACGATCGTGCCGCCGCTGTCGGGGATGCCGTAGCCGTTGTAGATCAGGGTCGCATCCCCGCCGAGGTCCACCGAGTTCAGGGTGACCTGGTACGGCGGCTCGGCGAGGTTCACGGTGTAGGTCGAAGCCGGGCGGTCCGGGTCCTTCATCCCCACGATTTGGTAAGAGACTCCGGCGGGCGGGACGGTGAACGTGATCGTCTGCCGGGCGCTGCTGGCCCGGGCTTGCGCCTGGGCCGTCGCCAGGTCCGCGGCGATCCGCCGGGCGGCGGCATCGAGCCGCATCCGGAGCAGCGCGTCGGCGTACTTCGGCACCGCCACAGCCGCCATGATCCCCAGAATCAACGCCACGATCGCGATTTCCGCGTAAGAAAACCCCCGCCGCCGCGAAGGAGACCTTGCGGAAAGCGCCGGCGGCGAGTTGAGCGATCGGGGGTCCATGGCGAGCACGGGCTATGGTTGAGGCGGCTCTGCCGCTGGGCTTCCGCTGGAGATCTTCAGGAGCCGGCGGCCGCTGGGGAGACTTCATTGCCGGAGGTCCCGCTGTTGCGCTGCCGCGCGGCCGGCGGCTGGTACGCGGCCCACAGGGCCTTGATTTCCGGCAGGCAACGAAAGAACGTCTCGATCACCTTCGGGTCCCACTGGGTCCCCGATCCCTGCCGGAGGATCTTCTCGACGGTCTCCTGCGGCATGCCTTTCCGGTACGGCCGGTCGCTGATCATGGCGTCATAGGCGTCGGCGACCGCGAGGATGCGGGCCACCAAGGGGATCCGTTCCCCGGCCAGACCATCGGGATACCCGTCCCCGTCGTAGCGCTCGTGGTGGTGGAGCACCCCGGGAAAGAGGTAACTCAGCTCGTCCAGGTCCTGCAGGATCGCCCAGCCTTTCTCAGGATGGGGGCGGATCAGCGAGCGCTCCTCCTCGCTCAGACCGCCGCGCTTGCTGAGAACCGCGTCGGGGACGCCGAGCTTGCCCAGATCGTGCAACAGGCCGGCCAGGTAGACCCGCTCGCAATCCAGCTCACTGATCCCCATTTGCCAGGCTAGGTGGCGGCCGACCCGGGCCACGCGCTCACTGTGACCGCAGGTGTAGGGGTCCTTGGCATCGATGGCCGAGACCATGGCCCGCACCACGTTGACCAGCAGTCCCTCCTTCTCGCGGACGAGTTCCATGTTGCAGGCGTGGGTGGCCAACATCGACGCCACGGAGCTGAGCAGCCCGGCCTCGACGGTGCCGAACTCGGAATTGCTCAGATTCCACAGGTTGCTTTCCGTTTGACCGCGCGGCCGTGGGACCTGATTGATCGCCACCAACCATCCCAGGACGCGATCCCGCTTGACCAGAGCGGTCATGAGGAACTGTCGGACGCCGGGAAACCGCACGGCCTGGTGGTCTTCGGCCAAGTGGTTCCGGACCAGCGGGCGGCGGACCACGGCTTCGCGGTAGCATTCCACCAGTTGCCGGCAAAGCTCATCGCTTATCGAGCGGCGGCCGATCCAAACGATCGGCCGGTCCACGAGGACCACCGAGGGATCCGTCGGATCACACTTGGAGCCGACCAGGACCAGCGACTCCGTTCGGATCACGTCGGCCAGCAGCGGCAAGACCATTCCGGCGACGTGCCACGGGCCTGCGGAGAGCTCGGACACGTCGAGGTGGTCGGCGAGAGTCCGCAAGAAGGCCAATTCCTCAAAGTCGTTTCCGATTTGGGTTGCACAGGCGGTCAGGTCGTCGCGGCAGCGGTGAAGCTCTTGCTGGAGGTGGAGGTCGTTCAGGCAGAGCCGGGCGAGCTTGAGCGTGATTTGGGGAGAGGAGTCGTGCAAGGTTGCCGTGGCGGCAAGCCGGCATCCGTCGGCCTGGCCGAGCGGCAGGCCTAACAGGATTCGGCCGTCCTCCTTGGGGAGGAGGATCGGCTCGATGGCGTCCATGGCGGCCTGGAGCCGGTCCTCCATCTCCTTCTCCAACGTGCGCAGAGGCGTCTGGTCCGGAGGGATCGCCTCGCCCGCCGAGAGAGGTGCCCAGCGCGATTGCTCCCCTTGCTGCGCCCAAAAGCGAAAATCGGTGCCGAAGGCGGAAGCGAGGGCCGTTGCGGCATTCTCGAGGAAGGCCGCCAGGCGGGTATCCGTCGATGGGACAGGCGTGTCCATGAGCAAGCTGGTCCGTGGTCTGGAAGGGCCACCCAATTGAACCTTAGCACACGAGGCGCGGCGGCGCGTCTCTTTCGTACCCCCCCCTGAAAGGTGAGATCGAAGGACGCGCGACGTATTTGCATCTAGAGCATGTGCGACCTAAAGTTGACTGGCCCCGGAGCAAGTTCCGCCTCGTGGGGTGCGCACTTCGTACCCGCGGGGAACCACTGCGGCCGAACGCATTCCGCATCGAGGCACCCGGCGTCGGGCGCCTCAAGACGCCCAAAGCCATTGGTTCAGTCTCCCTGCGAACGAGACGAGGAGAAACGCCCATGTCGCGACGAAGCGGTTTTACGCTGATCGAACTGGTTGTCGTCATCATGATTCTGGGGATTCTTGCCGCAGTCGCGGTTCCTAAGCTGATCACGACCACGGGCAGTGCCACGGACAACGGTCTGCGGCAGAGCCTGGCGGTCGTGCGAGACGCCATCGAGATGTTCGCTGCCGAACATGCGGGCAAACTGCCCGGCCTCGACGGGGCCGAGGCGACGTTCAAGAGCGACCTCAAGCCCTATCTTCGCGGGGACTTCCCGAAGTGCCCGGTCGGAGCGAAAAACGATTTCGTGGACTTCGGCAGCACCGATCCTCTCGCCGGGGATGCCGCCCCGACCTCGGGCTGGCGCTACAACAAGTCCACCGGGCAATTCATCGTCAACTACAACGCTGCAACCAGCGACGGCACGACCACTTACGACAAGCTTTGATCGTCCGGGGCTCCCGGATTTCGCGGGCGCCGCAGCAGCGGCCGATGGTCGAGGGCCAGTTAATCTGCGCGGAATGCACGATCTGGAACGAAAGTATCGAGATTTCCAAAGATACGCTCTGGGAAATACCGATAATCCTTGATGGGCCCATTCTTCCTCACCAGAGTCAAATCGTCTCATCTTCTCCGTGAACGACACCACTACAGACAACAAGACGAGGGTCCTGGTTGCCGAAGACAACCCGGCCCTGGCCGTCGTGCTGCGGCTTCATCTGGAGAACGCCGGGTTCCGGGTGACCGTGGCCCGGGATGGCGCGGAAGCCTGGAACCTTCTTCGCAACCAGGACTTCGAGGCGGTCGTCACCGACCAGCAGATGCCGGGGCTGACGGGCTCGGAGATCTGCCGACGGATGCGGCAAGAGAGCCGTCTGGCCCGCGTGCCGGTAGTGATGTTGACGGCGAAAGGGCTGGAGATGGAACTGCACCGGGTGCGCGACGAGTTCAGCGTGGCGGCGGTGTTGGCAAAACCATTCAGCATCCGGCAGTTGGTGGAGATCGTGGAGGGCATGGCGGCGGCAAAGCCTGCTTGTCCGGGCCATTCTTGACCCCAAACCAGCACAGACTGCGTGGAACGCGGCCTTCGTCGCGAGGGGTAGAGACGAATGCTCAACAAAACCGTTCATTTGGACCTGCCCCGTCGGGTAACTGCCTACTACCTCTTTTTCGGCCTCTTGGCGGTCGGCTGGCTGACGGTCGGCGTGGTGGTGGTCTCGCAGTCTATCGTGAATTCACGCGCCGAGGGGGTCTGCCTTGGCAACGTGGGCCGCGCGGCCGCCGCCTTGGCCGCCGAGTACCGCGCAAGCGGTCCCGCCAGGTTGCAGACGCTCGTTGAGCAGTTTGCCGACGCGAACGGTCTGGCCTACGCCGCCTTCTCTACTCCAAAGGGCAGCTACCTGGCACATTCCCTCCGCGACCAGGTGGGACAGACGGTCGTGGAACCCACCGGCGCGCTCATGGAGTGGGGAGAGGTCAATCGCATTCGATTCGTGGACAGCCAGTCCCGCTTGATGCGGGAGTACCACACGCCGGTCCGCGTCGCCGGCAAGACCGTCGGCACGCTGCACGTGGCGGTTGCCGAGCCCGGGCTTTGGGGGATCGTTCGGTCCGTGGCCGAATACGCCCCGATCGCAGTCCTGGGGCCGGTCCTCTTGATGTCGCTGGGAGTCCTCGTCTTGCGGAGGACGGTGCGGCCGATCTCGACGATTGAACGGCACCTGGAACAACTGGCCGAGGCCCCTTCGCTGGGCGACGTGGAGCTCGGCACCGTGGGCGGGATGGGGGTTGCCCAGGCGGGCTGGAACCGGCTCGCCGAGGAGCACAACGCGCTGCGGCAGCGAAACGGCCTGGAGTCGCGGCTGGCGGCCGCCCTGGAAGGGTTTCGCCAGCGCAAGGCGGACCAGATCCTCAACAGCCTGCCCGACGGCGTCGCCCTGACCGACGACGAAGGCCGCGTGAGCTTCGCCAACCAGGCCTTGGCCGCCCTCTTGGGCACGGGGAGCGACAACGAGTCCCTCTGCGGCAAGACCATGGAGCAACTCCTGGACCTGCAATCGGGCGGCGCCTCCGTGGCGGCCTTCCTCGATCTGGACTCCCGCGCCCGCACCGTGGTGGCCGAACTGGGCCGTGCGGGCGACGGGTCGCAGGGGCTCTTGCGGGTGGCGCGGCACCCGCTCCGCGGCGCCAAGGGGAGCGCATGCACGGGCCACGTCTGGTCGGTCCGCGACATCACCCAGCAGAAGCTCGCCGAACAGATGCGGAATCAATTCGTCAACTCGGCTACGCACGAGCTCCGCACGCCGCTGGCGAACATCAGGGCCTACGCCGAGACCCTGGTGCTCGGCGAGATGCTGGACGTCGAGAAGCAGAAGGAGTTCTGCAACACGATCAACGCGGAGGTGACGCGGCTGGCCCGGCTGATCGACGACCTGCTGAGCATCAGCAGCATGGAGGTGGGCTCGCTGTCGCTGGTCCGGCAGGAGACCGACATGGAGCGGTTTTTCCGCGAGGTGCTCGACAAGGTGCGGCCGCAGATGGCCCAGAAGCAGATCACGCTGCGATCTTCGCTCCCCGAGAAGCTGCCCAAGATGCACGTCGACAAGGACAAGCTCACGGCCACGCTGGTGAACCTGCTGGGGAACGCGGCCAAGTACACGCCGGAGCAGGGGCAGGTGCAATTCAGGGTCCAGGTGAAGGACGACGCCCTGGGGATCGAGGTCGAGGACAACGGCATCGGCATCTCCGCGGCGGAGCTGCCCAAGGTGTTCGAGAAGTTCTTCCGCAGCGCCGACCCCCGGGTGCGGCAGCAGACGGGGAGCGGGCTGGGGCTTTCGCTGGCCCAGGAGGTGGTCCGCCTCCACGGCGGGAAGATCCACGTGCAGAGCGAGCTCAACAAGGGAAGCCGTTTCACCGTGACGCTGCCGATCGGCTGACGGGGAGTAAGGGATGTTCGTGCGAAGCAAACAGGGGGCGGTGGACGTGGTCTCCGGGGACGATCCGATGACCATGGATTACGTCCCCCGCCTGTTGCGCCTGTTGCAGGAGTGCGGGGCGCAGGGGCAGCCTCGGGCCGTCCTCGACATGGACCGTGTCGCGCTGATCGACAGCGCCGGCTTGGAGATGCTCCTGGACGTGCAGGAGGATTTCCAGCGGCGCGGGGGGACTTTGAAGCTGGCCGTGCGGAACCCGTTGTGCCGCGAGATCCTCGCGGTGACGGGAGTGGGGGGGCATTTTGAGGTTTACTTGGAAGCGGCATCGGCCGTAGGCAGTTTTGTGCAATGAGTATCGCAGCGCCCAGCTTGCCGCCCAGCACCGCGCCCCCGCCGAGGCCGCCTCGATCGGAGGCCGCGCCGGGGCTCGCGCCGGCCGCCACGCCGCGGCATCTCGGCGAGATCCTCCTCGGGGCCCGCCTGATCACCCCCGACGAGCTGGAAGCCGCCCTGGAGAAGCAGAGCAAATCCAAGCTGCGCCTGGGGGAGGCCCTGGTGGACCTGGGCTTCGTCAGCGAAGAGCAGATCCTCCCCTTCATGCAGCGGCAGTTGAACCTCCCGGCCACCAAAATCCGCGAGGGAATGATCGACCCCCACGTCGTGCGGGTCATCCCCCGCGCCAAGGCCGAAGCCTATCACGCCGTGGCCATGTTCAAGGTCCGCGACACGCTCACGGTGGCGATGAGCGATCCACAGAATCTGCAGCAGATCGACGATCTGGAGCGGACCACCGGCCTGAAGGTCCGGCCGGCCTTCGCCATGCGCGCCGGGATCGAGCGAATGATCCAGCGGTGCTACGAGGACGGATTCCAGGTGGATGCGGTCACGGCCGACCTGGATGAGACCGCCGTCGAGCTCCAGACCGATTCGGTGGAGATGGACCTCAACTCCGTGGAGTCCCTGGTCGACGGCAGCCCGATCATCAACCTCGTCAACTACTTCATCCTCCAGGCGATCCGCCACGGGGCGAGCGACATCCACATCGAGCCCAGCCGGCACTATTCGGTGGTGCGGTTCCGCGTGGACGGGCTATTGCGGGAAGTGCTGCGCCCGCGGCGGGACATCCATCCGACCATCGTCTCCCGCATCAAAGTCATGGCCAAGATGGACATCGCCGAGCACCGCCTGCCGCAGGACGGCCGCTTCCAGGTGTCGGTCGAGGGGCGGGAGATCGATCTGCGCGTCTCGACGCTCCCCACCGTGCTGGGCGAGAAAGTCGTGCTCCGCGTGCTCGACCGCCGCCGCGTGACCTTCAATCTGGACATCCTCGGCATCCCGCCGGACAAGCTCGCCCAAGTCAAGCAGCTCTTGGCCAAGCCCTACGGGCTGCTGTTGGTCACGGGGCCGACCGGCAGCGGCAAGACCACCACGCTCTACTCCGCCCTGGAGCTCATCAAGTCGGTACAGCGCAACATCGTCACCGCCGAGGATCCGGTGGAGTATCAGCTCGAGCTGATCAACCAGGTCCACGTCGATGAGGCGGCGTCGCTCAGCTTTGCCAACGTGCTCCGCTCGGTCCTGCGGCAAGACCCGGACATCATCATGGTCGGCGAGATCCGCGATCCGGAGACCGCCCAGGTGGCGGTGCAGGCGGCGCTGACCGGGCATCTGGTCCTCAGCACGCTGCACACCAACGACAGCGCCGGCGCGGTCACCCGGCTGATCGACATGGGGGTCGCGCCTTACAAGGTGGCCGCGGCCCTGGTGGGCGTGATCGCCCAGAGGTTGGTGCGCACGCTCTGCCCGCACTGCCGGGCGAATTACTATCCGCCCAGCGAGCTTCTGGAGGGCATCCGCTATCAGGGGGACATGCGGCGCTCCTTCGCCCGGGGCGAGGGCTGCCCCAAGTGCCACGACACGGGCTTCCAGGGCCGCACCGGGCTCTACGAAGTGCTCCTGGCGACCCCGGAATTCCGCGAAATGATCGCCCACGATTGCAGCCTGGACCACATTCGCCAGTGGTACCGCAGCCAGGGAGGCCGCACGCTGTTTGACGAAGGGCTCCGGTTGGCCGAGAAGGAGATGACGAGCCTGGACGAAGTGATGAGAGTCGCGTTTTTCGAGTAAGCCCATGCAATTCGCCTACACTGCCAAAGCGAGAGATGGAGAGGCCGCCACGGGCGTCGTCACGGCGGAGTCCCTGCCGCAAGCGCAGAAGCAACTCCGCCAGCAGGGGCTATTTGTCCTCTCGGTGACGGCGGCCGCTGGAGGATCGGGCCCCGCCGCGCGCCGGTTTTCCCGGCGGCGCGGCCGGGTCTCCCGCAAGGAGCTGGTGGCCTTCACCTCGCAGTTGGCGATCATGTCCAAGGCGGGGATCGACATTGCCGGGGCGATTCACAGCCTCCAGCGGCAGACCGCCGGGGCGGCCCTGAAGGCGACGCTCGACAGCGTCTACCAGGACGTGGTCGGCGGCAAACCGTTTTCCGCGGCGCTGGGCAACCACCCGGGAGTCTTCGACCAGGCCTACGTGGCCAGCGTTGCCGCCGGCGAGGCCTCCGGCCGCCTGCCCGAAGTGCTCGCCCGGCTGGCCGCCATCCAGCGCGGCGAGCTCCGCCTGCGGAGCGCACGGCGAGCCCTGCTGGCCTACCCGATCGTGCTCAGCGTGGTGGCCGGGGCGGTGGTCCTGGGACTGATGTTCTTCGTCCTGCCGCAGTTTGCCGAGGTGTTCGCCCAGTTCGACATGGATCTGCCGTGGATCACGCAGTCGCTCTTGGCCCTTTCCCAAGAGCTTCGCTCCCGGTGGTGGCTGTGGACCGGGCTGGCCGTGGCCGCGGTGGCCGGACTCATGACTTTCCGCTCCCGCCCCGCCGGACGGCGGATCCTCGACCGTTTCGTCCTGCACGCCGCCTGGATTCGGGACGTGACCCGGGCCCTGATGACCGGTCGGGCCTTCCGCCTGCTGGGGATCATGATTGAAAGCGGGGTGCCGGTGGTGGAAGGGCTCCGCTTGACGCGATCGTCGATCCGCAATTCGCTGTTCCGCGAACTGTTCGAGAACCTGGAGCGGGACGTGCTCAACGGGCGGGGGCTTTCGGACGCGCTGGCCGCGGCGCCGTTCGTTCCCAGCGGCGCTGCCGAGATGATCGCCACCGCCGAGCGGACCGGCACTCTCGGCTCGGTCGCCCAGGTGATCGGGGAATACTATGAGGAGGAAGGCGAAACGCGGCTCCGCGAGCTGACCGCGATGATTGAGCCGCTGATCATCGTGGGGATGGGGCTGGTGGTGGCGTGCATGGTCATGTCGGTCATGCTGCCGATGTTCGACTTCGCCACCTTGGCGCAGCGGGGAGGCTGATGCACTCACAAAGCCGCGACCGGCGGTCGCGCCACGTGGAGGACCGAAACGATGATGCGAAAACTCCAGATGCTCAAACCACCACGCCGCTTCGCCGCTTGCGCGGCGCTGGCGGGGCTCGCCTTTCTGCTGGCGATTGCCTGGCCTCGGGAAACGCCGACGGTTGGCGCCGACATCCGCGAGTCTCCCCCGCGAGAAACGTTCCTCAGCGGCGGGGCCCGCGCCGAAATCGTCTTGCGGGAAATGGCCGAGACGCTCAGGCGGATCGACGGTCGATTGGAGCGATTCGAGCAAGCCCTCCGTGACGCGGCGGAGCGCCCCGCCGAACGGGAGCCCGGCCTGCAAGACGCGGGCCAGCAACGGGGCCCGGGTCCAGCGCCCGCGGGAGTTAACAACGGGGACAACCCATAAATCGTAGGCTGGGGCACCGCCCCAGCCTCGTAGAGCTGTGGCACAGCCGCCCTCGGCTGTGCCTGAAGCAAGCATCGACAGGAAATGGCACAGCCGAGGGCGGCTGTGCTACAGGGAACTGCCGGCGTGTTTGCCAGTCATCAGCAAGGTTGGATCGGCGTGGACCTGGGCACCTCCGCGGTGAAGCTCGCGCAGGTGGAGCGGGCCGGTCGGGCACCGTCCGGAGGATGGTCGTGGCGGCTGGTCCATGCGCGCGTGATCCGCCGGACGCCCGCCGAACCGGTCGATAAGGACCGGGACGACGCGCTGCGGTGGTGGGACCGGGTCTGCCGCAGCCAGCGGCTGCGGGAGGGCTTTGTGGGGCGCCGGGCGGCCTGCGTCCTGCCGACGGGAAAAGCGGACCTGCGGGCGATCCATTTGCCGGAGGGCTCGGAAGCGGAACGCCGGGCCATGATCGCCAACGAGCTGGACGCGTTGTTAGGCGAGAACGCCGGCCGCCGGGTCTTCGATTTCTGGGAGATCCGTCCCCCCGGCGAGTCGAGCCTCGAAAACGTCAACGTGATTTCCCTTCCCGAGGACGAGGCCCACGCCGTGGCGGCGAGCGTGGGACGGGCCGGACTCCGCTGCCGGGTCATCGACGGCCTGCCGCTGGCGGTGGCCCGGGCGATCTCCATGGCCAACGGCGACGACCCGGCCATTCCGGTGGCCGCCCTGGACTGGGGTTTCACCAGCGCCACGTTCAGCATCGTGCGCAACCGCCGGCCGGTCTTCACGCGGCTCCTGCGCGACTGCGGCTTTGCCCTCATGCCGGCGGCCGTAAGCGAGGCCCTCGAGTTGTCGATCGACGACGCCGAGCAGCTCTTGGCGACGCACGGCGTTTGCGATCCCGCCGCCCGGGGAGACCCGTTGCACGACGTGCAGGAAGTGATCACCGACGTCGCCGGCGGCCTGCTCACCGAAATCGTCTCCCAGTTGAACAAGACCCTGACTTATCCGGAGCTGCACCGCTCCGGGCTGGTGCCCGTGAAGATATGGCTTCTCGGAGGGGGGGCGACCGTGAGGAACGTCGCCGCGCTGCTGTCCGCCCGGATCAACCTGCCGGTGAAAACGTGGCATTTGCCTTCCGCCGAAGGCGGCACGGCCTGCGCGGTGCCTGCGGCGATGCTGGGACCCGCGGTGGCACTGTCCGCACTGGGACTGGCCTGATGAAGAGCCATTTGAACCTGCTGCCGTGGAAATGCCGCAAGGCGCAGCTCATTCGGCTGCGGCTTGCGCAATGGTGTCTGCCGTGGGCCGTGGCCGGCGGTCTGGTGTCCGCCGTGTGCGTGGCCAGGTGGGAACAGTGGAGATCGAGCCGGGCCCGCGTGGAACGACTGGAGCGGGAGCACGGGCCCACGACCGCTCTGCTTGCGGAGATCAAGACCTTGCGCAAGCGGGCGGAGGAGTTGCGGGATCGAGACGCGGTGCTGGCCCAACTGGAGACTCCGCGGCCGGCACTCACGCTCCTCGGCCTGGTCAGCCGGAGCGCGCGCGAGTGCGAGGGGCGATTGCGCGTCGAGCAGCTTGTGCTGCGCAGCGACGGGCAGGCTGCCCAGGTTGCCGGCCCGGGTCCTCCGGGGGGCGGCGCTCCGGCGGCCGCCTCGGTCACGATCAAGGGGATTGCCGCGGACAATCTGGCGGTGGCCCGATTCGTGCTGGCCTTGCGCCAGACCAAGGCGTTTGACCGCGTGGAGCTGAAGTCGTCGCAGGAGCAGCCCGCCGAGCGCCAGCGGACCCGCTCCTACCAGGTGGAGTGTACGTACTGAACCATGGCTGCGATGTTCGATCACGATCCGTCGAAGAAGCTGGCGATGCTCGGCGCGGGGCTGCACGCGCTTGGGCTGGCGGCCGTGCTCGCCGCGGCGGGGATCGGCTACGCTCTGGTGCTCCGGCCGTTGGACGGTCGCATCGATGAGTTGAACGACCGCAGCGCGGGGCTCGAAGCCTCGCTGCAAAACGCCCACGTCGTGCGTGCGGAGCAGCAGCGGCTGCGCGGGGTCGTGGCCGCCTTGGAGGCCAAGTCGGCGGAACTGGAGAAGCGGGTCCCGGACGAACCCTTGGAGGGCGAGTTCCTCTCCCAACTGGCCCAGGCAGCCGGCCAGGCGGGCCTGAAGATCGGCGACTATCGGCCGGGAGTGGTCCGCACCAGCGAGAAGTACTCGCAGATGGCGGTCCAACTGTCGTGCCAGGGGCCGTACCGCAGCATCTGCGATTTCCTCGACCGGCTCTCGGCCCTCCCTCGCCTCACGCAGGTGGAGACGCTGGACGTGAGCGCCGGCAGCCCCGACGGCTGCCCGGTCAGTTTGTCGCTAGTGGTTTACTTCCGGCTGACAAAGGCGCCGGCGGCCCAGGCAGCCAAGGGAGGGCACGTCAATGGCTGACTCCTCCGCCTCCCCAAAACCGGCGGTCACGCCGCGGCAGTTGCTCTTGATTGCCGTGCTGGGCGTGATCCTGGCCGTGGTCCTGATCGTTCAGTTCGGCGGCGCATCCGGTGGGCCGGACGACTCCCAACGGGGTTCCCGTCCGCAGGCCACCCCTTCCGGAGCCGCCCAGCCCGCAGAAAGGCAATCCGCGGCCGGCCCACAGGCCGCGGGGCCGCCGGCCCCGGACGCCAAGACGGCGCAAGGCACGCGGCGGCCGCCGAGAACCCGTTGGTCGAAGCTGAGCGGCCAGGTGGCAGGGCAATACGATCCGTTTGCCATGCCGGAGCCGCTGGCCCGACAGGCCAAGGCCCGGGGGCCGAATGACGCGCGCGGCGGGAAGGCCGGGCCGCGGCATCCGGCGACGGACCCGGCGCTGGCCGCGCTGCGTCGCAAGGGGACGGATGCCGTGCTTCGCGACGGGCATGGGGCGGTGGCCGTGATTGACAAGCGCGTCGTCCGCGTGGGCGACGTGATCCAAGGATATCGCGTGGTTTCGATCGACGACGACGGCGTCCTGCTGGCGCCGTCCGATTCGCAAGACGTCTCCGAGGAGCGCAAATGACCAGTGCCAGGATGGCAGGCGCGGCTGCGAACCGCAGAGAGCATCGCAGCGCGATCGACGGACGGATACGCAGGACTTCACACTCTGCAAAGCCCATGGGTTGCAGCCGGTGGGCTTTGAATCGGGCCGCGGCCTGGGGAGTGCTCGGAATGCTTGTGGCGGTTTTGACGATGATCGCAGGGCCCGGTTTCGGGCAGGACGCGCCGGCAGACCGCGCCCGGAGCGGTTCGCCGCCGCCGGCGCCCGCCCCGGACTTTGGGTCCCCGAGCCCATCGCGCTCGGGGACGGGTCCGGCCGCGGCTCCGGCGCCGCGCGGCAGCCCGCTCCGCGCGATTCTCCCGAGAGCCCCGCTGCCGCCCACGGCGGAAGCGCTGCCGCCGGGGAATCCGCTGAAGATCCCTTTGGCGAATTCCGTGGGCGTTGACCGCGTCGAGATCAAGGAGTACGACGGCCTGATCTCGCTCGTGGTGCGCGACGTGCCGCTGAACCGGGTGCTGATGCTCCTGGCTCAGCGGCAGAAGCTGAACATCGTCTGCTCCGAGAACGCGACCACGCCGGTTTCCGTGTCGCTGGGGAAAGTGCCGCTGGACGTGGCGCTGACGTCGATCGTCTCCGTGGCCGGATGCGCCTGGACGCGGCAGAATGGGATCATCTACGTCACCAACGTGGCCACCACGGCGAAACTGGCGGCGGACGTCCAGGGGCGCCAGGTCCGCGTCTTCCGGCTCGACTTCGCTTCCGCCTCGGACATGGATACCGCGGTCAAGGGGCTTCTCTCGCCCGTGGGCAGGTCGTTCATCACGGTCAGCAAGGCCACCGACAACCGGAAGACCCAGGAGTTGGTGGTCGTCGAGGACCTGCCGGGGTACCTGCGCGTGATTGAGGAGTACGTCCGCCAGGTGGACCAGCCGCCGCGGCAGGTGCTCATCGAGGCCCACGTGCTCTCGGTCGATTTGCAGCGCGACCAGACCTGCGGGATCAACTTCCAGGTGCTCATCGAGCAATTGGGCAAGGCGGGCGGGTTCCAGGTGACCGGGTTCGCCGACCCGAAGGCGGCCCAGGCGTTCTTTTTCAGCGTGGACCGGGGCGATCTGAAGCTGCTTTTGGAAGCCCTGGCCACCCAGACCGCCGCCAAGACGCTGGCCTCGCCGAAAGTGCTGGTGATCAACGGCCAGGAAGCGAAGATCCAGATCGGCCAGCAGCTCGGCTTCCGCGTGACCACGACCACCGAGACAAGCACGCTGCAAAACGTGAACTTCCTCGACGTCGGGGTGATCCTTAAGGTGACGCCCCGGGTGACCGCCGACAACCAGGTGCTGATGCTGGTCCATCCCGAGGTCTCCAAGGGCCAGGTCAATCCGCTGACCGGCCTGCCGGAGTCGGACACCACGACGGTCGAAAGCAGCGTCATGCTCCCCGACGGCCGGGGAATGGTCATCGGCGGCTTGATCCAGGAGAAGGACACGGAGACCCAGCAGAAGGTCCCGATTCTCGGCGACTTGTGGCTGATCGGCCGGTTGTTCCAGCGGCACGAGATCAAGAAGGAGCGGCAGGAGATCATTATCGCCCTGGTCCCGAGGATCGTCCCGTCGCCGCTGGCCTGCGACGACCGGCACTCGATGGAGGTTCTGAAGGCCCAGACGCCGCTGTTTGAGGGCCCGCTGGACCCCATGGAGCGGCCTTGGGACGCGAAACTGCCGGATGCCGTCGAGAACCCGTTCCACCTGCGCGATCTGCCGGTCATGGCGGAGCGCGTGCGGAGAGTCTGCGGTCCCGAGGGCGCTGGGCCCGCCTATGCCGAGCAGTACTACGCCGCGGAGCGGCAGCCCTGTCCGCCGCCGGGGCGGATTTACGGCAGGGAGTATCCCAGCCAAGGCTATGGCCTGCCGGCGTACCTCGATCGGGCCGTCGCGCCGGGGCCCGGCGACAGGGCGCCTCTTCCGCCGTCCTATCCGGGGCAAAGATGACGGTTCAGTGCGAAAAGGGCTTTCAGCCATCAGCCATCAGCTTTCAGCAGTCAGCTTTCAGCAGACAGGTTTCAGCAATCATGAACATGGTGAATGGCCAGCAGCGCTGGCTGGACCGGCCGGGCGATGCCTCAGAGCTGACGGCTAATAGCTGACTGCTGACTGCTGATAGCTGACCGCTGATGGCTCAGGCTGAAATGGACCGCGAGGAATCAGACATGAGCGACGAACTGCCCGTCCCGCAAGAGCTGCAACATCTGATCGAGAAACGCCGCGTCCGCGACCGCCGGCGCCGCCGACGGCGCGCCGGCAAGTCCCGCCGGCAGCTCGATCTGGGGCCGCTCGGCACGCTGGAGTCGGCCGCCGGTCCGGAGCAGGCGGTCCTGGAAGAGCGCCGCGGATGCGGAGAGCGGCGCACTCAGGGCACTCGGCGCAAGAGCACCCGGCGGCGAGGCGACGCCGCGCCTCCCCGCGGATCGAGCCCTCGATAGGGAGCGACAGCCGGTGGACACTCGCGCCCGACAACAGGAAGCGGTCCTTGCCTTCGGACGCCGCGCCAATGCGCGGCCGCCGCTCGCGGTGCTGATGCAGGATGCCGTGGCGCTGGTCACGGACATCCTCGCCGCGGAGCTCAACGGCGTGGCCGAGATCGAATCCGGCCAGACGCTCGTCCTTTCGGTGAGCCGCACCGACCGCGGGGAGAATCCCGCCGAGCCGGCCGTTCAGCGATGCTCCCTGGAAAGCGCCGACTCGATGGCCGCGTACGCCCTGAAAACGGCGAGCCCCACGGTCTCCGTGAACCTGGCCCAGGAGTCGCGGTTTAACGATCCGTTCCTGAGGGGCCTCGGGGCGCGGAGTGCGCTGTGCATTCCCCTGCACCTGAACGGGAGGCCGTACGGCGCCTTGGGAGTGTACCGGACCGAGCCGCGGGAGTTCAGTCTCGACGACGTGTGCTTCGCGGAGACGATCGCCCACCTGCTCAGCTCGTCCATCGCCCGGATCAAGCTGGAAGAGGAACTCCACGAGGAGCGCGAGACGAAGAGCACCGTGCTGGAGCTGGTCGACGCGATGGTTCTAGCGCTGGATATGGACGGCCGGGTGATCACGATGAACCGCGCGTGCGAGGAAGTCACCAAGTACTCGCTGGAGGAAGTCCGCAGCCGGCCGTTCTGGAGCCTGTTCGTGGACCGCGACGAGCTGGAACTCATTCGGGGAATCTTCCGCAATTCAAAGGTCAACAAGATCCCCAATCAGTTCGAAGGCTACTTGATTGCCAAGGATGGAAGCCGCCGCAAGGTCGCCTGGTCGCTGAAGGTGATGTGTACGGGGCAGGTCCAGTCGCTCATCCTCGCCGGCGTAGACCAAACCGAGCAGGTCGAGACGAAAAAAGAGCTGCAGAAGGCCCGCTCGCTGGCCGACCGGGCCACGCGGGCCCTCAAAGACCTGACCGAAAAGATGAAGGACGAGCCCGCCGGGGCCGCCAGGCGCTCCCGGTCCTCCGTCGCGGCGCAACCCGCTTCTCATGCCGCCCCACCCCGGGAAACCGAGCCGCACCCGTCCCAGCCGGCACACGGCAAGCCGAAGGCGGCCCGGACGGGGAGGGAAAAACGGAGCAGCGTGCGGTGGGAATACCCTTACCGCCAATGGGTCGCTCCGATCCTCGACGGCCGCATTCCCTCGCGCCGGGACTTCTTCGAGGTCCAGTGCAAGGACATTTCCGGCGGCGGGATCGCCTTCCTCCTCAGTTCCCCCCCGGAATTCGAGAACGTCGTCGTCGGCCTGGGACGCTCGCCCGCCCTGACCTACTTCGTCGCCCGGGTGATGCGCGTGGCCCGCGTAGAACACGGCGACGGGATCGGCTACCTGGTCGGCTGCCGCTTCCTGGCGAGGGCCACGCTGGCGAAAGAGGGCAGAGTGGGGGCCCGCGAGGAATGACCCCGGCGCGAAAAAATGGGGGGCTCATCCGACTCAAGAATGCGCAGGCGTGAAGAGTCAAAGTCCTCCGCAGAATCTGTGGGTGGAATTAAAGGTTCTTGCCGATTCGGGGCTGCGTTTTTTGAGGCATTGCAGGGCAAATGAATGGGCATGAGAGAAGCGCCCTGGTGGCCGAAGCCACCAGGGCCCGGAGGATTCATTCACCCGCCCTGACCCGGTTCGGGCACCATGCCCAGCATGGTCGTGTCGGGTTGCTCGCCGGCAGAGCCCGATTCCGTTTCACCGGGCACGGCTGATTCTAGCCGAGCCTGAGCGTCAGCGCCATTCA
>Ga0315280_10001545_pt1 | contig 39312 bp, 32 predicted proteins | sample YL17G06_40_MG_FD_203697 | JGI IMG/M metagenome (GOLD analysis project Ga0315280, IMG submission 203697) | Sediment microbial communities from Yellowstone Lake, YNP, Wyoming, USA - YL17G06_40 | ecosystem: Environmental > Aquatic > Freshwater > Lake > Sediment | place: USA: Wyoming | collected... | reverse complement strand
TAAAATCAACTAGTTAGCCTGATTCCAAATATATTCAAAAAACCAAATGTTCCCAAAATGTTCCCACTTTTCTGAAAATCATCCCACCGCTTTGATCAGATCGTCATCTGAAATGGTATCATACCTTGAGAAACATTCAAGCATTTCATGAACCAACAGGTAGATGCATCTGGCCTGTGCGCACTCAGCAAGACCTAAATAGCTGTCAGCTACAGCGATTGTATGCAACCTAATCATAGGGACAATAAAAGAGGGGCCTTTCAGCCCCTCTTTTGGGTTGTTTGGAGTCCTGAATTAATGCCGCAAGTGCTTTGGCCTCCCATACTTCGCTATCAAGCTGGAACCCTTCTTTTGGGCTCGATTCCTAAAAGCCGGGCCAGATTCAAACCGAATATTTTCCTCCGGTCATCGTCGGTTATCTCCGGGTAACCATAGTCTTTGCGCATATCTTCCGGGATCTGGAACTCTCGGAATCCATAGACTGCTGCTCTGATCTGAATTGCGAACCCGGCTGAGTCAGTGCCCCAGATGATCCGGTCAGGCCCTACAAAACGCAAAGCCTCGCCGATGATTTTTGCGAACTTGCGGGGTGCGGAAAGCGCCCATGGGACCAGGAGTGAAAGGCATAGATAGACATTAGGGTGCCCCAAAGCCACCATATTGAGGTCGTCGCAGTAAGGGTATCCCATATGAAAAGCCACGATTTTGAGTTCAGGGAAATCACGTGCGACATCGTCAATGAGAATCGGAACCGCATACTTGCTTTTTCCGGGCGGCACCCAGCAGAATCCGGTATGGATGTCAAGGACAATCTTCAGTTCCTGTGCCTTTGCGTAAAAAGGCCATAGGTCCGGATCGTTGATATAAGTGTCTTCCGGAGGATAAAATTTGAAAATTTTTGCTCCCTTCTCCTTCACCCAGTATTCAAGTTCCCATATTGCATTGTTCACTCCTCTATGCTTTATGGGTGACAAGTTGGGTTGGAGCATAAAGCGATTGGGATTTGACTCCACAATCTTGGCCATATCACCGTTGGTCATCCAGCGGCTGGAATACCCGGTTGTGTCCATCATCGCCTCGGGCAGCAGACAAGCGATGTCCACACCGAACTTGTCCATGGCGGCTAGAAGCTTGGCCGGGTCATTGGTTTTTATCGCTTCCTGCGGCTCGATCCCGGCCATTGCCTCAGGAGGCGTTCCCAGCATCAAGGGCCTACTGATGCTGGCAATCGCTTTCCACCACATTTTGACTCCGGGGAAGTGATTCACCGGTTCCATATTTCCGATCAGATGACATTCCGGATCAATCTTGAAATAATCGTCCTTTTTCTGGTAAATATTCGCCATCATAGTATTCCTCCTTAATCAATATTTTTAAAAGGATCAAACAATATTTTACTCGCATTGCTACAAGGCCGAAAAGGCTGAACAGCCTCCAGCTGGACAGCGTTAATTCGGCGTCAATCTTTTTTTATGCCCCCTCGTCTCAAAGCCCACCAGAACTGTTTTTGATTGTCTGTTTTTTCCCGATCCTTGACCTTTCAGTACTTTTCCTTGTCGCTACTCCCATCGTATATCCAGAACCGTGACCGGATCCCCTTGCCAGTGCTTTTTAACTATCTCCGCTTTTATATTTACCCCGGGCATACTTTCGCTAAGCGCGTCAAGCCAGCCAAGAATGAAGTAATAGACCGGCTCGGTACGAGGGTCATCGTCATGAACTTCTACATGTAGATGTTGCCCTCCTCTTTGCTCAACCTCGAATTTCATTCCGTGGAAAAAATTGGTAGATATAATCAAAGCCAGCTTCTCTAGACTTCGAAGAGGGGCACCCGGCGCCACAACATTTTTATAGGTGGTCTCGAACAGGCGCTTGCTGTTGATTTTTCCCCATGCGCGGGCGGCCCCTGGATCGCCTTTGCCAAGAATTTTGTAAATGGCTGTTATACAGCTTAAGACCGGCTCAAATGGGTACCAGTTGGATGGGAGAATTTTTTGCGAAAACAATTCCTGGGCTTGGGGAGAAAGAAACTGATTCCAGTTGATGTCCCTGAATCCTTTAATGGTCTTGACTACGTCAATTACCATTGTTCCCTTGATCACTCTTCTCTCTTCTGATTGTCGGACCATATTGTTCCTCCTTGATCGACCGATCTTGCGGTCTTTGTCCTTCCAGTATTTTTTCCTTTGCTCCCCGTCTCTGAATTTTTGCGATGTCGGTCCTGAGAAGGCTGTCCGAAAATTCCACCTCTGCCTGTTGATTCTTCGCTCTAACCCCATCGTATATCCAGAACCGTAGCCGGATCCCCTTGCCAGTGCTTTTTAACTATTTCCGCTTTTATATTTACCCCGGGCATAATTTCGTTAAGCGCGTCAGACCAGCCAAGAATGAAGTAATAGATCGGCTCGGTGCGGGGGTCATTGTCATAAATTTTTACCTGTAGATGCTGCTCTCCTATTTGCTCACGCTCGAATTTTATTCCGTGGGAAAAATTGAGAGATACAATCAAAGCCAGCTTCTCTAGACTTCGAAGAGGGTCACCCGACTCCACAACATTCCTATAGATGGTCTCAAACAGGCGCTTGCCGTTGACTTTTCCCCATGCGCGGGCGGCCTCCGGGTCGCCTTTGCCGAGAATTTTGTAAATGGCTGTTATGCAGCTTAATACCGCCTCAAATGGGTACCAGTTGGATAGGATAATTTTTCGCGAAATCAATTCCTGGGCTTGGGGAGAAAGAATCTGATTCCAGTTGATGTCCTTAAATCCTTTAATGGTCTTGACTATGTCAATGACCATTGTTCCTTTGACAACTCTCTCTTCTGATCGTGGGACCATATTGTGCCTCCTTGATCAGCCGATCTTACGGCCTTTGTCTTTCCAGTATTTTTCCTTGACTTCCCCGCGGCGTATTTTTCCAATCGGGGTTTTGGGGAGCGCATCCACGAATTCCACGCTTTTAGGTTTTTTATAGCCCGCGAGATGGGTCTTGCACATGGCGATTATTTCCTGTTCTGTGGTTGTTTGTCCCTTTTTCAAGACCACCACGGCCTTGACCGCTTCCCCCCAGATCGGGTCCGGAACCCCGACCACCGCACACTCCAGGACCGCGGGGTGCTTGTAGATAACTTCCTCAACCTCGCGGGGGTAGACATTCTCCCCCCCCGAGATGATCATATCGTGCTTGCGGTCAACGATATAGATGTAGTTTTCCTCATCCACCGTCGCCATATCGCTGGTGTGCAACCAACCGTCACGCAAGACTTCTGCGGTAAGCGCGGGATTCTTCCAATAGCCGAGCATGATGTTAGCTCCGCGGGCGATGATCTCTCCGACCTCGCCCGGCTTGACATCCTCGCCTTTCTCGTTGACAACCCTGACTTCGCAAGTCAGACATTCGCGGCCTGCACTGGTCAGCCGTTTCCGATCCTTTTCGGTCTCGGTTTTTCTGTGATCATACTGGTCAAGGAGCGCGACCGTGGGCGCGGCCTCGGTCAGTCCGTATCCCTGGCCGAACTCGAGTTTAGGGAACCGTTCTTTCAGCCTCATCAGCACCTCAAAAGGCATGGGCGAGCCAGCATAAGTAATCGCTCTCAGGCTGGAAAGGTCATACTTGTCCAGGTCTTTGAACATAAGCAGGAATGACGCTATGGTCGGCACCATATTGACATGCGTGGCTTTTTCCCGCTGGATGGTCTCAAGCACATAACCGAGGTCGAATCTTTTGCTCAGCACCGCTTTGGCCCCCACATAATGCACAGCGATGACCGGCCAGAACGCGATGTGGAACAGGGGCAGGATCATAATAGTGCTGTCAGTTCTCTGGGGCATTATGCTGAGCACGCACGCTAGGGTTGCGGTCAAAATATTCCGGTTGCTGAGCATCACGCCCTTGGGCAGGCCCGTGGTTCCGCCGGTATACATAAGAATAAACAACGCGTTCTCGTCCCGGGGGCCGATGTGCGGCTGGGGAGACGATTTCGCGAGCAGGTCCTCGTAATCAATCATATCCTTCACCGGCTCGTCCATTGAGATCCAATGCCTTATGTTTTTAAGCTTGGGCCTGAGGCGGCTTGCGGTCTCCAGGTATTCCTCTCCCGCTATGAATGCAATGGACTCGGAATGCTCAAGGATGTATGCAAGCTCGGCGTCAGACAGCCGCCAGTTAAGGGGCACTGCCACAAGCCCCGCGCGGGCGCAGGCATAATAGTACTCCATATAGCGGTAGCTGTTCTGGGAAAGGATTGCTACATGCTCCCCGGGTTTAATCCCCAGATTGATGAGCCCATTGGCCAGCAGGTCCACGCGTTGATCAAGCTCTTTCCAGGTCAAGCGGTATTGCTCAAATACGATGCACTCAAAGTTGGGGGACAATTTTGAATGCTTGCGCGGTATATCGTCAAGCATAATCATCTGCGATCTCCTCTCTTTTCATTTTTCACCAGGATTTGGGAAGACCCATGAACTGCATAATCATATTTTTGGCCATCTCGTCGGTTATGGGCGAGAAGACCATCTGCTTGTAGTCCCGGAAATAGCGCTGCATATCATATTCCATTGTGTAGCCGTAGCCACCGAGTATCTCCATTCCGAAAATCGCGGCTTTTTCCGAGGCGCGCGCTGCCACGATTTTCGCCATGGTGGCCTCCAGATGCATGGGCTTGCCGTTGTCCGCCAGCCACGCGCACTTATAGATAAGATTGCGCGCGGATTCAATCTCAATCGCGATATCAGCCAGGTAGTGCTGGAGAATCTGGAAACTGCAGATAGGTTTTCCAAACGCGGTGCGCTCCTTGGCGTAGGCGATTGCGTCCCGGAACGCGGCCTTGGCAATGCCCAGGCTCAACATTGAAGTTGCAACCCGCTCCGGATTCAGGGTGAGAAGCGTGTCATACCATCCGTTGTTGAGCGTGCCGAGCAGATTTTCCTTGGGGATGCGCACATCATCATAATAAACCTCGTTGGTGCCGCACGCATGACAGCCCAGCTTTTTAATAAGCCTTGTTTCAAGACCTTGGCTGGGTCTCGGCACAAGGAAGGTTGACAGCCCCCTTGAGCGCTTAGCCGTGGGATTGGTGATGGCAATGGTGATGATGCAATCTGCGACATGCGCGCAGGAGATGAACATTTTCCGGCCGTTGATCAGCCAGTGATCCCCTTTGTCCTCGGCCCGGGTCTGGATGGCTCCCAGTATGTCGGTTCCTCCCCCGGGCTCGGTCAGGCCCAGCGCGAACTTGATTTCCCCTTTGGCGAGCTTGGGCAGATATTTTTCCTTCTGCTCCTTGGTGCCGAGAGCCGAGATCATCTTGGACCCGAAGCCCACGGTCGCTCCCACGCAGAGCGCAACCGCAACCGAGGCCGTGGCCAATTCTTCAAAAACAATCATAGCATCCACCATCCCCATTCCCATTCCGCCGTATTCCTGGGGCACATTCATCCCGAAGTGGCCGAGCGAAGCCATCTTGGCCCAGAGCCCATCCGGTATGAAATCGCAGTTCTCATCCATCCAGCGGACATAGTCACGATTAAGCTCCTTTTCACAAAAACGCTGCGCTTCCTGGCGGAGCAGTTCCTGTTCTTCACTAAAGGCAAAATTCATTTTTTCCCTCCTTTATCAAGATTCCTTTTTCGACTGGTCTAAAGCTGCCAGCGCGAACTTGCGCAGGTTCTGCGCATACTCGCTGTGAAACAGCCAGGAAATCGCGTTGCGCTCAATGGTCATGGCCGCGTCCCAGGGTATGCCCTCGAAGGACCGGTTGAGCACCGACTTCCCCATGCGGAGGGCGTCGGCTGAGCGGCTGGCCAGATCATTAACAATGGCGTCCACTTTGGCATCGAGTTCCTCGTCGGGATAGACCCGGGTGAGCAGGCCCATCTCGTAAATTTCCCTCGCCATGTAGTCCTTGCGGCCGGTGAGCAAAATTTCCTTGGCCCGGTGGATGGGCATACTCCGCGCGATGCGGGCCGTGCCGCCCCACCCGGGCAGGATACCCATGGTGATCTCGGTCACGCCGAACTTGGTTTTTTCGGAGGCATAGACCAAGTCGCAAGCCAGAACCAATTCAAGACCACCGGCGATGCAATGGCCTTTGACCTTAGCCACCACCACCTTGTCATTTTCAGCGATGGCCCTTGCGATCTCGTAGCCCTCATGCGCCATCCAGTCGTAGACCGAGTTATGGTTGAAGGTTGGCAGGACTGACAGGTCTCCGCCCGCGCAAAAGGACTTGCCCGCGCCGGAAAACAGGATCAACTTGACCCTGGAGTCTTTCTTGGCCTGCAGGAAAGCGTCGAGCATCTCCGCTGCCATCTCGCGGTTGATCGCGTTTCTCTGCTCGGGACGGTTCATGGTGATGGTGCATACAGAATTTTCCGGCCCTCCAACCTCATAAAGCAGGCATTCGTATTTCTTTTCCATCTCCAGCTCCTTGGTTTTTGCGCCAATTTTTGTTTCCTGACTTTCCCAATATTTCGCCGTTTTTCTTAAAAGCCTTCATACATTCCTCATATCCAAACCTGTTGACGGGGCAGACCTTGAGGCAAATGCCGCAGCCCTCATACTTGACGAAATATGGCCAGCATTTGGTGTCATTGATCTTGCGTTTCAACACCCCCCGCCACCATACCCGCTCCTCGCTGATCGCGTCTCCCGGGCAGGCCCTGAGGCAAAGCCGGCACGCATCGCAATACTCAGCCATACCCAGATCAACCGGCTTGTCCGGCTCAATGTCCGCATCTATGCTGATCATTGTCCATCTCAGCCTGGGGCCAAATTCTCTGGTGATCACCACTCCCAGCGCGCCAAGTTCACCCAGGCCGGCATTGATTGCGTGAGGCGGGTATTTGACCCAGCCGTCAAACGGTATCCGGGCAAAGCATCGGTATCCTTTAGACCTTATAAACCTCGCCACCTCAAACACCCTCTTGCCTGATTCCACATAAATTTCAAAGTCAAACAGCTTCCTGCCCGGATGCGGCACCTCCTCGAGCAGAGCCTTGTTCATTTCCATTCCCAGGACTAGCGCAGTGTCATACGGGAATTTTTCATCCCGGCATCCCGCGATAAATCTCCGGTCAACTTTGGTAAAACCCGATATATATCCCCTGCTCCGCGCAAATTCTTTGATCTGATTTTTGAGAGCCGAAAGGTCATCCTCTTTTTTACCGGACACCGACATTTCCAAAAGCGGCTGCCAAGAATCCATTCTCAGGATGCTCTTGATGACCTCCCATCCATAATCAATGAGCTTGCGCCTTCTTGCCCACTTGGGAAACTCCACCCTGAATCCGAGCATAGCCTTGTTTTGCATCACTCCTGGAAGCTCATCCAGGGGCGCGACTTCGGAATACATATCAAATGTATCGGGATCGGTCTTTACGGTTGAAAGACTGTCCGTGATCTTTTTTCCCGGATTATCGCGCCTTGTCTCAATAACCTGCTTCCAGGAGTTGGGCTTTCTTAACCTGGTGTCTCGATTTTTCCCGCCGCCTCCCAGCATTTATCTGTTGACCGGCCTCCATTTAGGAAGCGTGAACTCGGCAGAGACATCGTCAAAAACCACTTCCATCTCCATCCCGTTCTTGAGTTTGCTGTGATCGCACTGCACGATGCTGGAAATCATGCGCACGCCCTCGGGAAGGTCGATCATACCGACGGCAAATGGCAGGTCATCCCAGAAAGGGAATGGCACCATATACTGGTTTATGGCATAGGCATAGAGCTTTCCTTTGCCCGCCGCCTCCACCCACTCCATATTTTCGCTCCCGCAACTGGTGCAATACATATAAGGAGGATGGTCAATATTGCCGCAATCCTTGCATTTCTTGAGCACCAGCTTGTGTTTCTTGGCCGCGTCCCAGAATGCCTGGGTCCATTTGGACGGCTTGGGCATCGGTTTTTTGACTTCCTCATCCGAGAGTTTCAAGAATTCTTTTATTCCCATTTTTTCCTCCTATGATCTGTGTTTTTGATTGCTTACGGTATTTCGTTTCCCAACACAGTGAAATGGCAGTCCATGAAGGCCCCGCCGCCGGTGTCCTCAATTAAAAACTTTGCATTGGGCACCTGTGCTTTTCCAGCTTTCCCCTGAAGCTGGCGAACCGATTCCACTAAAAGTCCGAAGCCTACGCCGGTGCCAGTGTGGCCGAAGCTCAACGCTTCGCCGTTGGTGGTGCATGGAATTTTGCCGCCCGGGCTGGTCGCACCCGATGCCACAAGAGCACCTGTTTTACCCGGCTCAGCAATCCCGATGGAATCCATAAGTATTAGTTGCACCACCGGATAAGAGCCATAAAGCTCAAAGATACTCATATCCTTCGGACCGAGCCCCGCCCGGTCAAAAGCTTTTTTCGCGATGGGCGCCAGGAACTTAGTCATGGTTTCAAAGTCCTTGACCTTTGATCTGGTAATGCCGCGATGTGAATAGTCGGAAGCATCGCTCAGAATATATGCCGGCTTGCGGCAGACCTTTCTTGCCTTCTCGGCTGTGGTCATGACAAATGCCGATCCGCCGTCGGCAAGCACATTGCACATTAAGCTGGTAAGCGGATATGCTACCATACGCGAGCTGAGCACTTTCTCTACGGTAATCTCCTTCTTGTTGAACATCGCATTTGGCTGAAGCACAGCCCATTTCCGACAGGCGACGCAGACCGCAGCGATTTGTTCGATGGTGGTGCCGGTAATGGACATATAAGCCTGGGTGACCATCGCGGCCAGGGTATTGTAGGTCATCCCATAGGGGATCTCCCATTCATAATCAGAGCCGGCCCTGGCAAAGTATTTGGCCATCTCGTTCATGGTGAACTGGGAAAACCGCTGCGCGTGAATTATCAGGACCGTGTCGGTCTCGCCGGAATGGAGAATTCCTTCCGCGGTCTTCCGGATGGAAAAGCTGGAAGCGCCGCCGGAACTGGTCATGCAGGTTATTTTGCAATTCCTTGCTCCGATTGCTTCCGGGATCCGGCCGAAAACTGCTTCGGTGTTATACTCGTCGCCCATTATGTGTTGTGCGCAGAGGACCGCTCCCACATCTTTCATATCAATTCCCGCGTCCTTCACCGCCATTTTGGCAACCGTGTAGGCGATCTCGAATTCGGAACGCTCCGGATAGCTCCCGCATGGCACCTCGCCCGTGCCTATGATTGCGAACTCGCCTTTGCTCATTTCAATCCTCCTTTATTTATTGCTGGAATATTTATCCATTTAAGGCATCAGCTGAAGGTATGGGCGGAATTATTTTTACGCCCTTCTTGCGGGTTGGCCGCCAGAACTCAGGCATGTATTTTTCGCGGCCCAAATCGCGATTGACCCGGCATCGAACCGGAAGCCCGGCCGCGGTACGCATCAAGCAGTCGCAGCAACGTGTGCATTTATTGAACTTTCTGCCTTCGCGAACCTTGTTGGCCCATTCTGGATCACAAAGCAGCTGCCGGCCCAGGGAAATCATATCGGTCTTGCTGGCTTTGATTGCATCAACGGCCATAACCGGATCATGCACAGAAGGAGTCATTACCGGCACATTTGCGGGGAGCACTGATTTGAAGCCTTGGGCCTCGTCAAGGATGGTGCCATCCTCGTCCGGGAAGAAATATTTTAGTGCCTCGTAGGAGCCGTCAGACAGGTGCACATAATCAATCCCCATTTCTCCCATCTTCCTCACCACCAGCTTCATCTCGTCGTGGTGGATGCCGTCAGGCATGTGTTCGTCACCTGAGAGCCGGATACCGATTGGAACCGCATGGCCTATCATTTTGCGCACCGCTTGGTATATCTCCACTACAAAACGCATCCGGTTCTCAAGGGAACCGCCGTATTCGTCCGTGCGCTTGTTGGAGCGCGGGGACAGGAACTGGTGTTCCAGGTATCCGTGAGGAGCATGCAATTCGATGCCGTCAAATCCTGCCAGGATGGCCAAGACACACGATTTCGCGAATTGTTCAATCTCTGATTTTATCTCGTCCTTTGTCATCTCCCGGGGCATATCCGCATGGGCCATGGTGGGAATCCGGGGGTCAAGAATCTGTATGTTCTGGGAAATGAACTTGAGCATTTGCTTGGGCATGAGCGTGGGGTCGGTCTGGTATGGAATGGGCGACGGCGCAGGTGGGCGCTCATGGTCCGGATTATGCCCCTGGCGGCCGAACCCGATGGAAAGCTGGATGAAAACCTTTGATCCGAAAGCGTGAATGGTTTCCACCACTTCCTCCAGACCTGGCACATGGGTCGTGTTGAACAGGTGCAGGTTGGAGGTATAGGGGAATTTGGAGGCCTGTTTCGTCCCCAAGACGCACTCGGTAATGATCAACCCCACCCCTCCCTTGGCCCGAGCAGCATAATAGGCCAAAATCTGTTCGTTCACATAACCCTGATTGTCCATGGAAAAAACCGTGTTCATAGGAGCCATGGCAATCCGGTTCGCAATCTCAACACTTCCGATCTTGATCGGCTCAAATAACTCTGGATAATGATGAGCGGAAGCCCCTTTGCCTGAACCGCCAGACCTTTCTCCCGCAACCGGCCTTTTACCGGCCTTCGTTTTTTTGGTTCTTGTCATTTTGTTTCTCTCCCTTCTTTATAGATTTATTTTTCGTGTCCTAACTTTTCCATTGACAACATCATCGCTCACTGCTAAACTATGACACATGAATGAACATTTGGTCATTATTAATGATAGCGAACAGAGAGATTGGTGTCAAGGAGTTTATTTAGCTTTCCGCGAACGGGGTTCAGGATATAATATGTTGATTTCATTAGATAAATCAAAAGGGGCGGCTGGGCTTCCCGGCCAACTGCCTAAAAAATATAGCAAAAAATCCGTAACTATAATATAATAAGTTGCAGTTTTATTATAATGCCGATACGGCAGGCGTTTTAAGGGGGTGAAGATGGCGAACAAGAAGAACCTAATGAGGATTGGCGAACTGGAAAAGCTGTCCGGCATGCCACGGTACACCATCCATTTCTATTTAAGAGAGGGCATACTTCATCCGCCCAAGAAGACCGGACAGACCATGGCCTATTATGATGAGAGTCATTTAGAGCGGCTTCAGGCGATAAAAGGCCTTAAGAGGGACTTGCGTCTTCCCACTGTTTTTCTCAGGGAGCAGCTCAAGGGCATAGAAAACAGGGAACAAACTGGAGCTAGGAAAAGCTTCGCGGTTTCCCAGCCGGGCCTGTCCCCTAAGGAGAAACGGAAGCAGGAGATTATTGAGGCGGCTATTCATTTGTTCGCCTCCAAGGGCTACAACCATACCAATGTCCGGGATATCGCCAAGGCCGCGGGCATGGCCACAGGCACTTTCTATATTTACTATACCAACAAGCGAGATCTTTTTGTCGAGGTCGTGGACGATGTAATCAGGGACATCATCGGTGAAATTGCGGATGCCATCAGGAAAGAGAAGAATCTGGTAAAAAGAACCGAACTTAGAGCACGGGTATTTTTCGAAAATTACCAGCGATACAGCGAAATCTTGAACCAGCTGCGCGCGGAGATGGCGAGCGAGGATCACTGGGCTCAGGAAAAGGTGAAAAAAATATATTGGGACCTGACCAAACCCCTGATCCGGGAGGCGCAACAGGGCATTGTCAACGGATACATTCGCAAGGTGGATCCTGATCTTCTGGCATTCACGCTAATCGGGATAGTTGAAATTTTATCGCTCAGGGTCAAGCTGGACCACAAATACTCATTCGATAAGGTGATGTCCTTCGTTCAGGATATCATTTTGCGTGGCCTGAATCCTGTAGGCCAGAGCACATGAGTGCCAAAAGCGTCTCGGCCTCGGGGATGCTTATTGACAAATTCCCCAATAAACAACTGCTCGGAAACCTGGCCATGTTCACTTCCCGTCGTCATCAACTGTGCCCAAATTGTGCACAAGAAAGAAAGTTGATAGAGCAAATATTCTAAATTTGTGCCAGCTTTTGTGCCAACTTTTCGTGAAAATGGACCAACTTTGGCACAATTATCAGGATAATCAGGAAAAGCAACTGACCCGGTTTTGGTTTTAATTTCAGTAAGTTATTGGCAATTAAGGACTTTTGCAGAAATCGCTTGAGCGCGTCCTAAGTCCAGCGCGTCTGCCAGTTCCGCCACCCTCGCGCCCTTTAAAATCAACTAGTTAGCCTGATTCCAAATATATTCAAAAAACCAAATGTTCTCACTTTTCTGAAAATCATCCCACCGCTTTGATCAGATCGTCATCTGAAATGGTATCATACCTTCGGAAACATTCAAGCGTTTCGTGTCCAGTGATTGCCCTGATTACGCGCTCCTTAAAGCGCCTGCGCCTGATGTTGGTTGCGAAACAATGGCGCAGATTATGGAAAGCGGCTTTTTAAAATTCCCGGGTTGTTCTTTTCTACGGTTAATCGTTTTGTTCCCGTCCCCCAATTAGAGGGGACTGATATCATAATAAAATCTAAAACCTGTCCCAACAACGGGGTACACATCACTCAAGGCTTGTTGCCGCCGACTTTTCTTTCCATTTGTTGATCATCAGTTCGAGCATCTTGTCCGTCCTCCATTCCCAGGTGTATTTTTGAGCCAGGCTTAGGCAGAAGGACTTATCGGGCCCCTTCCCCGTCAGGCAATCCTCTATCGCTTGGATAAACCCGTCGGCGGAATAGGCGACCCTGCACGCTTCTGGATATTCCCGCAAGGCCGGCAAATCGGTGGTCACTACGCATTTCCCGGCTGCAAGATATTCGAAGAATTTCATGGGGAACACGCAAGAAGTGTAGTCATTAAGCTGCAAGGGAAGCGCTGCCACATCAAATCCTCTTAAATAGCCGGGCAAAACGCGATATTCTTTCGGGCCGAGCAGGTGGACATTCGGAAGCTTAAGTTTTTTAATAGAAGTTCCGGGCTGTCCCTCGCCGATTTCCCCAATAAGCACCCAATGCCACTCGGTTCTTTTTCCCGCGACATAATTGATCAACTCAAAATCGACCTTGTAGTCGCTTATGGCGCCTATAAAACCGATTCTCGGCCGGGGTATTCGGGCAAGGTCGTCCGGTATGGGGATGTCATTTCCCGCCTGGCGAAAATGGTCAAAATCGACCACGTTCGGGAAGTAATAGGTGTTTTGCGGGTTAATGGATAAACATCTCTCTTCCAGCTTCCTGCTGGTCGTGAACACGAGATCGACGGCGCGGAGGCACCGCTTTTCAGCTTCCCTCAAGACCTCCGAGGGCATGCGAGGGGCCGCAGACAGGTCGTCCACGCAGTGATAGACGGTGAGGGAACTTTCTATTCCTTCAAGGCTTTCCATCAAAAGAGGATTATAAGTCCAGACCACCGGGTTTCTGAAATCAAGCCGGCGGGCGTAGAGCCTGATGAGGTTGACCAATATTTTCCCGTTGAGCCATCGGCATAGCGGGTTATTATGAAAAGGGATGACGAAGGGAGAAAATACCCAGATATTTTCCCGAGCCTTGCTCAGGCCTTTCATCCCTTTTCGAAAGCGATGATATATCCTTTTAAGGTCCTTTTTATGCACGGTTGGCCGCCTGAGTCCCAGGGATTCGATATACAAAACACGAAACCCCTTTCGGGCAAACAGGGCCGCGATATGCTGTTTGTTGGTCCAAAAAGGGTTGTCCCAGTCCGCGGTGGAGACGAGAATAATATCTTTCGTAAAAGTCATTTTATATTTTTTAATACCCTTATTATCCTGTCGGAGGCCTTGCCGTCCCCGTAAGGATTGGTCTCCCGGATCATCTTCTCGTATGAGGCTCTGTTTGCGAGGAGTTCTGATGTCCTGGAAAATATCTGTTTCGCGGTTGTCCCCGTTAACCAGGTTATTCCGCGTCGGATGCCTTCCAGCCTTTCGGTTTTTTTCCTGATGACGAGCACCGGCTTTTTGAATGAAGGCGCCTCTTCCTGCACGCCGCCCGAGTCGGTTATTATGAGATAAGATTTATTCAAGAGCCAGAGGAACGACTCGTAATCCAGGGGTTCGGTTAAATGTATATTTTCAACGCCGCGAAGCAGTTTATATACGGTATCCCGAACATTGGGGTTCATATGGACGGGGAATACGACAACAACTTCCGGAAAATTAAGAGCTATGGTTTTAATGGCGCGGCAGATGTTCTTGAGCTCAGCTCCGAAACTCTCCCTCCGGTGGCATGTCACAACCAGGAGTTTACGTCCCCGCTCGGCAACGGAATTGAGATAGGAGATGATTTTTTTTATATTCCTAGTATCTCCCTTTTCCCATTTTTGGCGTATAAAATTGAGCGCGTCAACTACGGTATTGCCGGTTACAAAAATTTTTGATCTTTCAACGCCCTCTCTGACCAGATTTTCCCGGGCCGCTTCGGTGGGCGCAAAATGAAGATCCGAGATCGCGCTTATAAGCCTTCTATTCATCTCCTCGGGAAAGGGGTTATACTTGTCGCCGGTCCTGAGTCCCGCTTCTATGTGGGCGATCTTGACTTTACAGTAAAAAGCCGCAAGTGTCGCGATCAAAGCCGTTGTTGTATCGCCCTGGATTATGAGGATGTCAGGGGACTCCTTCATAATTACTTTTTTGAGCCCGAGAAGAGCCTCTGAAGTTATATCGAAAAGGCCCTGGGACCTTCTCATTATGTTCAGGGTATAATCCGGAACGATGGAGAAGGTCTTTAAGACCTGATCCAGCATCTGTTTATGCTGGCCGGTGGAGCAGACTCTAACGCGGAAGCCGGGGCAGTCCCTGATCTTTTTGATAAGGGGCGCGAGTTTTATCGCCTCCGGCCGGGTGCCGAATACGGCCAATATTTTTTTAGCCTTCAAATAAATCCCCTCTCCACCTGACCGCAAGTGGCGGAAGGCTGCTTACTTTATCATATTTCGACTCCAGTTTTCGGTTCTCGGCAAAAACCCGGGCGGAATCGCGCATTACCAGAAAATCAAGGCAGCTGTTGATGCTGCACCTCCAGATTTTTCCTGGGGACAGCAGGAAATTCAACAGCTCTTCGTGCACCCCGATCCGCTCCCCCTCGTCTTTCCATCCGTAACTGTATTCCTTTGAAAACGGATGGTCCATATATCCGAAAATAGACCCGGAGGCCATGTGGTTTTTAAAGCTCTCTTTGTACACTTCAATTGCGTTTCCGTATCGGTGATAGCAATCGCCGTGGAGCAAGCACTGCTGGCTGTGGGAGATGAGCTTTTTCTTCACAACCGGCACCTGCCCGGCGCGGCCAAGCAGGAACTCCGGGTCGTTATGTATTATGCCTCCGATAAAGCCCCGGTATCCGGCGTCAGCGAGCGCTTCGAGGGCGTAAGCCGGATTTTGGTGGAACGGCGAAATAGCGTATCTGACCACTCCGGCCGTGGTATTCTCTTCAAGCCAATGCTTTGATTCAAGGGCCTCATAAAAAGCGGCCTGGTAGCCGCCGCCCCAGTTCGGATGGTGATTGTGGGAGTGGGAAACCACCGAGCCTCCGCTTTTGATGATCTCATCCAGCAATTTTGTATCCGGCCCCTCCATCTTGAGGCCGGTTAATACCGCGAGCGAAAAAGGCACCCCTGCGGATTCATATAGTTCAAAAAGGGGGGTCGCCGATGACACCGCCTGGTCGCAGTCAAGCCTCATGGTGATTGCGCCGTCAAAGCCGTAAGGGACCTCGGGGAGATACGGGAAACAGTTCAACTCCTCCTGGCGATAATCGCCGAAAAAGGTTTCAATTACCTTCCACTCAAGGCTATCGACCGGGCCGACCGGCCTGTTATACCAGAGTATGGCGCTGTCAGGCCGGTCGCAAACAGCCGCGTATACGGTCAGGGGCAAGCCGTCTTTCTCCTGGATCATTGCCAGGGCATGAGCCCCTCTGGTATCCGCGATATTTGAGATCGACCAGATATCTCCGCTGGTGTTAATACGGCCATAGCCTAAATTATTCCATTCGTCGGTAAAATCGAATCGGCAAAGGTGCCGTTTTTTCAGGCCCGAGGCCTTGCCCAGGGGGTGGGCGGTGTTATAGATTACCGCCGCAGAGGTTGTGTTGAAAGGCTCCGCGGGATTTATTTCAATATCGCTCCCTCCGGCAACACCGTTAAAAGGACGGGAGACAAGCGCGACATCGTCCGCCAGCTTCTCGTCGAGCAGACCCAACAGCAGCACTTTCCGTCCCTGGGAAGCGAGCTTTTTCAGCAAGGGCCTGTCGGGCGCCCTCGGGCTCAGAAGCACGGCAGCGTCGGGCAGGCCGGTGATTGACTGGTATTCGGCCCGGCCGACCTGACAAGGAGTAAACGAGCGGACTATCGCGGCCGCCACTATTTCCCCCGCGTATGAATCCTCAGGGTGATTTACGACCAGGATTTTCATACACTATTTTTCCATTGTTTCCTTAAAAATCCGAATTTCTAAACCAAAGATAGCCTTATATTAACCTGCAGTTTCTTGCCGATTGTTTTTAGCTTTTTTCACTATCGGGCAGGAGGGTGAGTTAAGGCAGTATCCGGGCAGCTCCCCCCGCGCCAGAGAAGAACGGATCTCCTGATATTTTTCGTTATTGAAAACTTCGCGTAGAAATTCGTCCAGACCTTCTGAATTCTTATTGGCCCGAGCCACCGGCTCCTTGGCAAAACAGCAGCCCATAATGCCTCTTCTTAAAACATAAATTGTTTCCCAGGGCTCAGCGCAGAGCGGCCTATTCCGGCCTGGTTCGCCTTCGCCGAAATCCAGCTCCACGATCAGCTTACACCCCTTTTGCTGGGCAAGGCCTCTGGCGTATTCGGAAAAAGCAGACAATTCTTCAAGGCTCAATATCTCGTTTCGATAATCGAATCTAAAACCGCGCCTGGTAAAACTCCCTTTAACATAGCCTTCCTCAAATAGGCTCCTCAGCTTTACGCCATCAACCCCTATGTATCTCATAAGGTCGAGGAAATCGGGAAATTCGCGGATATTTGACTTCATCACGATAAAGGAGACGATGAAGACCGGCAGATCATCATATTCTTTCTTCCTTTCACACAAGGATTTGAGGTTTTTGACCAGTTGGCTGAAGCTGTCGATTCTCAACCGAGCGTAGGTTTCAGGGTTGGAAGCGTCAAGCGATGCGTATAAGGTCATATTTTTACCGAGGAAAAGAGAGAGCCGATCTCCGTCCAGGAGAAGCCCATTGGTAGTCATTTCAAAATGTTTGCCCGCGCTCTCGAACTCGTCAATTATTTTTTTCAAGTTCTTGTTTAAAAGCGGCTCCCCGTGGCTGCAGTCAACTATCTCCTCCGCATAATGATAAAAGCTGCCGAAATCCTTGAGGGTCCGGGCGTCAAAATTTGCTCCCAGGCTCTTTTCGGCCGATTTTGCCCAGTCCCATTCGCAGTAAACGCATGGAGGCTTTATGTTGCACCTTGCTTCGATATCTATCCTGAGGTGTGTCGGGAAAGATTGGAGCACGGTTTTGCCGGAAAGGAATTCCTGCTCATTAAGAGCCTTGTTGACGATGAAGGAATTCTGTGATTCAAACCTTTCTCGTTCGCTCATGGCTTCGATCTTTCGCACCATTAACCCCATTTCCCGGGAATCATTCTTCACAGGCACCAATTTGTTCACTTCGAACTCAAGAATGCTCTTTTCTCGAGGGGAAAGATCGCAAATGTACATATTCCATCCGTTCCGGAGCTTTATTTTTTTGATGGTTTCGCGGCCGCTCTTTATGAGGAGATCCCCATCATCTCCGGAATAGCAGATATTAAAGGTCAGGAATCTGCTTCCCGGTCTCTGTAACTTTAGTGTGAATTTTTTCCTGGTCCCGACGAAGCTGCCTTGGATGTCCCTTTCAAGATCATAGAAACCGTCCAGCGCGGATATTCCTTTGAATATGCGGTTATTGTCCATTTTTTGTTGTCTTCAACCTTTCCCGAGTCTGACGAAAAGCATCCGTCCACCCACTGACCACTGTTACATCAACGTTCGTTTGAAAAAAGCTTTTGCAGCGGCAATTTCTCAGGCCTGCTAATCTCCATTTTGCGTTTTTTGCCATTTTTTAAATGGCTGTTTCCATTGATTTTAGCAGCGCGCGTTCCTGGCAACAACGACATACCTGAACTTGTTCCTCCATCCCGACCTTCTAAGCCCGTTAAAATCGGTAAACTCAACATCGATGTCGTCCCACCAGCCCTTTATCCGTCTTTTTACGGCATCTCTGTCAACCGTGTTCGCGGCCACAAGTCTTAACACCGCACCGCGGTCTCTAAGCTCGACCTGGAACTCTTCTATGCCCGCGATCCTGTTGAGGAGGTCCTGTATATAATGGGTGGGATAACTCTTGTCCCCGATCCTTACCAGTTCATGCACCCTGCCCTCGATGTTTTCAAAATAGAAGCCGTCTTCCCCGGTCTTGAGTTCGCCCAGGTCCCCGGTCCTGTACCTTATCAGGGGCATGGCATAATTGGTGAGGCCGGTAAGCACGATTTCATTTCCTTCCCCGGTCTGATAATTTTCGGGGTAAACCATGAAATCAATCACCCTTAAGGCTCCTCCGTTTTCGGTCTCGTGCGCGACGACCCCGAACTCCGCGTTGCCATATCGATTGAAGACCCTGCATTTGAATTCGGATTCGATCACTTCCTTCCTCTTTTTATCGAGGACCTCGCCGGTGGACTCGAAGACGCTTATCACTCCTTCCCCTCTCTCGCCGCTTTCCCTTACAAAGAGTGCAAGCGCATAAAGGGTCGAGGGGTGCCCTTGAATAAGGAAGGGGCTTACGCTTTTCAGCTTTTTCCATATTGTTTTAAGCGCATCCGCATCAAAAGAGTCTGTGACGATATTCACCCTGTTCATGGCCAGGCACTTTACCCGTTCCTTTATCCTGCCCTTGAGCGGGAATTTTTCCGGGAGCCGGCTTGAAAGATGGACTTCCCTTTGATGCCTCTTTTTGCCGGTCCATTCAAGCACGAACAGATTAGCCGCCGCGGTCCAGTCAAGGGCCTCCTGGTCATAATAGATCACCACCGCCGGGCCAATGGACGCGCCGGTTTTCCTTGCATGGAGTTTAATTGGGCTGAGCTTTTCGTTTATAAGCCTCTCGCCCTGTTCCCGGACGATGTCCTTGGTAAGATAGGGGAGCTCATTCAAATAGCCGAGATCCTTCTCGAGATTATCCGGCTTGAATCCAATCTTTCGGAAAAGGTCGCGGTAGTAAGGAACATTGGCCTGCGCTGATTCAAGAAGCCTTGAAAGCTTCTTTTTCCTCAATTGGAGCCTTTCCTTGAAGAGGGTTTCGGAGTCTTTTTTAAGGGCCCGCAGCTTCGGCCTTATGCTCCTTTTTTGCGCGGACTCAAGGAAGGGGTAAAGGACATAGGCTTTAAAAATGCCGTTGATCAATTCAGGTCCCTCTTCGCTTTTTAAGAACCCTGGAATAAGCTTCCCTGACCTGCCGCGCGGTCTTATCCCAGAGAAAATTTTTTATGATCTGTTTTTTAAGACCACCGCCCCGTTTCTTCGCCATCTCTTCGAGGATGCCTCTTCTTATATCTCCAGCATCAAGGGGATTTACATATGTCACCATATCGCCGAAATATTCCCTGGCGCATCCGACTTCGGTGATCACAATCTTGCTCCCGGCTGCCCCAGCCTCGAGCGCGGATAGACCCGGAGTCTCAAGAAGACTGGGGAGAACGAAAAGCTCGCACGCGCGGTAAGCCGACTTGAGAAACGCGCTTCCATGGTCGATATAGCCGAGGTATTTTACCAACCCCTTGCCCTGCTGCATACACTTTTCGAAATACGCCCGGTCTCTGATGTTGCCGGCTATTACAAGTTCGAGCGCTGTCCCTTTCAATGCCCTTATGAGGTTGATCTGGTTCTTCCTCTCCTCGATGTTGGCCACATTAAGGACGAAAGGCCTGGAGATATGGCAGCGTTTGTTGAAGATGTCCGTGTTTATAGCCGCGGCAAAGGAACGGTCGACGCCATTTCTGGTTATATGGAATTTTTTTCTGGGGATTCCAAAGAAGCCGGAAAGCTGCTCGGCTTCCGCTTTGGAATTGGGAAGAATCAAGTCGCATAAATCAAAAAGGGCTCTTATTTCTTCTATGGGATATCGCTTCTGCGGGTCATCTCCCAGCCATAATATGGGGGAGATTACCAGGGGCAGGCCTCTTTTCTTGACATAAGCGCAAAACGGGATCGACCCGCCCTGCGCGGAAAAATAGTGGACGATATCAACGCCATTCAACTGGGGGTTCCAGATATCGAAAAGTTTGACTTCCACGCCGGATTTCTCAAGGGCTTCTTTTGTTCTTAAAAGCTGGATCTCTCCGCCCCCGGGGCAGTCGAAGGCAACAGGATAGGTATTAAACAGAACCTTCATTTCCAAAGAGCGCCTTCTCGATCGCTTCCCAGATAATCCTGCCATTGGCTTTTTCGGATATCTCCCTGAACCTCGCATCCTGGGACGCTATTATTCTTGCTCGTTCGTCCTCGTTCCCAAGCACCCTTTTAATCTCCCGGGCAATGGTCTCAAAATCTTTCCGGTAGAAAAGCCTGCCGCTCAAGCCCATCGTTTCCCTCACCGCCTCCTGGGCAAAGGCGAACACCGGCTTTTGGAAATACATCGCCTCGACCAGAGGCACGCAGAAACCCTCGTGCTCGCTCATGGTGATAAATAAAGAGCTCCTCTCATACACGGTCTTCAACCCGCGTTCTGAAAGACTTTCGAGAAAATAAGTATTCTTTTTAATCTCCCTGGTCTTGTGGTTTAAAATATGAGACAGATAATTCATATACCCCGGGAATGTGGACTTGCCGGCGATAAGGAGTGATGAGTCCGGCGCGAGCTTATGGTATTCCCTGAAAAGGAAAAGGAGGTCTTCTATTTTTTTATGGGGCGCGATCCTGCCGACATACAGGAGTTTAGTCCCGGTTTGGGGCAAGCGGAATTCCTCGCCTTTTAAAAATTCCCATTTCTTTGCGTTTAAAAGGGGCGGGCAGACGAATATCCGGGTGTCCTTGCGCTTTTCAACCGGTGTTTCAGGGTTTATCTCCGGCGGTTTGCTTTTTGCCGGAGACTGGTCAACGGAGCGGATTGCGCGTTCTCTATCTTCCAGTCCTTTTATCAAGTCTCTCTTAGTCATCTCGGAATTAGCGATGAAGACATCAAAATTTTTTGCTAAATCGAACTGTTCGTATGCCTTGGCGCAAAAGGAGGCGAGTTCCGCGTCATATACCTGGAACATCTTCGGCGGCGTGATGTTATGGTAAAAAAATATCTTCTTGCCGGGCAGCGCGGCTATGCTCTCAAGGTGAGGACAAAAGATGGAAAAATTGAAAAAGATCAGGTCCGTTTCCTTAGCCTCATAATAAAGTTCCGAGATGTGTCTTATCGTCCCCCTTAGGGCCATATCGAAATTGTAAGCATACAGGCGGCATTTGATGTTGTTGAGCTTAAACAATTTATACAGATCAAAGGCGAAATTTCCTATCGCGTCCCCCTCCCTTATGTCGTTAGATACGATATGAACCGAGCTATCCCGGGGCCAGCAGCACCAGTTCCTCAAAGTGTCGACAACATCCCTCATATCCCTTTCAATGGCCTTTTTACGCTCAAGGGAGCTTTTTAAAAGATCCTTATTGGTGTACAGGAAGACCGGATCATCGAATTCAATGGCATTATTTTCTGCGTTCCTGATGACTATGTGCAGGGCAAAATTCCCGTGGCCCCAGAGCTTGAATTCCGGATTTACCCATTTTTCGCGCGCCCCTCTTTTCTGAAATAATACCTTGAAATTATCCCCCGCTCTGCTGATTTTTACCTTTACCTCCTCTTTCTTTGTCAGCGGATAAGCCCACCAGCCGACATGACCCTGGGGATGGACAGGGTTTGACGCGGAATAAATGTCTGCCACCAGAAAACACTCCTTTTCCCATACCGGCGGTGAAAAGGACAGGGTGAAGGTCTCCGCGCTTTTGCCAGCAAGGTCCAGATGATCCTTGCTTATGCGCGCCAGCAAAGGAAGGTTCTTCAGCATCTCTTTGGACTTCTTTTCCATTTTTTCCTGCCTTGTTTGATAAATTCCTTCGTCATCCTCATATACCTGTCCCCGAAATTAAATGAAGGCTCTATATGGGTGTTTTCATGATATTCATTGAAGGTCGAAATTATAACCATGTCGGGGACGGCGCTGCGCGACAGCCCGAAAGCGATCATTTTTTTATATGTGTTCCCGTTTTCCCGGTCTATGGCCCTATGGGGGTTGGTTGTTCTCTCCGGGTCTTTTAAATGGGTGTCGTCATAACCCGGAGACACGGTCAGTATTTTTAAATCCATTTTGCCTGCTGCACTGTTTTTGTACGCTTCCTGCCATATTTTTTGCCGGTTTTCCTCGCTGCTCAGCTCGAGAGGGGAAAACAGGCTGAATCCGTCAAAAAAGCCGTAGGTCTTTTTATGTTCATTTTTTACCGAATACAACCTCAGGCTGCTTGCCACCTTTATAAAGCCCCGGAGATTTTCATCCAGAAGGTTCAGGAATTTTTTGTTGCCGTCATAAATACCTGTCCAGAAAAGAAACATTACCGGTTTGCCGCCGTATCTCAGGTAATTGGGCCCTTTTAACACTATCTTTCTGAGCTGCTTAAGAACCTTCGGAATCTCTTCCTTCAGGTGGTCATAAATGCAGAATTGGATAGCAAATTTGAGCCGGCTTGCCTTTTTTTGGGCTACCGCGATTATGTTTTTAATGGTGGAAAGCTCATAGCTGTTGACCCCGTTGTTGTCTATGTGAAGGTTCAAGATTAGAAAATCAACACCCGCGTCCTCCAGAATCCTCAGGTGCGCTTCTATGGTGACGCCAAGGGATGACGCGTAGTAGCCCAGGGCCGGCATGTCCGTGACGCCGCCATGCTCGGATGAATCGTTCCAGTGCCTTGACCCCAGCCCATCTCCATACCAGCAATAATACTGGACACCGAAAAGGGGTCTATCTCTCCGCGGCTTGCTCGCCGCGATTCTGCGTTTTTTATTCCAATCCGCGTGCGTTTGCTCAAGCTTCTGGAGCAGTTCTTGAGCGCACCTGTCCCAGGTATAGTTCTTCGCCTTTTTGATGGCCTGAAGCCCCATCTCTTCAGCGACTTGCTTATGGTCTTTCAAATAGGCAATCTTTTCGGCAATCGCAGCCGGCTGCGGCGGCACCAGAAACGCGCACGAATCGTCCACCACCTCGGTAAATCCCCCCTCGTTTACCGCGATCAAGGGTTTGCCCGCGGCCATGGCCTCAAGCGCCACAATTCCAAAGGGTTCCTTTATGGGAGTAAAAATAACCGCGAGGCAGCGTGAAAAAAGAATCTGGACTTCCTGGTTGCTGAGCCCCTCAAGGAAAAACACCCTGTCAGCAAGGCCGAGCTTTGCCGTAATGGCCTTCAAATTCTCTCTCTCAGGACCGCTTCCGACTATATATAATTGCATACCTTCCACATATTTTATCGCTTCGATTATGAGCTTTACCCTTTTGGAGAGCCAGAGCTGCCCGATGGCCATTACCATATTCTCCGGGGCCGCGTGGATGAAGTCTTCCGTGTTGACTCCGGGATAAACCACATCCTTGACCGGCCGGTTATATATCTCTTCAAGATACCTGGCGGTATATCTGCTGTTGGCTACGATCCTGTCCGGTCTGCCGAGCTTGTCAAATGAATCGATGGCACTCAAATACGCCTCGTAGGTCTTCTCTTCAAGTTTGTCGTAATTGTATTTGGGATAAATATGAATGCTCCTTGAAAAGTCCTTCACCGACTGGTTGTGCCTCAGGTCATGGAGAACTCTTAGAGGTTCATGGGGGTACCAGACCATGGGATGCAGGTCCACGAGGTGAGTGGGCCAGAGGTGGGCGTGGTAGATGTCGTGAACATCGATTTCATTCTCCCATATTTTAGGGAGCAGCACGCAGTTAAGGACGATGGAATGAGGCCCCTCAAAATAAGGAGAAATTTTGACGAGAGTGACCTCCTTTTTTACCCCATGTTCGCTTAAGAGGTTCTCGGCGAATTCCGTCGAATAAACAGTGAGCTTATGCTTGCGCTGCCATCGGCTGATGCACTCCACCAGCAGCCGCTCGGCTCCGCCGTATTTCGCCAGCTCCGGAATTATGATGCCTATGTCAAGCATTGCCCAAGCTTCCTAAAGTCCATTTTTTCAAAAATATTAAGGTCAATTCCCGGAATAGGCTGAGATGACATCCTTGGGATTCCCGAGCATTCTGATCGCATGGTTTTCGATCCACGCCACCCGGTCGCAGATCTCTTCCACTTCGCGCGTGGAATGGGATACAAATACAATGGTGACGCCCTTTTTCTTGAAATCAGCCATCTTGGCCGCGCATTTTTTCTGGAACTCCGCATCCCCCACCGCCAGAACCTCGTCGATAAGAAGTATATCCGGATCAAGGTGTGCGGCAACAGAAAACCCCAGTCTTGCAAGCATGCCGCTGGAATAGGTCCTGATGGGCTGGTCTATGAATTCCCTGAGCTCGGAAAATTCTATGATCTCGTCCAGCTTAAGCAGGACTTTTGCCCTGGTAAGCCCCATAAGCACGCCGTTGAGGATGATGTTTTCCACGCCGGTAAGATCGTGATGAAACCCGGCGCCCAACTCAAGAAGGGGGGTTATTCTTCCCTTTATAAACACCTTTCCTTTTGTCGGCTTCAGCACCCCGGCTATAAGCCCGAGAACCGTGCTTTTGCCCGCGCCATTCCTTCCTATTATGCCGAGCGTCTCGCCCTTGTGAACCTCGAAGGAAATATCCCTCAGGGCTTCAAAACCCTGGTTTCTCAGGGAATTCAGGCTTCCCGGGAAATTGAATATGAAATTTTTTATGCCCCCCGTGATATGATGATACATAGGGTAACTTTTACTCACCTTTTCAAAAACAATTGCCTCTTCTCTCATAGTTCCCTCACAGCACCTCGGCAAACTTCCACGAAAGCTTTCGATAGATGAAATAGCCGGCCCCCAAAGCGGTTATGGCATAAACGAAAATCATCGCCAGGTACGCCGGATTCAACGAGCCGGCGAGGAAGATATTTTTCCAGCTTACCATGAGGAGAGCCAGAGGATTAAAGACCAGGTAGATCTTGAATCTCTCCGGGATCATGCTCTCGGAGTAAACAACCGGGGTAAAATAAAAAAGAAGGGTGGTAAAGATTATGATCAGCCTTTCCAGGTCTCTGAAGAAAAGATTGATCGATGCCGCGATCAGGCAAATCCCGTAGGTCAACATGAATTGAAGCATGAGCAGCGTCGGGATGCCGTAACTCCAAGAAAGAAAAGGGGATTTGTGGTATATAAAAATAAATAGAACTATGACCGGCATGGCTAATAAAAAATGGATCATGTCCTGCAGCACCTGGGTAAACGGCAGCAGATTCCTCGGAAAATTCACTTTTTTTATAATTGACGCGTTGCTCAAAAAAATCATGGGCGAGGAGTTCACTGAATTACTGAACCACTGCCACGGGAATAAACCGGTTATAAGGAAAAGGGTATAATTCTCGATCTTTATCTTCATCACTACCTTGAAGGCTATGAAAAAGACAAGGGCGAAGGCGAGCGGATGCCCTACGGACCAGAGATACCCTAAATAACTGTTTTTATACCGGACCTTGAATTCCTTTTGCGTCAGGACCGTAATTAAATCGATGTAATACCGGAACTCGGAATTCATAATCGCGGAAATCGCCACCCTGCTCATGCGCTCCCCCCACCCGCCGCGTTGCCTAAATTTATCTAATTCAGACCTTTTTGTCAATGCCAATAAATCCGAGACCAAAAAGCGGTTCAAGGTGATCCTCGGGGTGGAGTGACGACCGCCGAATCCGGAGCGGATGAAAAAGACGCTCTATCTTCTGTTTACCGCGTAGATACATGGCGCCTCGCGGCAGGCCCGCGGCAGCTGGTCGGCAGCGAGTTGCCGTCGTATCTCGCGCGCAGCCGGGGAGTTCCAAAAGTCGAGCAAATCCAAGCCCTTCGACAGAGAGCCGACCGGCGCGCGAAGGTCGTGAAAGCAGCAGAGACGAATACAGCCGTCGGTGGTGACGAAGAGTTCTCGCCACGGAAACGGGCAATCGCGGGGCTGGGACCGTCTTGCAGAACCGCCGCACTGCGGACTGGCTGGATTGGCCGCGTTGTTAGTCTCCTCATAGAAGAACACGCGGTTGAAATCCTTGAACACGGTGACGCCCAGTTGTTTGCCCCGCTCCAGCGCCTCCCGGAGAACACGATTGCTCTTCTCGGGAATGTATTTCAGCTTCTGTTGCTCGTAGACAAAACGCATCCCCTCACGCTCGATTACCCAGTTGTGGCCAGGATCATCGTCCAAGTGCCAGAGATCGGCCCCGTCTGCGCCCAAGCGGGCAACCAGCTCAATGAAGCCGGGAGCCTCATCCAGGTTCATTTTCATCAGGGTCATGTTCAAGTACACCTTTGGAAACGAGAGGCCGGCTTGGTTCCGCCTGGTGATAAGCTTGCGGACATTAGCGACGGTGCGTTCAAAATCAGCATTGCGGATTTTGCGGTATGTTTCCGGAGTGGCTGCGTCCATAGAAATATTTATTGCGCGTATGGGCGCCGCGAGAATCAGATTGATCTTTTCGTCATCAAGCAGACTCAAGTTGGAATTAAAGACCACGACTGGGCGGCCTGCCGGCAGGCTCCGCAGAAACCTCCAGAATGCCGGCGACAACATCGGCTCCCCACAGCCGTGCAAAACCACGGTTATGCATTGCGACGCAACCGACACCACCTGGTCTACCCACTCCTCAGGGAAATCCTCGGCCCTGTTTTCTACCAAGCCTGCGCCCTTCAAACACATGACGCATCGAAAATTGCATCGCGTCGTGCTTTCAATAGTCAGCACCTGGGGCGGCCGCGCTCGCCAGGCATCGTGGGCTTCTGTCAAACGCATACCGAAAGCAGTGATCGCCAACTCCCGGGGATCTTTCCCTTTCCGGTCCTCCGCTAGCGCCCGATCAAAAGAAAAATCAAGCCGGCCCGAGAAGCCCTCGGGTAATGAGATAACATATTCGCGGCGGCCGTTGGCGACGGCAAATGAGGCTATCTCTCCGCCGCCGGGAATTGTAACCGAGAGCATCTGCTCGCCAGGTTCGAATCTGCTTTCAAAATCTACTACCAGAAATTGGGATCGATGGTGCCCGGGAGTCAATTCCAGGGAAGCTTTCTTCATAACCCAGCGATATGTTTCGCTGTCGGATGATTCGAGAACATGCCAGCCAGCCAACAGTCTGATTTCCGGCGTGTCTATCAGACCAAGTTCTCCAGCCAGCCTTTTGCTTTCCGGCCTTTCTGCTATTCGCATCTTCAACTTCCTATATATGTAGTGAGCCATCCCGTCTAAAAGCGGCACCCGCTTGAGGGCATCCTTGTGTTTGAGGCCCCACGATAAAAGTTGTTTTTCTAACACCTTCGTGCTCCTCGCGCGGCCTCCGTCATTCATCACCCCTTCTGTCTGAGGCCTCGAACTTAAACACACCCCGCGCCGCGACCGGCAGACGGCAGCTGGCTGGCGATGAGTTGCCGCTGCATCCCGCAGGCCGCGGGACCCTTTCCGGAGATATCGACAAAATAAAAAGGTTCTCCGCGGCCCTCGTCCACTATTTGGGCATAGCCCTAATTCTATCCTCCTGATTTGAGGGTTTGGAGCTCATTTTCCCGTTGGGCAATTAATATTTTTTATATCACTTCATTGCTAAAGATCAAAACAGGGTCCAGCGGGAAAGGGTTCGGTTATGGACCGGAAGAATAAGGAGGCGATTAGAATATTTATTCTAAAATCGACTATTGCCTTGATGCGGTTTTGGTTCGGCCTCGGGGATTTTCCCTTCGCGTTCCCGGCGGGGATGTCATCACACCTATCCGCATGTTCAAGGCTCTTGCTGGAGTTGGTTTTTACCAGGATTTTACTTCAACCGGAATCCAGACCGGAGTTGAGCCTTGGTCCGCAAACCAGCAGATATGTTCATCGACCATATCCAGTTGAATCAGATATTGGCCGGGTGTTTCCGGGGCCCAGGCCTTTAAGAGAAGCCCGGTCTCTTCTTGAGGAGAGACTGCTCTATCCAGAGACTCTCTCTCTATACGGGGCTGGGGCGAGAGCGGCTTTTTATCGCTTGTGTGCCAGCCCTTGATTCCCAGCCGCACCTTGCCTTTTGCCGGGCCGCCTGCCCTCCAGAGAGTGTCCCCGGTATTTTTTACCCGTGCTTTTATTATGAATTTCTCACCCGCGCGCAGCACAGAAGGCGCGGACACATTAAAAAATTCGGCTTTTAATATTCCGGGGTGTCTGCTGTCGGGAAAATTCCCCGCTTCAAACCTAAAAGAGAAGCTGCGGTTGATTTGAGGGAACTCGGGAAATATAACCTGGATATTGGATTGATAAATTCCATCTTTTGACGGGCATTCATAACCCAGGTTGAACCATTTTGACTGGCCGGGCAAAAGTTTTATGTGCTCTTTATCCGAGCTTTCCAATGATCTTGAGCCGGCCGGCCCGGTTTCGTTTATCCGCGCTTTAACTTCCACCAATTTAAAGCTCATTGCTGGCCAGGGGCCGGTGTTGGTAAGCTCAAAGCTGAAATCAGTTTTTGATTTGGACATAACTCTTCGCGGCAGAGACGCATCAGTTATTTTCAGGCCTTCCAATTTCCCTCGTATACCCGGCGGCGCGAGGTTCAATACCTGATAGACTCGATCCGGACCAAAAGAGCCTTCCGCTTTCAGCTCCGAGCTTAGAGCATCCGCCTGTTCAGCCGCTGCTTTGCCCTCATCACCCGGGTATGCCGCGGTGTGCAGGACTATATATTTAACCCCGAGGTATCGGGCCAGATTTATTGCTTGGGGGGAAGGGAAAGTCATCATAATATCCCATATAAATCTCTGCCCGGGGGGATCAAAGCTGGACTGGCCGTTGGTCATCGGCTGTAAATGATGAAAGGTGGAATAATACATATAAGTGAATCCCAGCGGGTCAGAGAGGCCCTTGGGCGCGTCTGACCAGCCAGGATACTGGGGCAGTTCCGTGATAACTGTATCCGCAGGTTTCCTGGCCAGCCATTTATATACCTGAGGAATTTTTTCGCCTACGGGCATACTTAAATGCGGCACCGGAGAGGAGAAGTATTCAGCGATTATGCCTCCGGCCAAAAGTGCAAGAAGCGCATAGCGGCCAAGGGAACTTTTGACCCGGCCTTCTATATTCCTGTAGCCGTATGCGGCCAAAATAGCGACCGCGAGCATTAAAAGATAGGCGAACCTGCTTGGCCCGCGAAATCCCTGAAACCCGGGAATAAGATTATAGAAAAGCTTATAAGGCAAAGGTATGGGCGTGGGCTTCCAAAATAGGTGCAGCTCTGGTCCCAGAGACAGGATAAACGCGGTTATGGCCAGGATGAGATATATCCCCTGGGTATGTTCCCATTTTATTCTTAACCGTAATTGAAGCCGGCGCGGGGAAGGATCATCCCGCGCGGACCTGGCTGGCAACCGGATCATTCCAGCCAGAGCGAGAACCACCGCAAGCACGCCCGGAAACAGCCATTTTTCCACGCCCTCCGCGAAAGGCGCCCGGCTTCGGAAAATACGATGGGTATTTTTATAGAGCCGGTTGCAGGGGGGCGCGGCCAGATAGTCAAGAGGATCGGCTGACCAGTATATGCACTCCCTCTCGGACCGCTTGAGCCCCTGCTCTTTGCTGACCCGGTAGTATGGTATTATCGTTGGTGCAATAACCGCCAGCGAAATAACCCCGACAACCGCCAGCCTGACCCAGACACCGGCTGGCGCTCGGAATTTTCTGGCAACTAATTCAGAAATGAATACTGTTGCAGCCGCGGCGGCCAGCAAGATGGCAAGGTTAAAGCTGCAAAGCGCCTGGAGAGTAAAAAACAGCCCGAAGAGAAGCGCGTCCCGCCAGCGGGGATTATCCAATGTCCTGTGCAAAAAGAGCAGCGAAATCGGCATCCATTGGCCGGCGATGAACGGATGACCAAGCTGCGCAAATCTCCACGGGCAATAGGCAAATATTATTCCCGCGATCAGCGCCGCGCTCCGGCTCAAGACCTTGCCCCGCGCAAGCAGGTACATCCCCAAACCGGATAGAATAAAACTCGATATTCCAATTGCGTTCCAGGCAAGCACCGGATTCTTGGTTGGAAGATAAACCGGAGCCACAAGAAGCGCGGACCCGATTATATAATCGGTGTACGCGAGCCCATCGAGGTGAGGCCAAAAGATATTAGCGTTGAAAAAGCCGTTCAAACCGGTGGCAAGTTTGTGGAAGTACCAGGAGAGCATCCAGGCAAACAAGCACGGGTCACCACGACCAGTCAGCAGGCTCCCCGGGTGAACGCTGATCGGATAATACATGGGCAGGGTAAGCGCGGTGAAAAACAGCGCCACCAACAATCCTTCAATAAAATATTGCCCTCTGCCCGTCATTGTCTCAAGGGGCATCCAAATTCACCGATTAGAAATTATATTTATTTTGCTTCATAAAGCAAGCGAATCGATGATGCAAAACGCCGCCTAAATCAGGCTTGACCGCTCACGGCACTTGGTCCCGGTCCGAGATTTTCTTGATCACTTGTGCCGGCCTTCCCGCCGCGAATGAGTGGTCAGGGATGTCGTCAATCACCAGAGAGCCGGTTCCGATCACGCAGTGGTCGCCGATACTTACGCCTTTGAGGATGGTGGTGTGGGAAGGAATCCAGCAATGGGAGCCGATGGTTATAGGCGCGGTCTTAACCTTGGAGTCATTGTCCAGCTGGTGAAGGTCCGAGTCCAGCAGCATACAACCATATCCGATCAATGTGTGGTCGCCGATGGTGATTTTCTCGGATGCGCTGTATAGTCCCCCGGAGAACCAGCAGTTTTTGCCCAGCCTGATCCTTGCTCCGCTTTTGCAGGAAAAGATAATGTTGTCGTCATAGGTCTGAAACCAGGTGCCTTCGCCGATAGTGACTTTGCTTTGAGGCTCCAGGTTGAAAAAAACTTTGTGAATTCCTCTCTCAATGATGACGCGGTCCCCCAGCTCCACCACCCCCAGCCCGCGCAGCATAAATGTATCCGGCTCTATCCTGCAGCCCTTGCCGAACTGCACCCGGTGCCGGTATCGCCATCTCAGCCATTTACCGGAAAAGAAAGCCTGGAGCTGATAATAGCGGAGCAGCAGCATCTCTCTCTGGCTGAAGAAGGGCCGGCCAAACCCGGAAGGAATTTGGGCGTCCCCCTTTTTAATGTCAGGTCCATCCATATCCGAATTTATATAGGTGGAATCGGTCCAAATGTCAATTTTAAGCCCGCGGGGGACGCGTTTTCGTTAATTCTTTCCCTTCGGATACCTGCCCGCGTTCATAAGTCTGCTGATATGATTCAAAATGAGGTTATAAAGCGGCGGAAAATAATGTTTGCATAGATAAGCGAACTTCACATCCCCGGAAGTGATGACCATAAACTTATTTTTTCTTATCGCGGCGATGATCTGCTCCGCCACCTTGTCCGGCGAAATCGCATGTTTAGCGAATCTCTGTTTTAGCTCCTTGACATACTCCCCGCGGTTGTCAACCCCGAGGATTTCAACCGTATTCTTCAGCGGAGTGTCCACTCCGCCCGGGCAGACCACGGTTACGCCTATATTGTGCTGTCTTAAATCCAGCCGCAAAACCTCGGACATTCCCACCAAGCCTGCCTTTGACGCGCTATACGCGGCATGCCAGGGCGGTCCCATCAGACCGGCCACAGAGGCCACATTCACGATCTGGCCTTTTTTCGCGCGGATCATTTCCGGAACAAAGCATTCGATAATGTGGATCGGCCCCCAGAGATTGATGGCGATAACCTTTTGCCAGTGGTTATGGGTCATATCCTCAATCAGAGCGAACAGGGCGATGCCCGCCACATTCATCACGATGTCCATCGGCCCGGAATTTTTGTGAATTTCATCCGCAAAGGCCTTGACCTCTTCATAGCTGGAGACATCCAGGGCCTGGAACCGGCAAACCTCCCCGCTCCTTTTCGAAATCATAGCAACGGTCTCTTCCAGGCCCTTCCCGTTTATGTCCGTCAGAAAAAGCCGGCAGCCCAGAGCCGACATGGCTATCGCAACTGACCGGCCGATACCGCTGGCCGCGCCGGTGATAAAAATCTTGGCCCCCTTCTCGATCTTCATTGTCCCTCCCTGCCTCTCTTGTCCTGAGCCGCTGCCGACCGCGAGAGATCAAAAAATTTTGCCGGCTCGGCGTGCTATTTTTTCCTTGACAGTGAATAAATGTTTTACTAGAATTGGTCATACCAATTTTTAGAGCGGCTGTCAAATGAAAAAAGCCGGAAACAAGGGAGCAAAAGAACCGGCGAAGGGTTAAGCCGGTTTTCCGGCAAGATTATGGGGAGGAGGAAAGGGATGGCCGGTCAGCAGAGACATCAGAAAGTAATAAATGCCTTGGTCAAGCAGATTTTTCTGGGCAAACTGAAGCCGGAAACCAAGCTGCCCACCGAGAAGCAGCTCTCCGCGCGGATGAAGGTTGACCGCACTTCGCTTCGCCTGGCCCTGAAACAGCTTGAGGCAATGAAGGTTCTTTCCATCCGCCAGGGGGACGGCATCTATGTCAAGGATTACTTGAAAAACGCGGGACTCGATTTTCTGGGATTGTCGTTCCAGGAGCAGGAAAAAAGCCGGGGAAAATGGGGGATTGACGCGTATATTATGGACGAAATCTGGGAGTTCTGGACCCTGTTTTCCCCGCCGGTGCTTGAACTCGCTCTTAAGAGGTGCTCCACCAGAGATATAAAGTCTATGGCCGAACTTTTAGAGCTGCAGGAAAAGTATCTAGGCGACCGGAAAAAAATGGCGGAGATTGAAATCAGCTTCCAGGACAAGACCGCGGCAATTATCAACAACACGATTTTGTTGCTACTTTTTAACTCCCTCAGGCCGCTTAGAAAAAAAACAACGCAGATTCTTATCGACTCTCTCGACCAGAAGGGCCTGAAAGGACTTATAGAGACCAAGAGAATTTTACTGGAAAAGGCTATGAAAGGCTCTGATGCGGATATAGCCCAGGCCGCGGAAATGTTCCGGGAAAGATGCCAAGCCTCCCGCCAGAAGCTGAGAGAATCGATGAGCAGCACTCCCCCCATCAAGAGCCAGGGGAAAAAGCGCGGCAATTCCCGGGAAAAATAAGACGGTGAGCAATGACGAAATTTATCTTTGGGAAGGTAAAAAAACATGAGCAAGGAGGTAGATTATGGCTGAACAAATCAAGGCTGCCAACGAGTCGGTAATTGAGCCCGAAATAACTATTCAACAACCCGCGCCCGGAGCTGATTTCAATCCGGTGGAAGATGTCATTTACCGCAGGAGGAGCGTGCGCTTCTACAAGAAGAAGCAGGTGCCCGAATATGTGGTCCGGCGTATGCTGGAAGCCGCAAGATTCGCTCCCTCCGCGGGCAACGGTCAGACTTGGAAATTCATCGTGGTCAGAAACCAGCAGATGATCAAGGAGATGACCCAGGATGTGGTCAAGCTTTTCAAACTCCAGATGAAGTTCACCGACTATATAACCAAGCCCAACAAACTGAAAGAATGGTATGCCAAATTCCTGCAGCGCGTGGCTAATAATTCCTTTCACCCCATACCGTTCGCGGGGATAAAGATGATTGCGGAAGAAAAGCTCGGACTCTGGCATGGAGCGCCCACCGTGATTCTCATTATGGCGGACAAGCGCACTCCCGGAGACCCGACCCTGGATGTGGGAATCGCAGGCCAGAACCTGGTGCTTGCCGCTCACAGCTACGGACTGGGAACTTGCTGGGTGAGTTTCTGCGCAACGCCGCTTTCCTTGAAGCTCAAGTGGAGAAAAAAACTGGGCATACGCTATCCCTATAAATTGGTGACCTCAGTCGCGGTAGGATACCCGCGCGGGGTGCCTGATGGGTATGTGCCCCGCGAGACCACGGCCATTGACTGGTTTGAGGAAGACGGAACTTTTAAAGTGGTTTACTAAGGAGGTCGGACAATGCCGGAACATATGAGACTAAGGGACAGGTTAAGAATCGAAAGTTATCATCGGCTCGGAAAGGATGTCGTCCTGGGAGTGGTTGCCATCGATCAGGATAAATGCAATGGATGCGGTTTATGCACCCATTGCTGCGCGGCCAACGCCATCGTGCTGAAAAATAAAAAAGCCTGCATAAATGAGGAGCTCCCCGCGTGTATGTCCTGCGGGGACTGCGTGGCCATCTGTCCAAATCAGGCGATTGAACTCAAGGAATTCATCCAGTTCAAATGTTATTTCCGCTACCTGGACCGGGGGAAACCGGAGCCGCCTCGGAAGTTCTAACCGGACTGCACGCGGGGAAATGAAGCAGGCGGTAAGGGAGTAAAGAAATGAGGGATGTTTATGTGATCGGCGCGCATACCATCAAGTTCGGCAGATACCTCGATAACACCATGAAGGAGCTTGCCGCGTGGACCGTGGAAGCCGTGCTCAAGGACGCGGGCATTGACAAGAAGGATATTCAGTCCGCATGGTTCTCGAACTCCGGCTGGGGAATGAGAGATTTCCAGCATTGCATCCGCGGGCAGGTCGCGCTCAGGCCCCTGGGCATTGACGCCATACCCATCACCAATGTCGAGAACGCTTGCGCGGGAGGATCAACCGCGTTTCACGGCGCGTGGAAAGATGTGGCCCTGGGAATAACCGACATCTCTTTGGCTCTGGGCGTGGAAAAAGTTTATGCCAAAAACAAGTATGCGATGTTCTCCGGATTCCTGGGAGGACTGGATGTAAGCATGCTCAGCGCCAGCATAGCTGAGCTGCAAAAATTCGCGCCGGAAAAGGGCGAAATTTCTCAAAAACAGGTCGAAGCCGCGGCCAAAACCAGGAAAGCCAGGAAGCCCAAGAGCTTCCGGGACCGCATCCAGGATTGGTGGAATCAGTTCGCGGTATTTGTCATCCTGGGCGAAAGTCTCGGCTATGACACCTTGAGAAATATGCGCAAAGCGCTGAACAAAGCCGGAGCCGGCGGCAGCGGCGGCGAACGCTCTCCATTTATGGATGTCTACGCATTTGCGGCGCGGATGCATATGCAAAAATACGGCAGCACCCAGCGCCAGCTTGCGGCCATCGCCTCCAAGAACCACTGGCACTCGACAATGAATCCCAACGCGCAATACACCTTTGACCTTTCAATTGATGATGTGCTCAATGACCGGCTGGTGGCATATCCCCTTACCCGGAGTATGTGCGCGCCCATCGGAGACGGCTCCGCGTCAGCCATACTGGCCTCCGAAGATGTGGTCAGGCGGCTCGGGGTTTCTGGCCGCGCGATCAAGGTGCGGGCATCGATCCTGGCTTCGGGCAGGGCAAGAGGAGCGGATGAGCCGGACATAGGAGAAAGAGCTTCCAAACGCGCATACGAACAGGCCGGCCTGGGGCCGAAAGATATCAATCTGGCGGAAGTCCACGACGCCACCGCGTTCGGAGAGCTGCATCAAAGCGAAGCGCTTGGATTTTTCCCCAAAGGACAAGGCGGCGTGGCCGCGGAGCAGGGCGAGACCAAGATCACCGGCAAAAAACCCGTTAACAGCTCCGGCGGCCTGCTCTCCCGCGGGCACCCCATCGGCGCCTCCGGGCTGGCGCAGATTCACGAGCTGGTGACGCAGCTTCGAGGAGAGGCGGGAAAGCGCCAGGTCCAAAAGGCGCGCATCGCGCTGGCCGAGAACGGAGGAGGCGCGCTGGGCAATGAAGAAGCAGCTATGTGCATTCACATCCTGGAAAAAGTTTAGCTGATCCAAATATACGGGGATTAGGAAAAGGATGTGCTCAAGAACAGGTCTTTCCCAAGAGAGGAGGCGGTGAAAATGGCGCAGATTGATTTCGATAATGAAAACCTCTTTGCGTTCGACGAAGGCTTTTTCAACTTGATGTATCTCCACGGGTTCAACAAAGGACTGGTTCAGGACACCAAAAGGGCGGTTGAGAAGAACCGCGATTTTTGCCTAAATCATTTGAAGCCTATCTCCCTGGAGGTTGACCGCAAATATCACGAAAACCCCAATTATCTTCCCTGGGAACTGGTTGAGCTCGCGGCCAAGCATAAGCGCTTGTCACACTACATTCCCAAGTATCTGGGTGGACAAGGCGAGCCTCTGCATATGATCGGCCCGATAACCGAAGAACTGGCCGCAACCGACTGCGCTTTTGTCGGCCTTCTGGGCGGACACGGCCTGGCTCTGGCCACGCTGACGGTGACCTTCAATATCAAGGTCATGGACAGAGTGCTCACAGATATTTTGGAAGGCGAGAAAAGTATGAAGCCGGTTATGCTGGCAATGGCGATCACCGAGCCGACCGCAGGTTCTGATGTGGAAGAGGTGGAACTTTATCCCAAGGTCCGTTTGGTGTGCCACGCCAAGAAAGTCCCCGGCGGAGCGGTGCTCAACGGCCGCAAGGTTTTCATCTCAACCGGACATGTCGCTAATTATTTTGTAGTGGTCATGCCCTACGATATCAAGAAGCCCCTTGAAACCGCTGCCCTTTTCCTCGTGAAACGCGATTCCAAAGGATTTTCCCTCGGACGGATGGAGCACAAAATGGGACAGAGAGCCGGCCTGGCCTCGGAGCTGATTTTTGAGGACTGTTTTATCCCGGATGAGGACATCGTAGTGTCGTTTGATGACAAATACGGAAAGAAATACCCCGACCTGTTTCCCAGAATACTGAGAGGAGTCCTGGGTATCACCCGCGCGTATGTGGGAGCCTGGTCAACCGGGACCGCCAGAGGAGTGACCGAGCACGCGATAAAATTTGCCAAGACCCACAAGCTCAAAGGCAAAACTATGATCAATCATCAGTGGGTGCAGGCCCATCTAACCAATATGGTGATGAATGTGTTTATGGCCAGGGCCATTTATGTGGAATCATACTTCGCAAATATCACCAATATGAGAATAGGATTGGACCGGTTCCCCCGATTTATGAACACCCAAATTATGGGATTGCTGATGAGCACTCCTCCCTATAAAATGATCCTTCGCTCCGATCTCCTGCGCGGAATCCTCGTGTGGAATTTTATGCAGGCAACAGCCGCGCAGAGCCAGAGGGTTCAGTATATGGCCTCAATGGCCAAAGTCGTTGGCTCGGATATGGCCATGGAAAACTCTCATCTTGCGCTTGAGCTCGCGGCCCAGGCGGGCGTGAGGCACGATCACTGGATGGAGAAATACTTCCGGGACTCCAAGCTGCTCCAGATTTTTGAAGGAACCAACCAGCTCAACCGGTTGAACCTGTTCAATAATTACCTGGGAAGGCATATTCCGGGCGTGGAGGTTTATTGATATTGATATTTGTAGGGGCGGGGCTTGCCTTGCCCAGGAGTTTTAAGAGAAACAAGACGAAAAAGCATCATCGCAAATATCTAAGGCTTAAAGTATATGATTATTCGCAGATCGGAGCCTATTTTGTGACTGTTTGCGCGCGTAACCATGAATTAGTGTTTGGAAAAATTGTTGAGGATGAAATGCGGCTGAACGACGCCGGCCGGATTGTTCAAAACTGCTGGAACGCTCTGCTGTTTCGCTTCCCTGGCATTGAACTGGATGCGTTTATGATAATGCCCAATCATGTCCACGGAATCATTATGATTGTAGGGGCAGGGCAAGCCCTGTCCCCAAATAGCCCGACCTTGGGCGATATTATTCGAGTGTTTAAATCGACCTCCGCAATAAATCTGAATCTTATGCTTTCAATGTCCGGCCAATCTATCTGGCAGAGAAATTATTACGAGCATATAATCCGGGATGAGGAATCTTTGAGCAAAATACGCGAATATATTGCATATAATCCTTTAAGTTGGTCTATGGACCGGGAGAATCCCGACGCCAAGGCCAAAGACCCATTTGACAATTGGATTGAAAGCTTCAGGGCGCTTCGCGATCAAGTTCAGAAAGAAAAGGCCGAGCAATTGAGAAGAGAAGAGATGCGAAAATGAATTACTGGAGAATGGCATTTAGATGGGGCTCTGAAGGTCCTGAGGTTTGGCCGGAATGCTATAAGAGGGGTATAGCTGCAACAGGATATTCTGAAATGGTCGATAAAGATTGTTCGAAACTGACATTAGAAGAATACAAAAAAATTTGGAGAGCTAGAAATCCCAAGCCGGGAACTGCAAGGAAGAGCCTGGAAATGGTCGCCTATGAAATGAAAAAGGGTGATGTGATCTTTGTAAAGCAAGGCCCTGATATTGCGGGAAAAGGAATTATAACTGGCCCACGTGAACGTGCATATCAATATGATCCAAAGGGGATAATAAATACTGAAATTGATGGGAAAAAAATCTCTTGGGAACACTTTGTTAAAGTGGATTGGGAAAAAGATTTTCCCAGATTTCGTCTTCTTCTCGGTTCCGAGCCGAGCACGGTTTTGAAATTAGAAGGCGAACGCCTAAAAAAAATTCTTGAGATGGCAAAAATGGAACGAATAAATATAGAAGATAGGGAAGCAAAAGAAGGGGAAAAATATAAAACAGAAGCAATATTCAGGTCAAGGAATAGAGCCTTGATTGAAGCCAAGAAAGCCAATTCTGATTATAGATGCGAAGTGTGCGGAATGAGTTTTGAGGAGAGTTATGGCAATATTGGCCGAAAATTCATAATAGCTCATCATAAAAATCCCATCGGGGCAAGGAATAGCGCTTCCAAAACCACTCCTGACGATATCGCCTTGGTTTGCGCCAATTGCCATGAGATGATTCATAGAAAGGAACCTCCATTTAGCATCAGTGAAATTAAAGGAAAAATTAAGCTTTGAATGTTTACTTAAGTATGGAAGAAGGGAAATAATAATGTCGGCTTTGAGATTGAATATGGATCTGGCAGGGCAAGCCCTGCCGCTACATAAACTACCTCGGAAGACATATTCCGGGCGTGGAGGTTTATTGATATTGATATTTGTAGGGGCGGGGGCTTGCCCCGCCCAAAATTCGTAGGGGCAAGGCTTGCCTTGCCCTGGGAGGATGAAAAATGTCAGGACTATTAGCTGGATTCAAAGACGAGGAGTTGAAATCCTTTTGCGAACTGGGAGAGCGATTCGCAAAAAAGGAGCTTGAGCCCAAAGCGCTTGAGCTTGACCGCTACCCCTATTCTAAATTTAATGACGCGGCTTTGGCCGCGGCGGCTGAGATAGGACTCTTTAATCTGACCTTGCCTGAGTCGCTTGGCGGCTCGGGACAGGGAATGACCGCGCTTTCCGCCATCCTGTCCTGTCTTGCGGCCGCGGACGCCAGTTTTGCAGCCGTGGTTTTCATC
>Ga0315280_10001544_pt1 | contig 39321 bp, 39 predicted proteins | sample YL17G06_40_MG_FD_203697 | JGI IMG/M metagenome (GOLD analysis project Ga0315280, IMG submission 203697) | Sediment microbial communities from Yellowstone Lake, YNP, Wyoming, USA - YL17G06_40 | ecosystem: Environmental > Aquatic > Freshwater > Lake > Sediment | place: USA: Wyoming | collected... | reverse complement strand
AACTCTATTGCCTCCAAGACGCAACGATCGCTACGTCATACGCTGCGCTGGCAGCCACGGCGCTCGGATTGACATCGACATGGGTAGGAGCATTCGACGATGAGGCGGTGGCAAGGGTGGTCGGGGCGCCGGGAAGTAAACGCCCTATTGCAATCCTTCCTGTCGGTTATGCGGCGGAAACTCCCGAGATTACTCCGAGGAGACCCATCGGCGAGATCGTAGACTCAGAAACTTCTGGAACACCCTATCTGTTCTCTTTCACAGACCAGAGCTTTCAGAGACCGACTTGGAAGCCGAGCCCTTAGACCCTCGGCACGGGTAGAATGAAGGTAGTTCGTTTGCATACTTCTCCAGATTGTCAATTCTGAGCATCTCTGAAGAGTCTGGACTACGGTCGAGCACCTTAGTTAGGAGCTCATGTATTCTGGGTGTGATGTCCTGTGGTCGAACTAGAACAGCTGAGGATTCCACAGCTGAAAGATGTCTACGCTGCGAGAAGAGTGGTCAACTGCTATCTGAAGCCAACACCACTCATCTACTCAAGACGACTCTCGAGGCTTCTTGAATGTCAGGTCCACTTGAAGCTTGAGAACCTTCAGCCAACACGGGCCTTCAAGGTTCGTGGAGGTATCAATTACATGGAGAGGATGAAGCATGAAGCGGTCAGACGCGGAGTCATAACCGCTTCCACAGGCAACCACGCTCAATCAATCGCCTATGCCGGATCCCTATTCGGAGTCCTCGTTAAGATCGTTATGCCGAAAGGAGTTCCCGAACTGAAGACTGAAGCAGTCAAGGACCTTGGAGCCGAGGTCATAACCCGCGGCAATTACTATGATGAGGCAAGAGAGTACGCAGAGCAACTTGCCTCCGAGAAAAATTACCTGTATGTTCACGGCAGCAACGAGCCACTCCTACACGAAGGGGTTGCGACCATGCACCTTGAAATCATCGAGGAACAACCAGACGTAGAAGTTGTCATTAACCCGATTGGAGGGGGATCTGGGGCATCAGGAGCATGCGTGGTCTACAAGACTCTGAACCCGGGCATCAAGGTGATAGGCACTCAAGCAGAGGGAGCACCAGCTTTCTACCACTCATGGAAGCAAGGTGCAATGATTCATTCGGATGGTGTGAACACGGCTGCTGAGGGGCTGGCTACGGCGCAGGCTTACGAGCTACCATTCAAAATCCTGCGTGAGAAAATTGATGACATTGTGTTGGTGAGTGACGAAGAGATGAGGCAAGCGGTTAAGGCAATCTTCCTCGGAACCGGTCAAGTGGCAGAACTCTCAGGCGCTGCCTCGACAGCAGCAGCCTTCAGGATCAAAGATAGACTCAAGGGAAAGAAAGTAGTTCTCCTAGTGAGCGGCGGCAACATCGAGGCCAAGCAGCTGGCCAGCATCCTCTAGGACTAAGTCGCTGCCCCGTTACCATTCGCTACGTGTGTTTAGCGTTAAATTGGGGCCATTGCGGTGGACACAATCCTGCAAGCGAAGGACTGAAGTGAGTTGTGGCCACACCTTCTCAATTGTACCCCCTGGAGGGGTCACATCTAGCGTCTCTGTGTACAGACACGAAAGGAGAACCGGTCTTCATTCAGCAAACAGACGGTTGATAACTCATTCTTACGAGTATACCATCGAGAAACACGGCGTGAGGAAGCTGATACATCAGGCGCCGTGGTACATGAACGGGAAGTACCGAGGTTTCGTCGAATTGTCTCTAGAGATTCCAGACCAAATCCCTCACTTCATTCGTGATGCTTGAACGTATCTCGACCCTTGATATTTCCCGGGCACTCCTAACAATTTTAAGTTGTATCTTTTCGAGCGAGATCGGGCAAGGCTAACCATCTCGTATCTCGTTGATGGCCAAAACCTCTTCAGGTTAGGATCTCACTACGCGGCAACCAGACCGGGGTTCTCTGCATGCAGAACTCGCAGCGAAAATTACAGCGGTCTGTGACGGATAACCTAAGCTTGCGTGCAACGCGCCCGAAAGAGTCTCCTAGAACGCTCACTAAGCCTGAAGCCGCCTTGGTTTGAATGGCGAAAGTGCGCGATTCAAATGGTTTAGCTCTTGGCACAGTCTCAGGGAACTTGAGTGACGCGCTTCAAAGCACATGAACCGATGAGGCTTTGAAGTTCAGGTATAGTTGCGATTCGAGATTCAACCTCATATCCTGGAATGACTTCTTTGTTATTATCACGGCAAATTCCTTTCCAACATCGACTTTGAGCTGGACTTGCTGGTTTAGATCCAAGATCTCAGTCACTCTCCCTTGTAACGTGTTTCTGGCACTGCTCTGAATCGGGCTGGCCGAGAGTGTGATTTCCTCGGGTCTAATGAAAACGGTGACCTTCCCCCTTTTCCGGGTAGCAGTCTCAATTCTGACGTTGTCTCCTAGATCGACCAGTGCAAGTCCATCCTGAACTGAATGAACCTGTCCACGAAAGACATTCCAGGGTTCTGTGAACGTTGCTAGGAATTCCGAGGGCCTTCTGAAAATCTCCTTTGCATTTCCAACCTCTGCAAGTGCTCCTTCACGTAGAACCGCGACTTTGGAAGCCAAGTTTTCCGTCTGAGCGATATCGTGTGTCGCCATCACAACAGTTACTCGTAGTTCACGATTGACTTTGGATACGATACCTTCGATAATATTGACGTTCCTAGGATCGAGATTGGCTGTAGGCTCGTCCAGAAGGAGAAGCTCGGGGTCGAAAATCAAGGACTGAGCTAGAGAAACCCTCTGCATCTCTCCCCCTGAAAGGGTGACAGCCTTTCTTTTCTCAAAACCTCTCAATCCCACGAGTTCAAGAACCTCATCAACTCTCTCAGCTATCTTGTCTCTCACTCCTCTGATTCTGAGAGGATATGCGACATTTTCATACACTGAAGTATTCAGCATGTTGACTCGTTGGAATACCATTCCAATTTCCCTGCGCAAAACCACTTTCTCTTTTTCTGGACATGCTGTATCCGTACCGTCGAAAAAGACGTGGCCGCTCGTCGGTTCTTCCAAGAGATCCAGCAGCCTCAGAAGAGTGGTCTTACCGGCTCCGCTTGGGCCGACAACGACGAAGAAGTCTTCCCGGTCAACTCTTAAGTCAACGTTTCTTAGTGCAGTTCTTTCTCCATAGCTTTTGGTTAGGTTTTGAACTTCGATTATTGGCATTTTACCTTCTCAACCCACTCCACTGCATTCGTGTCAATACCCAGTTGATTGCGAACGCCAACAAGAGCAGGATTATTCCAAGAGCTATGGCCACAGAAAAATCGCCAAGCTCAGTCTCAAACACTATTGCAGTCGTCAGGACTCTTGTCACCCATCTGATGTTACCCCCAACAATCATCACCGCCCCCACCTCGGAAATAGCAGCCCCAAAGGCCAGTATTACCGCCGTTACAAGTCCGACTTTGGCCTCCTTCAGAATAGTCCATGCAAGCTGGGACCTTGTCGCTCCAAGTGATAACGCCTTATCGCGTATGGCTCTGTCCACTGAGCCTACTGCTGAAACAGTGACTCCCACAACAATAGGGGCGGCGATAATCAGCTGGGCTATTATCATGGCCGTTGGCGTGTATAGGAGTTGTAGAGGCCCCAAGGGTCCTGATGATGAAAGTACAAGGTAAACGAATAGTCCTACCACAACCGGGGGCAGCCCCATGAGCGTGTTGATTATGCTCATCAGCAGACGTTTCCCTGTGAATTCTCTCAGTGCTATCGCTGCGCCTGTGGGTATGCCTAAACTCGCTCCCAGAAGAACAGCTATTCCTGAGACGTCCAATGTCAAGAGCATGATAGTGTATACTTCCGGATCACCGGAAACCAGTAGCCAGAAGGCCTTGATCAGTCCCTCGAATATTGGATCCAATTGGACTCCATTCAGCTCAATTTTCTGCTAATAGAGAAAAAATCTTGTGCCTTCGCTTTGCTTCGTAGTGGAAATAGGTACAGCCATCATCAACGTAGAGGGATCTACTGAATCGTACCACGCTACTTCCTGTTCCTGATTTGGAAAACCAAGCTCATGAGCCCTGGTGTCGTTTCTTGCTATCGGAACGAACAACGTCTCGCCGCCTTTCTTGTAACTCGCAATCAAATCTTGACCTTCATGCGAGATTAGAAACTTTGCGAAGGTAACGGCCATCTTGTAATTTCGCTGCAGGAACTTCTCATGATTGACGGGGATGACCGAATACGGATTCAGCAGAATCTTGTCCCCTTCTGTCATTACTGTTAGGTTTGTTAGTTGATCCTTGAAGGCCAACCAAGTTGCTCTGTCTGTTAGGGTATACGCTTTCTTCTCGTTGGTCATCCGCAGTACGGTGCCCATGCCCGCTCCGGCTTCAAGATACCAAGTAGACGTCTTGTTTGATGGTTTGACACCAACTAACGACCAGATGCTCAGCTCCTTAACGTTAGTTCCAGACTTATCTGCACGAGAGATGAACGCCGCACTTCCTCCTTTGCCAGCTTTGAGGATCCTTTGAAACGCGTAGGTCGCATTCTTTGTGCCGCTAATTTCAGCGGGGTCCTCCTTCGGGCCGATTATGATGAAATCATTATACATGACTCCAACCCGGTGAACGCCGTATCCATCGTTTAGAAAGGCCTCTTCCAAGGTTCTCGCATGAACTAAGACTACGTCAGCGTCTCCCCGTTTCGCGATCTCTATAGATTCTCCAGTGCCCTTGGAAAGGACCCTTACTTCTACGTTGTACTCTTTCTGAAAGATTGGTAGTAAGTAATCTAAGAGACCAGTATCAAAAGTGCTTGTTGTTGTCGACAGAACGAGAACGGTCTTTTGCGGAGGTTGCGGCCAATATCTGTATGCTAGGAAACTGCTCGCTATTGCCACAGCCAAAATGAGGACGGCGGCGATAATCTTTAAGTGCTTCAACTCAAATCGGTGGGCCTGAGCGTTATGTACACATAAACATAACGACGCGAGTCCACTGGTGGAACTCATTTGGCTCCAAAACGAGACAGACTCGCTCCGTCTTTCAAGTTCTCGCTCAGAAGGGACCGGCTGGATATTCTGGATGAAGGGGGCGCCTCTCTTTTGGCGGCCATTGAGAAATACGGCTCGATCTCGGAGGCTGCCAAGCGAACTGGGATATCCTACAAGCATGCTTGGAATCGATTGCTAGGAATCGAGAAGGGTTTGGGAGAGCCTGTTCTGCGGAGAAGACGTGGTGGAAGAGCCGGAGGAGGCTCCGAATTAACAGAAGCAGCGATGGCATTACTGAGGGGTTACAGCAGAGTTAAGACTTATCTTGGCAGAGTTCTAATTGATCGTGAGTCTTGGGAGGCGATAGGATTGAAGATAAGTGCTAGGAACAGGCTCAAGGGAACTGTGGAGAAAGTTGACAAAGGTCGCATCACTTCGTCAGTCAAAATAGAAGTCCAAATGCCAGTTACAATTACTGCGGTAATCAGCAAGGAAGCTGTTGACGACCTGGATCTGAAACCCGGAGATAAAGTTGAAGCCGTGATAAAAGCCACAGAGGTGATGGTCGCGAAAGAATAGCGATTCTAGAAGTCTAGGGTTGGAAAATCACTTTTCCAGACTCATCTGTGGCGGTCAGACCCGGTGCTCTATCGCGCAGGGTCTGAGAAAACTGGGTTGACCCAAGTAGATCTATGAACGCTTTGACGGACGACTTCCCCAGACGCACTTGCGGGATGAGGAAATCGTATTTCTCATCATCTGTCTTAATGAAATCAAGCCCTGCGGCAAAGGCAGCTGTTCGGATGCCATATCCCACGTCAGCGCGATCGTTCTTGATTGCGGCAGCAACGGCTGAGTGCGACTTTGCCTCGTACCCATAACCCTCTATCTTCTTCGACAGCGTCTCCAGGTCTGCACCTTGAGATTTCGCGAATTCAGTCAGATGTCGGTCGATGAGTAGTCTGGTTCCTGATCCTCTATTTCGGTTTATGAAACGAACTCCTTTCTTTGTGAGCTCCTCGAGTTGTCTGATGTTTTTCGGATTTCCGCGCTTAACAATGAGCCCTTGTTCGCGGTCATAGCCCCGAACCAAGACGGCACATTTCTCCAGATCGAAGGCACGAATGAAGGGGATGTTGTATTCTCCAGTCTTCTCTTCCTGCAGGTGGACGCCTGCTACGTCTGCCTCGCCGCGTCTTATTGCATGAAAACCTCCCATGGACCCTACGTTTATGGTTCTGCCCGTGAAAGCAGTGTCCCGCTCCCTTAGCATCGCGAATGCTATGTCGAGTCCCACGCAGTGACTTCCTATTGCAACGAGGGTCGGGGGAGTCAACTCTTGTCCGAACAGTTCAATTTCCATCCTTTCCCCCTCATCGACATACTCTTGGGTCTCGGGCAAATCGGCGAATCCGTCTGCCAGAGCAAAGGAGCTGACTGCACCTGAGCCGCTCTGCATAGGATATGCCGATAACTCTCCGTTTGGTTGGGCTATCAATTGAACGGGCAAGAGTTCGCGGCGACCCCGGGCCTTGAAGAACTTCATTGGCGAAACGGCCTGAACCCTGGCGGGTTTAATCTCGGCCGCGTTGGCCAGACGTCTGATCACTGGGGCGACGAGGACATGGAATATCATGAGAGCTGATGTAGGGTAGCCTGGTAAGCCGAAAATGGGTTTGTCTCGTACAAGCCCAACTATAGCTGGCTTTCCGGGCTTCAGAGTGAGCCCATGAAGAAGGATTCCTGGGCTACCGAGTTCATCGATCGCTTTGTATAGTTGATCACCAGGACCCGCCGAGGTACTCCCTGATGAGATCACGACATCTGAATCTCCTAGCGCCAATCCGAGCTGATTCTTGATCGTGGGATAGTCATCGGGCAGGATTCCCCAGAACTTGGACTCACCGCCGCACTCCTCTACCGCAGCTATTAGTGATGGACCATTGATATCGTAGATCTTCGCGAAACCCAACTGTTCGCCCGGTCTGACTAGTTCATTGCCGCTCGAGAAAATCGCGACACGCGGCTTCCGATAGACATGAATCTTTTCGGCTCCCACAGCGGCCATAAGCCCTATTTCACGGGGAGTTATGGTCTGTGATTTCCGGAGCAGGAGTTCCCCGCACATTATGTCGCTTCCTGCGCCCGTGACGTTCTCTCCTGGCGAGACGGCCTTGAAAATTGAAACTTGATTGCCCATTCTCTTTGTGAACTCAACCATGACAACAGCGTTGGCTCCCTTCGGCATCGGTGCGCCGGTGGCCACTTCAATCGCTTCACCCCTTGAGACAACATATGTTGAATCGTCCCCCGCTTCCACTTGAGCCAGAACTCTCAGATTCACTGGGTGCTGTTCGTCCGCGCTGAATGTGTCTTCGGCGGTGACCGCGAATCCATCCATGGTCGCCCGATCGAAACCAGGCACATCGATTGCTGATGAGACGTCTTCGGCTAGGATTCTACCTAGAGAGTGTTCAGTTGAAATCTCTTCACGGAGTAGAGGTTTCTGCTGCCATGATTTCCAGAGAATGGAAAACGCATTCTCAAGGCTTTGCAGTTGACGGAAGACTTTCCTTTCACTTGACAATTTGTTCGCGCTCCGGTGGCCGGAAAAGTTCTACGTCAACCTCTTGCCCTTCCTCATAGCCTTCGATATGCTCGGGAACGATAACGAAACCATTGGCCTGGACAAGACTGCTAAGGATACCGGCGCCAGAGGTTCTCACAGGCTCTGCAATGTGGCCTTCATCGCCGCAGGTAACGAGGACGCGTACGTAGGTTCGAGATCCAAGGACACCGGTGACACGCCGACTCAGCCTGGCCTTCACCACTGGACATGGCAGCGGATTCGTCTCAAGCGCATAGGCGACCAACGGTTCGACGAATTCTAGAAAAGCGATGTAGGCTGAGACCGGGTAGCCCGGTAGCGAAACTACGAGTTTTCCATCAACAACCGCTAACCCGGTAGGCATGGAAGGCCGCATTGCAACCCCATGGACCAACATGCCAGGTTTACCTAGTGAATTGATAACTTTCGGAACCATATCTCCGGGACCTACGGAAGTCCCTGCCGTCACCAGTACAATGTCGGCTGTCTTGATTCCTTGCTCCAGCTTGCTGCGGATCTGCTCGAACTCATCTGGCACTATTCCAAGATCGACTGGTTCGCAGCCGAGTTGGTGTAGGGCACTGATAAGAGTGGGGCGATTTACATCTGGAATCCTGTTAGAGGACACGCTCGGTTCGTTCTGGAGTTCGCTGCCTGTCGAAAGGACGGCGACTCTTGGTTTACGCATGACAGCAACCTGATTCAACCCAAGGCATGTTAGCATTCCAAGATCTTGGGGTAGTATCCGAGTTCCCTTCCTCAGAACTATGGAGCCCTTTCGCACATCCTCCCCAGCGCGCGCTATGTTTTCCGCAGGGTGGACTTCATCTGAAACCTCAACGGTCCCGTCTTCACGTTCGTTTGTGTACTCGACCATCACAACAGCGTTTGCTCCCTGCGGCATCCGCCCTCCAGTGACGGTTGAGGCAGCTTCACCTCTCCCTACTCGAACAGTAGGAGCAGTACCGATTTGGACACTGCCTAGAGTACGTAAGAACACTGGAGCTGTGGGTGTTGCGCCGTAAGTATCCTCTGCGATCACCGCAAATCCATCCATAGCTGCCCTGTCGAAGGGTGGGACATCTACCTGCGAAACCACATCTCGCCCCAGGATTCGACCGAGAGCAGATGACAATGGCACAGTCTCAACGCCAAGCGATTTCTTTGGCAAGTTGCTGATGACTATTCGTAGTGCTTCGGGAACTGGTGTCAAATGCTTGAAACCTGAGCCACACACTTCATGATCGTTGTGTGAGCCAGTCGGTTTTCGATGCAATTGAGTTTCAACTGAGTGGAAGAAAACTTTGTAGTGAGGGTAGGTTAAACATTGTCTCCCGTTGTTGCGTTAGGAGTTCATGGCTACTAATGGTTAAGGTGACTGTGAAGTTCATGAGCATAGCCAGACAGCGTGCGGGGTCAGGCAGTGCGGAGTTCGTCTCAACCGAGAGCATATTGAGGGATGTGTTGAAGGAAATCGTTGACTCTTATCACATAGCTGACATTATCCTGACAGAAAACGGTGAAGTGAGACCGTGGGCGCGAGTGCTTGTCAACGGGGGATCGCACGAATTTTTGGGCGGGTTGGATGTGGAACTTCACGACGGCGACAGGCTTGCTTTGATCTATCCGTACACCGAGAACTTCTGACCGCCAGCGCTACCGCTACCAATTGTGGGGATTATTGACGCGCGATTCCGCTTTGGGTCTTAGCTGACTATTCCCAGTTCTCGGAGTTTCTGTTCAGGGACTACTCCGTCAGTCCAGCCTCGGGCCTCGTAGTATTCTTTCTTCATCTTGTCGAGTTCGCATACATGCCCAGCTGCAGGTCCTGATCCGGGTTGTTTGAGGAACTTCTCAGGGAGCGTGTCGTCTTTGCCTGTGAAGCCGCAGAGGTTGTTGTAATAGCGTTCTAGGTTGTAGATTCGTTCGCCGGTCTTCATGAGCCCGTCAGCGTCGGTGTCGATGCCTGTCATTGCAACAAACTGGCCGACGTATTCGTTGATGCCTTCCGAGAAGGCGTTGAACTTGCATATGTCAAACGAGTCTGAGATTGCGTGGAGGTCTTGGAAGATCTTGAGGAGCTTCCCTTTTCCTTCCCATGCCAGCGGATCGGTTTTCTCGGGCACTCCTAGGCACTCGCTAGCAGGTGTGTATCCTCTGAGGTGGCATGCTCCGCGGTTGGATGTTGCATAACCTATTCCCATGCCCTGCAGGCCTCTCGGATCGTAGGCTGCTATGCACTGCCCTTTCACTTGGTTGGCCAAACCTTCGTTTCCGAAGGCTTTGGCTGCTCTCCAACCGCCTTCTGCTAGTTTGTCTCCGATGCCTTCCCGTCTCCCGATCTTGTGGACCAAGTCGATCATTGTGTCTGCATTGCCCCACTCGATCTTGTCGCGAATTAGGCCTCGTTGACTGGCTTCCATTGCGACGGAAATGCAGTTGCCAAGTTCGATCGTATCTACTCCGTAGTCGTTCGCCAAGTTGATTATGTAGGCGATGGCTTCTTTGCTGCTGCAACCGCAGTTGGCGCCGAGAGCCCACATCGACTCGTATTCTGTGCTCTCCATGTGCACCTTGTACTTGCCTTCCTTGACTTCGACTTCTTTCTTGCATGCGACTGGACATGCGTGGCATGTAGGGTCATCTACCAGTATTTTCTGCTTGATGGTTTCCCCGCTTATCATGTCCGCATGTTCGAACTGTGTCAACTGTCCGTTTCGTGTGGGGAGAGCTCCTATTTCGTTGACTATGTTCATGAGCACCTCGGTTCCAAAAACCGAAAGCCCACCCTTTCGCGGGGCTGTAACGTCGCCTTTGACGATCGCAGTGTTGCCGAGGCCAACCGCTTTCTTGAATTCTTCAGGACGAGCTGGTTTCGGCTTGTCCTTTATGTTTCCTTTGATTACGAGGGCTTTCAGCTTCATCCATCCCATAACAGCGCCGGTCCCGCCTCTTCCTGAGGCGCGGTCGTTCTCGTTTACTATGGCGGCAAATCTTACCAGCTTCTCTCCTGCCTGTCCGATGGTCACAACGCTAAGATTCTTGGATCCGTGGTCTTTCATCAACATCTTGACCGTTTCGTGGACGTTCTTGCCCCAGACTCTTGACGCATCTTTCAGCGTGACCTTGCCATCTTCAATGTAGGCATAGACAGGCCTCTTTGCTCGGCCCTTGAATACGACCCCATCGAAGCCAGCCCATCGAAGCCTTGCGCCAGACCACCCTCCATGGTGAGAATCGGTCACAGTCCCGGTCAGGGGAGATTTCGTGACCACAGCCATTCTGCCGCTCATGGTAACGTCGCTGCCGACTAGCGGCCCAGTCATGAAGCATAGGATGTTTTCTTCAGAAAATGGTTCGACCTTTGGTCCGTTGTCGAAAACGTACTTTACTCCGAGTCCTCGTCCGCCTAAGTACTTCCTTAGGTCATCTTCCTTTGGCTTGCCGTAATCAATCTTGCCTCTCGTCAGATCCACATTTGCTATCTTGTTTGCGTATCCACCAAGAGCCATGCTGAAAGCTTCGCCCTAGGGGAGTTAAGATGTTTGCTATTACGGTAAGTATTTGGTCTCTCAATGGTAGGCTTCAATCTAGTTAACCCGCATTCCTAAGAGCCTTCGCTCTGAACTTGGTCAAGAATTCTTGAATGGCGTCAATGTTACCGTCGAATGACATTTCTGCCTCGGTCAACTCCAAAGATCCAACTCGCACCTTCCGGAACTTCACTTTGGCCCTCCAACCTTCACCCACCATATCTCCATCAGCGACCTGGGCCCCAAGGCTCTCAGCATACAATTTTACGAAGAAAGGAATTATTCCCCGAAAAGTAGCTACGATCATAGAACCTCTACTCATGGCGAATAGACGCGATGAAACACCTAAGAAGATTAAGAATCACGTTGAGGCCGATCGGTTTCGTCAGGACGAAAGCGACTGAGCAGGACTTCAGGAAACATAGACAAAACATAGTATCGGAAATTGTCTTGAACGATGAGTATGCTAAGGGCCTTAAGGGCATAGAGGAATACTCTCATCTCTTCGTGCTTTTCTGGCTGCACAAGGTCGGCAAATCTGAAAGAAAGCAAATCCTGACGCATCCCAAGCACAGAGAAGATCTACCTGAGCTTGGAATCTTCAGCACTAGGCAGAGGAATCATCCCAATCCCATTGGGTTAACCGTTGTAAGGTTGCTTGAACGCAGGTGGAATATTCTGAAGGTTAAGAACCTTGATGCTCTCGATGAGACCCCTGTGCTAGATATCAAACCATACAACCAGCGGGATATCCCAGAGACAATTCGCGTTCCGAAGCGTTGGAAACAAACCCAAAGCTAGTTTACAGCTTGACTACAGCCTGACACCCGAGGCCTTCGCGAATCAAGGCGGTGAAATCAGACCCATGGCGCTCTGATTAATTGTGAGAAATTCTCTTGTGTTTGTGATAAAACCGACGCCATTCCACTGTAGCATGAGGCACCTGTCGTCGCTAACCTCCCGCAACAGGCGGAAGAAGAGCAACACGATCTCCATCCTTCAATTCAACGTTCTCTAGTACTGGTCGGCCGTTCACCAGAGTACGAATAATCTGTCTGATTTTTGAAAGCTTGGGATGAGCGTTCATAACCTCAGAAAAGAGATGCTCCACATAAGCTGGACTGGTCAATACAAACTCATCTTCTTGTGTTCCGGCAAACTCACGGGCCTGGGCGAAGTACACAACCCTCACCTTGACGCTACTCAAAGGACCTTCCGCATCTCCCAATTCTTGCCGAATTTCTTGCTTCTCGAGACTACTCTTTTTGTCCGGCTGACAAGCATGGTGCTGGTACTCTTCTGAGGCAAACACGTTCTTTTCATTGTTTCGCTTCTATGTGAAAAATGAATTTGGCCTCGGGGAAGGCCTCTGTGGTCTCTGCGTCCACATTTGCCCATATGGCGCACGTGGAACAGCATAGTCCGACGGCTACCGCTTAGACTTCGGACTAGTCTGAATTTCTTACGAGACCTAAAATTCGCATGTGCTAATGTGCCGAAGACAATAATTACAGGCACCTCATACGAGGACGACGGTGGTTTTGGTGATTACGACAGTTAACCCCTACACCGAGCAAGCAATGGAGAAGTACAAAGAAGAGACTCTTGAAGACGTCAAAAAGAAAATTGTAGAGCTAAAACGAACACAGCAAAGATGGAAGCTTGACCTCGACGCGAGGCTTGAAGCGCTGAAACAAGTCAGGAAGAGATTGGACTCCAGCTTTACAGAACTCGCTAGGCTCATGAGCAGTGAGATGGGAAAGCCTGTATCCCAAAGCGAGGCGGAACTCAAGAAGTGCCTGGGGCTATTCGACTACATGACAGAAAATGCAGCATCGATGCTGGCTCCGGAGCACGTTAAGACAGAGGCAAAGAAAAGCTACGTTCGATTCGACCCGCTCGGAACAATCCTCTTGATTATGCCCTGGAACTTCCCCGCATGGCAAGTCATGCGAGCCGCTGTCCCTGCGTTAGCTGCCGGCAATGCTGTAATCTTGAAACACGCTTCATTAGTTTCAGGCTGTAGCCTCAAGATCCAGGACGTCTTCGATCTGGATGTTTTCAAGTCCGTGATTGCAAGGGGGGACGTTGCGAGGGCTGCCATCCAATATGTGGACGGCGTGTCGCTCACGGGATCTACCGGAGCCGGCTCTAATGTGGCCGAAGCAGCTGGAAAAGAGTTGAAGAAGGTCGTGCTCGAGTTGGGCGGGTCCGATCCCTTCATAGTGCTGGACAGCGCCAATCTAGAAGAAACCGTAAAGAACTGCACGTATGCGCGAATGCAGAACAACGGTCAGTCGTGTATCGCTTCAAAGAGGTTCATAGTCCATGAGAAGGTTTACGATAGCTTCTACAAAGGCATGAGGGACGAGTTTTCAAAGGTCAAGATCGGAGATCCTCTCGACAAAGACACATTCCTAGGGCCGCTTTCAAGCAAGGAACAGAAAGAGACCGTGGCGGACCAAGTCAAGAGGCTCAAGTCGCTCGGGAAAGTGGAACAGCTCGCAGAGGGGTTGAAGGGGAACTTCATCCCACCGACAATCGTAAAGACTGACGTACTGTTTGACGAGGAAGTCTTCGGGCCCGTGGCGATATTCAAGAAGTTCAAGACCTACGATGAAGCCGTAAAACTCGCGAATGAAACACCTTACGGGCTAGGCGCCTCGGTCTGGGGCAACCCAGAAGAAGCCGAGAAGCTTGTGCCCCGCATCGAAGCTGGCTTGGTTTTCGTCAACAAGATCGTTGCATCAGACCCACGCCTACCCTTCGGAGGAGTAAAGAGGAGCGGCTTGGGATCAGAGCTTTCGCGCTATGGCCTACTCGAATTCACCGCCAAAAGGACGATCTGGATCGCTTAGTCTCGCGGGGCAGGACCTCGCAAAACTTCCTTCTGCTTTCTCCACTGCGTCGATGAATGTCTTAAGCTAGGTTGCTGCTGCAGCAGTCTACGTCGGATCCTGATGAACGATATGAATGAATTGACCAAGCACAGGCTTCGGCGCAAGGATCGAGCCATAACGAAAGCAGAAGTCGACCAGATTCTGCAGACCGGCATGGTAGGACGCTTGGGACTCTCCCGAAACAATCAGCCATACATCGTTCCTCTCAACTTTGCCTACCAAGACGGGCATGTCTTTTTCCACAGTGCTGAAACAGGAATGATGATCGATTTCCTTCGCAGCAATGCATCTGTTTGCTTCGAGGTGGACGAACATATCGCCACGGTACCTGCTGCTACAGCATGCCAGTATGATACGGCATACCGCAGCGTGATTGCGTTTGGTACTGCCCGAATTATGACGAACCTTGAGGAAAGGACCGCAGCACTTAGGCTAATTGCTGCAAAATACGCAGGTCGCGAACATGCCGAGGAGCTGACAGCTAGAACGGTGGAAAAATTCCGATCCTCGCGTGAAAGCGGGACAGTGGTTGTCGACCTGGTAGTCGACCGGGTAACGGGAAAGGCGTTTCAGCCAAAGGAGCCTTCTCAATAGATGTTGCAGTGCGTTTGATGCGCCAAGTCGCTCGGATTGTTAACAGTGGGCAGAGTCCACGGTGGGCTACTGGTAAGAAAGGAGGGGCGTTGCTGTGCTGAACCGTGGAACAGTTTGGGCTTAGATCGACTTTACCGCTTTTTCGTAGACTTCGAGCCCTTTCTCGATTAGGTTCTCGCTTATCGTGAGTGGGGCCATGAATCGAAGCACATTGCCGAAATGTCCGCAGGTGTGCATGAGCAATCCGTTCTCGAACATTGTTTTCCTTAGTTTGACAGCCAAGTCCTTCGACGGGGCCTTGCTTTGCTTGGATTCCACGATTTCGTTTCCGATCATGAAGCCTACTCCTCTTACTTCTCCCACGTTCTTACTCGAATCTGCAATCCTTTCGAATGTTGACTTCGTTTTCTTTCCGAGCTTCTCGACTCTGGGAAGCAGGTTCTCTTGCTTGATGTAGTCGATACTGGCCGCCCCTGCCGCTGTAGCGATCGGGTTTCCGCGGTATGTGCCTAGGTGGAATGCTTCTGGGATCTTTTCATCGTATTCATCTCGGTAAGCTATCAGCGATAGAGGAATCCCGGCTCCAACAGACTTCGATACGCACATGATGTCAGGGGATGTTGCTGTGAGCTCGCAACCCCAGAACTTACCGGTTCTTCCGAATCCCGTCTGAACTTCATCAATTATCAACCGGATTTGATGCTTGTCCGCGATTTCTCTTAGGCCAGGTAGGAAATCGTCCGGCGGAACAATATATCCGCCCTCGCCCTGAATTGGTTCAACTAGAATACCGGCGGGTTCGTCCAAGCCCGAGTGTTCGTCGTTCAACAAATGCTCTAGATAACTTAGAACAACTTTGGCCTCGTCGCCTTTCTTCTCGACCGGGAATGGAAAGCGGTAGGAATACGGGAAGGGTAGGTGGAATACCCCATGTCTAACTTGTCCTGATGTCCGCAGGTAGTTTCTGCTTGCAGTTAGGCTGACGATGCCCTGATGGATCCCGTGGTAGGATCCTCCGAAAGCGACTATGGTATTTCTTCCAGTCACGTACTTTGCCATGCTGATTGCGGCTTCGCAGGCATCTCCACCGGTAACCGTGAGAAGAATCTTTGCATGACCGTGAAGTTTGCCCGGAAGTACGGAGTGCATCTTCTCCAAGAACCTGATTCTGCTCTCCGTGGGGATCTCGAGGGCATGCCAGATCTTGTCGAACTGCGCTCTTACTGCGGCGGTCACGAAGGGGTTGTTGTGCCCCATGTTGGACACACATATTCCACTAATCCAATCGATGTAGAGATTTCCGTCCACGTCCTTTATTGTGGCCCCTTTTGCAGAGTCGATCCCGAGCGGGAAGGCCTTGCTGTAAATCACCGCTCGAGTCTCAAGTGAACGCTGTTTGGCAAGTAGCTCCTGTGACTTTGGTCCAGGAGGCTTGACAAGGATTCGAGGTGCTTCTTCGTAACTCAATTCTTGGATAGTTGTCAACGCAAAACACCAAACGGTCGCGTTTCTGTGGTTCGGGCGTTATTATAGCATTGGTATGTAAACTATGAGCGGATTTGATTTAGCCCAAGCAGATCTGTGGGGCGTTGCAAGTTGGGGAACGAAATTTTCATACGCAAAAACTGTATCGGCTATCCGATACTTGGCTTGAACTTTCGAAAAGTCGCAATATCGAGGGTCCGCATAGGGAAGGAAGGAACAAGTGACTTGGTCGACTGCTAAGCGTGAGAAGATGCATAGTCTATCGAACCCGAAGGATAATGCGGGACAGGTTCCCGGCGGACCCGCCGACTTACGCTTCTGGATTAGGCCGGAACGGTAGCGGTTGCTCTATTCATCAAGTGCGTTTTCTCTATGCTGACAGGTTCGATTGTAATTCGCCTTCGGCTCTGCGCATATACGTAAACCGAGTCTCCAGCTTCAATATCTAAATGATCAGCCATTTCCTTGGGTAGTCGTACGTAGAGTGAGCGTCCCTTCTGCTCAACCGTCTCACGAAGAGGTTGCCCTCCTGAGAGTGGCTTTTCGAGTTTCCCAACGCTAAAACGCTTCCGTTCGACTAGACTTGAAAGTTCGAGTTGATGCTGTTTCGATCTCAACCGCGCGAGCAGTTCGAGATGACTTGGCTTCAAATGCTCGTTGCCGTTACCGTTTGCTTTTTCCGCTAGCGCTGGGTCGAGGCGACGAACAAGCCCTATTCTGTCCGAGACGTAGCTGTCGCTCTTACCGATTCGCTGGGCGATCCTGTTTATAGTCCAACCATGATCGATGAGGACGATGTACCCTTTAGCTTCCGCCAATGGATTTATCTCGACATTCCGCTGGAGATTCTCTACAACTTTGGTCAGGAAGGAATCGTCGTCTGACATTTCTTTGATGATCGCTGATATCGATTTCCAGCCTAGGCGCCTGCAGGCTTCGAGTACTCACTCCTCACTTCTTTGAGAGCGCTTCTCTCAAACACATTGATGTCTTCGCTTGTCGAAACTCGATTCAACGTCATCGATAACGCAGTCTCTAGGTACCCTTGAGTCACGGCTGCCGGAAGGAATGGCGCGGTCACTGTGATGCGCTTCTCGTCAATCGTGAACCTTCCCCAACCAAAGTCCTCGAGCATCTGCAACGCGACCGTGTGACTTTCTGGTCGCGAAAGATCCAAGCCACGTTGAATCGATAGATCCTTCAGCGTCTTGCCCATTCTCCTACCGGCAGCGTAGAGCTCATTATCAGACAGGCCAGAAAGTAACTCAGCCACACTTCCTCTACTCATCAAACCTCCCCTCACGCCGTTTATGAAAATGAGTGGTCCGTCCCACCTGTGAGCACGAAGTCTGACAAAGATCTCTAGGGCCCGGACAACAATTTCTCGGCGGCTTCGCGCTGCACCTGTGCGAACAAGATCATCGATAAAGTTGAGCAGGTCAGGTGGGATATCGAAAGTTGTGACGGGCATAGAAATCAACCAATGAAGTCATCTTTTTTGATATATTGCTGTTTTGCGTGCGCTTCTTGGCAGGAATTAATGGCCCGGAGTGCTTACTGTAGTATCGTTTGTCGGTCATTAGACAGGGAAACTACTGCCTGCAATTCCACACGTGTGGATTTTTTCGCCAATGCGGTAGTCGAACTCATAGAAGGAGCCGTATCAGGGCCACTATCGATATGGCGCCCCAAACTACGTTTACCAACGTATTCTGGTACGCTTTCTTGAAGAACGCAAGTATGGCGAGACCAACGGAACCGCTCAGGTTCAGAAACTGATAGACAAGACTGTTTGGCGAAACAATGCTGAGGCTGACCACTCCATAGGCGACTAGTAGAGCGATGAACCCGTACCAACCAAGCACTTGCACAAGAGTTCTCCCTTTTTGACTCCTCTTAATTGGGACTGCCGAAAACATCTCTTTTCACAGCGATCGATGCTATGGCGACGTTCAGCCCATAAAGATGCACTTATCGCTGACCAGACCAAACTCTCAGTATCACGACTGTGATTTGCCGGAAAGTCTTTTCCGCTCGGCTGGTTTGTCAGATGCGCTGAGCCTAATGTCAGGACCATTGGATGGCATTCGCGTTCTAGATCTCTCAAGAGTTTTAACCGGTCCTTTCTGCACGATGTTGCTAGGGGACCTTGGGGCGGAAGTCATCAAGATTGAGATTCCCAAGACAGGGGACGATACCCGTCAATGGGGGCCGCCGTTCATAGGCAAAGAGAGCGCCTACTTTCTTTCTATTAATCGCAACAAGAAGAGCGTCACTCTCAATCTTAACACCGACGAAGGGAGGAAGGCCCTCTATGAGTTAGCAGAAAAGTCTGACATCTTGGTCGAGAATTTCAGACCAGGCGTAACGGAAAAGCTGCAAGTAGACTACTCAACAGTAGCGCAGAAGAATCCTCGACTGATCTATTGCTCCATTTCAAGCTACGGGTACACTGGCGAATACCGCGACAGGCTCGCATATGACCTCGTGCTCCAAGGAATGGGCGGCCTGATGGGAACCACAGGTGAGCCCGATAGACCTCCCGTCCGCGTCGGCGTCGCCATATCAGACATTGCTGGAGGCATGTATGGGGCAATCGCTATCCTGGCCGCGCTCAAAGCTCGCGAACGAACCGGGAGAGGGCAATGGATCGATGTCTCCCTTCTCGACAGCACTGTGTCTTGGATGACGTACATGGCATCTTACTTTTTCGCGACGGGAAAGAACCCCGAGAAGATGGGGTCTGCCCACCCGACTATAGTGCCCTACCAATGTTTTGAAACCTCCGACGGACGGTTCATCACAGCTGCGATCGGCAACGATAAACTGTTTCGCAACTTCTGTAAAGGAATTCAAATGGAGCAACTCGCAGATGACACGCGATTTTCAACAAACCCCGCTCGCGTTACCCATAGACATGAGCTAATTCCAATGTTGGAGGAAGCCTTCCGAAAGAAGACAAGGGACGAGTGGCTTGACATTCTAATCAAGGCGGAAGTGCCTGTCGGCCCAGTCTATTCCATGGAAGAAGTCTTCTCGGACCCAGATGTGCTACAAAGAGAAATGCTTGTTCACATGGACCATCCGAGAGCGGGCAAAATTAGCCAGATCGGAATACCAATGAAGTTCTCTGAAACGAGTGCTGACATCAGATCCCCACCGCCTCTACTAGGCGAACACGTAGATGAGGTGTTGGGATCATTGCTCGGCTATGACGCTAGACGGATTGCTGAACTTAGAAGCCAAGGAATAGTCTGACTGGTTAGCCTTCAGATCACGCCCCTTACGTACTCGGCGTCAACCTTGATGTTCATGATGTTCACTAGTAGGGCTTCCTCTGACGAACAGAATTACGGGAAAAAAGCGGGCAAGATTCAGGATTCAAGGCAAAGCCATCAGCGGTGGGCTACGAACTCTTTTCCGTACTTCTCGTGCGACGACGATCTTCATGATTTCAGCGGAGCCTTCCGCCAGCGTAAATGACGGCATGCCTCGCAGGTCCATCTCTATGGGGGGCAGAACTTGCAGTTCGAGGCTGAGTTTTCCGTGTAGTTTGTAATCTCGGTACTCTATGAACTAAGAATCCATATTCTCGCTACCAATTCAGATGTGCTGGATGATCAATATTGGATTTGAGACTCACCCCGCAACAGGAATTGTTCAGGAAGACCGTTAGAGGATTCTGTGATGAGAAATTGTTCCCAAGGTCTAGGGAGATAGATGAGAAAGCCGAAGGAATCCCCGAGGATATCATCAAGGAGATGGTGGAACTCGGAATTTTCGGCGTAACAATTCCCGAGGAATACGGAGGATCCGCTAGCCCAGGAGAAGAGATGATGTATGCCACACTTGCAGTCCATGAGATCGCTCGAGGCGAGATATCGATGTCGCTGCCAGTGTACACGCTCCTCAATATGGGCTGGAGCTACCTAGTCGTCAGGCACGGCTCGGAGGAACTCAAGAAAGAACTTCTCCCGAACATCGCTTCAGGGAAATGGTTCATCGGAATCTGCACGACAGAGGCAGGAGGCGGGTCCGACCTAGCCAACATCAAGACCGCTGCCAAAAAGGTAGGGAACGAGTATGTGATCAACGGTGAGAAGACGTACATTAGCGGTGTCGTTGAGGCAACCAAGAGAGGGGGCGGGCATCTAACTCTCTTCCGAACAGCCCCTGAACTCGGTACGAAGGGCATGACGTTCGCCTACGTCCCGGCAAGGCTCCAGGGTGTTTCCTACACGACCTTTCACGATATGGGGCGCATGGGGCTGTCTACAGGTGGCTTCTCCTACAAGGATGTGAAGATACCGGCAAAGTACGTGCTCGGCCAAGAGAACAGAGGATTATACGTCAGCATGGAAGGCTTCAATGTCGCCCGAACTCTCGTCGCGAGCGCATGCCTAGGCGGAGCAGAGAAATGCCTTGAACTGGGAGCGGACTACGTGAAACGTCGCGTGCTCTTCGGCAAGCCGCTCGCAAAGTTCGAAGGAATCTCATTCGAGATCGCCGACGACCTGGCTGAACTTGAGATGTGCAAGAACTTCCTGCTAAAAGGAGCTTGGATGATCGACGAGCACTACAAGGACGGAAGCTTCAGCAACAAGGAGATCAACCAGACAATCGCAATCTGCAAGTTGAGAGCACCCCTATTGGGCCTTGAGATAGTGAAGCATGCGATGATGTATCATGGGGCGCTGGGCTACAGCAAGGAGAGCCCATTAGAGATGTGTATGCGAGGGCTCATGTCTTACGTGGTCGGGGCAGAGGGCGGAACAAACATAATGAAACTGATCATCGCGCGGGAACTTATGGGAGACGTAGCGATTCCCTACCGCTAGCTGACGCTCAGACCTCCCCAGTCACCTTCATCTCGACGACCCAACATAGCTAGGAGCCTCGCGTTCAATCTGGAGATCAAAATGGAACGAGTGGACGTGGCCGTCGTGGGCGCCGGCCTCGCGGGCCTGTCCTGTGCATACACCCTTGCGAAAGCAGGCTTGGAGGTGCTGGTTGTTGAGCGAGGTGACTATCCAGGTAGCAAGAACGTCACCGGAGGCAGGCTGTACTTGAATCCTGTCAGACAATACCTTCCGGAGATCTGTCACGGGGCGCCGTTCGAGAGATACGTCGTAAGAGAGCAATTGACCATGTTATCTGACGATTCGTCTGTCACAATAGAGCTGCGTCCAGATGCCTACAGCAAAGAGCCGTATCACAGCTACACTCTCCTTCGACCGACCTTCGATAGATGGTTTGCGGAGAGAGCATCTGCAGAGGGGGCGGCAATAGTATCGAAATACAAGGTTGAGGGGCTTCTACGCGAAGATGGGAAGATCGCCGGAATAAGGTCTGAGGGCGAAGATATCGCTGCAAACGTCGTGGTTGCGGCGGATGGCGCCATGTCATTCATCGCTGAATGAACGCAATGAACGCCGGATTCGGAGTCCAGTACCGATTCAGCTGATACCGAAAGAGTCATCTGATTCCAACAGTCTTGCCAGTGAAGATCGCCGCAATCGTATGGGATGACAATACTTGCATGTCATAGCATGCATGAAACAAGTAGTCGACCTTCAACAAATCAGAATCAAGCGAGACACTCGCGAACCGGTGCTTGAAGGCTTGCGAGTTCTCTTCGGCGATATGGACAAGAACGCGCTCGAGGAGGCTGTTAGGATTAAGGAGAAGCTCGGGGCAAAGGTTACCGTTCTATCAGTAGGCTCAGCGAAACTCAAGGCCACTGTGCTCGAAGCACTGGCAATGGGTGCTGACGAAGCATGCATAGTTCTCGACCCAGCCTGTGAAGGTTCCGACACAGCCGCTTCAGCAATGACGCTCGCCGCCGCGATTAGGAAAATCGGCTCATACGATCTCATACTCGTCGGGGAAGGGTCGGCCGACAATTACTCCGGCCAGATCGGGTCGAGGCTGGCCGAGACCTTGGGCATCCCTCAAGTGACATACGTAAGAGAGCTGTCCATTGAAGGCAACACCGTGACTGCAGTCCGAGACATCGAAGCCGCACTCGAGGTTGTGAAGGCGAACACCCCCCTGGTGATCTCAGTCACTAGTGAGATCAACAAGCCACGCTGGCCACCGCTGGCGCAAATCCTTAGAGCTTCGCGCAAGCCATTGAACTCATGGACCCTGAAGGATCTCGGAATCGACCCCAGTAGAGTCGGCTCAGCGGCGTCTGAGGTCCGAGTCATCAGCAACCTAGCACCCGAACAGGAACGAAAAGGCGTCATCTTCGAGGGGGATCTGGATGAAGCGGTTGGAAAGCTCGTGAATGCCCTTCGCAAGGAGAGAGCTCTACCTTGACAGACGGGATCATCGTCTCTTCCGAGACTAGTGAGGGAGCATTCGAGCTTCTGACAAAGGGCCGTGAACTCTCCAAGGAGCTCAACATGGAACTTTCTGCCCTCGTGATCGGAAACAAGAATGACAAGAACATGCAATCCTATTTTGAGTATGGCGCAAGAGAGGTCCTGCTGATTCCGAACAGCCGTACTGGAACGCTTGACGCGGAGACTTGTACTCACGTCCTGTCCGAAATCGCCAAAGAGAACGGTCCAGACATCATCTTAATCACATCAACGCGACTCGGCAAGGAGATCGCAGGACGGGTAGCACAAAGGCTTCAGGCCGGATGCGTCACGGACGCCGTTGGTCTAACTATAAAGGATCAAGAGCTTGTGATCGACAGATATGCACTAGGAGGAAACACGATATCATCGGAAATCATCAAGACGAGAAAGAAAGTGGTTTCGATCATGCCCAGGACTTTCGAGGCTCATCCCGTACCTGTGGAGGGCAAGATCAAGACCTTAGATATTGAGATTCCACGTCGGCGCGTAGAACTGATCGAACGGAGAAAGAAGGTTGGCGAGTCGGTCAACATAGAATCAGCCGAGACCTTGGTCTGTGTGGGGAAAGGCCTGTCCAAGAAAGAGGACCTTTCGATGCTGAATGAGCTTTGCGCCGCGCTGAAAGGGGAGCTCGGGTGTACCCGAGCGCTCTCGTCGGACTACCACTGGATTTCAGAGGACAGAATGGTTGGGATCTCAGGCAAGAGGTGCAAACCGAAACTCCACGTTTCGATCGGTATCTCGGGACAGATCCAGCACACGGTGGGAATCATGAGCTCCAAGCTAATCGTCGCAATCAACAAGGACAAAGAAGCACCGATATTCAAGATAGCCGACTACGGAATAGTCGGAGACCTCTACCAAGTTGTTCCGAAGCTCACTCAGAGAATCAAGATGTTGGGAAGCTAGTTCGTCTCGGCTCGACCTGATTCTGAGAAGCATGCGTGTCTAGAGCGTTCGCTAGCTCCAGGAGAGAGCAGAAGCTGAAATGCTTACATTCTCAGCCTCTTGTTTGTTGGGTCGTAGTATCGCATATCCACGATTGTAGCTGCTAATTTCTCATTGCATTTCGCTTTCGTAGTCGAATCAAAAGAGCCGAATTGCAGTTGTTGCGAAGGCGCCCGCTCAACGCATTCGATGACTCACGTAACATGTTTCACATGACGCCTGACAGGGCCACCATGAGGTCAAGCATCTTTCCAAAAGCACCGGTCTGCGTGATTCGTCCTACGATCTGTCCCTTTTCGACGGCATAGACTCGGCGTATGTCCTTCTCTGCCATAAGAGCCATTGCTTGTCCAAGAGGCGCTTCAGGTTCAATTGTAATCAGTGGGCTACTCATGATTGTCTCTACATGTGTTCTTTCGGGGTTCAAGCCTTTTGCGTAACAGCGACGGATTATGTCGCGGTCTGTAATAACGCCTACTGGCACGCCTCCTCGCGTAACCACAAGGGACCAGACTTCCTTCTCGATCATCGTCTTGACTGCGTCTGCTATGGATTTAGTCGCTTCTAGGAAGACCACCTTTTCTTCCATCGCATCGCGAACACGAACCGTACCTGGCAATTACAGCACACAAGGGTGCTCGTTGGCAAAATAGGAATTTAGAGTTTTCTAGCAGTTCTCACGTCGGCATACAGGAGGTTCAGAGTTGCTGTTTTCCTTAGATAATCGAGATTCGCAGACTAGGGAGTGCTTTGCGATTATTTCTCGTTGAAGCCTATCAGAATCGTCCCGATTTTTGGATCCGAGCGGTCGAGATTCATCTTCTCCTTCAGAAAGCCGTCTGCAGTAATAGAGACGGTTGCCGAAACAACATCCCGAACACGATTTTGCTTCTCTAGTTCCGGAAAGGGAACAGGTGGATAGATACAGCGAAGAATCTGCGAAGCAGCTTGTTTCATTCTGTCTCGATATAGAACCATTCTCTCCCCTAGGAAGATTGTGTCCTTTCGCCTTCTCAACTCTTCGAGTCGGTCCCGTGTCAAGATCTCTTCTCCTACGATTTGGTCACCCATTTTCCAGAATAGGATCGGGCATGGTGGATGGCGGAACTCAGGTCCATGCGCAAGCGCAAGCACAATTTGACGGCGAGCAACCTCGAGTACTCCCTCATTTTCTACGTTGCCAACAGCCCGCGACTCTCGGTTGTCTCTCATTTCAAGCTCGGTGATAGTTTCCACTTCACCATGGCCTAGAGGTTGTACGGCTATGACCCCCTTCAGTCTAATGAGATCCGATACGACCTCCCCTATCGCTTTAGGCGTTGACAAGTAGCTCACAGTCGCATTGTGTCTGTACAGCGAGCGCCGGCGGTTTCTCTTGAATGATTCGAATGGTTATCACGGTAGCCAAGGAGTCAGACCGAGACAGTCCGTATGATTTGCAGAAGCAAGTTCAAGTACAAACGAATATACGCCACGCATTAACGAAATGAGTTAGCTCAGCGACGAAGGTGCCCAAACGGGCTATCGAGGATGAAGACATGCTTGACAAGAGGTTGACAAGGCGAATCCAACCTCTTGTGATGCCACGAACGCGTGACGAGAGAACTAAGAGCATCCTCGACCGAGCCCTCAACGGGCAACCTCCGAACAGAAGCGATGCACTGCACCTCATGGGCTGCGGAACCATAGAGGACGCCTTCTCAATCTTCACAGCCGCATCGAAAGTCAGACAAGCTACTTTCGGCGATGAAGTGTTCCTCTACGGGTTCATCTACTTCTCGACCTACTGTCGCAACATATGCACGTTCTGTTTCTACAGAAAGCCCAATTCCAAGTGTCCCAGATACCGCAAGGATCCCGAGGACGTAGTTGAGACTGCACGATTGCTTGAGAGGTCCGGGGTTCATCTGGTTGACTTAACCATGGGTGAAGACCCGATCATTCATGATTCAAAGAACTACAATCTGCTTGTGAAGCTGGTCAAACAAGTCAGGAACAACGTAGACCTGAACATCATGGTCTCTCCTGGAGTGCTCCCCGGAAGTGTGTTGAGGTCTCTGAAGAAAGCTGGTGCAGACTGGTACGCTCTGTATCAAGAGACCCATAACAGGGCACTCTACTCCAAACTGCGAGTTGGTCAGGACTACGAGGATAGAATGAGAGCAAAGCTGCTCGCTAAGAAGGAGGAGTTACTGATTGAAGAAGGCATGTTACTAGGGGTCGGGGAGAGCGACGAGGATAGGGTGGATTCAATCTTTGAGATGAAACGGCTCGGCGCCAGCCAAGTTAGGGCAATGGGCTTCATACCTCAAGAGGGCACACCAATGATGAACCGACAATCTCCCCCAATTATTGAGGAGATGAAAACCATGGCGGTTATGAGGTTGGTTCATCAAGACAAGTTGATGCCCGCATCTTTTGACATTGATGGATTGAAAGGTTTGGAACTACGGTTGGCTTCAGGCCCAAACGTCATCTCCTCCATTATTCCGCCAGAGTCAGGGTTAGCCGGAGTTGCTCAGGCTCACTTAGGCGTGGACGAGGGCTTGAGGACAGTCGAAGGCATCAGACCATACATCGAACGGCTGGGTTTGCGTGTCGCCTCAAAGAACTCCTATGCAAGATGGTTAGATAAGGAAAAGGAGCCTCAATCTACGGCTCCGAACTAGTTCGAGCGACGGATTCGCTCTAACTACTCCCCTGCGTAATACCCTGAAATGATTGTTTTACAGTCTGCTAGATGCCTGTGCGATCAAGAACCTTCAAAAATAGTAAGGCGCCAGCCCCGCTCTGACGGGGCTAACTCATTCCCGGCTGCTAGACCAAGCTGCTTGGTCTCTGCGCGCCGAGTCACTGGCGCTGGAGTTTGATCGAACGTCCAAGGGCGTTCGATTGATCCGATGTTGGCGACGTCATGTCTTGCTCAACGAGCCTTTTCGAATAGTCTCGTTACGGCGTTGATTTTGAAGTCGCATGTTTTGGCGATTCTGGCTTTGGCTGCTAGGCCCTTTGCATATCCTGTGAGAGCTATGATCAGGCCGATGTCGAGTTTCTTTCTGAGTTCTGTCATAGCGTACTCGTCTGATAGTGTGATGGGTTCTACGCCGAGTTTCTTTGCAACGTAGGCCTTCGCTTCGCGTATCTTCAGTTTCCTCTCCATCTGTGTTCTTGCGACGAGGTCTCCCGCCGTTCTTAAGCCACCCATGCCGAACGACATTCTGTATGAGAGGTCTATGCCTGCGGCGTCACCAACTCCTACCTATATGCCGTCGATGTCTGCAATTTCGACCATCGCCTTGGCCGCTCTGGTTACCGCGTCTACTGGGGTTACCTCAGTCATCGGTACGCCGCAAACGCCCATGCCCATGTTACAATGGATTGGTATCTGAACAGCTTTGGTTACAGCTTTGATGAATGTCAGCGCCCTTCCGAGATTCCATGGGAAGGATTTTGTCGTCTTCGTATTTACGACCGGCCCGAATATGCTGGCTCCAGCCTTTTCGACCATCTTCCCCTGCTGGTGTGGCCAAAGGCCGGCCAAGCGTGTGCCTTGGTAGTCAAGTTCGCAGTGCATCCCCAAGATCATCTCTCCTGCCATTCCGACCTCCACTGCTAGATTGGTCTCTTTCTTCACTTGCTCGATCGCGTTAAGAGTGGCGTAGAATTCGGCATCGCCTGCTGCAGCGGTCGTATCGAAGTTCAATCCGTCTGAGCCAGACTGATCCATGATTTTGGCTAGGTATATGATGTCTTTTTTCAGATTCTCTGCCGCGTGTTCCTGAGTTTCTCTAGATTCTTTGACTTTTCCCTCTTTGAGTAGATTCGTTGGCGCGGGCCATGGTCCTCCTAAGCTCTGGTAGTAGGTACCTAGGTTGGGCATGGCTCCGTAGAAGAGTGGTATTATGCTCATCATCTGGGCATTTTCCATATGGTGCGCTTCATCGAAAGCTATGGCCTTACATGGCTTGAAGCTGTAGTCTGCATGGCCGAGTTCCATGGTGTCAAGGCCGACAATCCTTTCTCCAACGCTGATGGCCTGTTCTTTCGATAATGGAGCTCCGGCGTAGCGCGTGCAACCAGTGTACTTGAGGACGCCGCCGTCCCGGGTTAGTACTATTTCTTTTCCGCGTTCTACTGAAACGATTTTGCTCGGCTCGGTTATTATTTCCAGAACGTGGTCGAGTTCGTTGCCCGTGAGTTCGGGGATATGCGCCTTTTCTGCCGCATCCTTAGATCCCGCTTCCAGGTCAGCCTTAATCTGCTCTTTAGTCATCTTGATTAGAACGCCGCTTCCGCTTCTAGTTGCAATTTCCAAGCGTCTTTTCACCTCCTCTACACGCGAGAACTCAAAGCATTCGGGTTATGGAAAGAATAGAAAAGAAATTCACAGCATAGTTCGCGGCTTTGTTCTAGCCCCCTTCCTTACCTTCGAGCAGTTGTCTGGCTTTCTTGGTAGCATCAACGGCATCATCGCCGTAAGCGTCAGCCCCGATCTCCTCAGCCCACTCAGGAGTCACAGTAGCGCCGCCAACCAACACCTTCACCGTATCCCTCAGCCCTGCTCGCTGCAGAGCGTCTATGACATCCTTCTGCTTCGTCCTCGTTGTGGTCATCAGGGCGCTCAAGCCTAAGATGCGAGGTTTGATCTCCTTCGTCTTCTCCACGAAAACTTGGTCAGGGACATCCACGCCAAGATCTACGACATCGAACCCGTCAGCGGTCAGCATCGCGCTTACAATAGATTTCCCTATATCGTGAATGTCTCCTTCGACAGTTCCAATGAGAATCGTGCCCACGCCTTTCAGTTCTTTCTGCTGTTTCAATATCTCTGGTTTCAATATTTGTACTCCCGCCTTCATCGCTTCACCGCTTAGTATGAGCTGCATCAGGAACATCTCGCCTCTTTCGAACTTGCCTCCGACATCCCTCAGACCTTTGGCCAGACCGTTCTCGATTGCCTCGAGCGGATCAAGCCTTGCATTCAATGCTTCGGTTGCCCATTTCTTGGCCGCCTCCGAATTGCCTTCGATCACGGAATCCGACAATTTCTGCAGAATGTCCGAACGTGCGCTCACGAAAATCTTCCTCGATTTGTGTGAACCGCATCGTTAAAGCAAGACCATGGCAATATTAAACGTCATGCCACATAACCAAGCTCGGTTTGAACTCGCGGGAACAGTTTCATGCGCATAGTGATTCTTGGCGGACGCCTCCAAGGAACTGAGGCTGTCTATCTCTGCTCAAAAGCCGGATACGAAACTGTCTTGGTTGATAAGGATCCGAATGCCCCGGCCAAAAATCTGGCCAACGAATTTCATATGATCGACATCATCAAGGAAGTTGACGCGGCTGAACGGATACTGAAGACATCCGACGCGGTTCTACCCGCGTGCGAAAACATGCAGACACTCGCTCTCCTAGAAAACTTGTGCAATAAGCTGGGCGTCCCATTCATGCAAGATAGCGCAGCCTACAGGATAACCTCCGACAAGACAAAGACGACTAGTTTCTTCCTCAAAACGGGTATCCCGACGCCGGAGGCTTGGCCTGCATGCGGCTTCCCGGTTATTGTAAAACCTTCAACCAAGAGCGGCAGCGAGGGCGTCTATCGAGCCGACAACACACACCAATTGGAAAAGGCGCTCGAAGCTGTAAGGATCATTGATCGCAAACCCGTTGTCCAAGAATTCATTGAAGGCCCAGCATTGTCTCTCGAAGTGATAAGTGCACGAGGATCAGCGAGACCACTTCAGGTCACCGCGTTGGAATTCGATGAGAGATACGGCTGCAAAAGGGTTTACGCACCAGCCGAGACATCACGCGAATCGGAGGACAGAATGAGTGAACTGGGAACAAAGATCGCATCGGAATTGAGATTGAACGGCTTGACCGATATTCAGGCGCTTGTAAAGGGATCAAGTCCAAAGGTGAACGAGATCAATGCTAGACTCCCAAGTCAAACTCCAACTGTCGTCTATCACTCAACCGGAATAAACATGGCCGAGCTGCTAGTGAGGTTATTTCTGGAAGATAGGCTGGATGTCGCAGAAATCCGTCCCAAGTCCGCCGTGCTATATCAGCATGTGAAAGCTTTCAGAAACGAGCTCAAGGTTCAAGGGGAGCATGTGATGGCGAATGCCCTTGGCCTTCGACTCGAAGAAAACTTCTTCGGCGCCGAAGAAGCCATAACGAATCTGAGACATGGCACAAATGCCACGGACGGAGTGGCGACACTGATCGTAAAGTCCCATGACATTCGCGGCGCCGTGAAGAAGATGGAGGAGGTTGTTAGGCGAATTATGAGAGAATTCGCGCTTGAACGGTACAATGACCCATCCCCAAGAAGTGGGCGAATCGTTTGACCAGACTAACAGCCAGGGACATCCAGCATATCCCTCGAACCATGAAGAAATATGATGAAGAGCTCAAGGAGAAAATTGGCTGTAGATTGATTGAAATCGCCGAGGATGCGGCTCGAACGGACACCAGAATTGAGGCAATTCTCAGGAAGAGGAAAGCAGCCGCAGTACGGATGACTGCAGGGAAGGGCGTGATCGAGGGTTTTTCCGAGGCCGTTGCATCTATCCTCAATCATCTTGGGATGAGGGCTTTCATCACTGAAGGTTCCGAGATCGTCGGTATGGCTGAGGCCTTTGAGCAAGGCGCGGATTTGATATTCGCCGCGGACGACGAGCAATTCGTTGCTATTAACCTGACCACAAGACATGTTGTCGACAATGCCGCGGCAACAGCTAGAGCATACGTCGCCGTCCTTGACAAGATGGCCAAAGGCCTGGAAGGAAAATCAGTCTTAGTTATCGGCCTTGGAAAAGTTGGAACTGAGGCTGTTTCCGAACTGATTGCGAGGAGAGCAAGACCATTGCTGGTCGACGTTGACAGGCGTAAGCTCATAGGCTTGAGGACGAAGTACAAGGATGAAGTCACGATTTTTCACACAATCGCCGAGCCGATGCGACTAACTAACTTGGTCATAGACGCTGCCCCAGCGAAGAACATACTCAAGTCGAGCATGGTCAATGAGAATACGCTGATCTCAGCTCCAGCTATACCCATTGGACTAACGCGGGCGGCTCTGAGGAGAATAAGGTCGCGTCACTTGGTTCACGACCCGTTGCAGCTTGGAGTCGCAACTATGGCTGTCGAAGCTTGCGTTGAGTAAGGATCTGTAAACGCATATCTTAGCCCTAGCCGAATTCTATCGGGGGCTTGGCCGAGATGGTCGCAAGGGTTCTAAGCTCTTGTAGCCGGGTTTAACTCCCGGGGCCCCCGCCAGAATTTATCTCGTGCACTTCGTGAGATCAAACATCGTCTATTGCGAGAATTATCAGAGCTAGCCGTTTCAAAAGGGCAACCATGAAGGTAAGCCTATATGGTTTGCAAGAGAATCGCACGCGAAGGGCACAGACTTGGCGATATTCAGACGCCCTTACCTTTTCGACCTGGTTAACAAGATCAAGCTATGGCCCTCAAAGAGCGGTCTCCTTCACGGGGTCAGAGAGGCCGAAAACCTCGGGGCCTTCATCAGAGTAACCACGTACTGCGGGGAGACCATCATGGCCAAGCCCTCAAGACGAAGCCGCGCAGCTCGGTGGCTGAGGAATCGGTGGAAGAAGGAAGTATGCCCCCGTTGTGGGATTCCGAGCTGGAAGGTCGAAAGATACGCAAAAAGTGCCCCGTGAATGTGCAGGAACTATGAAGTCGTTTGAATTTACAACGGCCCAAAAACAGCGGCTCAAGGAACTCGGAAGCGAGGATTGTGTCAATCTCACTTTTCCAAATGAAAATGATCGTGAAAAGAAGTTCAACGATATGGAATCCGACTTGGTAAGAAAAAACAAGGCAGCCCTGTTGAGCCTCTTAAGGTCGGATAGAAGACCTACGATCAGGCAAATCGAACGAGAGATGATCGAAGCGCTAGTCGCTGCAGGATTCGCTGAGGTTGTAACCCCGTCTATCATTTCGGCGGAGTTCATCAGGCGCATGGGGATAGCTGAGAACCACGATCTTTGGAGACAAATCTTCTGGCTAGACGAGAAGAGATGCCTTAGACCAATGCTGGCTCCAAATCTCTACCATGTTATGAAAGAACTCCGGAGGATCTCGAAACCGATCAGCATCTTCGAAGTCGGATCTTGCTTCAGGAAAGAGAGCAAGGGACGAGAGCACGCGGAGGAATTCACCATGTTGAACGCCGTCGAATTGGCACCTGAGAAGGACATGGTGGAGAGATTGAGAGAGATGATCGATATCAGTTTGAGAGCAGTTGGGATGCCGAAATATGGGCTGCAAGAAGTGGCGTCTGAGGTTTACGGGCAGACTATCGATGTGATGGTTGAAGGAGTCGAAGTAGCCTCAGCAGCGATGGGCCCACACAAGTTGGATGCAAATTGGGGGGTCGTAGAGCCTTGGGCCGGTGTTGGGTTCGGGCTGGAACGCCTAGCTATGGTCAGAAAGAAATCCGCAATTCTCGGACATGTAGGCAGGTCCCTCAGTCATTTAGATGGCTCTAGCTTGAGCGTAATGTAGACAGCGATTCAACTGGAGACCCTAGTTGTCTAAGCCCTCGCGTCGGGCTTGCCCGTATTCGAATAGCGCACTCGCACTCGTAACGGCTGCCTCGGGTGTGAAGCAGATCGGGAGTCTGAGCTCTGCGGCTCTCGCAAGGAGATCGTCGTGAGCCGTCGGCGGAATAGCCGTGAACAAAGGGAGGACCGGTTTCCCATGGTCTCTAACTGCCTTGTGGAAAACCTCGAGCATGTTGAAAAGTACGTCTCGAGTCCAGTTGCCAACTCCTAAGATCAACATGTCACATGTCTTATCCCGGAGCATGATGTCATCGATTGAGTCTAGTACATTGACGACTTCTTTGGCCCCGACCAGCGCTGTGAAGTCAAGTGGGTTAGCGGCTTGTTCTTTTGCAGGCAAAAGCTCTGCGAGTTTCGCTCGTGTCTCCGGCTCTAGGGCCGTTACTGAAAGGCCCTCCTGATCAAGTAAATCGGCAAAGAGCGCGCCCATTCCGCCCGAGTCCGCCACTACGCCTACTCTGTTTCCGGCCGGCAATGGCGCCCGAGTCAATGCCAGTGGCAGGTCGACGAGGCCCTGGAGATTCTTGGCTCTCACAATTCCGAGCTGTCGAAACAATCCCGTGTAGACTCCGTACTTCCCCGCGATGGCTCCAGTGTGGGAAAGCACTGCCATGCTACCGCGCTCAGACCGTCCCACCTTGAGAATCACGAGCGGCTTTTGTTTCTCGAATGCCACACGTGCCGCCCTGATGAATTTCGGCCCATCTCTAGCGTCCTCAAGAAAGACAGAGATGGCCTTTGTTTCATCGTCCTCGGCGAAGTATTCGATGTAGTCAGCCGCTTGAAGATCGATTTCGTTGCCAGAGGAAACCCATCCGCTGACTCCGATCTTCCTCTCCCACATCCTGTAGAGTAGGAATTCGCCGATCCCGCCGCTTTGAGTCACGAGGGCGATGTCGCCTCTGACGGGCGAGGGATGCGTCAGGAACGTGGCCCAAGTCCCCGTGCTAAGGTATATGGCCCCTTCGCAGTTCGGGCCGCAAATCCTCATACCGCGCTGCCGAGCTCGCGCTATCAGCGATGCTCGTTCCTCGCTATGGTCCGTTGTTTCATACTGAATATTCGCGGTGACTATGATGCAAGCCTTCACGCCGGCTTCAATGCAATTGTTCAGCGCCTCTTTTACGCGCGCACTTGGAACTGCAATCAAAGCCAACTCAGGAGGTTCGGGAAGGCTTGCCACCGATTTGTAACACTTCAGCCCAGACACTTCATCTCGATTAGGATTTACCGGGTGGATCCTTCCATGATAACCGGCTTGCAGCAACCCTGGGATTATCATGCCGCTCAGCTTTTGCGGATCATGCGAAGCACCGATAACCGCGATCGAGTTGGGCTTGAAAAAGGAATCAAGAGTGCTTGTCGCGTTCAGTTTTGACTTTTCGTAAATCCTTGTTCACCTCAAACGAGAGCTTAGAGCCAGTTGGTCCGAATCGAACGCATGCAATGTTCGGGCGCAACTTGCCGTTGCAGAGCTTTAAGAGATACGTAAGCTGTATCTGGCGTGCTTCGCAAGTTTCGTTAAGAGGCTTGGATCATCTGTCAAGGCTGGCGGGATCACGTCCGAAGATGTCTCAGCCAAAGAAAGATAGTGTAGACAAGATTCTGGACGACGCCGTCAAAGAAGGAAGAGGTGTTCTGACGGAGCCTGAAGCAAAACGAATTTGCAGCGCGTATCACATACCGACTCCGCCTTCTAGACTGGTCTCGAATTCGAAAGATGCTGTGGACGCAGCAAGACGCCTTGGTTTCCCAGTTGTTTTGAAAATCGTCTCTCCAGATATTTCTCACAAAACGGAAACAGGATGCGTAAAGCTAGGTCTCGGCACGGCGGCGGAAGTGAAACATGCGTTCCAAGATGTCATGAGAAACGCAAGTAATCATGCGCCCAGAGCAGTGGTCAAAGGGGTACTAGTGGAAAAGATGCTGCCTAAGGGCAACGAGGTTATCATCGGGGGACTCAAGGATCCGCGGTTCGGTCAAACGCTGATGTTCGGGTTGGGGGGAATTTTTGTCGAGTTGTTCGAAGACGTTTCCTTCAGAGTAGCCCCTCTGAGTGAACGAGCCGCGATGAAAATGATCAGGGAGATCAAGGGATATGAGATTCTCAAGGGCTTCAGGGGACAGCAGCGAGCTGACGAGGAAAGCCTGGTTAAGATTCTCTTGGCATTGTCAAGACTTATGATTGAGCATCCTGAGATCTCCCAGATCGACCTGAACCCAACGATAGTCTACAACAAGGGAGCAGTAGCAGTAGACGCGCGTATGAGTCTTGCAGGCCAGGTCACTTCCTAGTTATCAATTTCTTTGACAACTAGCCCTAGCAATCGTCGGAATTCTCGCCTGCTTCTCGTATCTCCCTGCGTTCTAGATGATTTCTGTTCCGATAGTCAGGACGGGGACTTATATTTCGTTTAGAAGATTAAGATGCCTCGAAAGCCTTGGCCTCTCTAGAACACACATTGACCTCCCCGACGCCGGGGCAGCAAGCGCTTCTGATGACGAACCAAGCGATAGCACGTGCTGCCGTAGAGGTTGGCGTCCAAGTTGCCACAGGCTACCCAGGAACACCCGCCTCTGAAGTAATCGAGTCACTTGGACTCGTTGCTGAGCCTCTTGGGATGCATGTCGAATGGGCTGTGAATGAGAAGGTTGCCCTTGAAGTGGCTTCTGCCGCCTCAATCGCAGGTGTGCGGGGGCTGACTGCGATGAAGCATGTTGGCGTCAACGTTGCGTCGGACATCCTGATGGTTATCGGCCTAAGCGGAATCAACGGCGGTATGGTAATCGTTGTCGGTGACGACCCAGGGGCTTGGGTCTCGCAGAACGAGCAGGATAGCAGACTTTACGCTCAAATGGCTAACATTCCCATGCTCGAACCTTCAAGCCCGCAAGAAGCCCTTCAGATGACGCGCTTAGCTTTCGAAATTTCCGAACGGCTCAAGCTACCGGTCTTCGTTAGGACGACCACCAAAGTGAGCCACAGCAGCGGTTGTGTAACTCTTGGCCCAATTGTCAAGCCAGCCAAGAAAGGCGAGTTCGTGAAGGATTTCAATCGCTACTACGTGGGCGACGTGGTGGAGCAAGCAAGGCGTGAATGGCAACACAATCAGATTAACGAGATGGCCAAGCTGCTGCGGCCACTCGGGTTGAACAAACTCTCGATCAAGGCCGGTCAGAAGCTCGGAGTAGTGGCATCGGGAGCCGCATACAACTACGCCGCAGAGGCTGTTCGCAACCTAGACCTAGAGAATAAGGTCGCAATTCTGAAGGTGGAAACCTCTCATCCGTTTCCAGACGAGAAGATGAAGACGATACTGCGGCGGACAAGGGATGTGCTCGTCGTGGAAGAGACCGAGCCTCTTATGGAGAATCACCTACGAGAGCTCGCATATCAGGTCCACGGTAAGAAATGCGCGAGAGTACATGGTAGGCGGACGGGAGACATTCCTGATGTTGGCGAGTTGAACTATGACATCGCCGCCCTACCACTAGCCCATCTTGCGAAGGTTCCCGTTCGTCACAACATGGATGAAGCTGATGCACGAGCCGCAATTGCAGAGGCGGTTCCTCCGAGGGGGTGGACGTTATGCTCAGGGTGCCCTCATCTGGGAAGCTTCTACGCACTCAAGATGTTCGCGAAGAAGACGAACAAGAGAATGGTCGCCGGTCTGGGTGACATAGGGTGTATTGGGCTAGCGGCCTTACCTCCGCTCCAGATGCTGGACTCAAGCTACTGTATGGGGTCGAGCATAGCGCAAGCAGCGGGCTTCGCTTACGCGGGTGTCGATCTTCCTATTGTGGCCTCTATAGGTGATTCGACCTTCTTCCACTCAGGAATCCCGCCTCTGATTGACGCCGTCACGAATAACGCGCACATATGTGTCCTGATATGCGACAACGAGACAACTGCAATGACGGGACATCAACCCCACCCAGGAACCGGCGTGACGGCAACGGGCAAACCGACAAAGAAGGTCAGTATCGAGGAAATGGTCAAGGCAGCGGGCGTGGAGCATATTGAGACGGTCAACTCATTCGACATTATGCAGACGTATCGCGCGATAGAACGCGCAATGCGTCATCCTGGTCCGTCGGTCGTTATCTCAAGAGGACGGTGCGCCGAACTAACTAGGCGCGATGCCCGAAAACAAGGAACGGTTCTGGAACCATACGAGGTTGACCTGGAGAAATGCAAGAGTTGCATGATCTGTGTGAAAGATTTCGGTTGCGTAGCGATAACTTGGGACAGCGACCTCAAGAAGGCCATCATAGAACCCAGCCTCTGTGTCGGCTGTGGACTGTGCGAGCAGGTCTGCGTGTTCCGAGCCATATCCAAGGCGCAACCATCATAGTTGAGGAGAGCCCATTTGAAGGAATGTCTGGATGTTGTGATCGCGGGAATCGGTGGGCAGGGCAATATCCTGCTTTCTCGAATATTGGGTGAGACCGCGGTCAGGACAGGTGTTGAAGTCCGAATTTCCGAAGCTTTTGGGTCGGCTCAAAGGGGCGGGGCTGTATTCAGTCATGTCCGACTTGGTAAGAGCCACTCGCCCGTGATTCCATTAGGCATGGCGGATGCGCTCTTAGCCTTGGAGCCCGCTGAGGCTCTGAGGCAGTCGCGTTTCCTCGCCCGGAACGGCCTCGCTATCATCAACACCAAACCAATAATGCCGGTCGAAGTCTTGGCAGGAAGGGCTACCTATTCACCGATTGAGACTATCAGGAATTTAGTGGCGAAGCTAACGCCCAAATTGCTGATGATTGACGCGACAGCATTGGCCGAACAGGCCGGAGACGCCAGGACCGCAAACGTGGTAATGCTCGGCGCATTAGACGGCTGCGGTATCATGCCATTCGAATCGAAGGCTCTGAGAGAGAGTGTATCAAACGCAGTACCAGGCAAAATGGTTGAGGCGAACATGAAGGCTTTCGACTTGGGCAGAGCGTGTGTCCCTGCCGGGAACATGTAGTTCACCAATTTGGTGTGACTGAGAATTCTGTTAACTCTCTGTTGTCTACCGTTTTAGATACTATCGAGGCCTCGATAAATTCCGTCACTACCTTACTGTATATCCAAGGTATTAAATAGCGGCCGGGTCGGACCTTCGCTTCGAGGAGGAAGGAAAGAAAATGATTCTAAATCGTAAGGCGATCACAAAGATTCAGGCAAGCGCTATCGTTATAGTCGTTGTAGTTGCAGTAATCGCAGGCGCCTATCTGTACTCGCAGACTCTAGTGCCTAAGCCCGTGCTACCGCCAATAAAGATCGGCGTACCGGCTCCAATCACCGGCCCATTTGCGGCCCAAGCGAAGTACCTGCTTGACGGCGTAAAGATGGCCGCGCAGGATGTTAATAATGCTGGAGGAGTTCTTGGAAGAAATGTCACACTCGATATTGGCGACTACGAAGGAAAGGCAGACGTTGGGGTTGCCCTTTTCGAGAGGTTCATCACGCAGGACAAAGTAGACTTCATTGTTGGCGGGGTTAAGACGTTCGTTGCCATAGCCACAATGGACGTGGCCGCAAAGTATGGTATCCCGGTCGTTTACAGTATACCCGCGGGAGACACCTTGGGCACAAAGGTTCTTTCGGACCCGCACAAGTATAGGAACATCTTCATGGCAGACCTAAACAACACGTACTGGGGACTGCTTGAGGTAATCTGGCTCCAGGACGTTCTGGCTAGAGGCCAGTGGAAGCCCAGAAACCACAAGTTCGCGTTGATAGCTGAGGATTCGGACTGGGGCAGAGGCGTGTGCGACATATGGAAGCAACAATTGACGGCCATGGGTTGGGAACTTGTAGACTACGAGATAGTCGACCCCTCAGCGGTAGAGTACACTCCAGTGTTGGCGAAGATTAAGTCGCTCGACCCGGTGCTCATAAAGTCCGAGATCACATCAGCCGAGGGCGGCGTTGCAATGACTAAACAGAAAGTCGAGCTTGGCATCAATGCCTTGTTCTTCACGGGTTATGCTGGCGAAACGAAAGACTACGACAAGTTGGCTGCCAATTACGCTGACTACAACATCTACTACTCCTATCCGCTTCCCAAGAAATGGATCGATAATCTATTGAGCAGATTTCCGGACAGCGATCCAATAGGCGCGTTCTGGGGATATGACTCGTTCAATCTCCTTATCGACGCCATAAAGAGAGCCGGCACAACCGATTGGGAAGCAGTAGGCCAAGCCTTAGCGAAGACAGACTACACAGGACTCTGGGGCAGATGGGTCTTCGGTTCAAGCCACTACCCGTTGTGGGGAGCTGACTACCTAGCAGCAGGAATGCTCCAGTTCATGGGTGGTAAGAAGTACTTCATATGGCCGCCGCGCTTGGCGACCATTGTGTCGACCCTCCCATTCGCAGACTTCAAACCGCCGCCTGGAACCCAGTAGCAGAACGATCAGAAACCCCTAAATTTCCTTTCTGAATTCCCATAATGCCGAGGTGTTTCCTAAGCCTTCCAAGGCCGTAGGCACCCGGCCCTTTTCTATCTTACAGTAGAGTTGTTCCCAGTGCCTTTGCTTGAAATAAAGAATTTGACGAAGAGGTTCGGCGGACTTACTGCAGTCGATGACTGCTCTTTTGCTGTTGAACAGAATTCAATCTTGGGACTGATCGGGCCCAACGGGTCGGGCAAGACAACGATGTTCAATGTCATAACTGGTTTCCTCCAGCCCGAGGTGGGAGATGTATATTTCAAAGGCAGGCGCATTAACGGCCTAAAGCCGCACCAACTGACCCGGTCCGGAATTGGAAGAACTTTCCAAAGGATCGGCATATTTCCGAAAATGACTGTGATGCAGAACATGCTCGTGGCTGCCGACGACAGAGAGCGCGCCCTTGACCTGCTGAAATTCGTTGACCTAAGCCATCTAAAGGATGAGCAGGGTCAGAATCTCTCCGTCGGCCAGCAAAAGCTGGTTGAATTCGCCAGGTTGCTCATGTTTCGACCAGAGCTCGTTCTTCTTGACGAGCCTGCAGCTGGCATACATCCAGATATGATAAGTAAAATGCTCGATCACATCAGAGAACTAAGAGACAGAGGGACATCATTCATAATCGTTGAACACAACATGCCAGTGATCATGGATATTTCCGAGAGAATGATCGTTCTGAATTACGGAAAGATAATCGCCGAGGGGACACCAAAAGAGATCCAGGACGATTCCCGCGTCATAGAAGCCTATCTGGGTGAGCGTGAATGATTCTAGAGGCAAAGGACATAGTCGCTGGCTACGGAAATATCGAGATACTTCACGGAGTATCCATAGGCGTTGAGGAGTCGAAGATCGCCTGCGTACTCGGCCCAAA